>Ga0315277_10011476_pt1 | contig 11159 bp, 11 predicted proteins | sample YL17G05_15_MG_FD_203695 | JGI IMG/M metagenome (GOLD analysis project Ga0315277, IMG submission 203695) | Sediment microbial communities from Yellowstone Lake, YNP, Wyoming, USA - YL17G05_15 | ecosystem: Environmental > Aquatic > Freshwater > Lake > Sediment | place: USA: Wyoming | collected... | reverse complement strand
CGGATCATCAGTCTTCGGCTAGCTATGATCCTGGTACGATGAGTTATAATACTATGTATTATTGGAAGATTGTTGCTTGGGATAATCATGGTGCATCAACTATAGGTTCGATTTGGCATTTTACAACTGAAATTCAACCTCCTCAATTGTCTTATTCTCCTTCTACGATTAATTTTGGTACACATGACCAAGGCTGGACCGGGAGCAGCACCTTTCATATCTGGAACAGAGGCATCGGAACAAAGACTAATACGCTATCTGAGAGTTTAAATTGGATTACTGACAGTCCTACGAGTGGTAGTTCAACAGGTGAGCATGATACCATTACTGTTAGTGTTGTGAATACTGGGAGCATGTCCGGTTACTACAGCGGAACCATCTCGATTTCATCCAATGGAGGAAGCGGCAGTGTTTCCGTAGATATAACAATAAATCCACCTGCGCAACCATGTTTATCCTCTTCTCCGTCAACAATAAACTTCGGCACACATACTCAGGGTTGGACTGGTAGTAGCACGTTTGAGATATGGAATAGTGGTGCCGGTACTCTAACTTATACGCTTTCAGAGAGCATATCGTGGATTACTATTAACCCAACAAGTGGTAGTTCAACAGGTGAACATGATACAATAACGGTTAGTGTTAGTAATACTGGTAGTATGAGTGGTTATTATAGTGGTACGATTTCTATTTCTTCTAATGGTGGTAGTGGTAGTGTTTCTGTTGATATAACTATTAATCCGCCGTCACCAGTTTTGTCCTGTTCTACTACTGCACTTAATTTTGGTACTCATACTCAGGGTTGGACTGGTAGTGGTACTTTTGAGATTTGGAACAGTGGTACGGGTACATTGAGTTATACGCTTTCTGAGAGTTTAAGTTGGATTACTGTTAGTCCTACAAGTGGTAGTTCTACTGGTGAGCATGATACGATTACTGTTAGTGTTGTTAATACTGGTGGTATGGAGGGTCCTTATAGTGGTACGATTTCTGTTACTTCTAATGGTGGTAATGTTGGTATTTCTGTTTATGTAGAGATACAAGAAGGGCCGAATAATGCTCCATATACTCCAAGTAATCCCAACCCGGGTAACAATTCAAACACCATTCCAGTGGTTGCTACTTTATCATGGAGTGGCGGGGACCCAGATGGTGACACTGTTACATATAATCTTTATATAAGCGTTTGTCTGCAACCTGATTTTTTTTCACCGTATGCTGAAGATATAACAACTGATGAGTATTTTATCTGGCTAAGTGTTGGTCAAACTTATTATTGGAAAGTAGTTGCAACTGATGAACACGGAGCGCAAAGCGCGAGTCCTATATGGACGTTTTCAACAAAATCATCAAATCAAGTAGATCCAGTAGAAAATACACCACCAAATAAACCTGCAACACCAAGTATATCTCTTCTGTTTTTCCATGTTCATGATGTTTGTGTGTATACTACAACTGTTGTTGATCCTAATGGAGATAATGTGAACCTATATTGGGACTTTGATGAAGATAACATGGTTGACTTTGAGCTCTTAAATGTTACATCTGGTGTTTCGCATAGTGTCTTATATATATGGGATAAACCAGCAGGTGTGTATGATGTTAGAGTTATAGCAACAGATATTTTTGGTAACTGCAGCGTTTGGTCCGATTTAAAAACAGTTTATGTTTCTGCAGCACTAAATAACCTGCCGCCTAGCACTCCTTCACCACCTGCGGGGGATAGTATTGTATACGTCAATCAACCTTGTACGTTTACAGCGATTTCGTATGATCCTAATGGAGATAACATTAAATATCAATGGGATTTTAACAGCTATCCCACCAGTTGGGATGCTGTTAGTTGGGTACCAAGTGGAACCCTAGGATCTTATACCTGGACATTTGATTATGAGACAAGTGATCCAGTTCCAGTTAGAGTCCGAACCAAGGATATAAACGGAGTTATTAGTGACTGGTCTAACCCGGCATATATAATGATTGTAACTAAGAAAACATCCACAATTTTTAACCGTAATGATTTCTGTGGTTTCACCTATGGGGATGTTTTTGATAATTTCCCGGGTCAGGGTCGTTTGATGTACGCTAATGGTACAACTGGTGCTATTGTCACTGGTGCTTATGGTGGTTTTCCAGCTGGAAATGCATGGAGTACTGCGTGTCAGGGTGTTCAGTTTTATGTTGGGAGAACAAAGACCCTTACAATTGATGCTGAAATATGTTATATCGGCGGTAAGGAAGGTATTCCTCCTGCTGACCCTACACTTTGGAAGGAAATAAAAGTTGGAGATCCTTATCATCCTGATTATCAATATTCAGAAAAGATACAGGGTAATATTGGTAGTGTAGAAGATCTACAGGCGTTTTCCGCTGTGGCAATAGGTCTATTGAAGAACGGTGTATATCAGCCATCAGGTCCACTCAGATTTCAATCATTATATGAAACCACAGTGTGGACTGAGAGATATTTAAAATTTTTTTCTTATGACGAACAAGCAGCGGATCAGTTATTGAACATGCTTAATGAATATTCTAGAATGGATCCTATTGCTAAACAGCGCTATCAGATGTTGTGGGGTGATGTTTTTGATGGTATTAGTTTCCCAATTAAAGTTGGAGAGACTGCATCTGAAAATACTCAAAATGTTATGGTGCAACAGTCATACGCGGGTGAACCCATTGCCACTTTGCTTCCACTCATGCTAATTTTACAGATATCCCTCGAATTATGGACTCTTTACCATATAATGACCCACTGGCAGGTAGATACCTTGCTAAAACAATTTGAAAACAGTGGTAAAGCACATACAATACACGTGACTAAAGAATTTACATTTAGCCCGGGTGATCATGCAGTATGGGCGGGTCTGCAATCGGAAGTAGATAATGCTCTTCTAATCTTTTTCGGTTTCGCATATGCTGCCGGGATGGTTAAAAGTATCACAATAGATGGAATAGCTCCGCCTAATATACCGTACCTGCGCTGGCCTGATAAAATACATGTTGGAAACATTGCTTTTGAGGCATCCGGTGTTGATCAAAATGGGGACCCATTACAATATTTCATTGACTGGGGCGATGGTACTACCACAACAACACCACCGGGTAACCCAAGTAATACATGGGTGAGTGTGCCGCACAGATATAACGCTGCTAAAAGCTATACTATAACTATAAAATCAACAGATTGTGACGGGATGGAATCACCGGTTAATACATATCATCTACCTGTCCCACTTACTAAACAAAGCAGTCACCCATCGCCGTTCTTGAATTTCTTAGAGAACCACCCAAATATGTTCCCACTGCTACAGAAATTGTTACAGCGATTAAGACAGTAACGCAATCTATAATTCTCTCTTTTTTTCTTTTTTTTTAATTTTTTTGTAGAAATGAAATCGCTGTAAAAACTGCATATTTCTTATTTTCGAGATGATTGGGCCATAAATTTTATATAGTATAAAATATAAAAATAATATTGTAAAGATGAAATGAGCCTGTTAAAAAATTTTAGAGTTAACACACTGCTGGTGTCAACTACCTAAATTAAAAGACAGGCAGGGGAGGTGAAAGATAATTTGAAAGGGATAGCAACAACTCTACTTGTAACAGGTTTGCTCCTAGTGATAACGCTACCGTGTTTTTCATTTAATGCAAATGCTAATGGCGTTGGAACAATTGAGGTAAAATTAACTTTATACGGGAAAGTGCCGCTACTAAACGCAGACGTTGTTGGTGAAGATGTAAATACCCATGAAATTTATGAAGGAATTAGTGCAAAAAATGGAACCTATTATATAAACATCTGGTTTGATTTTCATTATCCTAAAACCATAAATGTAAAAGTTGTTACAAAACATTCAGGCATCCAAGAGGAGACCGTCTATGATTTACGCCAATCTGATTTAGTTCAACTTCAGTTTGATTTCGGATTTAAAGACAAAGCAAGAGTAAATCATTGGAACTTTCCTGTATTACGGATTCTTCAGGTACTGCTCTCGCCAATATTTTAAAGCAGTGATAAGCGAATAGGTTTCCAGTATATTGAGAATCTGGTATGTGCGTAGAGGGAGAGGTAATGTTAGAAATAAAGCCAGTGTAAACTTCTTTTATGATTCTAGGTATGGGATGAAGCTCGCCATCTTAGGTTTTATAAAGGATTAGCTGTTTTTTAGATTGTAGCATGAAAAAAATATTACCTGCGATTGGAGTGGCTGCTCTTCTTATGACCGTAGTTTGTCTTAGCGGGTGCTCAGAGACATCCGAAGATACAGGCGCGCCTGGGTCATCTGATGATGATATTATTCCTCCGTCAGAGCCAGAAAACGCAACTGTTATTGCGCAAGGTTTCTCGGGCTATATAAAATTGGCACTAACCACACCAGGGGTGCATTATCAAACCGAGGGATACCTCTCCTCTGACATACGTATCTATATAGATGATGCCAGGATCGCTCTGGGTAGCGGGTCGTACAATTTTAGTACGTGGCAGGTAGGTCAACTGCTTACAATAAAAGCAGATGAAAATAGCGTTAACTTCGGACTTTTTGGTGTTGGCTCTGATTACATTTATGATATGGATTCACACGATTATTCGGTTAAGGTCTATATAAAAGGGTCTCCCGTGTTCGATGATATAGTAAGTGTGCCGTAAAGGTCTTCTTTTGAAATCATTCATTTGTTATCCTTAGGAATTATTAAAGTTAATCGTTATTGTCGTCTGGATGGAGAAATGAAATCGGTGTAAAAATAAGAAAAGAGAGGAAGATAGCCTTAAATTCTAGGACTTTTGGAACGCACTCAATAAAAAAGTGGGGGAGAGACTACCATCCTTTGTCCTCTCTGTTAGGATGTTGGTGATATGCAGTATATAGTATTTATAGTTATGTAATTTTATGTAAAAATACATAAATACGTGTAAAGATATTTGGGGTGTGGTGTAAAAGCATGACAACCAAGGTAACAAGAATGACCATATCTTTAACAAAAGAAGAAACATCCCAACTGAAAAAAATCGCAAAAGAAGAAAAACGACCATACAGCAAACAGATAGTATATATGATGGATTTTTACACGAAAAATAAAGATTAAAAAGAAGGAGGCGAGAAAAATGGAAAATTCAATGACTTTTGAAAAGCACAAAGATAGAAGGATACAAGAAATGCGCGAGCGATTTCTTGATTATACACAAAAAAAGAAAAAAGGAAAACTTTTGAGCAAAAGCGTTTAGCGAAATGAAATCATCTTAGGTTTTATAAATGATTAGCTGTTTTTAAATTGTAGTTGAGGAATAAAAAGTAAGGTAAATAAATTAATATATCGGTTGTTGATTGTTTTTAACAGGAGGAATTTTAAATGGGCATAGGTAAGGTCGCATTTATTGTAATAATTAGTTTTTTAATGATCGCAACAACCTCTCTTTCGTCAGCACTGATAGGAACGGATATACCAGTTAAAAAAATTACAAGTTTAGAAAACAATGATAGTGGCCCATATGAGGGGCGATTGAGAGTGTATATAGTCCAACCTCTTTCCATTTGGAGGGATCACGCTAGAGTGAGGTATCATTTTTCCCTTGTGGATTTTCCTTTGATAAAAGATTGGCTTGCCCATAAATGGGATGAGGACCTCGCCATAGATTATCTTGGTACGTATTCAAAGACAGTTACTTGGACCGGTTTTGCTAGTAAAAATAATGTAATGGTGATCGCCGCGGTATACGATGCCCGAGGCGAACTAAAATATTCCTATGAAGACCAAGGTGCGTTTCTTGCGCATTACCTTGATGCTGCTGCAGCAGCGCGACCTGGGGAGACAGCCTATAATACGGTGAATGCGGATTTCACTCATACTGTAATTGTCGAGGTTGCGACAAAAACAAGATGTCCATATTGTCCTATAATGGAGGATGCATTGTACAATATCTACAAATCAGGAGAATATCCCTTTTATTTCATAAACATGGTTTTTAATAGGAACAATCATGCATCTAATTTTTTATTCAGCCCTTGGGAAGGTTATAGCCAGAGGGTATCTCCTGAAGCATATTTTGATGGTGGTTATGGAATTATTGTTGGTGGTGATGACAATATTGATAACTATATCACAAACATAACAAATTGCGGAAAAAGGGACGTGCATGATCTGAATCTTAGTTTGTCTGTGACCTCTAAGGGACTCTTTAAACTTGAGTTCACAGTGAGCATTAAGAACAACGAAGAATCACATCATCCACTAAAACCTACTGAACCTTACAATGAGTCCACTACATACCTAAAAGGAAAAGAGTACGTCTTTTCGACTAGTACGGTTGATCCTGATGGCGATGATCTGTATTATATGTTTAACTATTCGAATTTTTTTGGTACGACAACATACAACAGTGGATGGCTTGGGCCATATCACTCTGGGGAAATAGTTAATAAGACATTTACCTGGAACAAAAAAGATGATTTTAAAATGCGAGTCGTAGCAAAAGATGTGCACGGTGAGATAGGCCCATGGTCAAATGTTACTGGTGTTGTCATAGAATAAATATCTTGTTAGTTTATAGAGAAAAGTAAACTATGCCCTGTAAAATTCTAGGTTGTGGTTTGTCTAGTAGGAGTTAGAAGTTGTACAAATAATATTATATTTACCCCTACAATTTTTAAAATTGTGTTAATTTTTGTAAAATGTAAGGGTAAACAATAACATGATAAGTCTGTTATCTTAGGTTTTATAAAGGAATATTTGTTTAAATGAAATCAGTGTAAAAAGCCCAAATAACTTCTTTTCCATATTTTTACACAAAAATGTAATAAATTTACACATTTATATGCTTTTATACACAATGGTATATACCACTTACGGCATACTACGGTCATCCGACAAATTTCGGAAAGGACCGTGAAATCAATGAAGTTAGAATCGCAAACGGATTCAAACTTTCCAATCAGGTCCTTATTTCCAGAGTCAAATACTTAACGTCGACTCTGAAAGCTAAAAAGGTGAGATAAAAGAAGTATCAAGGACGATTATATCGTCCAAATCTCTTTTTAATGAGGAGAAATAATATGGTAGATTGTGAAGAATGTGATAAGAAATTAGGTATTTTCGAAGGGTATCATCATCCTGCATTAGGAAAAAGATTTTTGGTATGTGGGAAATGTTTTGATAAAGTAGACACAGACATGGAAAGATGGAGCAAGTTTTGTCTTTTAGATTCATTCAACGTAGAAACACTAAAAGATCAAACAATCGAAGTTTATAAAGGGGCTATATAATGACATCAATTTGTTTATATTTTGAGGTGCACCAACCGATGAGATTGAATCATTTTACGGTATTCAAAATAGGTGCAAACCATGATCAATCTTCTGACTATTTTGATCGTAGACTAAACCAAGAAATTTTCGAAAAAGTTGCAAAAAAATGTTATCTTCCAACAAATAAAATATTGCTTGATTTAATCAATAAATATGATAATAAATTTCGGGTTTCATTTAGTATGACCGGTACGTTCATTGAATATTGTGAGCGTTACATGCCTTCAGTCCTTGATAGTTTTAAAGATCTGTTTGCCACGGGTGCTGTTGATATCCTAGAGGAGACATATTATCATTCACTTTCAAGCATGTACGACGATCTTGATGAGTTCGAAAAGCAAGTAAAAATGCATCGCGAGAAAATAAAAAGTATATTTAACTATAAACCAAAGGTTTTCAGAAACACTGAAACAATCTATGATAACCGGATAGCCCAGAAAATCACCGAGTTGGGATACAAGGGAATTATCACCGAAGGAGCAGATAAGATTTTAGGAGGACGTTCACCGAATTATCTGTATAAACCAGCCAATTCAGACCTCAAAGTGCTGCTGAGGAATTATAAATTAAGTGACGACGTAGGTTTTAGGTTCTCCGCGCATGATTGGTCAGAGTTTCCTCTGACAGCAGATAAATTTGCAAAATGGATATCTCGTTGTGACGGGGATCTCGTTAATTTGTTCTTAGATTACGAAACATTTGGAGAACATCAATGGATTGAAACAGGAATATTTGAATTCCTCAAGCATCTACCTGGAGAAGTACTGAAGCATAAAAATCTAGATTTTGTAACAGTCAGTGAGGCAGTTGAGCGATACGAATCGGTTGGTGAGGTCGATGTTCCATGGGCAATTTCATGGGCCGATCAAGATCGTAATGTGTCTACATGGCTTGGGAATGATATGCAAAAAGCTTGTTTTAACGAGTTGAAAAACATCGGTACAAAACTTAAGGGAAAGGGCAATGAGAAGTTGCTTAAAACCTGGCGTCGTCTTCAAACATCGGATCATTTGTATTACTGTTCGACAAAAGGGTTTGAGGATGGTGCGGTCCATGCCTATTTTAGTCCATATGATAGTCCTTATGAGGGTTTTATCAACTATATGAATATCTTACAAGATTTAAATAAGAGAGCGACTGTGGGTTAGATGAAGTAACTGATATGCCTAAATTTGATATTTGTCATAAACATTTTCAAAAAAAGCTAATCAATAAAAGAGAAAAATCACACTGATTTAATTTCAAAATAAAAGTATTTTAGATGCTTACTATCTTTATTTTTGTTAATGTTTTGATTTTTTGAGAGATATTTCTTCCATTAACTCTATTTGTATTTCTTGGATTTCTAAAAGCTTATGCCATTGATTTATTAGTAGGTGATCCAGTTTTTCATGGAGATGACGGATTTCAAGCTCTGCCTTCAGATTAACCCGATAATCGTATTCTGCGCGTAATCGATCTTTCGCGCTTTCTCGATTCTGGCTCATGAGTATGATTGGAGCTTGCATAGCGGCAACACAGGAAAGAACCAGGTTCAGAAGAATAAAGGGGTATGGATCAAACGGCTTTGTCAGTAACACATAAGAATTTATTGCAATCCATAGAAGAACGATGCCGCCGAAAATAATGATGAACGCCCAACTTCCGGCGTATTTGGTTAGTTTATCTGCGAGACGCTCACCAATAGTTAGCTGCCGATCAAATTCGGTATTAACGTTCCTAGACAGTAGCTCGTGCTCCTTTAAACTTTTCAGAACCTGTTCTTCTACGTTTGATATTTCACCTTTTTCCGATTCGAGAATATCTTTGACACGTTTTGCTCTGAAGTAGTTAAGATCTGAATTACAAATGAAACCGCTCGTAGACCAATCAGGATGTGTTTTCCGAATGATCTCGGCCAAGGGTTCGCTGACCAATTCCGCAGGTATAACCTCGTTTGTTTTCTTTTGCTTCTTACAAATTTGGCAAGTAACATTTTCTTTTTTCCTGCTTATCAATTTGTTTTCGCCTCCAAATTTACTATACTTATCATTCAGTCATTGCTAGTTAATATTTTGCTTATAAAGGAAGATTGCTCACAGGTTTTAAAACAAGATTGATATCTAAATAGAAACGTGCTATTTCATTTTATTAATTATTTTTATCATCTCGTTTATTTTTTCCTTTATTTTCTCTTTCGACTCTTGGAACTCATTTTCTAATAGTTTTATCTTTTTATGAAGGGTGTCCATCTCTATGACAATAGTTTCAATCATATCTTTTATTTGACTAATGTCAGATTTATCTTTGAGATTGTCTTTCTCTTTACTGCACTCTTCTTGCGTCATATTTTTCCCCCTCAAACTATAATTTCATAACTGCCTTTTCAGGGTGGCTATTTTTTTTCTTTCTTGCCCGCATCCACTATTTTTCTAACCCTATCAGTGCCGTCCTCGTAATCGCCTTTTTTGAGTTTGGTTCTTCTTGTTCTTGTTTTCATATAATCTGGATGTTTTTTAATATGAGGCATAGTATTTTAGAGGATATGCTGGTTTAAAAGGATATCGGGTGATTGGGAAAAATGTCGAGTCAATCCATTAATTTTCCTGTACTCATGACGTACTTGTTTCCTGTTCATTTCTTTTTATGCTTCTTTTTTCTAAACCTTGTTGTTTTCTCTACGACTTCTACAGGTTTATATGAAGGTCTCTTTAACTCCGCCTCTAACTTCCCCAACCAATCCTCAAGCTTGTATACCTTCTCATGGAATTGCGCTCTCTTATGTGCTTGTTTATATGTCAACCCTTTCGTCTCCATCAATTCCAGTTCGAACTTCTCATGCCCCTGAAGAATACGCTCCCTTCGTTTTGGGTCGTCGTACACGTTCTTTCGTATCCAAATCTCATTTTCTGGTATCTTATGTCGGAGACTGACAGGCAATTCGTTTTCGGGAAGTAATCCGTGCAGAGCGATGTAGTCGCCCATCACCGATTTTGGCTTTACCTTGACGAAAAAAGGCAGGGTTTCCTTCCCACGGCCATATGGGTCATACCGCTTCGAATCAGCTCCTTTTTTTGTTTCGCTCTTCTTCCTTTTCATTGGCTGATTACTTCTTCTTACCATTACGGTACTCCCCAAATGAAAACTATACGAACGATAAAAATACATCGTAGAATTCTTCAACAGCCTATCGTCTGGCTGAGTTTATAAAGGATCATTTGTTTTTAAATTTTAGAATACGGTGAAGATTTATGAAAGCTGTGATAAAACAAGTTGAAGGCTGTGCTTTTATTGGTAAGGCTGATAGCAACCATTGGGTTCCTATTGATACGTCAAAAGATGCTTTTGGATCTGGTGCTGCTACTAGTCCGATGGAGTTGTTGTTGCTTGCGCTAGGTAGTTGCTCTGGTTGTGATGTAGTCTCTATTTTAAACAAGAAAAAAGTTGTGCTTGATGGTTTTGAGATAAATATTGATGCTGAGCGTGCTGATAGTTATCCGAAGGTGTTTAAGAAGATACATTTGGAGTATGTGTTCTATGGTAAAGATATCAATCGTTTGCATGTTGAGCGTGCGATTAATCTTTCTTTGGAGAAGTATTGTTCTGTGTATGGTATGTTGAAGAAGTCGGTTTCTATAACGTCGTCGTATAAGATAATAAATTAGTTGACTTAACGCTCTGATACATAGGTTTATATAAAATTAAGATATTTGATTTTTATATATTTGGGGAGGTAAATGGAAATGGAAAACAAAATAAAAGTGATATTTTGTACGCTGTTGTTTATCATAGGTGCCATTCAGGTAGTAGCGGCCACGAACACTGGTCAAGAAAGTACAAGCTCTGAAGGTGATGTAACATTTTATGCTTCAG
>Ga0315277_10011475_pt1 | contig 11159 bp, 6 predicted proteins | sample YL17G05_15_MG_FD_203695 | JGI IMG/M metagenome (GOLD analysis project Ga0315277, IMG submission 203695) | Sediment microbial communities from Yellowstone Lake, YNP, Wyoming, USA - YL17G05_15 | ecosystem: Environmental > Aquatic > Freshwater > Lake > Sediment | place: USA: Wyoming | collected... | reverse complement strand
CTCGCTGCTGCTTTCGGTCACGCAGTCCGCGACTGTGACCTGTCCCACGACGCCGCCGCGCTCAATGTGCTGAGCGTCCGGGAACTCTACGCCCTGGGCCAGCACATCCCGCCGGATTTCGTCAAAGCACGGGTCGAGCGCCTTTGACGCACAAATCAGGAGCGGGCCACGATGGGACGTGTACCATGTGCGGTTTTCCACGTCCTTGTAGCCGTTGACAATGAGCCATGCCCACGGTTGACGAATCGAGATGGCTTTCATAGTGCACCTCAACAGTATACTCTCAACGCCTAGTCATTACTCACCCAAGCGGGCGCAGTGGCTACAATGGCGCGCAGGGGGCGCTTGCAGGCGGACAGAAGCAAGTGCGCCAGCAGATGCTCGAGAGGGCCTGATGGCTCGATGATGCCCAGGACTTCAATGGTGCGGATGAGGGGGCGGTACCTTGCTACAATACAACTCTGAGCGAACGTGTCCCACTCTCCTGTTCTAAACCATAGTGCTCACCGAGGTTCAGTTCCGTTGGACATACCACGCCCCTCTAGCTTCTAACCACCTCCTAACCCAGTTTCAGGCGCTGCCGGCACTATTGAGAACCCACTCAGCCTCTAATCCGCGTTCTCTCAGTAGTGACATCGCCGTGGTATCATCGTCTTTTGTGAGGCTCTTGGATATATCTTGGTCACTTGTGTCTGGTGCGTCCCAAACGGGGTGATTGAAAATCTGGCGGACAAACTTCCCAATCCAGTGAAACTGCTCATCAGTTAGTTCACGATACAAGACTCGCTGTATCTCTTCTGGTCCTCTTAGGTAAAGTTGCAGATAGGCGTTGAGAACGTCGCGAAGTATGCGCACCCAAGCACGAACAGCGCCTGCAGAGAAAATACGTTCAGTCCTCTTGTGAATCGCATCAGCTCGTTCTGGATTCCAACGGTCTATCAGACCTTCTTCAGCTATGATACTCATTAGGCAGATCAAATTCCGTTCTTCTACATCGCGAAAGTCCTCATCGCTTTGAAACTCCACGGCACTGGGTATAGGTGATAACAGGTGTTTGAAAATCGTCTTTTCTATCCTGTAATATGTCAATGGCTGCCGTCGAGCGCGGGTTTTCTCACTGATGAAGTCGCCAAGCCTGTTGGTCGGTTCGTTAAGGATGTGCCAGTGTATTGCCCGCGCTACCTCGCCTCTCGCTTTCGCATATGACATCTTCTTGACACCAACGAGAAAGTCCACAAACCCTTTCTCTGACTTGCGCCCCTCCAAAGCGGCATATTGTTCCCAGTCCTCTCCACAAATATCAGCGTATTTCCTCATTAACTCGTATGAATAGAAGGACATCTGCCGATATGATTGATGAGCCTCAAGATTCGTTTCTTTGATTAGTTTCGCTGCGGGGCGAATGTAGACCTTACATTCCACAGTCTTTCGACCAGCCCAGATCTGGGCCGCGGCTTTGTGCTGCCCATCAAACAACAGGAGTGCACCATCCTCATCAAATCGGCAAATGGACGGGGCTAACTGAGTATTGCGCTGGAAGTGTCGGTACAGCCCCCACATTGATAGCTGCCGAAGGGCACGCGGCTGCAAATCCCTATCGTTCTTGAGATACTGCACTGGTATCAAGGCGTAGAAATACTTCCAGCCAGTTACCGGACAAGTATAGAGTGAGAAAACTTTTCTACCATCGTCAAAATAGAGGGTCACGCTTTCCTCGCCTGGATCAACCTCATATTGGAGCACTTGGCCAAGTTTGTGTCTCCTGGCCAGAACGACATCATCCAGGTATTTAGGCGAGCCATCATTGAAGAAAGCGCTGAGTTGGAGGTAATCACGGTACTCAGAAAGTGACATCGTCCCCTTCTGCCGATTGTGCTTTCGGCATACGGGGGCTAGATTCTCCATCGTCGTCGTTCCTCCAACTGCTACCGGCACGATGTGATCGAATTCTAGGTCATCCTCAGATTCTATTGGATGGCCATCAACGAAACATCGCATACCGTGGCGATTTATCAGTTCCGCTCTCTCGACATCGCTGAGTTGTCGGCGCTCTGACATTAGTCTATTCCTTTCTTGGTCCATATTGTCTGAGAAGAGGGACCATCTAATGCACAAATACGATAGTCTTCCTCTACCAAGGTTCCCCTCTACGATGTTATCCTGGTACCACTACAGGTAATCTTCGTCGCCGCCTATCAGGAGCGATACCCCCCTCGTTTGCCTCCCAAAACGTTTTTGCTGCCTCAGCCAGCGCCCCACCCCAGAGACTCAAACGTCCGCCCGCTCCAGATTGAGCGCCAGCAGCCGCTCCAGAATCCCCTCGTCGCTCTGGTCGTGGGGCCAGTCATCTCACCCTGGCATTTGCCGCACGATCTTCATTGTCTCCACGCTGACCGTACACACGCGGCGCAGCAGGTCAATGACGTGCTCTTTGTAATCGGCGAAGCGGTAGGTGTTGAACTTCTCGCGGATGGTCGGGTCTTTGGGCGTGCGCTCTTTGTGGCGCTCCAGCACCCATTCGAGGGCCGAGTACGTCCCCAGGCGATAGTCCCACGCTTCGGGCGGGACACCGCGCAGAGTGGTGAGCGTATCCACCTCGATTACACCAGTCTCCTTGCGGGCGATTAAACGCGGGACAACGGCACGGCGCGTGGTCTGCGGGTCGAGGTCTTCACGAGCAAGCGGGTATGGCTCGGCCTGCTCGTAGTTCAGATGCAGGTCCATCAGCCGCCGCCCCCACTCAGCCCACTGCCAGAAGTCGTCGTAGAAGGGGATACGCGGGAACTCACGCTTGAGGTTCAGTTCATATTTCTGCCTGTAGGCGGGGTGGTGCAGGACAGCGTAGACGTAGTGGAAGATGTCGGGCTTGGTGATCGGTGATTGGGGATCGGGATATTGAGCCTGGAACTGGGCCAACGCCCAATCGGTGATGTTTTCGAGGCGCTCGCCGCTGGCAGTGTAGCAGTAGAGGGGAAGACACTCTGTCCCACAGGCCGCGCCAACCAAATGATAGTCAGGGATTTGCTGGCTGGCCAGCGTCATGAAAGGCTTCTGTGAGCCGGGGTCGGTGAAGCCAATGACCAGGTTTTCGCCCGCAAAAATCTCAGGCAACCGATATTGCATTTCATTTAGCTCAGGACTGAAGTACAAATATCGTTTGACAAATGGTCGGTAGAGCCCTGTCGCTGCCAGGTTCTGCTGAAAAGAATACTGAACCCCATTGGCTAAGTCTTGCTTCACTGCCCGCGTCCATTTGATGCTGTAATCCAACTTATCGGCTACATCGCTGCGATCAACCTTACCAAAGTGGCGGTTGACCTCACCATTGTAAACGTCAATCAGGAAGCGGACTTTTCGTTCCAATTCCTGCTCGGTGTCAGCGTAAACCCATTCGTCACGAGCGGTAACAACCCCTAGCGAGAACAACTTGAAAATCACCTGGTTCTCTGCCTGGCCCTTGCGGGATTTGGCCTCTTTGCTGGCAATCGGGATCAACTCACCCCAATCGTTTTCGGCCAGATTCAGCCAGTTGTGATGTTTGTCAGGGTGAATGGGCCAGAACTGCAGATCAGTAAAGTGATTGTCGCGCAGATAGGCTTTCTTTTCCTCGGCGCGGGCGTAATCGGGCACAGCGTTGTAGAAGATGCGACAACCTTCCTCACCCTCCTTGCGAACCAGGAAGTACACAGCAACACCAACCTTGATCTGGTCACTGAAAACGTTGCCACCTTCGCGCCTGCGGCGTTCACCGCTGGTATAAGCATTACCCTTCAAGTCAACAACGTAAATCCCGTTGAACTCATCGGCAACCGCTTTGCGGAAACCATCATACGTGCGGGCGTCGAGGAACGAGTTGTTGGAAACGAAGGCGATGATGCCATTCCGATCCAGGCGGTCAGAGGCCCAGCGCAGGAAGCGGGCGTACATGTCGTAAAGTTTCGTCTTCTGCGCCGTGCTGTGCCGGATGTAGGTCTCTTTGATGCGCTGGTCAACGTCGGGATACTCGCGATTCTTGTTGTTTTCGTTCTCGTTGAGCTGGTTGGCATTGTATGGCGGGTTGCCAATGATGACGGAGATGCGCCGCTCGTTCTGGCGCTGGACGCGCTCAATGTTCTCGTCCACGATGGCCAAAAAGTCCATCTGGTGCTGCCCGCCTTTCACGAACCCCATGTTGTCCAACGTATCCACGAAGCAGATGTTCTCGAAGGGCAGGTACGCGCCGGTTCTCTGCTTGTAGGTGTATTCGATGTTCAGGTTGGCGATGTAATAGGGCAGGATGGCGACTTCGTTGCAGTGGATCTCGTGCTGATATTTGTACTGTAACTGGCTGTCGGGCAGGTACTCGATCAGTTCGGTGATGAACGTGCCCGTGCCAGTGGTGGGGTCCAGGATCTCCACGCCCGCGTCGCCGAGCGTCTTGCCAAAGTGCTGGAACGCCAGGTGGTCGGCGGCGTGGATCATGAAGCGCACGATCTCGTCGGGGGTGTAGATCACACCCAGGCGGTCGGCGGCCTTGGGGTTGTAGACGCGGTAAAAGTTCTCGTAGAGCGCCTTGAGGAATTTCTGCTTCTCCCAGTGGTTGTAGATTTGCGCGGCGCGGGCGTTGATCGTTTCGTAATACGGGGCGATGCGGTCGTGGATGGTGTGGCGCGTCGTCCCATAGTAGAACGTGTCCACCACCTCTTGCAGCATGCGGGCAATGGCGTTCTCGCGGTGGAATTGCGGCTCGTCGAAGACGGTCATGAAGATGTCTTCGGTGAGCACGTGCTGGATGATCATCTCGCGCGCGTCGGCCATCTCGACGTGAGGGTTGATGGCCTTCTGGCACAGCGCCAGGAACTCGTTGAGGGCCTTCTGGAAGGCGGGGCTGGCCGCGTACTGCTCCTCGATGATGGCGCGCAGTTCTGCTGCCAGCGCCGGCACGTCGGCGTTGAATTGCTCGATGGCGCGGTGGAACTCGGTCACCTCGCGCGGCTCGTAGGAGACGAAGCGAGTGAGCAGGGCGTCGAGGGCGGCGACGTCGGTGAAATCGGCCCGCAGTGCTTCCTCACCGGCCTGGTACAGCACCGCCGTGTGCGTGTCCTCGAACAGGATGTTCGTAGCGGGGTAGCCGCGCGCGAACTTGGTGGCAATCTCGGCCTGCAGGTCGTCCTTCTCGTCCTTGGACTCCCAGTAGCCCCAATCCTGGCGCAGGGCGTCCTTGAGCGTGCCGTCGGGGACCACGCGCCGCCCGCTGCGCACGCGCAGTTCCACCTCGGGCACGAGCAGCAGATTTCTACCCAGCGCGTAGGCTTCCAGCAAGTCCTGGAACGACTTGCGCAGTGCGCTTTCGTTGCGCGAGCCACCGTAGCGGATGATCTTTTCGACTTTGGCGTGGTATTGCTGAATCAGTTGAACCGACATCGCAACCTCACGAGGCCCAGGAAGACCTTGCAGCGCGGGCTGGCAGTAAATAAGAACACCCGCCTCAACCTTGACGGTGGGCGGGCCTTGTGCTACAATCCCCTTACCAGGGCGGCCCACCGTCCCGGTCACTGCCTCGGGCTAGGCAAAGCCGCGAGGCTTCGTTGTTATATTGCGCTCCCAGTATAGTGCAGCCTTGCGCAGAAGTCAAACAAGAATATGGGCCTGAGTGACAAGGCGGCCAGTCTAGGGGTCACACACGCCGCAAGGAACGTAGCTGTAGTTGAGCGCCGCTTCGCGACTGGCAAAGCAAATCCGATTCCCTGGGTCTATTTTCTCAGCATAACGGCACCAGATGTAGTGGAATTTGTCGCTCTCCGCGCTTCCAACGTAAGCTGCGCCCTCCACACTGTTGGGGCAGCGCCATACTCCAGGGGCCAGGTAGTCACCCGCCGGAGGTGCTGGGGGTGCCGTAGGCTGCGGTGCTTCAGCAGGCGGCACCGGGGTATCGCTGGGCGCAGGGGGTTGGGTAGGTTGCGGCGGCGCCGCAGTGGGCAGATCGCCAGACACAATCTGCACATTCACCTTTGAAAAGCAGTTGTCCCCCTGACAGACAGACCAGGCAGCGCTGTAGTTCCCAACGGTGGCCGGCGCGGTCATCTCTACGGAGATGTCCGCGTTGGCGCCGGCAGCAGTTCGTGGGATTGAAACGGAGGAGGGGGCTTGCATCTGTTCGCCGCCGGTGAAGGCAAGTCGGGCGTTTTCCCAGTCACAAGTGCCATTGTTCTGGATGCGCCAGGTCTTGACAAAAGCAGCACCGGGATCCAGTCGGGTGCCGTCAGGAATGGTGACGTCGGCAACGTAGGCGGCAGACCATGTGCAGGCAAGTGGTGCAGGCGTGGGAGAGGGGGATGGGCGCGGCGTGGAAGTTCGCGTAGGCGTGGGCATGGGTGTCGAGGTGGGTGTAGGCTGAGGCGTGTAGGTTGGCCTCGGAGTATTGATGGGAGCAAGGGTGTAAGTGGGCAGAACGTTAGCCTCACGCGAGCCTGCACCCATTCCGGCAAGGGTGATACCACAGCAGGAGGCAGCAAGTGTCAGCAGGCCCAGCACCCCTAGCAACGACACCGTAATGCTTTTTCCCCGAATGGGCAGAGTGAACCTCTGGTGGTTAAGCCAGCTTATGACAGAGGCAACTGCTTTGACAATCGCCCCAATGATAGCCCCCAAGACAGCAAATAGGGCTCCACAGCCACAGCCACTACGCCGTTGACGTGACGTGCTTCCGCTCATCATTCCTCCTTTTTGTGGATACGGATTTGGTTCAGGACGGCAAAGCGCCACTTTGCGCAGGAATCGAACGCTCGGGTGAACTGTAGTTATCCCTAAAGGGCGCGGGTCTGGCGATCAGCTTGGCATATTCTCAGTAGATGAGCCGGCGAACTGTGGTGGCATACTTCGGAGGCATCGCTCCACCTGTCATAGTGGTGCTGGCTCTGTGCTTCCGTGACCACAACAACTTGGCGTATGGGCAGGGCAAATCCCCTGACAGTCCTAGGTGTGTCTAGCGTGGTGTCGTTCAAACAAAACACCCGCCGCACCTTGGCGATGGGCAGGTGTTGTACTACGATGTCTGCTGCTAAGGCGACCTCCACTGCCTTGGCTGTTACCCGGGTGTAACAGCACCACCCTGGTCAACACATATGCTATGTCAGTTGACACGTGTCTACAGTGAGTTACGCTATTATTGTGGCACACTTGGGTTGACTTGACGTCAAAGGAAGGTGAAGGATTTACTGGAATTCACTCCACGAGGATCGGGACAAGCCAATCAGTAGCAGTAGGTGTCAATCAGGGTCGCCGCGCTGTCCTGCAGATAGGCACAGTCCCCGCTGTTGTTCCAGATGGCCGAACTGCTGCCGTAACTGAAGCTGCACGATTCCGAGTAGTACGCGTTCGTGTAAACCCGGCAGACCTGGCCCGGCTGCATGACGTGGCTGGAGAAGGTGAACACGTGGTTGGCCTCATCGCGCAGCGTCCAGCCGCTCAACTGAATGGCAACCGTGTCATCGTTCCGAATCTCCACGTACTCATCAGGCTCCGCAGGGCCTTGTACCCCGTCGTAGAAGATGGACGTGATGACGATGTTTCCAGTATCTGGATACGGAATTGGGGTCGTACCGTGTGTAGGCGTGGGCTCCGATGGTACGGCCTGCGCTACCAACGGAAGGAACGCGACGAAGCACGCACTGACATTGTAGGTCTGGCCATCAGTAGTTACGGTGATTGTGCAGTTCCGGTCAGTGCGCAGAACCCGCGCACCAGCGGCTTGCAGCCTGTCCAGCGTCTCCTGGGCTGGATGTCCGTAGGAGTTATCGGCCCCCACGGAGATGATTGCCAGTTCAGCCCCGACCGCGTCGAGGAAAGAGGCGCTGGAACTATACCGGCTGCCGTGGTGGGCGACCTTCAGCACGCCCGCTGCCACTGGCGTTCCCAGCCCCAGGATCGTCTGCTCGGTATCGCTGCTGATGTCACCAGGAAACAGAAACCGCACGTCGCCATACACAGCCAGGATGACCACGGAATCCTCGTTCTGCTCCCCTGTTGGCGGGTTCTGGGGGTTCAGCACGGAGGCGTTGACTGGCCCCCAGGTGTAGCTCTGCCCAACCTGCGCGGGCGTCGGAGTCAGCCCCCGTTTCATCGTCTCCGTGAGGAACTGCTGGTAGGTCAGGCTCGTGTGGTGCTGGCCGTTGTAGAGCACGGCGTCCACGGGGATGGCCGAGCGCAAGACGTCAATCAGCCCGCCCACGTGGTCGGCATCGCCGTGACTCAGGATCACCGCCTCGATGTCGTCTATGCCTTCCTGCTGGAGATAGGCCACGACGGTGGGGCCGGCTGATCGGGGGCCGCCGTCTATGAGGATGTCGGTCCCGTCCGAGCCGTGCAACCAGATGCTATCACCCTGGCCGACGTTGATGTAGGCAACCTGGAGGAAATTGCTCAACTGGCCGTGGGCCAGCGAACTGAAAAGCAGCAATGAGAGGACCAATGTCAGGGTGAGGGTTACGAGAATCTTGCTTCGCAGGGACAGTCTGTCCATCCCTCTGGTCCTTTCCCTGTAGCGTCATACTTTCACCAAAGAAAAACCCGCCACACCTTGACGGCGGGCGGGCTACGTAGTACTGCGATATTTGCCGTCAATGCTCGTGCTGCATTGACGCCTTCGTTGGTTGCGCATTCATATTATAGCGCGATTTTGCGCGAGAGTCAACACCTGATTCTTTTTGGTGATTACCTACATGTCGTCCGTGTTCTCACCCCCTGCCACGACACCCCAACCACCCCGGATACAGACCTTTATGTCGTATGTCGTCTGGCAATACAAACACGACTGATCTTGCACAAATAGCACTTGTGTGCTAAAATCGGATTATGCCATGATCTTAACGGCCAGGACATGTTGCACAATACACCCACTACCAACTTGATCACGTTCCGCCCCCCATAGCAAGGAAATCCCGCCATGCAGAAAAAATTCTTCGGCCTGCGTACTAGCGCCAACGCCTTCGCTCACACGCTGTACGATCTCACCCAGCTCGTGCATCTGCGCAAGTTTCCCTTCGACTCTCCCACGGGTCGTCAGGGCTACTTCTCCCTCCGGCCCATCCGTCTGCCCGCCGGCCCCATCGGCCAGCAGCCGGTTAGCCTGTACATGCGCTGCTCCTACACGCTCGAAGGTAAGCCAGCCTCCCCCGAATATCCCGAGTTCTGGGCCATCAGGTTCAAGATCGTCTCCCCTGCCGCAGACTACATAAGCGTCACCGCCGAGTGTGCTCACGAACCGGTCATGGGCTACTTCAGCCAACTACTGAAAGACATCGGCTGGCCCTTTCCAGGTTCGGCCAGAGCAGTGGAAATGACGGGCACCGGGTGGCCTGACGTGATACAGGTCACCCGTGCCGAACTGGAACAGGCCACCGCCCCTCTGCCGTTTGAGCCCCAGGACGTCTATCGTCACCTATGTGCCCTATGCGACCACGATGCCCGCTTCCTCCTTGGCCAACCCAAGACCGGCGACCACCTGGAAATGCTGGCGGTCCTGGACGCCGACGCCGTCCGCCTGGCCTACACCGCCCCCCAGGCCACCATCGGCATCGTGCGCCTGCTGTCACTGGGTAGCGGCACTATCATCCAGTTCACTCCACACGACGCCCCCTTCTACCAGGGAACCCCGGCGAGGAGCTGGGCCCGTTTCTGTCATTTTATCTACTGTGTCAGAACGCACTTTGGGGAATTGGCCCGTCATCAGATACAGACGCGGTTACCGCCCGTCAAGAGCGCCTCCGGCGTCCTGGCTTCCATGGCCCATAACACATTAGACCCTCTTGATCGCAAAATCATCGAGGTCGTGTACTGTATCGAAGATCAGGGACTAACAGCAACCGACGAGCTCGTAGCAAGGCGGTTGCCGCCAAACCCTAATACTGGCGAACCCTATCATCGCGTCACAATCAGCAGGCGCAGAAACAAGATGCGAGACAAGGGGCACCAAGTGTAACGCAACTGTAGCGTGTGATGTTACCACAACGCTACACTTCTTGTGCTAGAGTAGGGCCGATGGTCATCATCGGCCCTTTCACTTTGCATCATCGTGTTTAACCAGAGACAACAATGGACGACGAACTCCGCGAATTCCTGGCCTGGGAAAAGACCTGTCGAAGCGCCGTAGACTTCAAGCCCATCTACGTAGACATGGCCGGTGACCTCACCGCCGGCCTGATGCTCAGCCAGTTGGTCTACTGGTGCCTCCTGCCCGATGCGAAAGGAAAATCCAGGCTCCGCGTACGCCGGGACGGGCACAAGTGGATGGCGAAAAGCCGCAGCAAATGGTGGGACGAGATCCGCCTCTCACCCAAACAGGCCGACCGCGCGATCAAGATACTCGTCAGCGCCGGCCTGGTCGTCCGCAAGAACTCCCTCTTCAACGGCAAGCGCACCACTCTCCTGAGAATAGACCGGCACGTCTTTCGAGATGCCTGGCTCAAATTCGTGTCGGCGCCAGAGCAGGCCCTCGACCCTTCTGAGTGTGATCCTGGTGATGACCCAGGCGAAACACCGCTGTTGACCGAGGGGCCTCAGCAGTATCCCCCAAAAGGCAACACCGGTGTTGACCAAAGGTCAACACCCATAACAGAGACTACAGCAAAGCCTACAACAAACAGTACGACAGAGGCGGCCTCCGTCCTTGGCTCCACCCACAATGCCCCGATGCAGCCCAAGACCAGGGACGGGGGCCAACAGTACCACCACCAGCTCCGCGACGGCAAGTCGCGCAAAGGCCGTCCACGCCGCGTGGACGGCAAACATGGCCCCCAGCCCCAGTTCACGCTTTGCCCCCAGTGCCGCAACCTTGTTGACACGAGATATACTTGTGACCATGGGGGCCAGCACCAGTGCTGGCACTGTTGTTCCGAGTGCTGGGAGACAAACCACGAGGAGACATCATGAGCAATTCTCACCATTCCGCAGTGCCAGACTCCAACAATCCGGGCCAGATAGACTCCCCAGCATCATTCCGCAATCCGCAATCCGCATTCCGCAATCCGCACTCTGCACTCCGCACTCCGCATTCCGCACTCCCCATTCCGCATTCCACCGTCGAACTCCTCGACGCCCCTCCCCCCGTCATGCGCCGCCCCCTCGCCCTCATTGACGGCCACGCCTACGCCGCCGCCTGGCTCTACACCCGCACCACTACC
>Ga0315277_10011474_pt1 | contig 11160 bp, 9 predicted proteins | sample YL17G05_15_MG_FD_203695 | JGI IMG/M metagenome (GOLD analysis project Ga0315277, IMG submission 203695) | Sediment microbial communities from Yellowstone Lake, YNP, Wyoming, USA - YL17G05_15 | ecosystem: Environmental > Aquatic > Freshwater > Lake > Sediment | place: USA: Wyoming | collected... | reverse complement strand
CCTTATGCTCACGCAGAACCTCGAGAACGCTATCCACCATGCGATCCACCATATATTCCACAGCACCTTCCGACCATCTCCACGTGATGGCCGGACGGATCCTTCCCTCCATCCAGGGAAGGTCCATCTTGGCACAGACGAGGTCAGAGCCAGCGGTTTCGAAGAGGATGGGTTCACCCCCTCTCGGCAGTACGGCATAGCGAATGAAGATGTTATATTTCCAGTTTCCCTGGAAAGAACTCGTGAGATAACGAACGTTCGCTCCGTCGTAAACGACCAGTGCCCCCAGATCGTGGATTTCCATCTGCTCCTTGGCTCGGGCGAGTCGGTCCTTACGGAGTCGTTCAAAATTGACCCTCTCCTGCCAATCCGCACCTGTCAGAGAGTAGACCCTCCGAGCGTCATACTCATGGGGTTTGCCAATAAATGAGATATCCTTTACCATAGTCCTTTCCTCCTTTCATGCTTTTTAGGATTTAAAACCATCCTCTCTTCCATAAAGGCGAGAAGACCACCACCTCAGGCTTTACATTTCTCCAGAGCTGCGACAAGGGCCTTCTCCTCTTCTGACATGTGTTGCTTCATCGCCTCCACCGCCTTCTGGATATTTCTTTTCTTCAGGGCAGAATAGATCCTTTTATGAGCCAGAAGAGATCTCTTCGGCGATCTGGCGATACGATATATCTTGTCATGGCTTTTCCGAATAAGATTCGCCAAGGTATCCCAGATGAGGATCAAGATTTCATTCTGTCCTGCTTCAGCAATGAGACGGTGAAACCGAATTCCTGAGGAAATGAACGCATCTTGATCATCGATGTTCTTTTCCATCTCTTCGATGCAGTGTAAGAGGCTCTTCAAGAAAGGCTCCGTGATCCTTTTTGGCAGGAAATCCACCATTCCCACTTCAAGGATCTTCCGCACCTCCCAGAGTTTGACAAAACTATCCTGCTCCATTTGGAGCCGGGAGCTGATGGAGAGATTCACCGATTCAATGTACGGGAGAAAATTCACTTCTTTGACGTAGATTCCGTCGCCCACTTTAATCTCGATAAGGCCCATGACCGACAGGATGCGGAGAGCCTCTCGAAGAGAAGGCCGGCTGATGTTGAGTTGTTCCGCCAGGCTCCGTTCCGGTGGCAGCCGGTCCCCGGGTTTGTAGTGGTTCCTCAAAATCAGGGATCGGATCTGCTCCACCGCGTTCTCATACAGTCTTACCCTCTTGATGGGCTTTAATAACATTCCCTTCTCCCATTCAAGCCCTTTCACCCTTGAGAGCTCAGAGGGCACCTAAGATTTCTCTTCCACTTTCCCGCTCATATCGGGTCTCAGCGTCTTCCTCATACTTCTAAAATGCTGTTAAGGATAAAGGATCCTTTCTTCCGGTATAAGGTTGGAAAATAAGTAAATGGTTTGACCAATTCATATGATGTCTAAAATGTTTTGTCAATAAAAAAATAAGACGCTACAAAAGCGGCTTGAACCTTGATGGTCTTGCCGTGTCCAGGCGTAGAGGGATGAAAAATCGGTCGATGGATTCTAGAAGTTCAGCGGGTAATAAACTGGCCCATCCCGGGTTGCCCTACCACCTTTCCATGGTCATAGACAAGTTCTCCAGCCAGGAAGGTCATGACTGGAGCCCCTTGGATTTCGATCCCATCATACATCGTCCACCCCCCTTTCGAAACGATGGACTCCGGAGTAATTTTTTCTTTACGTTTCATATCGATCACGACAAGATCCGCATCCGAACCCACCTGGATCGCACCTTTTCTCGGATAAAGCCCATAAAGCCGTGCCGGTGTTTCGGACATGATTCGGGCTAGACGAGGAAGGTCGGTCTTGCCTTGATTCACGGCGTTCAGCATCAAACGGGAGCCCACCTCGATATTGGCCCCCGTCGTCAACGGGCTCTTCCAAATATCGGCTAACCCCTCTTCCACAACGGCTTTGGGTTGAGGGGCATGGTCCGTGCTGATCAGATGAATCAGGTCTTGGTTGAGGCATTTCCACATTCCCGCTACCACTTCTGGGGATCGAACGGTCGGTGTGAATTTAACAAAAGGCCCTTTTTTCTTTAAATCGTCATACGTCAGGTGGAGATAGTGGGGCATGGTCTCTGCAAAGACAGACAGGCCCTTTAATCTGGCTTGATTGATTCGATAGAGGCACTCTGGGTCACTGATATGAGCAAGGATCACCTTTGCCGTTCCGCTCAGAGTGTAATGGGCGACAAAGAGTACCATCTCGACCGCAGCCATCTGGGCTTCCGGTGTATGCATTTCGGTATGGAGCATGTAATCTTTGCGGCCAGATGCCTTCAACTCTTTTTCATTAGCTTTCACGATCGAATCGTCCTCGGCGTGGATCAAGGCAGCCCCTCCAAAACGGGACATGGATCGAAAGAGTTGTCCCAGCTCTCCAGCTAAAAGGGGAGGGGTCTCATGTACTTCCACGGTAAAGACTTTAAACCCCAGAGCCCCTGCTTTCCATAAACCTTCCGCCTGGTCGAGGTTGGTGGAAATGATGCCTCCCAATAAACCAAAATTGACGACAGCCTTCTTTTTTAGATAAGCTGCTTTGTCCTTCAAAATTTTAGGTTCAAAAACCGGCGGAACAGTGCGGGGATGCTCGATCACGGTCGTGACACCTGATTTGGCTGCTGCGGCGGTCCCCCGATCAAACTCCTCACATTCCGTATGGCCTGGATCCATCATGTGGACATGTCCATCGATAAAACCCGGAAGGATGAATTGACCTTGAACATCGATCACCTGATCAGCTTTCTTCTCCATTTTCTCTTCAATACACACGATCTTTCCTTTAGCAATATGAAGATTCCCTGGATAGACTCCCAAAGGGGTTACGATTTGTCCATTGACCAATGCTAGGGTTTTCTCCTTCATAAAATAACCTCCTTCACTATGATGAGAAGATTTATAGATCTGCTGATATTATGAAATTTAATTTTTGTCAAGCAAATGAATGAGTACATGCCCTTGACAATTTAGAAAATAAAAAGTATGGATGATACGCTATATGGAAGTACTTACATAACAGATATTTTTATCATGAAAGGAAAATGAGAATTTTAATCATTCTGGTTCCCAGCGTTTTGGGGATGGACCTTAATCCACTCTAAGAGGTGAAGCCATGAAAGCTGCTGTTCTGGAATCATATCATCAGCCTTTAGTGGTTCGAGACGTAGAAATCGACGATCCAGGTTTCGATGAGGTTACCTTGGAAGTGAAGGCTTGTGGCCTGTGTTTAACCGACGTTCATATTTCCGAGGGGAGGATCCCAACGGTCAAACTTCCGCTGATTCCAGGTCACGAATTTTCGGGCATCGTTGCCCAAATGGGCTCTGGGGTGAGAGATTTTAAAATCGGTGACCGGGTGACGGTAAATATTGATGTCACTTGTGGTCGATGCGATCATTGTCTTGCGGGAGAGACCAATCTGTGCTCTGATCTCATACGAATTGGGTTTGAAAGAAATGGCGGGATGAGCGAATATGTCAATGTGCCAGCGAGGAATCTTGAAAGAATATCCGAGAGGGTTCCCTTTGAAAAGGCTGCCACCATTCCTGATGCGGTATCAACGATGTACAGGGCCATGAAGACACTCGGTGGGGTAAGCGCTGGAACGAAAGTGGCCATTTTGGGAATAGGTGGTTTAGGAATGCAAGGGATCAAAATTGGGAAACTTTTAGGAGCGAATATTACCTGCACAAGCCGAAACGATCAGAAGCTTGAGATGGCAAAAGCTCTGGGAGCCGATCAAGTCATCAATACTCGAAGAGAAAATTTCTTGGTCGCCGCGAAAAAAAGCGTGGGCAGTTTTGATGTTGTCGTTGATAACATTGGAACCGACGTATCTATTCCAGAAGCCGTCTCTGCCTGTAAGAATGGGGGAAAAGTTGTTGTTGTAGGTTATATTGATCCTATCCTGAAAGCACCCTTTTATGATGTGGTGATCAAAGAGAAACAATTGATCGGTTCCCGAGCCTCCACCCGAAGTGAGTTTCGTGAGGTTGTCCATTTGATCAACAGCGGTATGTTAGACCCGGATATCGGGGAATTAATTCCCATCCGCCAGGTCAACCAAGCCCTTGAAAATTTAAAGAACGGTAAATATTTAACAAGAAACGTTCTTGTTTTACCTTTTGACTAACAAGAAAACGCTTTCCAAGGACGATAATGATTCCTATCTAACGTCGTTCTTTCCCAGGTCTCGGGATTTGTTACACCGTTATTTTCTCATCATGGATAAAAATTCATCCACAACAGGATCGATAAATTCAGGATCATTAATGTGTGCATCCAGTTCAATCACAGGGATCGATTTCTTAATATTTTCCTTTAAGGCTTTGATAAACGCCTGATTTCCTTCTAAGTCCCAATTAGGTAAATTTTCCCTATCTGGAAATGAGAAACCTCTCAGAGGAATAAAGATTTTTAATGGGCCCTTTGCTTTATTGAGCTTTTGAGCTACCAGTTTACCCACTTGTTGTAACTCATTTGGGAGCAAACGAACCAGTGTAAAACGGGGGTTGTGAATAAAGTATTTTCGTCTTTTCATACTCTCTGAAAGGCTATCGATCGGTCCCTGAACTGTATAATCAATGCTTCCTGGAGCAATCACCTGAGGCAATCCCATTTCTCCAGCCGCCTCCAAACGATCTTCCCTTATAGCTCCGTGGAGACCACCAAACCATCGGTCACCCACTTCATGAAGGTTTAGATCCAGGATCCCCTTGAAAGCTCCTTCCCGAATCATATCTTCCATAGCAATACCGCCCGTCCCATTCTGATGAAAAGCTACCACTTCAAATCCATTTTCTTCAAAAATCTTTTTTGCGCGCAGGGCGCCTGGGGTTGTTGTTCCTAGCATGGATAGAGCGACCGGAATCCCCACAGGTGTCATGGGAGAACCCGTCACTTTATGAATCATACCACAAATGGCACCAGCAGCATTTTCTATGATTCGTTTAATCAAGAAGTTTAGTCCCTGAATATCTGCAACGGAATGCATGATGGTGATGTCTTTGGTTCCCACATATGATCCAAAGGTATGCTGCCCGTTGGCTACTGTGGATACCATCAATCGTGGTATCCCTGTAGGAAGCGCTCTCATGGCAGTGCAACCGATTTCGGTTCCCTGGGCTCCTCCAATACTAACAACTCCGTGAATACGGCCTTGTTCAAATAACTCTTTCGTAATAACCTCGGCTCCCCGGATCATATTCAAAGTACATTTCCCTTTATCTCCGGTGGCCACGGCCTCCTTTAGTGGAATACCTCCACGATTAGCAACCTCAGTCTGAGAGATATCGACTGCAACATGAGGGGGTGAAAGTATCCCTACATCCATTAGCAATACATGGACCCCTTCCACTTCAATGCATTGTTTCAGATAAGAAGCTTCCTCTTCCTTAGTATCGAACGTCGCAATCAATAGGACTGTCTTTTTCATATCCTTCTGTCCCTGACAAAAATTCACTTATTAGGGTTCCCAGCAATCTTGATGGTACCCCCTATCCGTTCCGTAAATGTTTTGAAGCTTCTGAAATTGGGTCCAATGTAAGAATACGTTACTAGAGATTTCAAATTCATTTTATCTGAAGCCCACAGGGAAACACCCCTAACACCGTTTGCCTTTCCCTCTCCTCGAACGGTAGGTATGGCCGGTTAAAACATCGGTAGGTTCTGGACGGAGTGTTTTCACCTCTTGAATTACTTTTTCCCCTTACCTCCCTGTTGCATCAGGCTGCCCAAAAGATCCACTGCAATCTCCGCAAACTGAGGATCGTTGATGTGGAGATCCACTTCCTGCAATAATACCTTTGAAAGGTCGAGATGTTGTTTTAAAGAGTTTATCAGGGCGAGGTCGGCCTCAATTCTTTTTCGGAGATAAAAGATTTCTTTCTCTTTTGTATCAAAGGTACCTAAAACTAATACAGGTTTAACCATAGTGTTCTCCTCAGGTGATTTAGATTAAGTCCAAAACCTCCTTTGATAAGAACATGCTTTAGGCCCCTTATCACTGCGAAGGTCCATGGATCTTCTCTCTAATTTCTCGATCCTGCTTTGCTCTCCATCGCTTCAATGGATGTCCGCATTTCTTTGACCAAGTTTTTGCATATTTCCAAAATCAATTTGATATCTGTGTAAAAACCGATCAGCTGCATCCCTTCAGCCATCCAATATGTTGCGGTTTTTAGGGAATCGGTATGAATTCCCGGAAAAACTCCATGCTCCTTGGATAGTTTAATGACCCGCTGGACCGCTTTGACAAACTTAGGATCATCCGTCTGGCCAGGTATTCCCAAAGAAGCTGATAAATCTGCCGGTCCCACAAAAGCGCCATCGATTCCTGGAACGGATAAGAGTTCAGGAAGCCTTTCGATGGCATCCCGATGTTCGATTTGAAGAAGGATGAGGACTTCCTCATTGAGTTGCTTCATCGTCTCAACGGGATTGCCCCCTGCAAAAAAGGTCTGTTGGCGTGATAAAGCCACTCCACGCTCACCGATGGGAGCGTATCGACACCATTGAACAATATTTTCCACATCTTCCCGGGTTTGAATCTGTGGGATTAAGAGCCCATCGGCACCGGCATCGAGAGGCCTGGAAAGATAATCCGATGATTTTCGGCTTGATGGTCGAATAATGGTCGAGATGCCTGCGGCACGAGCCGCCAGGATCATATCGCTCACGGTCTCGGTGGTGAAGCAGGAGTGTTCCATATCTATGAAAAAGAAGTCAAAACCCGCCTGAGCCAATAGGACGGCTATCCCTGGGGACCTGATTTCAGAAACCATGGGACCAAAAACAATTTTTCCTTCTTTTAGCGCTTTTTTCACTCGATTTTTGAAGATCAATTGAACCCCTCCTTCATCGATAAACTAACTGAAGAACCTCCCTCCATTGACGTCCAAGGTTACTCCGGTGATGTAACTTGCCTCATCAGAACAAAGAAAAATCACGGCCGCAGCCACTTCCTCAGGGGTGCTCAGACGTCTTAGGGGTATCTCAGAAAAGATTTTTCTCTTGTATTCTTCTGGTCTGGCCTCCCACAGATCAAGGGTCCGTTGGCTCGCTAAAGTGATGGTGGGAGCAATCGCATTCACATAGATTCCCTCAGGTCCTAACTCATACGCCAAATGCCTGGTGAACCCAATCACTCCTGCCTTTGATGAGGTATAGTGACAACCCGCCAGGGATCCAAGCCATCGACCAGCCAGAGCAGAGATGTTCACAATCTTACCTCCTCTCCCTTGTTTTCGAAATTGTTTGACCGCAGCCTGACAACAGAGAAAAGTCCCCTTGAGATTGACATCAACCACTTTATCCCAGGCGTTCTCATCAATCTCCTCAAACCTGTATGGGGTGTGAAGACTTCCCCCTGCATTGTTGATAAGAATATCCAGACGACCGAATTCTTGCACAACCTTGGACACCATGGCCTCTATAGCATCCCGTTGACAAACATCGGCTACCAAACCGATCACCGATCCCAGCGAAGACAATTCGGCGGTCGCTTTATCCACCAATTCTTTGGAGATATCATTGACCCCAACCTTTGCCCCTTCTTTTAAAAAAGCTTTGCAAAAGTGAATACCCAATCCCCCAGCCGCACCCGTAATAATAACCACCTTGTCTTTAAGCCTCATAGGAATCCCCCTTCCGAATGATTAACATTGGGCTGGGAGGAGAATGGAACCCATCTCAGCCTACAGGATTACCAGGCCCTGAAGTCATAATCCCGAACTTTGATCTCCACTTTTATCTTTCTCACCTCTTCAATAAAATCAGCTAAATTCTGCGAAGCTTTTTCGAAAATGTGTTTCCCTTTCTCCTTGGTGCCGAGAAAGGGATCACCAATGGTCGCCTCCTCCGCATATTCATGATGTTCCATAGGAATCGTGATATTCTCCGAGCCCTGGAACATAACCGTGGGGACCCCGTCTGTCTTCGCAAACGCGGGTCCCAGCCACTCCGGGGCATGGGCCGTATGCTTCTTCGCCCTTTCCATATGGACAATCGATTCGTCATAAGCCAGGCACTGCGCTGTCTCCATCTCTCCGGAATGCCAGGCAATCTTTTCCTCTAGGATATCATTGATTATCTGCGTCTTCCGCTCTGTAGGCGTCAGGTACCACGCTACGAAACATCCTGTTTCATAGCGCAGACGCCGCAGAACCTCATCGACCACTTTCGAATTCGAAGCATGCTGGCTGACATAAATCAGTTTATTGAACCCGTGATAGATCAGGCTTCTTCCAATCTCATAGACGATACGTCTTAACGTCTCTCCGCTGAAGGTGAGCGATCCAATTCCATCATTCACCCTTCCCATATGATGGGGAGAATAGCCAACCGGAATCATAGGGGTATAAGGCACTTTTGCCTTTTGGGCCGCCCCTTTGGTGGTCATGACCGTTGCAATAGAATCTGTAGCTAGAGGGATATGAGGCCCGTGCTTTTCCTGGCTTCCGATTGGGATCAGCACAATATCCGTCGTTTTTAGAATGGCTTGAACATCGGGATAAGACATTTCTTCCATTGCATAGGTGACTTTCTTAACCATCTTTATTTCCTCCTTGGTGTCTTTTTTTCAAAGTCTTGACGTTCTGATCGAATCTTCTCTTTTTCTCTCTTTCACCTCCTCTGCTACGGGGTTAGATTGATCGGTCTTGAGCAGGATGCTCATTTGAACAAACTTGGATATTTGTTGTTTTTATCCGGAAGAGGCGATTATGTCAAGGGGAGCCCTACGGGCAAGCCCTTGGCCCCTAACCCACTGTCCGTGCCTGCGCACATTAGCGCTCCGGCGCACAAGCATGTGGGTTGACATCCCGGCCAAAAGATGGTGCTTTCATTCATGGCCGAGACTATAGCCTTCTGCTGCCGGGGCAAAAAGAAGGCGCGCTGGAAGTTGTCCCAACCTTCAGCGCGCCTCTGGGAAAGCTCACAAGGGTTGATGTTTCGGCAAAGGAGGCTCAGACCTATTTTTTCGGAATGATTGGGACGAGCACATAGGAACCTTTCTTTCCACCAGCATAGAGGGTTACCTTACCGCCAAATATCTCCGGAGACCGGTCCTGTGGGTCGTCGTGCAGGAAAGGGCCGCAACCTTTCATTTCGTTGACAAATGTCTTCAGGCGTGCGCCTCCACCCGGATGCTCGTAGTCTTTTCCCCTGACGGTCAGTCCAATTCGACACCCTGCTGGCACGACGATACAGGTGGGCCAGATCTCCACATCGAGCTCATACACCTTCCCAGGGATGAGTGGCTCCACCACATCATGGGTATGGTAAGGACGGTATTCCGTACTGATTTTCGGATCGAGTATCCGGTGCGAAGCCCGGAGCCATCCCTGGCCGATGGGGGTGTGGGGATCTAATGCCCCCTGGAAGACCACCTCGCTTCCATCAGGAACAAAAACACGAAACACCACAAAAAGGCCTGCATCGGCTGTTGATGAGGAGATAAACAGCTTGACAGCGAGCGGTCCTGTAACCTCTGTCTCCTGTTCCAGCGGATAACTCATGAAGGTGATGCCGTCGCCAAGAGCCTCATATTCAATTTTCCCCTCAGCATCCACGGGTTTCTGGCTGAGGCTCCGGTTTGAGGGGTTAAGGTAGAGCTTGGTCCAGCGGGTTCGAGCCAGCGGCCATTCCTTTTCTGCACGCTGGGTGAAGCCGTCAATTTTTCGGACCTGAAGCTGCACCCTCGGCTGTTTCTTCCAATCATTATCCAGACCCTTCAAAAATCGGTCAAAGAACCGCTTCTGCAATGTGACGCCATAGCGGGTATAGAATTCTGTCCAGTGTTCTATTCCATGTACTTCCAACCATTTCTGCTTCGAGGCCGCTTGTGTAAACCCTTCGAAATTTCCTCTCGGGTGAAGCCCCTGGCCGCCCCAGTTGGCCGATGAGAGTAAGGGAACGTTGATTTTTGACCAGACAGGTGATCTTTCGCGGTGGTATCGGTCATCGAGAGGATGAGCCTTGATTGCGGCCGCAAGGTCTGTCCTGTTCCTGACCAGCTCTTCGTCCGAGAGCGTCTCGTCGCCAGCAGCAAGTACGCCCGTGTTGGGATTCACAGGACCCCGCTTTCCGAGACCGTACTGGACGGTCATGACCTGCTTCTTGAACCAGTTCCCGAAGAAGGTACTCAGGATACCTCCGTGGTACGTCATGTCGCGATACCAATCAGCAGCTCCCTCCCAGGGGATCATCGCAGCCAAGTGGGGAGGCTGGAGTGATGCCACATGCCACTGATTGATCGCGTAGTAGGATATCCCGAGGAGGCCCACCTTGCCATTGCTCCAAGGTTGAGTTCCAGCCCACTCGATGCAGAGATAGAAGTCACGGGTCTCTCTGGGGGAAAAGGGGTCGACGTATCCCGGTGAGCGGCCGCATCCTCGCGAGTCTACCCGCACGCACACATATCCATCCGGCACCCACTTCTCGGGGTCCACAACCTCCCAGTTCTGGTACTTGTTCGTTGATCCTTCAACCACATCCGGGTGCTTGTCGGCCATCCTCTGCCACTGATCCGGGTAACCCTCCTGGAAAGCGAGGCCTTTCGCATAGGGGCCATAGCTCAAGATCACAGGATACTTACCCTCCTGAGACGGGCGGTAGACGTCAGCTCTCAGAACGATGCCGTCGTCCATGGTGATCGGGACATCCCAGTCGATTCTCATCCCATCCCTCAGTTCAGTTTGCTGACTCATCGTATCTCCTCCTTCAGGCTAACTGTTTGAGTTGATCCTTCCTCGTTCTGTAAGATGAAAATACTTTCTTCGGGAAATCATTATAGGGAAGCCTTGGTTTGTTTGTCAATCAAGAATGCGGAGACAACCAGAATTTTCTTGACAAACGCACCATTTACCTTTTATCGATAGAGGAAAAGACAACACCCAGGTTTCCCGGGATAAACTTGGGACACCATATTGTATTATCAATATCAAAAGACAGGGAGGCATGACATGGACATTTACGAGGCAATTGAAAAAAGGAGAACAATTCGTATTTTCAAAAAGGGAGCTACGGAAGAGCAGTTGCGTAAGATTATCCTCGCAGGCAGCAAGGCGCCTTCCGCCGGGAATCGTCAGTCATGGGAGTTCATCGTCATCGACGATCCGAAGAC
>Ga0315277_10011473_pt1 | contig 11160 bp, 23 predicted proteins | sample YL17G05_15_MG_FD_203695 | JGI IMG/M metagenome (GOLD analysis project Ga0315277, IMG submission 203695) | Sediment microbial communities from Yellowstone Lake, YNP, Wyoming, USA - YL17G05_15 | ecosystem: Environmental > Aquatic > Freshwater > Lake > Sediment | place: USA: Wyoming | collected... | reverse complement strand
ATGGATTTCAACGATACTTTGAATGCGGTCCAAGAAGGCCGCGTATTAGTGGCTCGAAACTACTATCGCAAAGTGGAAAAGGTGGTAGAAGAGATAGCCCCGTCAATAGCTCCGTCGATACAATACAAATCTCCAGAAGGCTTACCTACTTTGCAAGGCATACGAGCCTTCATCGAAGAAAAAGGTTTTAAGCTGAGTGGTAGTTATGGAGCAGAAGGTTATTTAGTCGATGAACTAGAATCAGGTTGGATCAGGATCCGAGAAGGATCTTATGGTGCTAGAAGGGAGTCACTAGAGAAGTTACTACCATCTTTGCAACAAAAATTTGCGGCCATGATTACTTCGGGCAGTGGGCATTATGCCGCTGAAGCAGAACTCCAAGTGATGCCCTTGCCCAACAAGGATCATATAGCTTTTCGTCGCAAGGAACCACAAACTCCGCTCAAAGTTTATCAAGGCATGATACTGGGAGCCGCTTGGGATGCGATCCTCCAGAAGGAGGATTACGCTAAGACTAGAGCAGAGGTTCAGGAGTTATGGGAGGAAGCCTTAAAGCCGTGCTCCCCCATGGAATTCCTAATGCGCTCGATGGAGCGACGCCACGGTAGCTATGCGTCTAGTGTGTTCCACCGAAGTGTTACTTCCGCCATGGGCTTGAGTGAGCACATGCGGCTCATTGCGGAGCAGCACCTAGAAACACCCTTCACCAAACGCCAAGTGCAAGACTTCTTGGACGATGCGGCTGGGATGATATGCTTACAATATGCGTTGAGCGCCTACCGTTATTGGTGGAAGCCGAGTTGGTATGGTGGTCAGGGCACTGATTATAGAGCAGAGGAGGTGTGGCACTTAATGCTGGCTAATGTTTGCAAGGATCTCCATGCGAAGTTGGGCTGGGATGAGGATGAGGAGGTTCCTAAGAAGAAAAAGGTGACGAAGAAGAAAAAGAAGAAGGTTTAAATTCAAGTTCTAAGATCGACGCACTAAGATCGACGCACTAAGATCTAAGATCGACGCACCGCTTGCAATGCCCAATAGATCGATTACTATTGATTTATGCTCGAAACAAATGGAACACCGGAATGGGTCACTCAATCTATTCCGCTATGGGAAGAATTGTCCCGGATTAAAGAATTGGAAGCGGAGTTAAAGAAATTGGCCGCGCAAAAGGAAGCGGCAGTTCTAGCATTACAAGAACGATGCAAGCACCCCAAAGAGCTTGCGTTGGATGGAGATTATGTGGATAGCAATTTTGGTGGGGTGCTATTTCGTCCTATGCGGGTTTGCCGTTTGTGCGGGTATGGAGAGGAAGGATGGGGCGCGGGTTACTGGAAGTTGTCCAAAGAAATTGGTCATCCAGCCAGTGACGCTACAATTCCTAGTGTATCACACGATGAGGCTTGGAAGCACGTAAGAACATTTGTGACTCAAGATCAGATGACGCATCTAGGTCGTTACGGAGAGAAAGCACGCTTACGGGCCATAGAAGAGGGGGAGTAGTGTTCGAGTTAGATGTAGAAAAAATGCGGATTTTGGCTCAAATGATGGGAGAAATCCCATGTGATTATGGTCGAAACTTGATCACAGTTACGTTCCATCCAGGTTTCAAATCAGGGCATTTCAACTATCTACTTAACTGGAAGCGCGACGTCGGAGAACGGGAGTTTAGATCTTTAGATGATGCGCTAAAGATATTACAGGAATTGATTGATCAAGCTGGTCCAGCGCAATATACTGACTAGTCTTGTTTTTCAAGGAGCATATCGTCTTCTCCTGCCATAGCAGCCCTGACTTTGTATGGATAAATCTTGATCAAGGGATACCCGATGCCTGGCACAAAAACTACTTTAGTACCTACTTCGATTTGACCATCAGACGTGAAATCTGTATAAGGCTTGTTGTGCGGACCTCCAGCCCAGCTCCATTCGATTTGTGATGCTACACGTTCTGCTTGGTAATGGGCTAAGGCTTTTTGCTCCTCGGTGAGTCCTTCGACTTTAGCATCAAAATCATCGCTGAACATCTTGCTGAGATATCCGAACAGTTCTTTAAAGAACACTGTCAAACTCCTTCGATGGGGTTGGTAATCCCACCAGACATAATACGTCGCTTAAATAGACCAGAAGCTCGTCTACCGATGGCCTTGCCGGCTGCTTCCGACCAAACAATCTGACCAACGGCTTCAATACTTATGTCTTCCACCATGGCATCCATGACTAGACGAGTATCCCGTATAGTAAGTTGCGTGTGCCCTTTGGCTACTAAGGCGCTAAGTACGTGGTTTAGTCTTTCTTCGACCACCCACTCATTAGCGATCTCTTCGGCATCAGACCTTTCTTTGATATCTACTTCAGTCAAAACTCTTGGTGTGGCGGTTTCTCGAAAATTTTCTCGCTTGTATTTGGCGATCAAACGACCACCATTATCATCATACAATTCGATGGGGGCTCGAACAACAATGCCCTCACCCTCCTTATTATCGCCCATACCATTGCGTTTGGCCTGCTCCGAAGGACGGTTGCGTTGAGAATCCAGCCATTCGATGGTAGCGGGGCCACGTTCGTAGAAAACGAACGGTAGGCCAAGAGATTCGACAAAGCGTGCGGCCCGAGTAATCTCCAGCCAGTGTTCCCGATGACCATTCGGGCCGGGAACTATTTTACAGACTTCGAAAGCAACGAAATTAAGTGGGCCGTAGACATCGCTCATTCCTTGGCACTTACCCCCATAACCTTCGCCGTAAATAGTAATTTTTTGAACATCTTGACCATCAGATACGGCTGTCAACTTAGCCAAAACATCGGTAGCTAGTTTATATCGTGTGTTCATCATAAACAAGAAGTCGGGGTATTGAATCCCACCGGAAAAGGCACGAACTTCCCAGCCTTTTTCGGTATAGGTGAAGGCTAGATGGACTGAAGTTCCATGCAGTTTTTCACTAGCTATTACTTCTTTGAAGAAGAATAGCGGATGATCAATTTGCAAATTAGTAATCTTTTTGTAGCCCATAAGAACCTCCAGTGTTAACGGAACAAAGCTACAAAAGCATAGGAAAAAAATAATCCTAATAGGATTGCAACAATCGCCTGAAGAAGGGCGAAAGAGAGTGTATGGCTGCTTAGGGTGGCTTTCCACTCTTTTCGCAATATTTTACCGGTGGCCCGTTTAAATCTTTTGGTGGGAGAATCCATTGCTTGAGCCTAGCAGGCTCTTTAGCTTTTGCAATAGAACTTGAATAATAATATTCAGCTATTAATTTGAAATGTAGGTGAAAATTGAAAGCTTTTAAGCTCTTTCGAGTCAGAAAAGATGGAACCATTGGCTCCCTATTCATCAATAAAAAGATGATAATACCGCAAGGTGTTTGGCTACCAGCTCAATCTTTTCCTACCAAGGGCTATAAATTGCGACCATTTTGGCATTGTGTTCCCAAAGCGGAAGCTCCACATCTTTCTGTTAACAACAGAAGATGGTTCGTAGTAGAAATCAAAGATTGGGAACAACTGGATAGGCCAGCGACTCAAGGAGGCACTTGGTATTTAGCCAGGAAATTAAAAGTGGTAGGACCGGCGGAATAGCATTTAGCTATTCTTGGGTTAGGCTGATCTCTGGAGAAAACCGTGGCCTTGTTACTACCCATAATCGACACCAAGATTCGCAATGTTTATGCTTATGGTTCCCATGTTTATGGAACCGCCGACCCTTCGTCCGACATTGATTACATTATCGTGAAGGAGGGGGAAATAGGCATCGAAGATACTCTTAGCCTCGATGGCATTGATATGACAATTTACGATTGTAAACGGTTTCAACAGCGTGTAGATGATCACGAAATCTCTGTATTAGAGTGCTTATGCTTACCCAAAGAATACATCTTGCAGAAAGAAATGGATTTTTCGTGGACATTGGACTTGGGCAAACTCCGAGAATCTTTGTCAGCCAAAGCCAGCAACTCCTTCGTCAAGGCTAAAAAGAAGTTTGAGGTAGAACAACAGCCGTATATCGCCAAGAAGAGTTTGTGGCATTCACTGCGTATCTTGAAATTTGGTATTCAGATCGCGGTAAATGGTCGCATCACCGATTTTGCAGAGACCAATGATCTCTGGAAAGAGATACTGGGCAACCCATCTACATCTTGGGAAGATTACAAAGCAAAGTATCAGACACTCTACAACAACCTAAAGACACAGTTCAGATTGGTAGCGCCGAAATGAGCAAACCTGCGAAGAACAAGATATGGTTCGACACTGAGTTCATCGAACGCCCCTCAACCATCGAGCTAATTTCTATTGGTATGGTATCGGAAGATGGGCGAGAATTATATCTAGAAAATGCAGAAGCAGATCTGACTAATGCAGATGATTGGATTAAGACCAATGTTTTGGCGCATCTTCAGGGCGGAGACTGCCGCGTATCAAAGCTAGAGATGCGACAAAAAATTCTAGAATTTGTGGGGCCTGCTAAGCCTGAATTCTGGGCGTATTACGCCGATTACGATTGGGTGGTCTTTTGCTGGATCTTCGGTAGGATGATCGACCTGCCCAAACATTTTCCGATGTATTGCCGTGATTTTAAGCAAACAATGGATACCTTTGGCATCAAGAAATCAGATTTACCAAAACAAAGTGGCATAGAACATCATGCGCTAGCCGATGCTCGTTGGCTAGCAGAAGCATTTGAAGACACTTGGAGCATCCACAAAACAGTAGAGGGTGGTCGCACTGACCACTCTCTATAGGAGACATCATGCCTACATGGGAAGTTAGCATTACCGCCATCACTGTGCAATCCATGGAAGTGGAAGCTGACACGATGAAGGATGCTCTGGATAAAGCGCGAAAGGCTTCGGAAGAAGAACGAGGGCCTCGCTGTACAGATTGGTATTTTGAAGCTTCTGAGATAGAGGAAACTCTGGAGTCTGATGATGACTAAAGACGAAGTCCAAAAAATGTTTAAGGCATATTTTGATGGTCTAGAGGCCATCTATGCTTATTTCGAAGTCAAGAAAATAGACGTGTGTAACTACGAGCTGCAGCTCAATGAAGACAATTGGGCTGTTGTAGAAGAGTTTGGTTACGACAAGGTGCATTGGTCCATTCCAGATGGACTAACAGAAGGTACTTATGTAGGTGATGTTCACGGACTTTTCCGAAAGGAACACTACACTTTGATATTTTACCCATCTGGCACTGGTGATGCTGGGTTCGCTCACATTTTTGATAATGAAAATGAGTTGAAAGATTTTAGGACGGACTCGGATGAATAGCCGTTTCGCTGGCTGTCTAGTTGGACTCGCATGCGGAGATGCTTTAGGTGGTCCTGCAGAAGAAATTCCTGGGCATCCTAGCAATGTAGTTAAACCTGTCACGGAAATGATTGGAGGTGGATTCTTTCAACTTTTAGTCGGTCAGGTGACCGACGACTCAGAGATGGCCCTGTGCCTCGTCAGGAGCCTCCTAGAAAAACAGGGATTCGACCCTGCCGACATAGCCCATAAATTCAAGGAATGGTTTTTTGACAGTCCCATTGGCGCTGGTGGCACAGTCCGTGCTGCTATGGAACGTTTACGTGATGGAATTTCTTGGGATGAAGCCGGGAATTCCGAACTAGGCTTGAAAAGCTTGGGTAATGGTTCTGTGATGCGATGTGCTCCTATCGCGTTATTTGATTGCTTTTCCGGCCTTAATAAGCAAGGAAATCGACTCAACGAAACTAAATTACTAGAACACACACGCCTTCAGGGGATCATCACCCATCCTCGGGAAGAATGTATTCATGCTGCCAATTTTATCAACGTGATAATCTCCTATTTATTGACAGCAAGAGAGCCATCCAAAGAAGAATTAACCAAGGCGATGAGTTCTGGTATATTCTTAACTCACGGCCCAAGGGCGGCAGTTCCCTACGCCCTTTACTGGATTCCTCCCTACATGCAAGAAAAATATAAGGACATTGCAAAACGTGACCAAATTAATCCTTTTGGCACTGTTCACAACACTGTGATAGCTTCGGTCAACTGCTTGTTAACTACTTATACTTTTGAAGATGCTATTGTTAAGGCTGTCAATTTAGGTGGAGACGCTGACACTATAGCAGCTATCACGGGAGCGATGGCTGGAGCTTGGTATGGAATTGAGGCTATTCCTGAGCGATGGTCTAGTAAGTTGGTGGATCGTCATGGGAAACCGGTGCTAGAGGAATTGATGACATCATCGGAAGCACTTTATCAGTTGGCGTTGAAACAAAAAGCATGAAATATCTAGGAATTGAACATGATAGCGGCCATGATGCTTTTACTTCGGAAGATAATTTTCGATCTGATCGCTTGGCACATCCAGCAGAATATCGCGGAGCTAAAATCATTTTTGAAGTAGAAAGTGATTGCTGGGAAGAAGCCATGGATGCATGGGAAAAATTTCGGCATCACGGTAGTTACAACCCAGTGTGTCCGGCTGAATGCTTCACGGAGAGTCGAAAACATCCTGGAACTTTAGATGCCGATCCTAGATGTTCTGCTTGTCACGGTAAAGGCTGGGTCAACATGAAAATTTGGCGGAAATTCAAAAAGAGAACACGATAGAAACGTGTCGTTTTTGTGCTATAGTCAAGGCATGCAAGATGATTGGATCGACAATTGGATTCCACCAGAAAACTATTCCAAGCAAGAAGAACACGAAGATTGGTCTTGGGAGATGGCGGAAGGATATATGACTAAATGCATACACTGCCACCAGATGATGTTAATTTCCGATTTTGGTCCGTCTAGGTCGTTGATTTGTGAGGTTTGCTCCCCGAATGATGATTAGGAGGATCGATGGGCTTTAAATCAGAGGCGTTAGAGCCTAGCTATCACTGGACCGAAGCGTATTGTCATATGGAATGCCCATATTGCAAAGTGCATAATGTAGTGAGTTTGGGTAATTTAGATGATATTACGTCCATGGACGTAGAGGCTTGCAAATGCCATGGTTGTTCCAAGAAGTTTTGGCTTCCGGGAATGAAAGATATTCATGAAACCAATTCTGATGAGGAACAAGCATCGGATAAGGATTTGATCGAAACAGCGGAGTGGCAAAAAGGAAGGCTGGACGAATAATGGAGTGGGACTACTACGCTAGCAGAAGACTATTGAATACGCTATAATAGTGTTAATGTGGTATCATGGCACTCCTCGTTGGCGAGATATTTTGGATAAGAGCATCGACATTGATGCTCCTAAACACTCGGACCCGGGTGATTTTGGTTGGGGCATCTATTTGACTGGCAAACTATCTAGAGCCCGGACTTACGGTCGAGTATTTCAAGTAGATATTGATATGTCTGGCATGGCATACATATCTAATCCGTATTTCTTAGATGGTTTGCGACGATTACTGCCAACTACCACAGAAGAAAAACTATTCTACTCCTTAGCCTACGATTCTGCGGGAGAAATGAAAACATTACATGGTAGTAAAGAATCGAGAATTGCAGCAGCCAGGGCGATTCAAAGTGGCTTTTTGAATGCGGGATATTCAGGAATAGTCAGCGATTACGAATTGTTGTAGAGTCTAGCGTTTTCTGGGTCTAGGCATCGAACCAGTAGGGATATCGCCCATATCTTCTTCGACTGGTTGCTCTACTACAACTGTCTGTTGACGAGACCCAAAGTAAACCACTACTGCCAAAACCGCTAGAATTCCCCACCAAGGGCTAGGACCAGACGGTGGCTGGTTAACTACTACGACTGGAGTGGGCTTGGCAGCTTGCCCTGGCGCAGCCGTTGGTCCTGTAGCGATTACACCTCCTGATCGTGGTTGTCCTGATGGTCCACGTTCCGCATAAATTTTATTCTTAGCATTCTCGTGTGGTATTCCTTGCTTCTCAAGGTCCGCGAGTCGCGCCATTTCAAAACGAGTCATTAAGGGTGTTGCTAGTTCTGCCATGGTGTAAGTATAACAAAATGAGCTTAACGGCGATCCTTGTTCTTTTTTATTTTTTTGAGAAACTAGAAAAATGCTAAAAACTGATTTACTGGCTGATGATCAAAGCACACTTCATACTTTGATTGGATCCGCTTCGGAAGTAGACACTGCCGTTACGGAATTGATGCGACGCTATCCGCCAGAAGGCTATAGCACCTTTCTCAAGAAACAGATAACCTTGCCAGATGGCCAGACTCAGGCAGAAATATTTAGATTCAATTCTTGCGATTAGTGCCAGATGCTTCTCTGAAACCCTTAACTTTTCGGGGTCTTCCATCTCTATTCCTTCTTTCCGTAACCAACTAGTTGAAGCTGGGCGGTCCAATTATGCCATCGCTCTGGTTTCTTGTCCAGGCAGACTGGCTCTCTAACATACTTAGGTTCCAAGAGGCAAATAATAGCGAAATGGTTCCATTTATCAAAAATGGCTCCTAATCGCTGCTGATAAGTAGTGCCATCCTGGTCTACCTGCAAGGGATTGTTAATATTTTCCTGCAACACTTCATTCCACAAATAAGAACCAGGTTCTTTAGTAACAAAAGTCTGATAGTAAGCGACCAGAGTAAACCAATCCGACCATTTTGTATAGTGACAGCAAATTTTTAGTATTTCCTCCGATGATTTGGTATCTAAGTCTGCGTAGTGGAAGAAATGAACTGTTCGAGAACTCATATTATGGCAGGGTGCCATCTCTGGATGCAGTGTTTTTAAGGGAGCATCGTGATAGGCGCTCGAAGAAGTGCGATGCACACCACCAAAAACTAATGGTAGTTTTTGTCGCTGAAGATAATCTTTGATTTGTTCGTAGTGTAGTTCGAGCAGCCCTGCTTCATCGCCACCGACGGCACGTTGGAAAAGACGCAAAGTTTTACGAAAATCTTCGTCCATTAATCAGCATCCATGATGCGCCAATATACCCACATATTGGCTGCGCGGCCATAGGTTTTGAAATCTTCTACCATATTTTTCATGAAATGTGCTCGTCGTCCCTTCCATTCAGGAACAATCCCAAATCGATGGCATAATGCCAGCGCCACAGCAGGGCTGCGGCTCATGCCTGCGTTGCAATGAACTAAAACAGATTGGACACTAGGAAGACGTTTCTGGAAATCAGTTACTAATTTAGCGGCTTGTCGTGTGTCTAATGATTGAGGATGGTTCGCGAAATATTGAAAATTCTCAGGAGACTTAGATCCATCCAACTCATACATTGTAGCATCATAATCTGCGAAGGTGTAATGTAGTTCGTCAATCCATAGAGGAGAGACTTGCAGTGGATGTCCAGAATGATTGTCGTCAGGATGGTTTGGGCGGGTATTCGGATCAAAAATACGAATAGTCAGAGTTGGCTCTGTAGGGAGATGTTGCTGTGCATCTCGATAATTCGTTACCCAAAAATGCATTGTTTTCCACTTCCGTATCTCATGGTGAAACTAGTCAGAATTTTTTTCTGGCTCTATCTCTTCCATTTTCTCCCACTCTGCCCAACGTTGGTCGTCGTTGGAGAAGACTGAAGTCTCCTTCCACCATTTCCGTAGCTTGGCTGCCCACAAATTTCTTCTTTTGCGTTCTGCTTGTAACGCAGAAAAAAGTTTCTGATATTCCGATTCTGTGTGAATGCTCATTTTTGCTAATTTTAGCCTAGAAATCAATGAAACGCAAGGCAAATTAAGCGCCAACAGCAATTGCACTTGGATAGCCCGCTGGATTATTCGGCACATCAACAGGGAAACTGGCCGGAGTAGCAATGTTAATCGTTTGAGTGCGGGCAGCACTATCTGTTATTGTAACCAGGTAGTTCTGACTTACCTTATTGGCGACTTGGGTGACAGGAGTGGTTTGCACTGGAATAATAAATTCCACAGGCCCAGCGCCTAGGATATCAGGACCTATTACTGACGGGTAGTCTAGTGTTGTATCTGTTTTAGCAGTTATTTGAGCACTAACTGTAATAGGATAGGTGATGACGTTGGCGATAGTCAATGTTACGGTAATATCTACTGCTCCGAAAACAGGAATATCTTGTGGAAGGACCACGTTTCCAGTAGCCACAGCATTTGTAATAGTATAATTGCTCATACTACAATGATAACATATGCTTTGCTTCTAAGGTTATTATTTTTTGGTGTTTGACTAGCTTTATGCTAGGATATCGATATGAGACGACCCGGATTTTTAGCTGGTATGAGTTATTGGTTTGGCGACGTAGGTGATATGCCAACCAAACAATGGAAAGCAGGAGGAGCAATGAGAAGATCCACAGGCATAGATCAAAGTAAATTTGCACTAGTCCAAGGAGAAGGAAAACGTGATCGTTTGCGCCGCTTAGAAAGTCAAGGTCTTTATACTCGCGGACAGGCCATGGACATTGATTATAGCAACCTAGTTCATTATGGAACTACAGATCGTGGTAAGATCGCAGCTATTCGTCGATCCCAAGAAGAGTGGCAGCGCCAAGAAAATATGAAGCGCTATGGAACTACGGATATCAAAAAAATTATGAAGATGGCGCGCTAGGTCCATAACCGTATTTATATAGCAATCCTACAACTAAATGCAATCGCAGAGTGAGTTCTTCCTGGTTTTGCACTTCTTTGCCACCCGGGAAAACTAGTTTTATGATTTCATGTAGAAGTATCTCCCCAACACCTTTGATGCGAGGATTGGGTTCTGCAGATGATGGGGCTCCAGCGCCCAATGTTTCTAGTTCTTTACGGGGATAGGTTCTGGTAGGTGGTATCTTGATTGAATGTTCGTTAAAATAATTTTTGCAGGATATGCATCTAGAATAAGGTCCTGGCTGGCCTTTAGCTCGCGGAGATTGCTGAAAAGTTAAACAAACCATTTTAATATTTTAGCTGAAAAAGCTAGAATAACAAGACCGTTGCAAAAACTTATTGTTTTGAAAAAAGCAAGAGCTATGGACCGAAGTGCCTTTTTCTTTTTTGCATTCCGCTGCCACGACGGCTTTGGTAGGGAGAGTCAGTGAGTCTCGGCATCTTGCCATATTTCACTTCTTGATAGCATTCGTAGCAGAACGCTAGCCGCAAAATGATACGGAAAGGCCAGAAAGGTTCTTTTCGGTCTTCGAAAAGAACTGCGGGGTCGCCGCAGTGCTGGCAGTTTTTACTTTTTGGCGGGACTTCGGATTCTGGGTACATGGAGCCTCCTTGATTATTAATCAAGTAGACTCAGT
>Ga0315277_10011472_pt1 | contig 11161 bp, 10 predicted proteins | sample YL17G05_15_MG_FD_203695 | JGI IMG/M metagenome (GOLD analysis project Ga0315277, IMG submission 203695) | Sediment microbial communities from Yellowstone Lake, YNP, Wyoming, USA - YL17G05_15 | ecosystem: Environmental > Aquatic > Freshwater > Lake > Sediment | place: USA: Wyoming | collected... | reverse complement strand
TGCCGATCGTGCACCCGTAGAGATTGACCGGTGAGAAGATCTTGGCGGTGGGATGGATATTGCAGTCAATGACCTTGTACGGCTCTTCCCGATTCATGTCTCCTCCGTCAGTTGGTCTGCAAAAGCAGGGTACGCCCATATGGCTGGGCGACCAACCACTCGCCCCCGGCAATTAACCGTCTCCCCAACCGCCTGGCAAACCCTTCAATCACTCTCGGCCATCGGCAGAGGGACAGGGTGTGGGCCTGTCTCCCTCTTCGCTGGTGGCGAGGGCCGGTGTCACGGTCCAAGCTCCCTCCCCGTTGACGGGGAGGGCCGGGGTGGGGGTTGCTAAGTATGCTCAGGCAAGTCCAAGAACGACGCAGAACACCACGCCTGTCCACTTGGGGAAACATTGCCTGGCTAATGCTGTTGCCGTATATAATGTACTCGCCTTGCAGAGAACGCTGACTGGAGCATGACGTCGTCCAAAGGACCATAGACGTGAGCACAGACCCGACCAGAATCCACAATCCCGCCAAAGGTGCGGAGGCGATTGAACGGGTTACGATCCGTTTTGCCGGCGACTCCGGCGATGGCATCCAATTGTCCGGCAATCAGTTCACGCTTGCCACGGCCGTGGCCGGGTCGGACTTCGGGACTCTACCCGATTTTCCCGCCGAGATCCGCGCTCCCGCGGGGACACTCCCTGGTGTGTCCAACTTTCAGATCAGTTTCTCGGAGAAGCCGATTTACACGCCGGGTGATGCCCCCGATGTCCTGGTGGCGATGAACCCGGCGGCGCTCAAGGTCAATCTCAAGGATCTGACCTCAGGCGGGATCATCATCGTCAACGCCGACAACTTCGCCGGCGCCAACCTGAAGAAGGCGGAGTACAAAGCCAACCCGCTGGAGGATGGCTCACTGGCCGCCTATCGCGTCATCACGATTCCCGTGAACCAACTGAATGCCAAGGCCCTGGAGAGCTCGCCGCTCACCAAGAAGGAACGCGACAAGTGCCGCAACTTCTATGCGCTGGGAGTGGTCTACTGGCTTTATGACCGTCCGCTTGAGCCGACGCTCAACTGGATTGCCGACAAGTTCGCCAAGTCGCCGGACGTGGTCACGGCCAACCAGACCGCGCTGAAGGCGGGGTACAACTACGCCGACACAACCGAGATCTTCACCAGCCACTACACGGTGCGCAAGGCGGCTCTACCGCCCGGCGAGTATCGCAACATCACCGGGACCGAAGCGCTGGTGCTCGGGTTGATCAGCGCATCACAACTGGCCGATACGCCTTTATTCTATGGCTCCTACCCGATCACTCCGGCCTCGGACATACTGCATGAACTGGCGCGCCATAAGAACTTCGGCGTGCGCACCTTCCAGGCTGAGGATGAAATCGCCGCCGTCTGTGCCGCCATCGGCGCCTCATATGCCGGCCAGATCGGCGTCACCGGCACCAGCGGCCCCGGCGCGGCGCTGAAATCCGAGGCGGTCGGCCTGGCGGTGATGGCCGAACTGCCGCTCGTGCTCGTGAATGTTCAACGCGCCGGCCCGTCAACCGGCATGCCGACCAAAGCCGAACAGGCCGACTTGCTCCAAGCGGCGGTTGGGCGCAATGGCGAATGCCCGGTCGCGGTTCTCGCCCCGTTTACACCGGCCGATTGCTTCGACACCGCTATCGAGGCGGTCCGCATCGCCGTCAAGTACATGACGCCCGTCTATCTGTTGACCGACGGCTTCCTCGCCAACTCGTCAGAACCCTGGCGACTTCCAGACATCGACCGCTTGCCACGGATCGCGATTGACCACTCCGCCGATCCCGCCGATTTTCAGCCATACAGACGCGACCCCAAGACCCTGGCGCGTCCGTGGGTTCTCCCCGGCACACCCGGCCTGGAGCATCGGATCGGTGGGCTGGAAAAAGAAGACATCACCGGGAATGTGAGCTATGACCCGCTCAATCATGAGCGCATGGTTCGCCTGCGCGCCGAGAAGATCCGACGCATCGCGCAGGAAATCCCGCCCACGGAGATAGTAGGCGAAAAGAACGGGCAACTGTTGGTTATCGGCTGGGGCTCGACTGCCGGGGCGATCACGACCGCCGTTGAGGCAGTTCGCGCTACAGGGAAGAAGGTCTCCCAGGTTCACCTGCGCTACCTCTGGCCCTTGCCGGCCGATTTGGGCGAGATTATTCGGCGCTTCGCGACTGTCCTGGTACCGGAGCTGAATCTCGGCCAGTTGCGCTTGTTGTTGGCCGGCGAATATGGCCGGCCGTTGATCGGTCTGAACAAGGTCCAGGGGCGGCCGTTCCAGATTGTGGAGATTCAGCGAAGGATTGAGGAATTGGTGTGACCTTCACACTTCCGGAACTGTTATGCACCTGCCACCATCATGTCATTCTGAGCGAGTCGCGTCCGCTCCCGCGGACGAGACGACGCGAAGAATCTCTATGAGTATGGATCTGGAACTTGCGGATGCCTATAGAGATCCTTCGCTTCATCCCGCGCTCGAAGAGCGCGGGGTTCGCTCAGGATGACAGACAATAGAAATTGTGGGACTCGACACTATGACAACGGCTAAACAAACTGCTACCGCGCCGCCGGCCAAGCCCACCCGCCAGGACTACGCCTCCGACCAGGACGTGCGCTGGTGCCCCGGGTGTGGCGACTATAGCATCCTGGCGCAGACGCAACGCACACTCGCCGAGCTCGGCATCCCACGCGAGAAACTGGTGTTTGTCTCCGGGATCGGGTGCTCCTCCCGTTTCCCCTATTACATGAACACCTATGGCTTCCACACCATCCATGGCCGCGCGCCGGCGATCGCCACCGGGATCAAGTGCGCCCGTCCTGACCTGTCGGTGTGGGTGATGACCGGCGATGGCGATGGGCTGTCGATCGGCGGCAATCACATGCTGCATGTGCTGCGCCGGAACGTGGACATCAAGATCATTTTATTCAACAATCGTATCTACGGCCTCACCAAGGGCCAGGCCTCGCCGACTTCCGAGTTGGGGAAAGTGACCAAGTCCACCCCCTACGGGACCATCGAGCAGCCGATTCACCCGGTCTCGTTCGCGGTCGCCGCCGAGGCGACCTTTGTCGCCCGCGCCATCGACACCGAGACTGTCCACTTGCAGGAGGTCCTCCGTCGCGCTGCCCTGCACAAGGGCGTCGCATTCGTGGAGGTGCTGCAGAACTGCAACATCTTCAACGACGGCGCCTGGGATCACTTGACCGACAAAACGGTCCGTGATGATCGCCTGCTGGAACTGAAACACGGCCAATCCTTGATCTTCGGCAAGAACCTAGAGAAGGGGCTGCGCCTCTCCGGCTTCCGTCTTGAGGTCGTGACGCTGGGGAAGGACGCTTCGGAATCTGATCTTCTCGTGCATGATGAGAAGGTCGCAGACTCATCTTTGGCTTATCTCCTCTCCCGCGAACTCGGCCTCGACTTCCCGACCGCCATCGGTGTCTTCCGCGACGTTGATCTGCCGACCTATGACGGGATGCTGACCAAGCAGATCGACGATTACACCGCCAAGAAGGGGAAGGGCTCACTTGAAGGGCTAATTCACTCCGGCCAACGCTGGACCGTCACCAATCCGTAGGTCAGGAACCCTGCGTTCCTGACATCCTCAATCGAACGGTAAAGGCCGCGAGCCCGCGGTCGACCCTGCTCGAACTGCACGTACGGCTCCGGCGGTACGGATTGCGGCAAGGCTGTCACTTTGTCCAGTCGGTTCTACCTCGTATTGATATCTCTGAAGCCTCACGCCCATCCAACAGATACGGCCACGGAATCTCCACGATCCTACCTGAAGCGACTTCAAGCACTGCCAAGTCGTACGCGGAGTAGCCGCTTCTATGTGCCACATACTGAAGGAGGATCCAATCACCGTCGGGCGACCAACACAGATCCCTGTATGAGCGTCCGGGAATTCGGATGCCAGGCAGGACTTCGAACCTCGCGAAGTCTGGAGTGTGAGCGACATACACCGAGGCAAGAAGCGAATCGCCCCCCATTGCGCCCAGCAATTGTCCGTCGGGGGAGAAGGAACACGGTCCGACACGCACTCCCGGAGGTAGGCTTGGCGTGAAGACTGTGCGCGTTCGGCGATCGTAAGCGTGAAGCCCTGTTGTGCCCAGGAACGCGAAGTACCTTTCATCCGGGCTCACCGAGAGCTTGAAGTAGAGATCCGGAGGCAACTCCGTGACGAATGACACCGTATACTGCTCCCCGTTAAGGCGAGCGTGGTTCTGACTGAGTAGATTGGGGCTGGCCGGAGAGGAGGTCAGCCATGAAGCGACGGCAATGGGATGCCAAACAGAAGGCCCGGATCGTGCTGGAGGGGTTGAAGGGGCGGCCGGTGTCGGAGTTGTGCACTGAGCACCAGATCAGCCAAGCGCAGTATTACCAGTGGCGGGATCAGTTCCTGGCGAATGCCCCGAAGGCGTTCGACGTGGCCAAGCAGAGCCAGCGGGAAGCGCGGCTGGTGCAGGAGAACGCGCGGTTGAAGCGGTTGGTGGCCGATCAGGCCCTGGAGCTAAAAAAAACAGACGAGGCGTTCGCATGACACGCCAATCCTCGGCATCGGTGGCCACCCGTAACGCGGCGATCCTTGAGCGGATTCGGGCCTTGAAGGCGGAGCATCCGTTCTGGGGGTATCGGCGGGTGTGGGCGACCTTGCGCTTCACCGACAAGTTGGCGGTTAACCCCAAGCGGATTTTGCGTCTGATGCGGGTGCACCAGTTGCTGGTGACACCAGAGACGAACAACAAGGTGTCCCGGACACCGACGCGGTCGAAGCCCCGTCCCACGCAGCCGAACCAGTGGTGGGGGATCGACATGACCAAGGTGATCACGGAGACGGGGTGGGCGTACGTGGTGGTCGTGCTCGACTGGTACACGAAGAAGATCGTGGGGCATTACGCGGGGGAGCAGGCGAAATCCGGGCACTGGCTGTTGGCATTAGACCAAGCGGTGAACCGCCAGTTCCCGGGGGGCGTGCGTGAGCATGACTTGCACCTGATGTCGGACAACGGGTCGCAGCCGACCTCGCTGGCGTTCATGCGGGTTTGCGGTCAGCTGGGCATCCGCCAGGCGTTCACTAGTTACAACAATCCCAAGGGGAATGCCGACACCGAGCGCATGATGCGGACGTTGAAGGAGGAGTTGTTCTGGCTGCGGGAGTGGTCGAGCCCGACCCCGGTGGCCGAGGCGTTGGATCACTGGGTCACGCAATATAACGCGACCTACCGGCACTCGGCTTTGGGGTATCGGACACCCATCGAATTCGAACAGGAGGTCGGCCTCAATATTCAGTTACAGGCCGCTTGAAAAACGGGGAGCAGTACAACCGTTCCAAGAGTGTCAATCGACATGATATCGGTCCATTCTTCCGTGCCAGCTAGAATCTGTCCTCGGACACGCCTTTCCACCCAAGCAGGCAGCGCCATGGAGTCGGTAGATACCTCCCATCCGGGAACTCCGCGGTCGATCTTGGAATCGACCAACGCGTAGCACACACCGATGCGTCCCCCGACATCGTAGGGCCCGACCACGACTCGGACCCCCGGGGGCTCGTGATAGCGCTGCCCTCCCTCCTCTGCTGGAAGAAACACACCCTTGTCCGGAGCGCCGCGATGCTTCCATTGGCCGCACGTCAGGATCCGGGTTGTACTGCGGCGGTCAAGATCGACATAGAACAGACCATCCCCACCATCGGCTGCAGTTCCCGTGGTGTAGAAAGACTGTGAGCCTCGCTCCCAAGCCGCGCCGAGGGAGCCACTACCCAGATGCACCGAATCGGCCAAAGGAAGAACAGTCAGCGTCCGGCTTGGCAGCTTCAAGGCGCACACGCGCGAGTCCTGGAACTGCAACCCTTCTGTCCTTCCCCATATGAATATCACTTGTCCGCGGTCCGTGCTGTCCCATGAGCATGGCACTTCTTCGCCCATGGCTCCCTGCCCGACTGCAAGACCGAGCAACGCCAGAAGCGGTATGAATCTCATAGTCCCCATGGACGTTACTCCCTTTAACACACCGACAAATGCCTGCGCTCCGTCCCTCATCACGCTGGTTGGGCCTCGTGCGATAAGGCCGCACGCACTCTCTGACCGGCAGAATTTACCTCCTCGGCTCAGCATCGTCCACTGTCAATTTCCGCCACCGAATCGCTATCTGTTGCGTATGCTACACACCGGCACACGCCAGCGGCATAGGCGCGTCGCCGCGAGGAAAGAGGATTCCGTGCCCACGCAAGACCAGGTTCTCACCGCACTCAAACGTGTCATCGACCCCGATCTGCACCGTGACATCGTGACCTTGGGGTTTGTCAAGGACGTTGCCATCTGCGACAGCGCCGTCAAGGTCACCCTCGAACTGACGACCCCGGCCTGCCCGATGAAAGACCGGCTCAAGGAAGAAGCCGAGGCAGCGATTCGCTCGGTCCCCGGGGTCGAACAGGTCAGTGTCAGGATGGAGGCGCAGGTGCGTCCCACGCTGGGGCAGATGGCCGAAACGCTCATCCCCGGCGTGCGCAATGTGATCCCCGTCGGGTCGGGCAAAGGAGGGGTCGGCAAGTCGACGGTCTCCGCCAACCTCGCTGTGGCGCTCGCCCAAACCGGCGCCCGCGTGGGCCTGATGGACGCCGACGTCTATGGCCCCAGCATTCCGACAATTCTAGGAATCACCGATCTGCCGGTGCCCGGCAATGTCGGGATCATGCCCGTGGAAGCGTATGGGGTCAAGGTGATCTCAATGGGGTTCTTTCTTAAACCCGACCAGGCGGTCGTCTGGCGCGGACCGATGTTGAGCAAGATGATCGACCAGTTTCTGGGCGGAGTGGAATGGGGCGAGATCGACTATCTGATCGTCGATCTGCCGCCGGGGACCGGCGACATCCACCTCAGTCTTTGCCAACGCATCCCGCTGACCGGAGCGGTGATTGTCTCCACGCCGCAGGACGTGGCGCTGCAAGTCGCCGAAAAGGCGGTGATCATGTTCAATCAGCTCAAGTGCCCTATCCTGGGACTGATCGAGAACATGAGCCACTTCATCTGCACACACTGCGGCCACCGCGAGTACATCTTTGACAACGGCGGTGCTCGGCGCGCCAGCGAACGTCTGCGAATTCCGTTCTTGGGGGAAATTCCCCTGGCGACCCGCGTGCGCGAAACCTCGGACTCCGGTCGTCCGATCGTAATTGCCGATCCTTTATCCCCGGCGGCGGTCGCCCTGCAGGAAATCGCCCGCAATCTCGCCGCCCAGGTGAGTATCCGCAATGCGCAGGAAGATACTCGGCCGGTGAAGATCACATTCTGATGCGACGACAAAGGGCGGGGCGATTGGCATCGAGGAAGCCCATCGAGGACAAGGGGCTTTAGCCCCTTGAATCCGGGGCAAGGGGTTGAAACCCCTTGTCCTCAAGACCAAGTCCTGATCGGGGGGGACTGCTGAAAGAGCCACGGTGACCATCCATGACTGCACTCGCCACCCCCACTCCCCTCGAAATCGGCCGCGCCCACGAGTACGACGTCAGAGTCCGCTGGAACAACGGCCGCGAGACAATCTACCCCGCCCGCTTTCTGCGTCTGGCCTGCCCCTGCGCGGGATGCGTCGAAGAGATGACCGGACAGAGAATCCTGCGGGATGAGACTGTCCCCGCCGACGTCCGCCCGCTGGCGATTCATCCGGTGGGACGGTATGCCATCCAGATTCAATGGAGCGATGGTCACCAGACGGGGATCTTCACCTGGGAACGGCTGTGGGACCTCGCAGAGACGCTCGCGGCGTCCGCAGGAAAGAGCCCAGCAGAATGACACGGTCCTGTCATTCCGTTTGGAGTTCCGATAATCGGTTTCACAGCCTCACTCGTGTGCGGTCGGGTGCCCACACCCGACCGCGGCGCCGGGTGTGGGCCCCCGGCGCCACCGCGAGCTCTCGGTCACAAGATTATGGGTAACGAAACTGATTCTAGGGAACCCGATAAAGCACAACAGCGCTGTCTGCGAGCACGACGGGCAGAGCGATGGCGCTAGTTCTCGCAAGCGGCAGAGCGGAGTCGGCGACACGATCGATGATAACCCAATCGACACCATGACCGCGTAGCGTCGCCGCCACTGAATCGCTGGGTCCGACAGCGGCGAGCTCGTAGTAGACTGCGGCCAGCGAATCGGCCGCCGGCTGCGGGGCCGAGTAGTACAGCGGCCACCGGTGTGCCAGAAAACCGTACACCGGCATCCTCCCCAGTACGATTCGACAGAAGACCTCCGGTGAAGCCCACACCCGTTCGCCGGGAATACACACCGCTTTGAGCCGATCTGAGATCACCCGATCGTACCGGGTCCACAAGTGCTCCCTCTGGGTGGAAACCGACACCGCCGCCAGGAACGGCAAAAGCCACACCAATCCCAGACCGGCGATCCAGACCGCGCGCCGGGCGAGAACACCCGGAAAGCGGCGCCTGACGTCATCCAGCCCCCGTGCCGCGAGAGGTACTGTCACCACGGCAGCCAGAAACGCAACCCGGATCGCATGCGCCGGTTGAATCATGAAATACGCAGCCAGCACGGCGCCGACGGCCAAACCCAGCGACAATTGCCACAGCGGCCGGACGAGCGCCGCGGCCCCCCCGGCCCGACTCCCGCTCTTGGCCATGACCACAAGGAGCACAACCAGCAGGAATCCCGCGAGAGCAACCAGCGCGCCGTTTGCGTCAGTCCCCAGCGTGACTATGGCCACCAGCCTGGCCCAGATGAAATTCAGCGGATCGGGCGGTATCAACCGCAGACCGGACCATGAGTCTTCACTCGCATGACCCGGACGCAGCAACCAAACCGCGATGGCCGCGAAAAGAATCGCCGCGGCAAAGACCCATGCGCGGGGATCCTTGATTCTCCGCCACCCCATCACCAGACCCACCCCGAGAGCACCAAACAGATGGGTGGGCCAAATGATGATGGCGACTCCCAACAGAATCGCGCCGATGATAACCTCCGGCCATCGACGCGCGGTGGCCCAAGACCACCATCCCGCCAGCGCCAACGGCATGGAAAAACACGCCGGGCTGGCAAACAGATATCCGGCGATCTCCTTCGCGAACAGCGCGAGGGCGGCCACCCAGAACACTGTAACGGCGCGCTCCTTCCCCGCGAGTCGGCCTCCATACCACCGCAGCACTACCCACAGACCGACCAGATTCCACACTGTGGCCCAACGCAAGAGAACCAACGGTTCGGCTCCAGCCAGCCGACTGAGCCATCCCCAGATGACGAAGAAGACGGGGGGATATCCCGTCGCCACCCCCAGCACAGGGTCGATCGATGCCTCGCCACGTGCCGCCCAGAGTGTCTTGCCCGCATAGAACGCCAGGTCAGCCGTATTGCTGTAAAGCAGAATGCGCTGCGCCAAGACCAACGCCAGCGACACCACCGCTATGGGGGCGAATCGGCCTCGCCACAACGCCAGCGTCACCGCGGCAACAATGAAAGGCAGTCCATAAAGGAAGAGCCGTATCGGCTCACCGGCCGATGCGGTCGTGGGATTGAAGATCCACCGGAACCAGAAGTATGATAGAATCCCAAGGAGAAGAACCGCCGCGATGTCAACGCGCCTGATCGGCGGCGACGGTATCGTGCCGTGCGTATGCCCGCCTGTCTCACTCACCGGAGAACCAAAGGTGGGAGTGTTGCGATTGGGTGCGTGCGCCCGATCTACGGGACAGCGGCGCGCCGGACCGGGCGGCGGCCAGGTTCCCCCGCCCCCGTCCCGGTAACCACCCGCTGCAGGGCATTCCCAAGCCGGCAGGTGATTTCATAGGGGATCGTCCCCGCGCGCTTGGCCAATTCGATCACAGTGATCTCTTCGGCACCGTCCTGTCCGACGACTGTAGCGACATCGCCGACCGACACTGCCAGTGATCCGATGTCAACAATCGTCATGTCCATGCCGATCACACCGACAATCGGCGCCCGCTGCCCACAGATCAGCACCTCGCCATTGTTCGACAGATGGCGTGGATATCCCATGCCATAGCCGATGGGCAGTACGGCGACACGCATCGGCCGTGAGGCTTGGTAGGTCTCGCCGTAGTGGACCCACTCCCCGGTGGTGACCGCCAGCACATGCAGAATCCGTGTGCGCACCGCCATGACCGGCCGGATGCCGGCCAGTGCCCGCGGCGGCGTTTCGCCACCGTTGCCATTGGGAGCCGAATCCGGGATGCTCATGCCGCCATAGACGATCATCCCCGGACGAATCCCATCCAGGCAGGTATCGGGATGGAAGACCACCGCCAGCGAAGACGCTACATGACGGAACCCGACGTCGATCCCGCGCGCCGTCAGACCCTCGCAGACCGTCTGGAATCGTCCCATCTGACGGCGCACTGACTCGGCGCCTTCGCTGTACGCCGCGCGAAAATGCGTGAAGATCCCGGTGACGCGCAGATGAGGCAGCGCAGCAATCCGACTGACCGTCTCCACCGCGCTTCGCCAGTCGAGGCCCAGACGATTCAACCCGGTGTTGATCTCGATGTGCACCGGCAGCGGCTTGTGTCCCGCCAGACGATTGAGATGGCCGGCGGTGTTCTCATCAGAGATCGTCGGTGTCAGATGCCATTGGATCGCCGCCGGGATCTCGTAATCCAGCGGCGGGTGCAACAGCAGGATCTCGCTCTCCACACCGGCACGCCGCAACGCCACAGCTTCGTCGATCGTGACGACGGCGAAATGCCGGACCCCCGCTTCGGCAGCCACCGCAGCGACCGTGACCGCGCCATGGCCATAGGCATCCGATTTAACGACCAGCACAATCTCGCGATGCGGCCCAATCACCTCGCGCACACAGCGCAGGTTTGTCCGCAGGGCGGCCACGTCGATCTCCACCCAGGTCTTATGCTGCCCTTGGCCTTCACTTCTGCTTAACTGATCTTCTGGCACTGAGTTCTCTCCCACGAGGTACAAGACGGCGCGAATCTATCCCCGCCACTGATGATACACAAGAACGAACTTCGCTCATCGCAGTTTCTCAATGAAGCCCCGCAGGGGCGTAAGATCATAGCGTAAGCTTCCCCTCTGAGTAGACCAGCGAGAAGTGGAGCTTTTCGGCATATTGGAGCCGGAGGTATCCATGAAGCGGTCACGGTTCACGGAAACACAGATCGTGGGGA
>Ga0315277_10011470_pt1 | contig 11163 bp, 11 predicted proteins | sample YL17G05_15_MG_FD_203695 | JGI IMG/M metagenome (GOLD analysis project Ga0315277, IMG submission 203695) | Sediment microbial communities from Yellowstone Lake, YNP, Wyoming, USA - YL17G05_15 | ecosystem: Environmental > Aquatic > Freshwater > Lake > Sediment | place: USA: Wyoming | collected... | reverse complement strand
CCGAGGAATACCGGTCAAATACCTGTATATTATAATTCCAAAAATACCGGTCGTCCCATTAATCCGGAAAAACCTTTCGAAAAATACAAATCTAATTATCTTGATGTCCAAAATACTCCGCTGTATCCTTTTGGATATGGTCTCAGTTATACATCATTTAATTACTCCGACATTAAAATGAATAAAACTGATTTTCACGGAAATGAACAGATCGTGGCCTCCATTGATGTTACAAATACCGGTGACAGGGATGGTGTTGAAATAGTCCAGTTATATATAAGGGATCTTGTTGGTGACGTCACCCGTCCGGTGAAAGAACTAAAAGGATTTAGAAAAGTTTTGATCAGGAAAGGGGAAACTGTAAATGTTGCTTTTACACTTACTCCCGGAGAACTATCATATTATCATCAGGATATGAACTTTAAATATGATCCGGGCGATTTTGAAATTTTTATAGGTGCCAATTCTGCAGAGTCACGGAGTACAAAGTTTTCAATACTTGATTAATTGGGTGAATCAGACATTTCCGGTAACTGTTGAAGATGATTTCTTCCTGTTCCTGAATATGATTGTTTACAATTTCTTTTGACTGTTTAATAAAGATTATTAATCAATTATGTTGATGGTGTCTTAATATTTTATATATTTGCGCCAGATTTAGTTACTGAAAAATTAATAAGTACACAATCATAAATTGTAAAATAAACAAAGTACTAAAAAGGTTAGAAAAATGAAGAACAAAGTTTTTATGGGATTAGCAGCTATAGCAATGGTTGCATTCCTTTCAAGTTGTGGTAAAGTTCCACAGGCAAAAATTGATGCAACAAATGCAGCTATTGACAGTGCAAAAGTTGTAGGAGCTAATGTTTATTTACCAGTTGAATTTGCAGCTGTTCAGGATTCTATGAAAGTTATCAACGCTGCTGTTGAAGTTCAGAAATCAAAAATGTTCAAGAAATTCGGTCCAATAACTGTTAAACTTGATCAAACTTTAGCTTCAGCAAAACAGGTTGCTGTCAATGCAGTTGCTAAGAAAGCAGAAGTTAAAAAAGAAGTTGAAACTTTAATGACTGAGATCAAAGCAGTTTGTGAAGATAACAAGAAATGCTTCGTTAAAGCTCCAAGAGGAAAAGAAGGTGCACAGGTACTTGAGCAGATGAAAACTGAAATGGCTACTATCGAAGCTTCAGTTGGTGAAGCACAGGGGATGTACGACAAGGATGCATATATGGATGCTCTTAATAAAGTTAAAGCTGCAAAAGATAGCGCTGACAAAATCAATACCGAGCTGAAAGATGCTATTGCAAAAGTAAAAGGAGTCAGGAAATAATTATTAATATTAGTTCTTACCTGTATAAATCCCCGGGAAAACCCCGGGGATTTTTTTAAAGACGGACAGAGTAAATATGAAAAAGGTTTTGAGGTGGATGCTTATAATAATTGCATCAGCCGGGTTTATTGCACTGATTATCCTATTATTAGTCAGGTTTACTCCACAACCACCGATCGGCGAGGTGGAATATGCCAGGGAAACACTGTCAGAAGCTGGTGCAAATATGGCCGGAACATATTCCAGAAAACTCTATTCTGAAGCAAAAGCTGACTTTGATTCAGCAATGCTGAACTGGCATAGAGAAAATGAAAAATTCATTTTCTTCAGAAATTATGATAAGGTAAAATCATTCGCACAGATTTCTGCAAAAAGGGCAAAACAGGCCTCTGTAAATTCAATGACAAACAGTACTACTCTTAAGATCTCGCTGAAAGACAAGATCGATTCTCTCAATGAAACTGAAGGATATATAGATAAGCTATTTGGCCGTTATCCCTTTCCTGCAGAAATAAGAAGCAGAATATCCAAAGGTAAACTATTGCTAAAGGAGACCGAACTGGCCTACAGTAAAGGACAATACCTGCCTGCAAACAGGAAAATAGCCGATGCTGAATATCTTCTGACCGGAGTTTATGAAAATGCAACAGCCGAATTGAAAAATTATTTCAAATCATATCCGGTATGGAAGAGATGGATGCAGGCCGCAATTAATGATTCCAGGAAAAAAAACTGCTACGCAATAATAGTTGACAAATTCTCGAGAAAATGTTATGTGTACTTTGGAGGAATAAAAAAATATGAATTTGATGCAGAACTGGGAAGAAACTGGGTTGGAGACAAACGAAGGATGGGAGACAAGGCTACTCCGGAAGGGATGTATAAGATTGTGAAAAAATATCAGGGCAGAGAAACCGCATTCCACAAAGCTCTTTCACTCGATTATCCCAATTCTGAAGACAGGGAAAGATTTAAAGCTGAGATCTCAAAGGGTACTTTACCTGCCTCTTCAAAAATAGGAGGCGGAATTGAAATTCACGGAGGAGGTGGGAGAGGCGTTGATTGGACCGAGGGTTGTATTGCCCTGACAAATTCTGAAATTGATGTTATATTTAATCTGGCAAAAGTCGGGACTCCCGTTACAATAATCGGCTCAATGAAAGATATCGGAGAGATTCTTGTAAAATAATGGTCTGATTATGGAAAATGAAAACACAATAAATGAGAGGATGGATAATGTCCCGGCAAATGGTCAGAGCGAACTAATCGTGATGCTTTCGGAATACTGGCACAAGATCATTAATAATCAATTGCTGATAGAGGTCGGAAAGAAGACTCTCCTTATTACCGCAATAATTCTTTTCGTACTTTTCATTTTCTCCTTTTTCCTTTATATAGTGCCGGGGATGCAGGAATTGTTTAAGGGCCGAAAACTCAGGACAACCAACATTACGGAGCTGAAAAATGATCCCGCCTATAAGAAACAATTATTGACTCTCAGCAGAGATGTACAGCGGTTATCCAGAAAATTTACCTCGTATACACCAGGGCAGTCCTATCTTGTTATTAATACAACAAATAACAGGTTTTTACTTTACAGGAATAAGAAGCTTTTGAGGGAAGGATTCTGCAGCTCGGGGAGTTACACCAGGCTGACAAATGCTGAAGGTTCAAGGCAGTGGATTTTTAAAACGCCAAAGGGTAAATTCTGGATTCAGCAGAAAATAATAAAACCGCTCTGGATAAGACCCGACTGGTCATTTGTTGAGGAAGGATTGTCTATACCTCCACCTGATGATGAATCCCGATATGAATACGGAGTGCTTGGTGACTATGCAATGAGCCTTGGGGACGGATATCTTATCCATGGCACAATCTATAAACGATTCCTTGGGATGCCTGTTACCCACGGTTGTGTCAGATTGAATGATGAAGACCTTGAAGCCATCTATAATACCCTGAATATTGGTTCTAAAGTTTATATTTTTTAATCCGGCCGAAAAACAGTATCATGGAAACTGAAATCACACAAGCACCATCTGACAGAAAGACAGTATTTTACGTAATTGTTTCAGTTCTTTCTGCTTTTGTTGTTTATTATTTCATTATGGCTTTAGTGAGTCCGGCCGTGAAAATTTCCTCTATCACTAACGAGTTTGGATATAAGCGACCTGAAAAGACAATAACTGCGACAGATTTAAGAATTTTTTCGGATTCTGCTTTTGTTAAACTGAACAGGGAAAAGGCATTTTATCTGGCAAGGGCAATTATGGCAGAGACTGATTCTATCTGTCTGGCACTCAATCTTGCCGATAGCTCGGCAATCCTTGAAATCAATGGAGTGACTCTTCATAAGGCAAAAATAATCCGCAAGCGAATCAGCAAAGTTTTTAACAAGGCTGATGAATATGCAATTTCATCAATGTTATCAGCTCCTTTTACAATAAAAAAAGATTTTGCCACCATTAAGAAAGAACCTTTGATGATCAAGATGGCTCCGAAAGATACTTCTGAATATAAGCCTGATATTCTTCCTGATACAACAAGCTCAGAACCTGTAAACTACATGCTCGAGACGGAGAACGGTTTCAGATTATATGTCTACCAGGATATCGGAGAAAAATCAGGTGGTGGATTGAGAAGATTCCTGTTTGATATTAATGACAGGTTTAAAAATAGCTCGGATATCATTAAAAGTATTTTTGTTCTGAAGATACCGGAATACCATCCATATATTAGGATAAGAATGCCCGCGGCAGATGCAAAGATCATTTTCAGGGCTTTACCCAGACATGGACAGATTGCAGTTTACAGGTAATAAATTAGTAAAAAAAGATTGATACTCTTTAAAGGAGTTTATTGATATCTTTATGATTATTAATAAATATCTAATTTCCGGGATCATGAAAAAAGTTATTTTTTCTTCAGCATTAGTTTTTCGTATTTCAGTATTTGTCCTGTTCCTTTACACCCCCTGCTTAAAAGGTCAGGAATCAGGAAAACCTTCAGCTGCTCTTCCGGACGATGTGAATAAAATTATTTCTGTATCTTGTGTGCCTTGCCACACCGATAAAGGAGGTCTTATGCCTAAAGCAAGACTTAATTTTACAGACTGGACCCAATACTCAACTGAGAAGCAGAAAGAGAAAGCAAACCTCATGAGTTCTGTTCTTGAAAAGGATAAAATGCCTCCCAAGGATGCACGTGAGAACAGACCGGATATCATTCCTACCAAAGAACAAAAACAGATAATAAAAAAGTGGGCAGAATCTCTTAAGTCAAAGTAATATTCTTAATGAGAATCTTCCCGGGATATCAGTTTCCATTTCTGATAGAAAAAACCTTGCTTTCACCATCGGGAACCTTTTTTTATCAAACCATATCTATTTATCAAAAAAAAATGTAGGTTTGAAGTAGACACTTCGATAAACTCACTATCGTATTATGGAGCGTTTTACAGGAATCATAGGGATAGTTATTATACTGGGACTTGCATACTTATGGTCCAATAACCGTAAAGCGATTAATTACAGGCTGGTTATTACCGGCTTGATTTTACAGATTGCTCTTGCGGTTTTTATCCTTAAGGTGCCGATCGGCCAGGATATTTTTTACTGGCTTGGGAAGGCTATTAATAAGTTGCTTGATTTCTCAAAAGAGGGAGCTTTGTTCGTGTTTGGTGATCTTACCAAAGTGACACAGATCTTGCCGGAAGGAATTGTAAAAAGCGGTATTTTCCTGTTTCTATTGTTGCCAACTATCATTTTTGTCTGTGTCCTTGTGGCTATGGCTTATCATATTGGCTTGATGCAGAGAGTTGTAGCAGCTATTGCAAGGTTTGTGCATTGGGCAATGAGGGTTAGCGGCAGCGAAGCTCTTTCAAATGTGGCAAGCGCTTTTGTCGGACAGGTGGAGGCTCAGATTATGATACGTCCTTATCTCTCAGGTATGACAAGATCTGAATTGCTTGCTTCGATGACGGGCAGTATGGCTTGTATAGCTGGAGGGGTTATGGCGGTCTATATTTCGATGGGTGTTCCGGCTTCATATCTGCTTGCAGCCAGCCTTATGGCTGCTCCCGGTGCACTGGTTATTTCGAAAATTGTCTTTCCTGAAACTGAAGAGTCAGAGACAAAAGGTATAGTTAAGCTTGAAGTTAAAAAGGAACATTCAAATATTATGCATGCAATCTCGCATGGGGCAAGCGATGGAATGAAAGTATCAATAAATGTCGTTGCAATGCTTATAGGAGTGATAGCACTTATTGCCCTCATTGATGCTCTTCTGGGATATTTCGGACATTTCCTGGCCTGGATCGGTGTTTCACTTAAGGCATTAGGCTTAAATGTTGATAATCTGAGGTTGAAAGATGTAGTAGGCTCTCTGTTCTCACTCTTTGCCATTGTAATGGGAGTTCCTGTTAAAGAAGCATTACCTGTCGGCTCTCTTATGGGAACAAAAATGGTGATAAATGAATTTGTTGCCTATTCTGATCTTTCTCCAATGATACAACAGGGCATTTTAAGTGCCAAATCAGTTGTTATAGCCAGCTTTGCGCTCTGCGGTTTCGCAAACTTCAGCTCTGTTGCTATCCAGATAGGAGGGATCGGTGCCCTCGTTCCAAACCGGAAAGCAGATCTTGCACGGCTCGGACTTAAAGCTATGATCTGCGGAACAATGGCTTCATATATCTCTGCTTCCCTTGCCGGAATACTGCTTTAAAAAAGTTAAAAGTTCATAAAGTTTGTTGAGTTTATAAAGTTTCAATAACTCTACATTTGCTCTGAGTTCTAAGCCGTGAGCCCTCCCCTGCAACCCGGCTCCTTCGCTAAAATAGCTCCCGATAAATCGGGACAGGCTCACCGGGCTATTTTTTAACGCTCGGCCCCCTTCGCCTCTCACTTTTAGCATCACACTCTTGATATTTACTGATTTAAAATCTAAATTTGATATAACTTTTAAATGTCTGATATAATATATATACCATGAGATCAAAATTTTTGAGGTTAAATACCCGCGATTTTATTAAAGGTATTATCATAGTAATCATTTGCACATTTCTTACAGGTATTTACGAGTTAATAGCAAATGGCGGTGTTGTTAACTGGTTAACAATCAAACCGATAGTCGTTGCTGCAGTTGGTGCAGGAATATCCTATCTGACCAAAAATCTGCTTTCAAATTCAAAAGGTGATTTCCTGAGAACTGAACCTAAAGAATAAATTTAAAATGGAACGAAAATTTTATGATATTCATTACCATCTTTTTGACCTGAGCCATCCAAACCTCCTTGCATTCCTCCTCAGGGATGACCTGATTTCAAAGGATTCCGTAAAAAAGGTACTTCGAAAGCTTCCATTTTTCGCCAACCTTGTACCAATTGGAGCAGCAAAATTATTTCCGGGGAAAATCTCAGATAAGATTAAAGATTACCTGAGAAACGATGCCAGGTATTTCAGAAACCTTCTTTCAGTCATGGAAAGCGCAATTGAGTTTCATTTTTTATATACCGAATACTATCTTCTGAAGGAGCAAAGATATTTTGGCAATCGGGATAAGATGCTGTACAATAAAATGATAATTTGTCCTTTGCTGATGGATTTTGGCTATAAGAACCTCAATAACGATGATTGTTTTTACAATCTTCCTCCCAGCAAACCAATAGCGAAGCAGGTACTTGACCTGCTGAATGCAATTAGATTTTATTATACATATGAGCTTATTCCACATCCCGATAAGGCCGGCCGTTTAAAGGTTGTCAGATCTGAAAAAACTAAGGAAGAAAAACTCTTTGAGATCTATCCCTTCCTGGGAATAAACACGCAGAACTACGACCTGGTCGAGATAAAAGCTCTTTTCGATAAATATTTCACGGGTTATGAAAATGATAAGCAACCCGGGGAGAGACAGCAGAAGTTATTTAAGAAGCTGGGGACTGTCAAAGTTGATCTCGAGGATCTTATCTTCCGGATAAGGGAGAAGGAAGATCCTGAATACTATAAATACATATTTGCCGGAATAAAGTTATATCCTCCGATGGCGTTTGATCCATGGCCGGAAGATAATCCTGTTGAACTGGAAAAGGTAAAATTTCTCTATAGTGAATGCATAAGGAAAAAACTTCCGGTGACAATTCATTGCAGCGATGGAGGATTTGTCACTACTCCCAATGCAGTTTTGTTTACAGATCCTTCAAAAAGATGGCAAAAAGTCCTTAATAATCCTGATTATAAGAATCTTAAGATTAACTTTGCCCATCTTGGCAGCCAAAAAGGGGGTGCGAAAGAATGGCTTGCAACAATTCTGTCTGCTATAAAAAATAACAAAAACGTTTATACAGATTGCTCATGTGTTACACCTCAGGTCAATGATTATAAAGCTGTCAAAGTGTTAATGACCGTCAACTCAGAATCAAATATTCTGTTTGGTTCGGACTTCGTTATTAATCTTTTATGGTCGGGTTCATATAACGAGTATCTGAATAACTTCATTGAGACATCAATGCTTGATGGGCAACAGAAAAATATGCTCTGTGTGAGTAATCCTGAAAGATTTTTGTTTGGAGAGAGGTAATTTAGACTCAATTTAACTTATATAATATCAGCGACTCAGCATCCTTTATGTAAATATCATTTCCTGAAATAACCGGTGAGGCATAGATCGGAGTTTCTGAAACCTTATATTTTGCAACTTCGGTATATGCAGTATTTACCGGTTTCATGATAATCAGATTTGAGGTGATGCCTGCCAATCCGATTATAACTGAACCGCAATCGACTATTGATGCGAAATCACTGGAAGGATAAGTGTCGATCCAGGCAGTCTTGCCGTTAGTCGCATTTAAACAGTATATTTTACGTGTATCGGTGAATCCGTAAAGAAAACCATTTATCAGTACAGGAGTATTCCATTTTGCACCAACTTCCGTGTTACTCCAGAGTTCTTTTGTAACATACTGATTACCTTGTTTTTCTACTTTTATCGCTTTCATTCCAAGCCCCTGGCCGGTATAATAAATTGTCTGACCGTCGATGTACGGGCTTACACAGTTATAAAACCTTTGCTGAACAGGTGTGGCAACCTGCCAGATTAACTTACCATCTGAAAGATTGAGAGAAATAAGATTCTTCTCAGTCTGTACAATAAGATGTTTCATTCCATCTATAGTCATTACTGAGGGTGAGGCATAAGCTGGCCCGTCACCGGACCATTTCCATTTTTCATTACCGGTATTAAGATCCAGGGCAAGAACCTCGCCATCATCTGTCTTACCAACATGTGCAATACACATTCCGTTGACAATTATCGGCGACATTCCGGTAAAGAATGTGGGAAAAGCATTAGCAGGATTATCTTTTCTCCAGATCAGTTTACCATTTGAAGCGTCCAGACAGGAAAGGATACCTGAAACACCAAAAGTAACAACCTTGCCGTCAGCAGCAGCAGGAGTACTCCTGGGACCCGGATGTGATGAAGCCGGACCCGTGACAGCCATTGCCTGATAGGTGTTTTTCCATAACTCTTTCCCTGTTGCGGCATCAAGGCAAAAGATAACTTCATCATTTCCCTGCCGTGTCGACAAATATATCCTGCCTTTAACCAGAACCGGAGTTGCGTCTCCGAACCCGACTGTGACCTTCCATTGCTGTTTTAGAGCTGCGGGGAAAGTCGGAGGAGCTTTAAAACCAGTTACCTTACCATCGCGGTTTATTCCACGCCACTGGGGCCAATCCTGTGAATATGTGTTAGTTGAACCAAAAACAATAAGTGCAATGATCATTGCTCTGAAAAGAAAATCTGCTTTTTTCATACGTTTATTTTTTATATTAAGGTCGTATAGCCTGCCCCGCTTAGGCGGGGGAACCTCCAAATAATCATTCTTGTTTGTGAAACTTTGTACATGGAGGTTTCATAGTTCTTTATTTTAATTCAATTATTCTGCTTTCCTGTAAATTTATGCGATATTAAATTGAAATCCAAAAAAGCTTTTTATTTCGTTATTCCGGAAAAGGAACAGAGTAATATAGTATTCTTATATTTGTTCAATTTCTGAATTAATGTCAACAAACATTCTTGTTGTTAAGAATATTCTGATAACAGGCGGTACTTCCGGTTTAGGGCTGGAGCTGGTTAAACTGTTCCTGTCAGAAGGTTCTGAAGTCTACGTAACAGGAAGAAATCCTAAAGGATTACCACTGCAGAATAGTAAATTACATTTCATTGCTGTCGATTTCTCTGACCTGAAAGCGGTATCAGAAATAATAAATAAATTTGCAGGACAATCAATAAAATTTGACATCCTTGTCAATAATGCCGGAATCCTCAGTCCCCCCGTTTACACAACTACAAATGACAGCTTTGAATATACTTTCCAGGTTAATTTTCTATCACACCTTCTTATTGATGAGATGATTATCAGGAATAAAACTGATTCTGCGCCTCTTACTGTTGTTTCTGTAACATCCCCGGTATATAAATATGTAAAGCCTGATTTCAGAATGTCTGATATAAACAGATACCGTTCTTTTAAAGTATATGCTGAGTCAAAGCTGTACCTTCTTTTGATAGGGGAGTATCTCTGCAGCAAATATCCCGAAAAAAGATTGAGATTCATCGGGTATGATCCTGGCACATTCAGCTCAGGTATCTACCGGATGCAGAAAAAATGGTTTCAGGTCCTTTACAAGATAGCAGCACCATTTATGAGGAGTCCTGCAAAAGTTGCAAAGGCATTGTATCAGATTCTTACAAACCAGATCCGGAATTACGACCTGGTATATGATGTCAGCATGAGAACAAGACAAATCCCGTATTCAAATACTGCTGAAGCCGGAGAATTATTAAATTTTTGTGAGCAGAACCTCGCAAGATTCCTCTCTTAGTCATAAACAGGTATGATCAGCTTTTTGAAACACTAAGCGATTTTTTCCACACCGATCCCGGATCTGTCGGGGAGAATAACTTTCCCACCAACAATTTTTATACCATCAAACGGATCATTGTTTATCAGCAGATTTCCATCCAGATCGCACCAGTCAACCAGTGGTGAAAGCTGGGCTGCAGCTGTAACGGCACATGAGGTTTCGGTCATACAACCAATCATTACTTTCATACCAAGTGCCTTTGCCGTCTGAATCATTTTCAGTGCAGATCTTATCCCGCCACATTTCATAAGCTTGATGTTAACCCCTGAGTAAACATCTTTATATTTAAGCAGGTCGTGAATGTTTTGTATCGATTCGTCACCGACAACAGGTAACGGACTGTTCTGAGTCAGCCATGCAATATCATCAGCCTGTTCCTTAGGCATTGGCTGCTCCAGGAAAATCACTCCCTTTTCCTTTAACCATTGAGCCATCTCCAGCGCATATTTTTTGTCTTTCCATCCCTGGTTCACATCGACACACAAGGGTTTATCTGTTGATGACCGTATAACATCAATCATCTCCCTGTCATTTTCCCTGCCCAGCTTCACCTTCAGAATTCTGTAGGCTTCCGCCTCGGCAACCTTTTGTTTGACTATTTCGGGAGTATCAAATCCGATGGTAAAGCTTGTCAGTGGTGTTTTCTGAGGATTAAGCCCGAATAATCTGTATAAAGGTTTCCCGACCAGCTTTCCTATTAGATCATGAAGGGCAATATCAACAGAAGCTTTTGCCGCATAATTCCCCGCCATAATTCCATCAACGTATCCAAGTATATCCTCAATAAGAAACGGATCATTGAACTGGGAGAGATCTACGATTGAGAGAAATTTAGTTGCCGTTTCATGACTTTCACCAAGATAAGGTGGCATGGATCCTTCACCATAACCTGTAATACCTTGATATTCA
>Ga0315277_10011469_pt1 | contig 11163 bp, 9 predicted proteins | sample YL17G05_15_MG_FD_203695 | JGI IMG/M metagenome (GOLD analysis project Ga0315277, IMG submission 203695) | Sediment microbial communities from Yellowstone Lake, YNP, Wyoming, USA - YL17G05_15 | ecosystem: Environmental > Aquatic > Freshwater > Lake > Sediment | place: USA: Wyoming | collected... | reverse complement strand
TTTTTTGGGTGGTTGTTTGGTGTTTGTTTTTTTCTTTTTGTTTTTTCACCCCCCAAAAAAACCCCCCCCCCCCCCCCCACGACCCCTATGCGCTCAACCCAGCAGGTTGGAAACGTAGATAGCGCTCCCCGACGCCTGCTCGGTGCCCACACCGCGGGCGCCCGCGTCCGTTCCCACCAGCCAGAGGTCCTTCACCGCCGTCCAGGGCTTGGGCTTATGCACCCCGGTCTGGCCCACGCACTGGGCCAGCCCGATGCACTCCCCCGTGGGCTTGCCGGTGATGGAGGCGGTATGGGCGATATGGGTGCGCATCTTCCACTCGATATGGGGCGCGATGTGGGGGAAGATATCGAGCAGCCTCTCCTCGGCGCGGTCCAGGATGCGCTCGCACTGGGCGACGTTCTCCTTGTTGACCTCGATGGGACCGGGCACTCCGCAGATGATCAACTGCTTGCCGGGCGGAGCCGCATAGGGGTCCCACTCGGAAGGGAAGGGGGTGAAGAGGAAAGGGTCCTCGGGCACCCCGCCGTTGCCTATATAGTCGAACATGTGGTCCGGGTTGACCGCGGGGATGTTGAAGAAACCGGGTGCCGGGAGGTCAACCACCCGGCGGTCGAGGCCGTACTTGGTGGTGATAAAGGAGCGGGAATATTCGAGCCCCTCCACGTAGGAGACGTACTCCGCCGGGAAATGCTCCTCGCCGGCCATCTCCAGGGTGCGCTTGATTCCCGCGTTCGAGATGACCAGGTCCGCCGCTATCTCCTCTCCCTCGGCGGTCTCCACCCCGCGGGCTTTGCCGTCGCGCACGACGATGCGCGCGACCTCGCAGCCCAGGCGGAGCTCGCCGCCGTCGCGTGCGAAGGCGCGCAGGAAGGCTCCCGGTATCTCCCGCGAGCCGCCGCGGGGCACGCCCAGGGTCTTTTTGCGGAATGCGTTGCAGAAGCACCACAGGAATTCGCCCGCGCTGACCTCTTCGTAGGGGACCACGGTGAGGAGCATGGAGAGGGCCGCGATGCCCTGCAGGGGCGTCCAGTCGTCGGTGATGCGGTGCATGAACTCCTGCAGCGTGATCTCGTCCAACTCCGCCAGGTATGAGGGATCGAGGCGGGCGATCTTCGCCACCGCACGCAGGGTCTCCAGGGGGGAGTTCCTCTTGGAGGCGCGATAGACCTCGCGGCCGAACTCTTTTTTCACATCCGCCCCACGGCCCAGGCGGGAGATGCGGTCCTTGAGCATGAGCATGTTCGTGCGGGCGTTGGACAAGGCTCCCCGGGGATCGGCAAGACTCTGGTATAGGCTGAGCCAGTATTTCCCGTCCATGAGCAGGTGCTCGCTGGGGTTGGCGGTGAGCCATTCCAGGTCCCCCCGCACCATGCGGTTGAGTTCGCCGTGCTGGCCGGACGCGCCCATGGAGAACATGTGCACCCCCGAGTCCACCACGCAGCCGTCCCGCGTGAAGGACCAGCATTTGCCGCCGTAGAAATCGTTGCGTTCCAGCAGGGTCACCCGGTAGCCCCGCATCTGCAGCAGGGCTGCCACGCCGGCTCCCCCCGGCCCGGAACCGATGACCACGGCCCTTTTCGCCTCATGTGCCATTATGCACACCTCCGTTTCCGGTCACTGGGGTTTACAAAGGGAGGCACCTGTATCCGGGTATGCCCTCCTGCATTATCTTATGCACCAGTTTTAAACGGTCGAAGTTCTGGAAGGCCAGCCGAAAGGCCAGCACGCTCAGTGGCAGCGGCTGCAGTTCCTTCATGCGTGCCAGCAGGTAAGCCGTCGGGAACACCGCAACGCACTTACCGAACTCGCGCCAGGCGCGTTCCTTGTCCTCTATGGCCAAGGCCGCGATCCTTCCCGAGACCAGAGCGCCATGCAGCCCGAAGAAGGCCACCGGGTCCATGGCCCCGGCCAGCGTGCCGGCAAGGATCTTGTTGCCGGTGAAGATGCGCGGGGTCCTGATGGTAGCGGCGGGCAAGGGAAAGGTGAACTCGTTCCACTGCGGCACCTCGAAGCCGTCGAACTTTGCCACCTGCTCCGCGAAGCGCTCCCGGGCTGGCAGGGATATGGGCAACCTGCGGTTGAAGAGGTGCACGTAGCGGATGCCCCGGAAGGCGGAGGTGTACCCGTAGTCGCTGGTGTAGGTGTCGTGGAACATGTGCACGTAGTTGAGGTCCGTGTCGCAGGTACCCTTGTAGGTGAAGTGGTGGGAGGTGAGGTAGGGGACCCCCAGGGAGTCGAAGCCCTCGAAGTGCAGGCCGGTGGCCACGATGGTGTTGGGAGGAAGCGAGGCCATGTCCTCCTGGGAGATGACCGGACTCGAGAAGCGGACCTCCACCCCCGCCTCGCGGGCCAGCTCGTGCAGGTAACTGTCCAGGCTGGTGGACCGCGGCCCCCGCTCGAAGAAATAAGAATGGATAAGGGAGGGGTCGATCGGCAAGGCCTTGCCGCCCGCTATCTCCACCATCTCCCGGATGGGCTCGATGCCGGGAGATATATCGAAGCCCAGATAGGCGCGGAGGGCGTCGAGCCGCAAGGGGCTGCCCTGGCCGGAAGGGTGGTAGAGAGGCGAGCCTCCCAGGCGCTCCTCCCTCTCCAGCACCACCACGTCCTGCCCGCGCCTGGCGAGGTTGATGGCCGCGGTCATCCCGGCCAAACCCGCCCCAACGATCATCACCTCAGCCATGATATCCTCCTCGTCCCTGCTTTCCGACTGTGTATCGAAAATCTATTATAGCTCGTCTAGCAGGTAATATACCACCCTTTTCCAGTCCCGTTTGCCTTGACACCCGCACCGGGCGACCATATAATAATACCGGCTGTTATGACTGACCAGTCGTTCATATTAACATATATTATATAGCGGCAATGTATGTAAACAAGGCTTGATGAACGCAACGGGTGGGAGGCCTGTCCCTTACGAGGATCGGCCCACGAAGTAACGGCAAGGAGGTAGGTCGATGGCAACCTCGAGTATGGTCCGGGAACTCGCGGAGATCGTGGGTTCAGGCAATGTAAAGACGGGCGCTGCGGCGCTGGCGGGTTATTTCGCGGGCCGGCTCTCGGACACCGGCCTGGTGCTGGTGCAGCCGGCGGACGAGTACGAATTGGCCGAGGTCGCCCAGGCGGCCAGCGAGGCGAAGCTGCCCTTGTTCTCGGTGCGCAGGGAGAAAATGGAAACGTCCCTCGCCTGCCGGGAAGGACTGCTCATCGACCTCGCGCGCATGGACGGTATCAAGGAGTTGGACCGGCGCAACCTCATGGGGCATATCTTCGCCGGGGTCACCTACGAGCAGCTGCAGGAGGAGTGCCTGAAGAAGGACTGCAAGGTCCTCATGCCGGCCAATGCCACCTCCCGCTCCGTCCTCCGTTCCTACCTCGACCGCGATATACTCAACGGCAACGCCGTATACCGTTTCCCCAACCTGTCCATCTTCCACGCCATACTCTCCGACGGGCGCATCTGGGTTTCCGGCTCCCAGCAGATGGCCTCCGAGGGCATCGCGGACTTCCGCGAGGACCAGGGACCCCAGTTTTCCCCCTTCTTCGGTGCCTCGGAGGACATCTTCGGGATACCTTTCTACGGCATCGTCTACCTCTATCCGCTGCGGGAGACCCGCCGCGTCATCCTCTTCGGCTTCGACGCCCTGGAGCCCGCGGCGAACCTGGCCTACAAGGTCAACCGCGACGAGCATTGCTTCGAGAGCGTGACCGCCAACTCCCGCTACCTCTCCGTGCTGCTGGGGGAGGATGCGGGCGCGGCCGAGGCCTTGCGGGAGAAGCTTCCCGCCTGGGTTACCGCCGTCAGCATCGAGCACCACGTAGAGCTGGTGGACCTGTGGGAGAAATGCGTGCGCGAGGACGCCGAGGCGCTGGGAGGCAAGGCCTTGGACGGCGAGCTGCCGGAGATGATGGACGCGAAGTTCCAGGAGCCATGGTACCTCTTCGACCGCGATTACATGAAGGGACGCACGAGCTGTATCGAGCACTACGACTTCTACCGCCGCGCGCCCGGCCTGCTCGCTGCGGTGCGCGATGCCGCCCAGTCCAAGGGTTACGCGGCGGACGAGGTGGGACAGGTGATGATCCCCGTCTACTTCGGGGGCTCCTGCTACTGCGAGAGCGACCTCTTCTTCGACCCCTCCGACGAGGCGGAAGCCGCGAAGGCGGCCGATATCAGCCGGGCAGTCTACACCAAGCTCTTAGGTGAGGGCAGCTTCGTGGACCGTCCCACGGGCGAGGTGGCCAAGATGGTCTTCGACCGCGTCAACGAAGGCTACATCAAGGTGCTCAAGACCTTCAAGAACATAGTGGACCCCTCGGGCCTCATGAACCCCGAGCAACTGTTGGAGGGGGTGTAGCAGATGAAGAAAAGGATCACCGCTCCCAGGGAGGTGCTGCACGAGCTGCAGCAGGACTACTTCATCTGCACCAAGTGCAAGATCTGCCAGGGGGTACACGTGCAGTACTGCCCCGAGTCCCGCTTCTGGCGCAACTGCCCCTCCGGGACCCGCTTCCGCTGGGATGCCTACTACGCCTCGGGCAAGATGGAGATCGCCCGCGGCCTGCACATCAACGAGATCGAGCCCACCGATTCCATGCAGCACATCCTCTACACTTGCATGCTGTGCTCGTCCTGCCAGGAGCAGTGCTACGAGGTGAAACAGCTTCACCCCACCCGCGTCTTCGAGCTCATGCGCGAGAAAGCGGTGCGCGAGGGATGGGGCCCCATGCCCGAGCATGCAGCGCTCGCCGAGAGCCTGGAGGCCAACGACAACCCCTTCGGGGCGGACAAGAAGAAGCGCGGCGACTGGGCCAAGGGCCTGGCCCTGAAGAGCCTGCCCGCAGAATCGGCCGAGGTGCTCTTCTACGCCGGCGACGCCTACACCAGCGACCCGGCCCTTGCGCACGCTGTGCGCGCTGCGGCCCAGGTGCTCCTGGAGGCGGGCCTGGACGTGGGCACCCTGGGGGCGGCGGAGATAAGCGACGGGTCCCTCATGCTGATCCTGGGAGACCGGGACTTCTTCGAGAGCTACGCCGCGGAGAATATCGAGACCTTCAACTCGCTGGGCGTGAAGATGATCGTCACTCCCGATACCCACGCCGCCTGGGTGTTCAAGGAGGAGTATGCGCGGGAGCTCGACCCGGACATCAAGGTACTGCATGTAAGCCAACTTTTCTCCCGCCTGCTCAAGAAGGGCCAGCTCGCGCCCGAGAAGGAAGTGCCCCTCAAGGCCGTATACCACGACCCCTGCAAGCTGGGCCGGCGCTTCGACATCTACGACCCGCCCCGCCGGGTGCTGGAGGCCATACTCGGCCTGGAGCTCATGGAATTCCCCCGCGCCACTTTCAACTCCCTCTGCTGCGGCGGCGGGGGCGGGGTGCGCTATGCCTTCCCGGATTACGCCCTGGCCACGGCAAAAGAAAGGCTCTTCGAGGCGGAATGGACGGGGGCTGAAGCCATCATCACCAGCTGCCCCTACTGCGTGCAGATGTTCAACCAGGCGGTGGAGGCAGCAGGGAGCAAGATGAAGGTCTACGACCTGGCGGAAGTGTTACTCGCGTCGCTGGGCAAGGAGGTGTAGGGGTATGTGGACCAAGGATATAGCCAAGGACATAAAGGAAAGAAGGATCTCGGGCATCATCTTCCAGCACGAAGCGGAGCCCCTGCATAACAAGCCCGAGGACGTAGCCCGCGCCAAAGAGATGCTGGCCGAGGCCCTGGGCGAGGCATGGGTCACCGACGACCCGGTCATCCTCATCGGTTACTCCCGGGACCAGGGACCCCTGCCCTCCCAGTACCCCCACCTGGTGGTCATGCCCGAGACCACCGAGGACGTGGCGGAGGTCTACAGGATAGCCAACGAATGCAAGGTGGACGTCATCCCCATGGGCACCGGGCTCAACACCATGGGATTGCATATCCCCATGTACGGCGGGATCATCATGGACCTGCGGCGCATGGACAAGGTCCTGGAGGTGGACGGGGAGAACTGCTACATGGTCGTCCAGCCGGGGGTCAACTACCTGGTGGCCCAGGTGGAGGCGCAGAAGGTGAAGTGCCGCGTGCTCAACCCCTCCACCGCCGCCACCGCGGGGGTCATATCCAACCACGCCTTCTGCAACATCAACACCCTGGCCTCGAAGTACGGCTTCGGCATCGATAACATCGTCGACATGACCATGGTCATGCCCGACGGCACCATCCTCAAGACCGGCCCCGCCGCCTACGGCGCGGTTAAGGCCCACGTCCCCGGCCCCGGCCCGGACATGGCCTCCCTCTTCCGCTACGCCTTCGGGCAGCTGGGCACGGTCACCGAGATGACCCTGCGCATCTATCCCGAGGCGGAACATATTTACTCGATATTCCCAGCTTACGAGAAGGACGACCTGGAGTGCGTTATCGACGTCCTCTACAAGGTGGCCAACGAGAATCTCACCCTGGAGCTGGCCCACATGCAGAACTCCTTCTTCGGCATCTTCGTGGGGGAGAACAACAAGCAGGCCAGCGCGCTGGCGGGCTCCTTCCCGCGCAACAACCTCTTCTCCATCTTCGCCGGCACGAGCATGGAGGAGGCGATGCTCAAGGCGGAGATCTTCCAGAAAGTGATACTGGACATCGACCCAGAGTGGGAGTTCCTGCCCGCGGAGGCCATGGAGGACCTGGTGGGCGACCTGCGCAGCGTCAACCTGGAGCGCTGGCAGAAATTCTTCAACGTCACCGTGCGGGTGATGCGGGTGCGCGGCTCATTCCTCATCGGAGCCCTCATCGGGCACCTGGACAATTTCCTGGAGGCGGAGCGCAAGATGCGCGTGGAAACCAGCGACCAGGCCGGCCACACCGATGACAACCTCCCTCCCGACGACGCCTCCACCTACCTGCAGCCATATCACATGGGGCGCTCGGCCTACATGGAGTACGACCTCTACTCCAACCAGGGCGACAAGGACGACAACATGCGCATGTTCATGACCTACATGCGTGCCATGATGGCGGGCATCCTGGGGGAGGGGCTGCTACTCGCCTGCGGGGCCATCCCGCTGAACAAGGGCATGGCTTTGCCCCTGCCCGAGGGGATGCCCTCGCTCGACGATCTCCTTTCCCTGGTCATGCCCAACGCGGCCGCTTTCATGGACACCATGGTGGCCTTCAAGATGGCGGTGGACCCCAACAACATCGCCGCCCGCAGGTGGGATTACGAGACGGGCTTATGCAAGAAGCTGAGCATTTAGGGAGAGGACGGGATGCTGCGCAAGCTGTTGCCCTTACTCATGGGGTTCGCAGTGGGATTTTACGCCGCCCAGCGCATGGCGCGGGACGCCGGCGCGGGCGTTGACTGACGGCTTGCAGACCGGGCCGCAGGCCCGGATACGCCGGCCCAGGGGCCGGCGGCAGGGAGCGGAGGAGGTGATGGCCTGGGAGTGATCGTGGGACCCGGGAAACGGGGACAGCGGGACAAAGGCGGCGCGCGGACACGTCGCTGGAACGAACCCCCTCCCGGGGAAGCCGGAAAACGGCTATTCTGGGTTAAAGATGTCACCCGCTGGTCTTTAAGAGATCGGCGGGTGGCCTCAATCCGCGGAGTAGGCTGGACGCGAAGGGGGAGACATGGCGGAGGTCACCATCGTAGGAGCGGGCCTGGCGGGCCTGGCAGCGGCGGTCAACTGTGCCAAGGCAGGCCACCGGGTGAGGGTTCTGGAGAGGTTCGAGCGCATAGGAGGCGATCCCCACATCCGTCCGGCCGTCGATGTGACGCCCATGGACCCGGAGAAGCTGGGGCGCTTTATCGGGGTGGATCTTAAACCCCCTTACGTGACTCCCACAGAGGAGTTCGTGGTCTACGTCTACGGAAAGGCCCACGTCATCCCAGGCTGGCAGCTCTATCTCCACTCGGTGGAGAGGGGCCCCCGCCCCACCTCGCTGGATTCGCTGCTCTACGAGACCGCGCGGGAGTCGGGGGTTGAGTTCGAGTTCGGCGTCTCCTTAGACTCCCAGGGCGATTTCGCCCGCCTTCCCCCCAACTCCATCATCGCCACCGGGCTGCATGTCGAGCCCTTCCTGGCCTTGAAGAGGCCCTATGTCGACGTCTACGGTTTCATCGGCAAGACGCGTTACGAGGGCCCTCCCCGCATCATGGGCTTCTTCGACCGCTACACCAAGTATTACAACTACTGCGCCAACGTGAACGGGGTGGCTTTCGCCCTCGCCTTCGACCGGCGGCCGGCGTCCGGGTCCATGCGCGATGCGTGGGACCGGCAGCTGCGCGAGTGGGAGGGCGTGGAGTTCGAGCAGTGGCTCCCCCACGAGGGAGTGGTGGCGACGAAGAAGATCACCGCTCCCTGTCTCTACACCGGCAACAAGATCCTGGCGGGCACCCTGGCGGGCATGCAGGATCCCTTCTTCCTCTTCGGGGTACAGAGCTCCCTGGTCTCGGGAAAGATCGCAGCCATAGCCGTGGACGACAAGGAACGGGCATGGAGGCTCTTCAACACCTTCACGTCGGCATATAAGTATTCGTGGCTGTACAAGTGGCTCTTCGACGTACAGCCGCACATGATGCGCAACCTGGGCCTGAGGCTGGGCTTCGGGCTCTACTTGAGGCAACGTCCGTTGCTCCAGCCGGTGATCGACGTGGCGTTGAAGTCCCTGCCCGGCTTCGGCAGGTACTGATCAGGAAACGGGGCGTTTCATATGGCGAAAAAACAAGTCACCATAGTCGGGGCGGGCCTGGGCGGCCTGTGTGCGGCCATCACGGCGCGCAAGCTGGGATATGACGTGCACTGCGTCGATAAATACAACCGGGTTGGGGGGATGCCGGGGGCGCACCCCTTCGTGGATTCCACCCCCTTCGACTGCGCCCTCATGTCACGCTTCCTGGGCGTGCCCATCGGGGAGCCTCAGGTGGGACCCGTCGAGAGCTTCCCCATCTATGTCTTCGGGAAAAAGTGCGAGCTCAAGCCGGAGTACTCCATCCTCCACAACGTAGAGCGGGGTCCCCGCAAGACGGCTATCGACCGCTACCTGCACGACATCGCCCTGGACATGGGGGTGACCTTCGAGTGGGGCAATCCCATACGGTCCCAGAAAGACCTGGCGCAGTATCCCCCCAACACCATCGTGGCCACCGGCCCCTACCGGGAGGCCTTCGACGCCCTGAATATCCCCTACGAGATGGTCGGCGGTTACGTTCTGAGCGCGCCATACAAGCCTTGGGGAGGGGAGAAGTCCTATGCCCGGCGTTGCGCCGTTTACTTCGACCACTACACCAAGGACTACTGTTATCTCCCCACCGCCAACGGCATAGCGGCCGGGCTCTTCTTCGCCCGCCGCCCGGTGGGGGAGGAGCGGCGCGTCATCTGGGAGCGGCAGCTCAAAGATACGGAGGGCATGGAGTTCAAGACCTGGCACGCCGAGCAAGGCCCCTTCGCCTCACGCTATCCCAACCAGCCTCGGATCTTCGCCGGCAACAAGATACTGGCGGGCACCCTGGCGGGGGCCCAGGACCCGGGCACCTATTTCGGCTGCCACGGGGCCATGGTCTCGGGGAAGATCGCGGCCATCGCCCTGGAGGACAAGGCCACGGCCCAGGAGATGTTCAAGGTCTGCAACCGCAGCTTTAACCGCATGTGGGTATTCCGCCGCCTGGCCATCAACTACTCACCGGAGTTCCTGCGCGGCTGGGCGCTGTCCCGCGTGATAAGGGATGTCTCCCGGGTGGATCTCATGGGGAAGATCCAGGGTGCGGGCCTGGCCGAAATGATCCCCGGTTATGTGCTGTTGAAGCGTATGGATAAATATTCTAGATACATCAACATCTAGGAGGGCGTGATGGGCGAACGCAAGGGTCCGATCTACGTGGTGGGAGCCGGGCTGGCGGGGCTCACCGCCGCCATCAACCTGGCCCGGGAGGGCCGCGAGGTCATCGTGCTGGAGAAGGGGAAACGCGTGGGAGGGCTGGCCGTCTACAACCCCTCTCCCCACGGCACCCCCATGGACGCCGACGCCATGTCCCGCTACACCGGCATCGACTTGAAGCCGGGAATGGTGCCTATGACCGGGGGGATCCTCGGGGTCTGGGGCAAACGTTTCAAGCTGAAATTCCCCCCCAACGTGCAGGCCTGGATGATCGAACGGGGGCCGCGCCAGTCCTCCATGGACCAGTACCTCTACCACATCGCGGTGGAGGAGGGGGTTAAGTTCGAGTTCGATCAGCCCATAGTCTCGGACATGCAGGTCCACGAGCTGCCGCGGGGGAGCATCATGGCCACCGGGCTGCACGCCGACGGCTTCGAGGCGGCCAACGTGCCTTATCAGAGCCTCTACGGTTATTTCTCCAAGTGCCGGGTGCCATGGCCGGAGGCCAGGGTCTCCTTCTATTTCGACGATTACTCACCCGACTACGCCTTCACCTGTTCGGTGAACGGCATCGCCTTCGCCCTCATCTTCAACCGCCAGCGGCCGGTGGCGAAATGGGAGATGGAGAAGTTCGCCGAGCAGGCTACCCTCGAGGACGGCTACCCCTTCAAGAAGTTCTTCCCCCTGGGAGGAGGAGCCAAGGGAGGGGCGGCGGCTGCGCCGATACGACACTTCAGCAATCCCAGGCTCTTCCAGGGAGATATGATCCTGGCCGGCACGCTGGCGGGGATGATGGACCCCATACTCTTCTTCGGCATGCACGGCGCCTTCCTCTCCGGGAAGATCGCGGCGCGAGCCTACAGCGACCCGGCAGGGGCTTACGACGAGTTCAGGCGCTTGAACTGGACCTTTTACCCGCTGCTGGCGGCCAAGCGCATCATCAACCGCAGCCCGCAGGACCTCGTGGTGAAGTACCCCATGCGGGCCTCCCTGCCCTTCATGCACTTGTTCAACCGGTTCTTTCTGCGCCAGGCCTTCAAGGCTAACGTCACCGGGTATGGAAGGTTCTAGAGTCGTTCTCGAAAGGGCTATCGCGTCGCGAGCGAAGCCCTCTGGACAACGTCATCGCGAGCGTAAGCGAAGCGATCTCGTCCAGAGCATTGTTAACGTCCGGAGGAGATTGCCGCGTCGTCGAGGACTCCTCCTCGCAATGACAGAACGCTATAATCGCGAGCGAGGCGTTGCAACCTCGAGGCAACATTTTGGGGCCAGGCCTCAAAAGTTTAACTACCGTTTATTGAGAAACC
>Ga0315277_10011468_pt1 | contig 11163 bp, 8 predicted proteins | sample YL17G05_15_MG_FD_203695 | JGI IMG/M metagenome (GOLD analysis project Ga0315277, IMG submission 203695) | Sediment microbial communities from Yellowstone Lake, YNP, Wyoming, USA - YL17G05_15 | ecosystem: Environmental > Aquatic > Freshwater > Lake > Sediment | place: USA: Wyoming | collected... | reverse complement strand
TATTCTGGCTGCTGCCGGCGCTGGCCGTGCGGTTTTGCCGGGTCAAGGGGTTCCCGCTGTTCATCGCCCTGCCGTTGATGGTGGCCGGGGCGGAACGGCTGCAAGGGTTCCCGATGGGCGGGTTCTTCTGGCGGTTCCTCGGTCACAGCCAATATCAGCATCTGGCCATGATTCAGGTCGCCGACATCTTCGGGGCAGCGGGCGTCACCTTCGTGGTCGCCATGGTCAACGGCCTGCTGGTGGACCTCATCCTCTTTGCCACCTCCCGATGGCAGGACAGGCGGGCCGCCGATCCGGCAGGCAGGGTGAACTATGCCCACCATGCAATGTCTGCATCTATGGAAACCGGTGGGCATTGCCCACCCTACGGATTCCATTCGGCCAAAGGCCAAGCCGCCGGCAGATCGGCCACGGAATTGCACGCACGCCCGTTTTTCAGCCCCCGCCCACCTTCCCGCAGAATTGTTGGCTCGGCGGTGGTAGTGACCGCCGCCGTCGTCGCGGGCACGATTCTCTACGGCCAGTGGCGACTCCGGCAGGCCGAGCAGTGCGTGACCGACGGTCCCACCGTGGCCTCGCTTCAGTCGAACGTGCCGATCTCCGTCAAGCGGAGCTTCAAGGCCAGCGCCGATATCTTCAAGGAGCTCATGGAAAAGAGCTGGGCCGCTCAGGCCGCCGGGGCGGAGCTGATCGTCTGGCCCGAGACGATGGTTCAGGGCTACCTGCAACCCGAACTCTGGTCGCGGTTCAGCAGAGCGGATTGGGAAGAGGACAAGGCCTTCCACGGCGCGCTCCGTGAGCACGCGAGGAACACGGCTTACATCCTCGTCGGCGCGTATGGAGGCGAAATCCTGCAGGACCCGCGCGGCGAATACTACCTGGGCAAATACAACTCCGCCTATTTCTACCGGCCGGACGGCACCCGCGACCCCGGTCGATACGACAAAATCCACCTCGTTCTTTTCGGCGAATACATCCCGTTCAAGAAATGGTTTCCCTGGCTCTTTGCCCAGCTCGCCAAATTCCTGCCGGAAGGCTACAACGCCGACTACTCACTCGAACACGGCACCAGGTACACCCTCTTCGAGATGAAAACGCCGGTGGGCCGTCGGGACCCCAACGCCCCCGCCGATGCGACAATGTCCGGAATCCAGGGCCGTCCCGCGCAAAAGCCGCAATCCGGCCCGGCCTATCGTTTCGGCGTGATCATCTGCTACGAAGATACGATCCCTTATGTCGCGCGGAACTTCGCCCTCGACAAGCAGGGCAACAAGCGGATCGACTGGCTGGTCAATATCAGCAATGACGGATGGTTTGTGCGGTTCCCCAAGGACCAGACGCGGGTGATTCCCAGCACCGAGCTGCCCCAGCACGCGGCGATCTGCGTTTTCCGGGCCGTAGAGAATCGGCTGCCCGTCATCCGTAGCGTCAACACGGGGGTCAGTTGCCTGATTGAATCGACGGGCCGAATACGAGAGGGCTACCTGGCGGCGAGCGACGGATTTCCCCGCGCGACGATGGCCCGGACCGCAATGGCTGGATGGTTTCTCGATAGATTGCCGATAGATAAAAGGGTGACTTTCTACAGCCGGCACGGCGAGTGGTTTGCCGACGGCTGTTCGGCGGTCTTCGTGGCGGCGCTCGTATGGCCGCTCGGCGTTCGGCTGGTCCGCCGTGGACGGCAACAACGATAGCAAGGGATGCTAATGGATCGTATCGGGTGGCTTCTGGAAGTGGTGGCGTTCTGTACGGCGATGCTTCTGGTGCCCGGATGTGAGCAGCCGGCCTCGCCGCATGCGCGGTCCACCCCCCCTGGCCCGATAGGCGTGGACCTTCAGATGCAAGCCTACCAAATCATCACGGATGGGCTGGCGGACGCCGAGCCCCAAGTGCGGGCCAACGCCATTGAGGTCGCGGCCACGACCGGTGCCGTCCGGCTGATGCCCAGGATTCAGAAGCTTCTGTCCGACCCGGCGGTTCCCGTCCGGTTTGCCGCCATCCTGGCGGTAGGCGACCTCGAGTACGCTCTTGCCAGGAATGATGTTACGCATCTGCTGACCGATCCCAACCCCAACATCAGAATCGCGGCCTCCTATGCCATGATCCGATTTGGCCAGCCGGAATACTACAAGGCCATTTGCAGGGAGATCGCCAGCACAGACCAGACGGTGCGGGCCAATGCCGCCCTGCTGCTGGGCAAATGTGGCCGTCAGGATGGCCTTCGCTTTCTGTACTGGGCGTTGCAGCGAGATGACTCGACGGACAAAGTTGTCCTGCAAGCCACCGAATCCATCGCCATGCTGCGGGATCACCGCATCTATCCAAAACTCTGGGCGCAATTGATCAGTGCCTATGCCGACGACCGCGTGTCGGGCATCCAATCCATGGGCGCCCTGGGCACGGATGAGGCCAAAAACGCCCTGATTACCATGCTGGACGACTCGGTCCCGGAGGTCCGGCTGGCCGCCGCCGGACAGCTCGGCAAGCTGGGTGAGCCAATTGGTGAGCCGAACGTGCTTCAGGTACTGGAGAAGAGCCCCGTCACCGGCATGGACACCCAGGGAAGGGTATTTGCCGCATTAGCCATTGGCGAGATCGGGACGGAGCCTCTAACGAAATACCTGCCCCAACTGCTGCAGGACCCCTCGAAGCCTGTTCGTTTGGCGGCTGCCAAAGCCATCCTGCGGCATGCGACCAGGAGGCAGGTCCCACGCAACCCTATGCAGCCGGCCGTTACGGAAGGCATCCAGCAGCGTTTCACCACCCAATAACAGCATACCATAGGGCCCCCCACATCCAGCCTTTCCCCGGCCCCACAAGCTTTTGTGTTTGGGCTATTTGGGAAAAATAACTTGACCTTTATGAACCCAAAGCGTAAAATTATGCTATGCAGACGGTATATCGGGACGTGGACAGGGACTGATAGTCGCTGGAATGGGGCCTTCGCATAATTCTCGATTGGCGCCAACCCAACGTCCGATATAACGGGGTCCGAGAAAGCTGCAAGAAGGTGATGATTGGTGAAAGGAGCCTGTCTTGAGTACGCTTACCAAGGTTCTGATCGTATTGCTGACCGTCTTTTCGATCTTCCTCAGCGGCATCGTGGTCACTTATGTCGCCAACGCGGACAACCAGCGGAAGGCTGCCGAAGGGTTCAAGAGTAAGCTTGACGCGGCGCAAAAGACTCAGGAGAACGCCGTGAAAGAGCTCGAACAGGAGAAACAGAGGGCCCAGAATGAGAAGGCCCAGCTCGATGGTCAGCTCAATCAGCTTGGCGTTCAACTCAAGACCCTCTTGGCCGAGTTGGATAGTGCCAAGAGAGACAACGCCCAGTTGGTCCAAAAGGTCGCGAGCATGGCGGCGACCGTAGAGACGGCCAATGCCACGGCCAAGCAGCAGACGGCGCTCTTCGAGACCACTCAGAATGAGGTGCGCGGCCTGCAGGCCGAGCAGACCAATCGCAAGAAAGAGCTTGACGAGACCAACCAGACGCTGATGGAGAAGATGTCCATCATCGCCCAGCTTGAAGAGAAGGTCCGCCGGCTGACCGAAGAGAGCCAGGCGTTCCAGACCCGGCTCAACCAGGGCCTTCAGCCCTACGGGCGGGTGGCGGCCCGGCCGCCGACGACCGTACCGGCGACGACCCGGACGGTGATGCCGGCCCCGCAAGCTCCGTCGCCGGCCGCGGCGCAGACGAAGCCCATCGGGCTCAACGGCCGCGTTACCGCGGTGGATATGAAAAATCGCCTGGCGCAGATCTCTATCGGGACGGCCGCCGGCGTAAGACAGGATATGAAGTTTTATGTCACACGCGGCGACCGGTTCGTGGCGAATATCCTGATCCTCGACGTCTCGCCGGACAAGGCGGTCGGCATCCTGGATCTCGTGCAGGCGGAGCCGCAGATTGGTGATACCGTTACAACGAATTTATAAACCGGTAGCGGCAGGTGGCCCGTTCGGGCGGCGCCGCCGGGAGGTTGTCCGTTTATGAGTCCGATGCCTCAACCACGCGGGGGAAAGGTTTCCCCTCCCAGCACTCTCTACACGGCGATCTTAGCCGTAGCATTCGGGGTCGTCCTGGCGACAGCAGTGTACGTTACTTTCGCCTGCTACAGCCTTTACGGAACGATTTTTGGCATGCCGCAATGAAATTCCCTTGACGATACCCCCTAAAGGTACACAGAATATCCAGTGGCATTCTGAGAAAGGAGTCGCCTGTGCTGTTGGACTCAATCCTCGGTTTCTTCAGCATGGATATGGGTATCGACCTCGGTACCTGTACCACGCTGGTTTGCGTCCGCGACAAGGGCATTGTTCTGAACGAGCCCTCCGTCGTGGCGGTCCGTAAAGGGACCAATATTGTCCTCAATGATGGCGAGGCCGTCGGCCTGGTGGCGCGCGAGATGCTGGGCAAGACGCCCGGCTCGATCAGCGCGATTCGCCCGCTCAAGGATGGCGTGATCAGCGACTTCGAAGTGACGGAGAAGATGCTGAGTTACTTCATCCGGAAAGTGCACGGGCGTGGGGGCCTGGTCCGGCCGCGCGTGGTCATCGCGGTGCCCAGCGGCATCACCGCCGTCGAGCGCCGCGCGGTCATCGACAGCGCCGAGCGGGCCGGCGCCCGCAAGGTGTTCCTGGTGGATGAGCCTATGGCGGCCGGCATCGGCGCCGGACTGCCCATCACGGAGCCGACCGCTTCCATGATTTGCGATATCGGCGGCGGAACGACCGAGGTGGCTATCATGTCGCTGGCCGATATGGCCACCGCCACGTCCATCCGCGTCGGCGGAGACGACATGGATGAAGCGGTCATCAACCACCTCAAGCGAACCTACAACCTCCTCATCGGGGAGGCGCGGGCCGAGAAGGTGAAGATCGCCATTGGCTCGGCGGCCCCGCTGGAAGAGGAGCTGACGATGGAGATCGCCGGCCGGGATACGATTTCCGGCCTGCCGAGAAAGATCGTCGTCACCAGCGAGGAGATTCGCGAGGCCCTGAAGGACCCCGTGGCGCAAATCATCGATGCCGTCACGAGCACGCTGGAGCGGGCCGAACCGGAACTCGCCGCGGATTTGATCGACAACGGCATCTGCATCTGCGGCGGAGGCTCGCTGCTGCGGGGCATGGACAAGGTCCTCGCCAATGCCACCGGCCTGAGAGTCTTTGGGGCCGAGGACCCGCTGAGCTGCGTGGCGCGCGGTACGGCCGTGTATCTGGAGAACCTCGAGTTGTGGAAGGACACGATGGACCACAGCGACCGCGGGTACGATTAACCGCGACTCGCACGGCCGAGGCCCTGAGAGTCCGGCCGCATCGGTACTCGCCATCGTGCCGTGGGTTCGGCAATTATGACGCGAAAGTGGGCCAATCAATCCCGAGGAATGCTCTTCACCTGGGGCATGCTGGCGGGACTGATTTTTCTGTTTGCGCCGAAAGGTCTTACCGGCCGGCTGCAGTTGACCTACGCCCAGGTTTTCCGCTGGCCGCTGACAGTCGGTCGAGGTCTGACGGTGGTCTCGCGCGCCGCCCCGCAAGTGCAGAACATCAGCCGCAAAGACTACGAGGAACTGCTCCAGGCCCACCGCCGCCTCCAAAACGATTTCGCCAATCTGCAGGCGCAGCTCCAGGAGGCCCACGGCAAGATCGAGCAACTCGCCAAGCTGCGGATGAAGTCAGAATGGGAGAACATGCAGTTCCTGCCGGCGGACGTTGTCGCCGTAGCGGACCAGGCACAGAACGAGTTGCTCATCAGCCGGGGGCAGGACGACAAAGTGGCCGTCGGCCAGTACGTGATGGGCCTCAGCGACCACAGCATCATCGGAACGATTTCGGAGGTCTCCGCCAGGGGGTCGAAAGTCAGGCTGATTACCGATCCCGCTTCGCGGATGGCCGTAACCATCGCCGACCCGAACGTGCGGGGAATCATGGAGGGCCGGGGCAACGGTGCCGCCAGGATCCCCCTGATTCCGGCCGAGCACAAAATACGCATCGGCGATCACGTGTACGCCCAGAAGAAAGCGGGCCTGCTCGATATTCCCGTAATTACGGCACAGGTCGCCCGGTACAGGAGGGACCCGGATAATCCCCTGCTGTGGGATATCACCGTCCAGCCCGTCTGCAACGTGAGCAGCCTCAGCGAGGTTGCCGTGGTGATTTCCACCGCCCGCTCGCGATGACCGGCGCCCAGGCAGACAGGCGAGCCCAGAGGAATCCCGGTTTTCCTGAGGAGTGATTGAATGCGTTGGTTTCGGTTTGCAGCTCTCATCCTGGCGGCCATGGTTCTGCAGACCGGCATGGTCGGAATCATCGCCACCAGGAGCGGCATCAAGCCGGACCTGCTGCTGATCCTCCTCGTCTTTTTCGCCGTGCGGTGCAGCCCGTCGGACACCGTCATAACCTCCTTCACCATCGGTTTTGCCGCCGATCTGATCAGCCCGACGATGGGTCTCATGGGACCTCGAATCATCAGCTTCGGCTTGTTCGGCACGCTGCTTTCCGACCTTCACAGCATCATCTCCACGCGGAGGATAGTGTACCAGGCTATCACGATTTTCATCGCCGGCGTCCTGACGGCGGTTCTGAGTCATCTGCTGACCCTCCTGCGGGCCGAGGCGGCCACAACCAGCCTGTACGCGCAGTTCCTCGGCCAGCCTCTCTATTCGGCGATCGTCGGGCCGTTTTTGTCCTTGCCGGTGGGCTGGTGGATGCGCATGAATAGGAGGAGCCGGGCGTATGGCAGACTCGGATCGCTGTCGAGATGACGGTGTGACGTCCGCCCGCCGCGGCTCAGTGGGGCCGAGCGCAGCCAATGATGCAGTTTCGAAAGCCGGACTTTGAATCCGCATTCTACGATAAAAGGCTCAAGATATTCGTCGGCATAAGCCTTGCGCTGTTTCTGGTATGCCTGCTCCGGCTGCTGCAAATGCAACTACTCCCCGATGCTTCGCTGCAGGAAGAGATCGCGGCGCTGAAGGAGCGTCGAGGCTCCTCCAAGCAGCTCAAGACTCTCCGGGGTAGGATCAGCGACCGCCACGGCGAGATTATCGCCGCCGATGTGCCGCAGTTCCAAATTTACATCAATTACCGCCTCAGTTGTTTCCTGGACGACCGGGTCGTGCAGGCCCGGCTGTCCGAGGCCCGGCAGGAGACCGGCAACCCTTCTCAATACGACGTGCACGAGGAAGTGGACAGCCGACGGCAGGACCTCCAGACCATTGTCGACAAGTGCGTGAGCTTCGGCCCGAGCCGGGAGCAGATTGAAGCGAAGATCCGGGCGATGAACGACGCCATCTGGAACCTGCGGACCTTTGTCCGCTGGGTTCGGGGCGGCCCCGATCCCGGCCTTCTGGCGAAGTATGATAAACGCATCAACAGTATTCCCCTTTCCGAGGGCATCGCGGATTTCGAACGTCGGCATCCCGATCCCGCCGAGCGCTGCCGGCTGGTGGCCGAGGTCGATGATATCCCGGAGATGGAAAAGTATCTGCCGCTCGTGGAGCTGCAGACCCAGGACGATATCTTCGCTGCACAGCTCGAGTTTATGGGCGTGGACGACGTGCAGATTCTGCCCGTCGGCCATCGGTACTATCCGCACGGCTCCGCCGCCGCCCAGACCATCGGCTGGGTCGGACCCGCCACGCAGACGCGGGACACGAGATTGTTCGCCGACGACCCGCTGGCGAGCTACCTGGCGGGCGATATCTGTGGGCGCGAGGATGGCGTCGAGTACGTCTGTGAGAGCATCCTGCGGGGCCGGCGCGGCGAGCAGGTTTACGATATCGACCGCCAGCTCATCCGCGAGACGGAAACCCAGTTCGGCGAGGACATCCAGCTTACCCTCGACATTAACCTGCAAAAGCGCATCGAGGAGCGACTGAGCGACCCGAAGGCCAACCCCGATTACTATAAGAGCCCCATGGCCGTCGTCGTGATCGAGATCCGCTCGGGCGATATCCTGGCCCTCGTGTCGCTGCCGAACTACGACCTCAACCGCGGACGATACGATTACGACAAACTGCAGGCCGATCCCAACCGCCCGCTCATCAATCGTACGCTCTACCGGCTCTACCCCCCGGCCTCGGTGACGAAGCCCCTGGTCCTCATTGCCGGCCTGGAGTCCGGCGTGGTGGCGCCGGAGGAGCCTGTAAGTTGCCCGGCCGCCCAGGCGCCCGAAGGCTGGCCCAACTGCTTGATCTACAAGCAGTACAAGACGGGCCATGACGTGAGCTGGTTGAACAACGCCCGCAACGCCACGAAAGGAAGCTGCAACATCTATTTTTCGCACGTGGCCGACCGCATCGAGTCGCGGACGCTGCAAGAGTGGCTCTTTGCCTTCGGTTATGGGCGTGATGTCCCGCTCTCCTGTCCCGTTTCCACTGGGCCGGGCTCTGCGTCCCGCCGCTTCAAACAGGTGCCGGGCCAGATTGGCAGTGCCCTGGTGCCGGCCTACACGGATATCGAGTCGCTCGACCAGATACCACCCTTGTCGCGGCGTGACAAGATCATGTTCGGCATCGGGCAAGGCAATTTCCGCGTCACGCCGTTGCAGGTAGCCAATGCCTTCGCCGCGTTGGCCCGCGGCGGGCGGTACAGTGTGCCCAACCTCTTCCTGGAGCCGAGAGCGTCGCAGCCGGCGCCGGTCGACCTGCCCATCTCACCCGCGACTCTGCGGGTGGTCTACGATGGCATGAGCGCGGTGGTCAACGAGCGGGGTGGCACGGCGTACAACGCGTTCGTCGCCAGCGGCCTGTCCCGCCACGGCGTCAAGGTCTATGGCAAGACGGGTTCGAGCGAACGGCCCGACAACGCCTGGTTCGCAGGCTTTGCCGAGGACAACGAGGGCGCCAAGGTCGCAATAGCCATCGTCGTCGAGGGGGGCCAGCGCGGCTCCAGCGACGCCGCCCCTCTCGGCCGTGACATCATCCAGCGATGCATCGAGGCCGGCTATGTCGGCAACAAAGCGCCGACGACGAGCCCGAAGTGAGAACTCGCATGGATCTATCGGTTCGGCGGACCCGGCCTCGGGTCGAAATCAGATCGTGATGCTCACGGGCAAATCGAGCCGCGACAACACTGTCCGCAATGTCTCGAGAAACCCGGTGTTGTCGGGCCAGAGAATGCGGTCGTTCCGCGGTATCGGTTCGTCGAGCTTCCCGAGGAAACGAGCGACGGCGGGCTCACTCACCTGCTTCGACCACGTCCCCAGCCCGAGTTTCTCCACGTAGCGAGCATTGATGAGCTGCTCATATTGGCCGGGCAACGGCAGCAGCAGCATCTTCTTTCGCAGGTATAAGCACTCGCTGATCAACGATAGTCCGGCCGAGGCAATGACGCCCCGCGCCGCCGCCAGGTCCAGGGCGAACCCTTCCGTGGACGTCTCTTTGAAGACGCAATTCTTCCACTCGACGTGCTTGTTGAACCCGTAGATGTGGAATCTCTGGTCGGGAAATCGCCCGAGCACGTCGCGCCACTGCTGCTCATGGGTGCCGCTCGTGGCGTAGATCACGATCTGACCGGCATCGGAAGGCTCGAGCGCCGCGATCGCCGGACGCACAATCGGCGGCGCCAGGACCGTCGCCTTGTCTCGCAGCGGCGCCTCGAAGAAATTGGTCACCACGTATGCCCTGGCTCCGATGTAATGGCCTCTCACCACCAACGTGGCGGTCAGGCGATGAAAGACATCTCTCAACCTGTGATCGAGCTTGCACTTGATCAGCAGGTGCTCGTTATCGATGCTGATGAAGGGCACGCGGTTGCGCCACGCCCACCAGGCACTGAAGGGCTCGAAATCGGTCACGACCAGGTCCGGCTGGAACGGCCGGTACACCTCGTCGAACAGCCTGCGATTCAGGCTCAGGCCGGCTCTCGCCTGCGAGAGGTTCTTCCAGACGGTCGCCAGCGGATCGACGTAACCCTTGCTGTAGTCGAACAACAGGCCGAAGATCTCCTTGACCCGCTCACCGTAATATTGCCGCAAGTACAGCAGCGCCCGGTGAGAGGTGACGAATAACACCTCGTGTCCGGCATCGAGGAATCGCTGCCCGACAAGATGCGCCCGGCTCGCATGACCGAAGCCCTCACCCGCCACCGCATAAATGATCTTGGCCATCTGGCACTCTGCTCCCGAGTTCCAAACAAAAAAACTGAGCTTGGTAGTTTACCAGATTCTCGCCCGCCCGACAGCCCCAAACCGATAGGACTATTCTCACGGTGTGCGACTGACTTTTGTGGTCCGGACTGGCAAGTGCGAGATTTCGCGTAGTAGGGCGAGCGTCCCCGCTCGCCACCCATAGTCGTGCGGGGACGCACGACCGACAAGGGCCACAAAAATTAGTCGCACACATTCCTCACGAGGGCACGACAAAAAGTGGCCGTGGAGGAGGGACGGATCCATTTGGGGCTCACCTCGATTCGGAGTGAATGTTACGCCGTCTGTCATGTCGAGCGAAGCGCAGCGTAGTCGAGACATCTGGCCGGGAGTATGACGTGTCGCTCATTCGCGGCCAGATTTCTGGGACCCCAAACGCGTTAGTTCGCGTTTGGGAACCCTCTCCACTGCGGCCTTCGGCCTCCGGTCGAAATGACAAGGAAAGGCCAAGCATCATTCTAGACCGCTGCTCCTGCCGGCAGCGTATTGGGCCTGCCACAGTCTTATTGCGCACCATTCTCACTTCCACTGGTTCCGGCTGAATTCTCATCGGTACGCCACAGGCCGAATGGTTGGCACCGGCAAGCTGTACCGTATAGGATTTTCAAGCGTGATCCGTGGGATTCTGCGGGCAGGGCCTACCAGGAGTGCTCCTGCTCCGGATCGCTGGGACGGGCTTGCGGCCGCGGCGGGGCAGGCCTTCCTTTTGGTTCCCGGTATGACTTCTGCGGCGGCACTTCCAGGTAGGTCAAAGTTTTTTCGAGAATGGCGGCGGCGACCGGTGCGGCGACGGTACCGCCCGTGTAGCCCTTGTGGAGCTTCACGTTGGGCCGTCGAATCGAGACCAGCACGACGATCCGGGGGTCGTCGGCCGGCGCACCGGCGAGGAAAGAGGCGACGTAGGCGTTTTCCTGGTAGCCGGGCCCGTTTGGTTGGGCCAGTTGCCCGGTACCGGTCTTGCCGAAGACCCGCCACTTGGCGAGCTTGGCCTTCTTACCGGTTCCCTCCTCGATGAC
>Ga0315277_10011466_pt1 | contig 11166 bp, 8 predicted proteins | sample YL17G05_15_MG_FD_203695 | JGI IMG/M metagenome (GOLD analysis project Ga0315277, IMG submission 203695) | Sediment microbial communities from Yellowstone Lake, YNP, Wyoming, USA - YL17G05_15 | ecosystem: Environmental > Aquatic > Freshwater > Lake > Sediment | place: USA: Wyoming | collected... | reverse complement strand
GCTCGACGTTGGCGTACAGGACGCCTATCAACGCGGAGAGCGCACCGACAAGCAGAACGACCAGCCCTGGACCGGCACTGGTCATTGGGAGCAGATCGACGTTGACGCGCATGATGCCGTATATCCCGAGGTTCACGATGACCCCAGATAGCACCGCTGAGACGTTCCCGGGCGCCGCCGGGTGCGCGCGAGGCAACCACGAATTGACGGGCACCAGGCCAGCCTTGACGCCGAAACCAAAGAACGAAAGCAGGAACACGGACCAGCGCAGGGTTTGCGACATCTCGGCCGGCCCGGCTCTCAAGGCCCTGAGCTCGAGCGCTCCCGATGCCCCGACCAGGAGGAGGAGACCGACCGCGGCCGCGAGGGTCCCGGCCTCGCTCATGGCGAGCATCAAGAAGCCGGCCCGGGTTATGTCCTCGCGGTCGTGCTCGAAATTAATCAGCAAATAGCAGAAGATGGATGCGCATTCCCAGGCCAAAAGAAAGGAAAAGATATCTCCGGAGACGAGAACCAATACGGTGGCGGCAAAGAGGACATGGTAAAAAGCACCAAACGTCTTCAGGTTATAGCGCCCCAGGTATTTCGGCATGTACCCGGCGGAGAAGATGGATACAGGCAACAACACCAGTCCGGTTACAAAAACGAACAGGGCGGAGAGGCGATCCATCGCCAGAACCATCATTCCCCATTCGGGCAGGGGCCGCCAGAGCTCAACTCGAAAAGGACCCCCCATAAGGAGAATCATGCCACTCGCCAGCAAAATGGAGACCGCAGCCAGAGAAGCGACCCCGGCCAGGACCAGCGGGTTCAATCGCTCCGGGAGAAGCAGAGACAGAATGACCCCCAGGAAGCAGAGCGCCAAAAAGAGAAAGAAAAAAACGGTGGGTTCCATCATCAGGTTTTCCTCTCTGCGGTGGATTCGCGAAATAAAAGAGAAGCGGAAGGTTTTCGCGACACCGCCAGAAGCAACCCGTGCACAATGGCCAGGGGCGGTGGGGGGCATCCCGGCACCCCGATGTCTACGGGGATGAATTCCGCAATCCCTGCTCCCGACGCGAAGCTCGGTCCGAAGACGCCCCCGGAAAGGGCGCAGGCCCCAACTGCTATCACCCGCTTGGGCCTCGGCATGGCCTCGTAAGCTTTGCGAACCGGCAATCGCAGGTGGTCAGTGACCGGGCCGGCTACCAGCATAATATCGGCTTCCCGGGGGGTGGGGGTGACGAAAAACCCAAGGCGATGGATATTGTAGTAAGGTTTATTGATCTGTTCGATCTCGCTGAGGCAGGCTCCGCAAGCACCTCCATCCACGAATCGAATATGGAGGGAATGGGAGAAGGCCTTCCCGATCCTGCGATCGGCGCTATCTTCCGTGGAAACGGAAGCGGCCCATTCGTATCCCGGCTCCCAAAAGAGGGGGATTTTGAGGCCGCGAAGACAGCGAAAACAGTGGACACAACGCCTGTAATCCACAGAAATTCTTTGCCCGGTGTGGCTGAGCGCCCCTGTCGGGCAACGGCGGACGACTTCTTCGGCAGAGCCCCCAAATATACTTGCCCACCGGGGCCGCCCTGGAGAAACCCCAGCGGCGGGTTCGACATTGTCGGGATAAGCTGTAGTCTTGATCCCGGTTTGAAGTCCCTTTAAGACCCATTTGGTCATGTCCTCATCCTCCTATCGATCCGCTTCGGCGTTGGATAGACCGAAAGTGGCCATAATAATCGGAAAATCCTGGAAGGCAAAGTCTTCGGCCGCCAGATGAAACCCATGCCAGTTGGTAAAGGACGGCGTAATCAACCGATAGCGGGCGACCCGGCCGTCTTCTTCCGTCCGCACCCAGTGAAACGTGGCTCCCCGGGGAGCCTCTGCCCATCCCAAGGCTTCTCCCGAAGGCACGGGAAATGCCGGGGAGAGGACGGGGCCTGAAGGAATAGAAGAGGCCACCTGGCGGATGAGGTTGGCCGACTCTTCCGCTTCGCTGAATAGGACCCGCAAACGGGCATAGCCATCCCCCTCGATCTCGCAGGGTACGTTCATTTCTACTTTTTCGTAGCTGCAATAGGGCAAGGCTTTCCGCAAGTCCCTGGCAATGCCTGAAGCCCGGGCCACGGGCCCGACTAAACCATAAGCGACAGCTTGTTCCTGAGAGACAATTCCGACCTCTTCCAAACGGTCAAGAAAGCTGCTGGAGAAGCGGAGCATCTCCTTGAGTTCGTCCAGCTTCTCCCAGAGGCTCTGCACGGTGGCTGCCAGACCCTGGAGCGCTTCGTTGCTAAAATCCACGGCCAGCCCGCCGGGAGTGTTCAGTCCAAAGAGGTAACGGTGCCCAGTCAGGGCGCAGGAAAGCCGGAGCAATTCTTCTTCCAGAATGCTCGCCTGGCTGGTAGCCACGGCCAAGGCCGTTGAGCCGCAGATGCCCGCGATGGCGCTGACATGATGACGTAGACGCTCCAACTCGGCCAAAAACAAGCGCAGGTTTTTTCCCCGCTCGGGCACTTCAAGCCCGGATATCTCTTCCACTGCCTGGCAGAAAGCAAGCGAGTGGGCGAAGGCCGAGGACCCCGAAAAGCGCTCTGCCAGAAGAAGGACCTGGTTGACGGCTCTTCCTTCCGCGATCTTTTCGACCCCTCGGTATTTATAGAAGAAGCGGGGAATGGTCCGGATCACGTCTTCCCCCACGGTTTCCAGCAGAAAGTGGGCGGATTCGGCAAAATCCGAATACACCGGGCCAATGGGCATCATAAAGGCTCCCGGCGCCTGGACCACTCTCAGGGGTCGCCATTCCGGGTCCACTTCCCGATGGGGATACGGTTTGCGGGCATCGAAGTCAGCCCGCATGGGGTTCACCCCTTCCGGCCATTCTTCATGGAGCACGAAGTCGCCCAGGCGGGGGTGCCCTTCAAAGGCCAGCCCGAAAAGGTCTTCCACCTCGCGCTCGTGCCAATCGGCTGCGTGGATTCGGTGGCTGATGCTGGGAAGGGATGGTTCCGTCTTGGATATACGTTGAAGGAGGTGGACTTGTCCATCTCCCAAATCCCCATAAAAAAGATACCGCAGATTCCATTCGGAAATTCGATCTTCCACCTCCAGGCCGGCAAAGCTATATCCCCGTTCGGCAAAAAGCCAGGAGCAGACGGTGACCAGTTCACTGGCTGGACATTCGATTTGGCAGAGTGACTTTTCCAGGAAAGGAGTCACCCGGATCTTTTCGGGCCATTGCCGGGCAACTTCCTCCAATAAATTTCTTAGCCCGCCTAAATGAGCCAAAGGCTTATCCATCATTGATTACCTCCCGAGCGAAAAGGCCGCCAGCCTCAATAGTTCATGAATCGTTTCCGGAACGTATGACCCCAACAGGAATACGGGAACGGCGGCAAAAACCAGCGCCAGAATGGTGGTCGTTGCTGGTTTTTGGGGAGCGAAATTTCCAATCGGATTTCCAAAAACCATGCGGTTGATGGGAAAGAGGATTCCGCAAAAGGCGATGATGATGAAGAGGGCCAATAAAACGGCGGGCAGATACTGGCCGTTGGTCAAACCCGCCTTCAGAATCGAAAATTCGCTCAGAAAAACCGCAAAGGGAGGAGCCCCGGCGATCGCCAGCCCCCCCACGAGGAGGGCGACAGCGGCAAGGGGAGAAGTCCGGATTAAGCCCCGTACCGCAGCGATATCGCGACTTCCCACAACGAGAAGCGTGCTCCCGGCGGCAAAGAAACAAAAGGATTTGGTCAGGGCATGGCTCACTATCTGGCAAGCCGCACCATAATTGGCCGCCGTTCCCCCCAAACCGGCAGCAACCAGAATGATCCCCATATGTTCCACGGTGGAGAAGGCAAAAAGGCGCTTGTAATCTTTCACCTGGATCAAAAGAAAAGACGCGACTCCGACGGAAACAAGGCCAAAGACCACGAACCAATCTTCCCCATGGATGGACGGAGCTTTTTTCAAAATAGGCAGCAGCCTAAGGAGGGCATAGAGGACCGTGGTGGTCTCCACCCCGGAGAGGAGGGCACAAACCGGTGAGGGAGCCTGGCTATGGGCATCGGGAAGCCAGGTATGTAAAGGCACCAGACCAACCTTGGTACCAAATCCGACGAGGATAAAGAGGAAAGCGACCTGCAAAATCGGGGGGGGAATTCTTCCTGCTGCCGCCACCAGACCTGACCAGGTGAAGCTTCCCGGGCCGGAGTTGCCCATCCCCCAATAGAGAAGCAGGATCCCGAGGAGCGCAAAGGCCGCACCCATGCAGGTAAGGACCACATATTTCCAGGCAGCCTCTAATGCTTCAAAGGTATTCTCAAAACTCACCAGGAAGACGGAGAGGAGGGTGGTCAATTCAATGGCAATCCATACCAGGGCCACCTGGGAGAAAGCGGGGACGGCCAGCATGGATAGAAGAAAGAGGTTGTAGCGGGCGTAATAACGCCGGATTTTTGCGACATTATCGGCCGCCACGATTTTGTCGATGTAACTCCACGAGAAAACAGCGGCCGTGAAACCCACGAAGGCCACCAGCAATAAGATGAGCGCCCCGAAGCCGTCGCAGGAGATCCAGTTCGGCACCGCGACGACTTCCATCCCGCGGGCAGTCTGGGTCGCAATCCGCCAGGAGAGGAATAACCCAGCCAAGGTCCCCAGGATAGTAATGGCAGGGGCCCATTTTCTGCCCATGGGGATCAGGGACAGGCCTGCGGCCACGGCCGGGATTCCGAGGATATATATCAGTTCCATGAATGCCTATTCCTCCTTTAGCGAAGTCATCCGCCCGACAGCCGTGGTCCCCACCCGCTCGTGGATTCTCCGGGTTAAGAGTCCCATGACGATGGCGATAATCAAGACATCAAAGGCAGCCGCCAGTTCCGCGATCATTGGCAGGCCGGGGGCAACCGCAATCCCTGCAAAAAAAGCTCCATTCTCCATGGCCAGAATGCCGATGACCTGCGGGACTGCCTCCCGCCGTACCATCACCCCATAGGCTGCCAGGAGAAGACCGGCCAGGCCGATGGGGAGGTTCAGCTTTATGAAGGGTTCATCCCCCATAGTTAAAAGTGGACTGGCGATGAAATAGGCGAAAATGGCCAAGCCAACGGCGATGAGCAGAGAGGTGGGAATATTCAACACCTGCAGGATCTCCCGGCGGGCATAGATCTCCTGGCTGATCATCCGCCTTAGAAGCCGGGGGATCAGAAGAGTTTTAATTCCCAGAGTGAGCCCGGCGACGGCATAGAGGTGGATGGAGTCGTGTTGGTAGCCCAGGAAAAAGGCCGACGCCGCCAGGAGGATAGACTGTAAGACGAACAGGTTCAGAGACGCCAACACTTGCCGCATGGCCACGAGGCCAAAGCCCGTAAGGAGGAAAAAACCTCCAGCCAGCGCATTCAACTTCGTCAGAACCGACAGAGTCAAAAGGGGATCCACCATCGTTTTCCCTCCTATATTTCCAAAAGACGCGTGATCATGGCCGCCACCGAAGTGACAAAGGCCGCCCCCAGGAATTCGGTAATCCGGAAGAGCCTCAACTTGGCCAGGGAAGATTCGATAATCAACAAAATTAGGATAAAGACCAACATCTTTATTAAGACGAGGGGAATCGCCCACAGCACCTCTGTAAGGGTTTCCCCCTGCGCTAGACCCCAGGGAGTCACCAGGACGTTGAGAAAGATGCATAACAGAACGAAAAACTTCATCGCCCCACCCCACTTCATGAGGGCGGCGGCCCGCCCCGAATATTCCAGGCTTTTGGACTCGTCTATCATGGCCAATTCAAAATGCCCGGAGGGATTGTCTACGGGAATTCGTCCCGCCTCGGCGATGATCAGCATGAAGAAAGCAATCATCAACAGGATGTGGGAGGGCTCAAAAAAATTGGCCAGCGGCGTCACCCAATGTTTTTGAACAATGTAGGGAATGGTCGACCCAGCCACGAAGGAAACCGTGAAAAAGACGATCATGAAGACAGGCTCGGAGAGGAAGCCCACCATCCGGGTCCGGCTGGCTCCCATGGGGCCGTAAGGATTAGCGGTATCAACGGCCGCGAGCGTGGCAAAAAAGCCTCCCAGGGCCAAGATGAACCCGCCCCCCAGCATGTCTCCCATAAAGGCGAAGAAAAGCGGGTAACCTGTGAGTACCGGAATGAGCAGCGCCACAAAAATTGGGGTCACAAAAACCACGTAGGGGGTGAAACGAAATATCCAGGAACTTTGCTCAGAGATTACCTCATCTTTGTGAAAGAGCTTCCAGATGTCGCGATAAGGCTGGAAGATACTCGGCCCCTGTTTGGACTGGATATTCTCTTTGAGGCGGTTAAGCACCCCTTTGACCAGGGGTGCCAAAGCCATCACGACCAGTACTTGAAGCGCGTTGAAAAGGATCCTGCTTTCCACCCAACACCTCCTTGAAATCCCCGGCCACAATTTTTTTTCTAGAAACGGAGGTTTTCTTTCCAACTCACCCTTACAAAAATAGAAAATCCCTCCAGGTATTAACCCTGGCAGGGATTTTTCCATTGCTTGGAACCAACCACCATCCCCGCCAGGGTTTAAGCATTCAACCAGGAGTCATCAGCCCTGGTGGGGCAGTTCCGGCGGACTCCATCGCCAAGTTTCGCGATTTTCTTTAGATGCGACTTAAAGGGTTTTCAAATAAAGCAGCCCTCCCCAGCTCGGCTTCGATTTCCAAAAGCCGGTTGTATTTGGCGATTCGCTCGCTGCGGCAAACCGAGCCGGTCTTGATCTGTCCGCCTCCCATGGCCACGGCAAAATCGGCCAGGAAGGTGTCTTCCGTTTCTCCGGATCGATGGGAGATCACGAAAGCCCAGCCGGCCCGGCGGCAGAGTTGAATGGCTTCCATAGTCTCTGTTACCGTGCCGATCTGGTTGAGTTTTATGAGTACCGCGTTGGAAGTCTTCTCCTGAATCCCTCGGGAGATGAAACGGGTGTTGGTTACATATATATCATCGCCTACGATCTGAATCTTGTCCCCCAGGGCCGCCGTCTGCACTTGGAAACCTTCCCAGTCATCTTCAGCGAGGCCGTCTTCAATGGATACGATGGGGTATTCTTTGACCCAGTTGGCGTAAAGATTCGTCATCTCGGCGCTGCTCTTTTTTCCTTGCCCCGACTTGGCCAGGTCGTAAATTCCACTCTGATAAAATGAGCTGGCCGCCGGGTCTAGGGCAATGGCAATGTCTTTGCCGGTTTTGTAACCTGCTGTCTCAATGGCTTCGACGATCACCCGGCAGGCTTCGTCATTTGATTTTAGGTTCGGGGCAAAGCCGCCTTCATCCCCGACGCCGGTGGCATACCTTTTTTTCTTCAAGATGCCTTTGAGGGCATGAAACGTCTCGGCTCCGTAGCGCAAAGCCTCGCCAAAGTTGGGCGCCCCGATAGGCATGACCATGAACTCCTGAAAATCCACACTGTTCTCGGCGTGCTTGCCGCCGTTTAGGATGTTCATCATCGGCACTGGTATGCGCACGGCTCCGGGTCCACCAAGATAGGAATACAAGGGTATTCCGGAGGCGCTGGCCGCTGCTCTCGCCACGGCCATGGAGACCCCTAAAATCGCATTGGCCCCCAGTTTTCCCTTGTTCGGCGTTCCGTCCAGCTCGATCATGAGTCGGTCGATTTCAGCCTGACGGGACGGGTCCATGCCGACGATCTTCGGGGCGATGATCTCATTGACATTGGCTACTGCCTTCTTTACCCCTTTGCCATCATAGCGATTCCTATCCCCGTCCCGGAGCTCGACAGCTTCATTTTCGCCGGTGGAAGCGCCCGAAGGAACGGAGGCCGAAGCGGCAATCCCCTGATCCAATGTTAAGAAAACTCGGAGCGTCGGATTACCACGAGAGTCCAGAATTTCTAAGGCCCGGACAGACTCAATTTTACCTTTCATTGACACCTCCCTGTGAATATTCCTCCCAGCAATGGGCTATCCCCCTTTGCTTGGGCCTATAAGTTACGTTTCCAAGCGTTTCAATCCTTCCTGCAATTCTTCCATCGTTCGCCGAATCTCATCGGTCTGCCCATGGGCCTTGGACAACAGGGATTCGATCGTGGCCAGCTCATCCTGAACATACTTTAAAGCCTGCTTCTTCATCCCCTCGATGGCTTTGTTGATCCGATCCTCCCATTGGGCGGCTAATCGAGAAAGGTTTACCACCACTTCCCCGGGGACCAGGCCAAAATAATGCCTCTCAAAGAGACGGCGGAAAATTAACATTGGGATCAAAAACCAGATCAAATCAAAGTGGTAATCAAAGGTCCGACTCGTTTTGATGTCCGGCTGATGGGGCTCTGTTACTTCGATCTTCCATTCTGCTTCGGCGAGCCGGAACCCCAGTACCTTTTCGATGTTCTGGTTCAAGAGGCTCCGAAAAGCCTCCAGGGAGCGGGAGAGGCTGGCATGGGCCTTTTTTAGAGTCCCCAAAAAATGCTTATGCTCATCCTTGGAAATATGATTGAGCTCTTCGGCCAGGGTTTCCTGGAGCCAATCCTCATACCTGCGGGTGAGCTTCCATAGATTCCCCCTCCAGGAAGGCATTTCTCTGCGCAACATCTCCAGGAGCTTTTTTTTGAGATGAGGCTCTTGGAATTTTTCCAGATAATTCTTGATGAGTTCGCGTGTTTGTTGGGCATTTTCCCGTGCAATCAGAGCAAGTTCCTCCCGAATGAGTTCGTAATTTACCTTCTCATCCAGAATCCGTTTCCGGAGTTGCTCCCGATCCAGATCTGCCCGCATGGAAGTTTTTAAGGCAAATTCCAGGTAGCTCAGGCAGCCTTTTCCGAGGGACTGGACCTTATGTTGCAGAATGTTCTGAAATTCTTCTTCCCGGTTGATCGAAAGGGGATGGAAGATTTCGGCTTCCAGCCTTTGCTTCCATTTTTCAGTGTCCAGACGAGTAGAGTAAAGGAAGATTGGAAATTCCTCGTGAAGCTCCCGTTTGAGGGCAGTTCGGAAAAAATGAACGACTTCTTTTTGTTGTTCCGGGGAGAGAAGATCGGCTTTGGTCAGGAGGAGAACGATCTTGGGGGTATGCTTCCGCAAATCCCGGATCAGCTGCAGGTCATTTTGCGCCAAAGGCCGATCCGAACTAATGGCCAGCAAAGCCGTCCCAACTTCCGGGAGCCAGTTTTCAGAAGTTTCCATGTGGTATTTAAATATACTACCCAGACCCGGCGTATCCACCAGTCGCAGGCCAGCGTACTTTTCCAGCGAGGGGAGTTCTACGTCGACCATTTCCACATTTTTCTGGTTGGCTGGGTTTTTGGCCTCCGAGGTAAATTCACCAATCGCAGCGATTTCCACTTCGGTCTGCTGTCCGTCAAAATGCCTGATGATGGCCTTCTCTTTCCCTCCATATTGCAAGCGGGTAATCGTAGTGGTAACCGGGGTTACTCCGACGGGGAGGATGGGTTTTCCCGTCAGACTGTTCAGGAAGGAGCTTTTCCCGGCCTTGAATTGACCCAGGATAGCCACATCAATGGGTTGGTTTTGCTGGAGAAGGTTATCACAGGCCTCCATCTGGCGGTTCAGGGAGACGATTTGAAATCGAACGCAGACTTCGCGGATTCTACTCAGGAAATGTTTAGCGAGGTCTTGAATGGGAAGAGGAGAGATATCGATTGCTGCATCAATCATAAAAAACTCCTCCAGGTGTATCCTTGGAGGAGTTTTCATTTTTGAATTCACCGCTGCTCACTCCTACCAAGGAGGTTTGCCTGAGTAGGAGTTATCAGCCCTGAGGGCGGTTCTGCGGTGAACTCCATCACCGTCTAAATCATATTAACAAAGTTCTTCAGATGGATCAAGCTAAAAAGAGGCCATCCCTGAAAAGAAGACAAGTACTCCTTGAATTGGAGATCGCCCTGATTAAAGAACTTCAGGGCTTGTTTGAGAAATTTTAATCAAAAGATTGGCGGCATCCTGTTTTACCTTTTTCAAATCCTCTTCGTTGGGCCGTCCGCGGATATCCCCCATTCTGCCCTTTGTGCTCCTTTCCTCCGAGCCATGAAACTCGCTTAAGATATACCATTTATCCTGCACGGAATTTTCAATTTCCCTCGTCAGTCAGCCTCTTCCATCAAGATCTCCGCAACCCACCGGGCCCCATTTCCCACAACGATGGGACATTTTTCTTCATGGGCCCCTGCTTTTTCGAACTTGGCGAATTCATCGGCGTCCCGAATGTAGAAGGGGCGTCCAAAGATCCTCTGCTGGATATCCCGGCAGATGACCGAACCGTATTCAGCTATGAACTTGTCATGCAGCTTCTTCGCCAGATCAAAGCTCCTTTTCCGGGTCCGGTCGGGATCCAAAAAGTTCTCGCGAGTGCGGCCATGGAGTTGGCTTAACGCCATCACTCCACCCGTGTAAGCGCCGCAGCAGCCATCGCCGCATAATCCCACCCCGCCGGCAAGTCCGCTGGCGGCCCGAAAAACTTCATCATTCTTTTTCTGAAAAAGATCCTGGATTGCGGCCAGGACGCACTGCGAACAACCCCGGTACACCTTCTCGTATTGAAAGCCCAGATCAAATGCTTTCTTTAAAAATTCATCCGCATTTCCCTTTTTAGACTTCGTAGGCATCATCCACCCTCCTAAATTGATTTGTATGTTTTCCCCGCTGATGTTTCCCTTACGTTCTCTTTTTTGCTCCCAATTTAAGAATCTTAGGGAGCATATTTTACAACCGGAAATAGAGGTTAACAGTTGATCCCCGGCATGTCAAGAATTCATCTCGTCGAAGTTCATCGAAGAAGCCTGAGACTTTTTCGAAAATCCCAGCTAAGGGGAATTTCGGTTAGGATAATGTGATAAGATGATCATCGGGTACATTTTGGATATTGTCAAAAGTTTAATGAAAACCCGCTCTGGAACATATCGAAAAGCAAAGAAAACCCTCCCCCTTGAGGGGGGAGGGAAAAGGGTGGGGGTGAAAGGCCTGACGGGCGTAGCAAGCAGACTCAGAAAAGGCTGTACGGATACGGGGCATCATTTATGGAGGCATCTCAGAGACAGACAGATAGAAGGTTTTAAGTTTCGTCGCCAACAGCCCGTTGGCAGGTATGTTGTGGATTTTGTGAATCTCGAAAAGAAAGTGGTCGTAGAGCTGGACGGCGAGGAGCATGCACTTGATCCAGGCGATAAGATACGTGATGGAATA
>Ga0315277_10011465_pt1 | contig 11167 bp, 11 predicted proteins | sample YL17G05_15_MG_FD_203695 | JGI IMG/M metagenome (GOLD analysis project Ga0315277, IMG submission 203695) | Sediment microbial communities from Yellowstone Lake, YNP, Wyoming, USA - YL17G05_15 | ecosystem: Environmental > Aquatic > Freshwater > Lake > Sediment | place: USA: Wyoming | collected... | reverse complement strand
AAAGAGCGGTCCAAGGTGGGATTGAACGAGGCGTACCAGCGTCCCAGCTTCTTGTCGACGATAGGGCGAATCTCGCACGTCCACGTGTCGGCCGAGAATGCCGGTCTCTGGTAGCCCACTTCGACCGACAGACTGAGGCCCACCGGCAGGCCGAACCGCTCCGGCACCGTGAAGCGCGGCCGAATGTGGTCGCCCACCCACATCCACCCTCGTTGCGGCTGATGGCTGGTGAATATGTAGAAACCCGTCTCGTACCAATCCGTGAACCCGTGGGTGATCTCGATTGTCTCGTGGAAGGCGCGATGGGTCGGCAGAACCCCGCCCTCGACTGTTTTCGTGCCCCGGAGAGTGAAATTGCTGTGAGTCTCAAGGACGGTGACGCGCGGGGGCGTCGACTCGGAGCCGTAAACCTGCACTTCGAAGGCGCCTTGAGCCCAGGCTGCCGCCGTCGAAGAACACAGGCAGACCAGCAATCGTGAGAGATCTCGCACTCGGCCTCCGCGGTATTATAATCCGAGTCGTGGAAGGCGAATCCGAATCCTTTTTGGAGCGCGCGATCGCGCTGGCCGTCGCCAACGCTCGTGACGGAGGCGGTGGGCCGTTCGCCGCGCTGGTCGTCAAGGACGGCCGCGTCATCGCCGAAGGCGTCAATCTGGTCACCTCGGCGAACGATCCGACCGCGCACGCCGAAGTGGTCGCCATCCGCGCCGCCTGCCGCGCGCTGGGGCATTTCCAGCTCGAAGGCTGCGAAGTCTATTCGAGTTGCGAGCCGTGCCCCATGTGCCTGGGCGCGATCTACTGGGCTCGTCCGGCGCGCGTGTACTACGCCGCCACCGCCGAGGACGCCTCCCAGGCCGGCTTTGACGACTCCTTCATCTATCGCCAGATCGCGCTGGCGCACGACGAGCGGGCCATCCCGATGATCGCGCTTGCCACTCCCGAAGCTCTGCGGCCCTTCGCGGCCTGGCGCGCGAAGGCCGGCAAGAAGGTTTATTGAGATGGACACGGCCGGCTGTAGACCGAGGTCAAATCGGCGTAAGGTGTAAGTATGCTCCTGGCTTTTCTGCTCCTGGCGAGCGCCGCCGACTGGGCGCCCGCGCGCTGGCACTCATCCGACCCGAAGTCCCTGGACCTCATCGCCCAAACGCCCATCAACTGCCTGTTGCTCGAGCGCGAAGCATGGAAACCGGAATTCCTGGCGGCCGCCTCGGCGCGGGGCGTCGCGACGCTGGGCGTGATTCGGCCCGGCGACAGCGTTGGCGACCCGGCGGGACTCGCCGGCCTGGTCCTGGAGGGCAGTTTCGGCGCCGCGGTCGCCACCAAGTTACCGGTCGTCGAATTGCCGCTGCGCAGTGCCATCCGCCTGGATAGCCCGGTCGCCGGAACGTTTCAGGGCCTCTGGCCCGGGGTGCACGTCGAGAAGGACGGCGCGGTCCGAGCCGCTCCCACGGGAGCGGCCTGGATCGACACCAATTCGGGCTTCCTGCGGTTTCTGCGCGCCGCAACGCCCGCGCCGGTCTGGATCGCCAACACCCCTCCGCCCAACAACGTGATTCCCGTCGAGCGGTATCTGACCGCCATCGGCGACGCCGCCATGGTCGGCGCGCGCTGGGTGGTCGCCCTGGACCAGGAATTCGAGAAGCGCTTGCTGGCCGGAGACGACAAGGCGCTTGCCGGATGGCGCCGCATCGCCGCGCACCTGAAGTTCTACGAAGAGCACGCCGCCTGGCGCGAGATGCGCCCCTCCGGCCAGCTTGTCATCGTGCAGGACGCGGCCACCGGCGCGCTGCTGTGCGGCGGCATCCTCGACATGATCGGCGCGCGGCACATTCCCGTGCGGCCGGTGCCCGAAGCCCGTCTCACCGACGAGTCGGTCGCCGGTGCCAAACTGGCGGTCAACGTCCTGGCCGAAACGCTCGCCCCGGAGAGAAAAGAGGTGCTCCGGCGCTTCGCGCGCGGCGGCGGCACGCTGCTCACGCCGCCCCCAGGGTGGAAGGCCCCGGCCCTCAAACCGGACCAGATCATTCTGGACGGGAAGGAAACCTCCGCGCTCGAGACCGTCTTCAAGGACGCCAACTCGCTGGTGGGCCGCCGCAACCTGGGCGTGCGGCTGTTCAACGTCTCGAGCATGTTGTCTTCGCTCACCGCCAGCGCCGATGGCCAGCGACTGGTGCTCCACCTGGTGAACTACTCGGGCTTCCCGGTCGAGGACATCACGGTACACCTGCTCGGCAGCCACAAGAAGGCGCGGCTGCTGCAACCGGAATCCCCGCCGAAGGACCTGGCGCTCTACGCGACCGAAGAGGGCGTCGGCTGCGAGATCTCCCGCATCGCCACCGTCGCCGCGATTGAAATCGAATAGCCGCGAATGAACGCGGATGAACGCGAATCAAACAAAGAGAAGTTCCCAGAGGAGCGGCCACTTCCATCTTCGATGAGTGCGACGACACGTGAATTCCATCCCGAAGATGCGCTGATTGACGCGGTCGTTGGAGCGGCCTACGAAGTTTCGAACGTCCTCGGCGCAGGATTCCTTGAAAAGGTGTATCAACGCGCGATGCTTCAGGAGTTGGCCTTGCGAGGCGTCACTGCGAGCGCTGAAATCACCTTGCCGGTCCATTACAAAGGCCAACTGATCGGCAACTACTCACCCGACCTAATGGTCGACGGCCGCCTGGTCGTTGAACTCAAATGCGTAGACCACTTCGCGCCCGAGCACCTGGCGCAATGTCTGAACTACCTCAAGGCCGCCCGCCTCCCGCTCGCCCTCCTGATCAACTTTCAAAGGTCAAAGGTCGAGTGGAAACGCATCGTCCTGACTCCTCAGATCAGCCGCGAATAAACGCGAATGCACGCGAATAAGACAGAATCGTTCCGTTTTGTGTTCGTTCGCGGCTCCTCATCCATTCCAAGGTCGAGAGAAAACGAATCCTCCCGACTCCTTGAATCCCATTCGCGTTCATTCGCGTCCATTCGCGGCCCGATTCATCCGCGTCCATCCGCGGCTAATGTAAACTGGAACTAATGACCCGACGCGAAATGCTTGCCCTCCTGGGAGGGGTGGTTGGGATTCGCGGCGCCGAGGCCCCGGCCGCGCCGGTGGCCGTCGCGCGATACCAGTCCTACGATGACAAGCTCGTCACCGTCCTCTCGAAGATGTTCGACCAGATCGGCGGTCTCGATCGCCTGGTGCGCGGCAAGACCGTCACCGTCAAGCTCAACCTCACCGGCAGCCCGGCGCTGCGCGTCGAGGGCCGCCCGCCCGGCGTCACCCACTACACCCACCCGCGCACGGCCGGCGCGATGGCGCACTTGCTGGGTCGCGCCGGCGCGCGGCGCATCCGGTTTGTCGAGAGCTGCTGGGCCACCTCCGGACCGCTCGAGGAGTACCTGCTCGATTCCGGCTGGAACGTCCGGACGCTGGCCGGCGCCGCGCCCAACGTCGAGTTCGAAAACACCAACGCGCTGGGCAAAGGCAAGCGCTACGCGCGGCTCAAGGTTCCCGGCGGCGGCCTGATCTTCCCCGCCTACGATGTGAACCATTCTTACCAGGACACGGACGTCCTGGTCTCGATGGCAAAACTCAAGAACCATGAAACCTGCGGCGTGACGCTGGCGATGAAGAACATGTTCGGCATCACCCCGGCGTCCATATACGGCGACGACGCCGGCCGCGACGAGCCGAACGAAAGCCCCGGCAAGGGCCGTTCCGAGACCTGCCACCTGGGCAAGCGCCAACCGGCCAAGAGCGCGCCGCCGGAACTCGATCCCAAGTCGAGCCGGGACCCGGGCCATCGCATGCCTCGCATCACGGCGGAACTCAATGCCGCCCGGCCGATCGACATCGCCTTCATCGACGGCATCGAAACCCTCGCCGGCGGCGAGGGGCCGTGGAACAAGGGCGTGCGGCCGGTGAAGCCGGGGCTGCTCATCCTGGGCACGAACGCCGTCTCGACGGACGCCGTCGCGACAGCCCTGATGGGCTACGACCCGCGCGCGCCGCGAGGCGCCCCGCCATTCGCCCATTGCGACAACACGCTGCTTCTGGCCGAGCGGCTCGGCGTCGGATCGGCGGATCTCAAGAAGATCGAGGTGCGCGGCCTGCCGGTCGCCGAATCGGTGTATCGTTTTGGGTGACGGCTGCATCTAAGAGGCTAGAATGCCCGAATGGATCAAGATCGTCCTGGCTGTGGTCGCCTACTTCGCGATCATGAAGTGGGTGCTGCCGCGGCTGGGAGTCCCTACCTGAATGAGCGCCTCCTGCGACGCCGCGGCGCGGCGTGACAAAACCCCGAAGTAAAGCCCCCGTCGGCTCAATCGGTTACAATGGGATTCGCAGTGACAAGTTTGTCATTCGGCGAGTCGAGCGATGCCCAGCCTCCCGTTTCATCTGTTACCGGCTTACCCGAGGCTGACCTTTGCCTCGATCGTTGACATCCTCATTGTCGCTCTCCTGATCTACCAGCTTCTGATGATTGTGAGCGGCCGGCGCGCTGCCAGTATTCTGGCCGGTGTCGGGGTCCTGGTGCTGGTCTACCTGGGCTCGGCCTGGCTGGGTTTGGAGCTGCTTCGCTCCATCCTGGCCACGCTGGCGCCATACACGGTGTTCGCGTTAATCGTCGTGTTTCAATCCGAAATCCGGCGGACGCTGGCGCGGATCGGCCGCCGGCGGTGGGCGGGTTTCGGCAGCCGGGTCAAGATCCGGGAGTTCGCCGACGACATTCTGCTGGCCATGGCGCAGCTTTCTCAGACCAGGACCGGCGCGCTGATCGTGGTCGAGCGGGACATTGGTTTGCGGACCTTCGTCGAAAGCGGCGTAACCCTGGACGCCATGCTCTCGCGCGACTTGCTGCTGGCGATTTTCCAGAAGGACGGCGCGCTGCATGACGGCGCAGTCATCGTGCAGGGCGACCGCGTCGCCGCCGCGGCGTGCTTCCTTCCGTTGAGCATGAACCCGGCGCTGATGCGCAAACATGGCACCCGCCACCGCGCCGGCATCGGCGTCACCGAAGAGGCGGATTGCCTGGCCCTGATCGTCTCGGAAGAAACCGGCAGCATGTCGGCCGCCGCGTCCGGAGAACTGGAACAGGACCTGACCATCGAGCAGGTTCGAAATCGGCTCGACCGCCACTTCGGCGAGCGAAGGCGCCCGGGCACGGGCCTGGCGGCCACCCAAGCCGTGGCGGATGCGGGGCGAAGCCTCGGGGGAGGCCGGTGAGATGCCCATGCTCGGCCGGCTGACACGAAACCTGGGATGGAAGTTCCTTTCCTTGGCGCTTGCCATTCTGTTGTGGTCCGCCATCGTCGGAGAACCGGAACTGGCGACCTCCGTTTCGGCGCCGATCGAGTACAAGAACCTCCCCGCGGATCTCGAGATGAGCTCGGACGTGCTCGACCGCGTTCATCTGGAAGTCCGCGGCCCGTCCGGCAAACTGCGCACCACCGATCTGGGCAACATGTCGGTGGTCCTGGATCTGGAGTCGGTCCACCGGCCCGGCGAAAGGACTTTTACCATTCAGCAGTGGAACGTCAACCTCCCCTCGGGAGTCATCCTTTCCAGAGCCGTTCCGGCGCAGGTTCGCGTGCGGTTTGAAAACCGCGTCTGGCGGGAAGTCCCGGTTCGTGTGCGATACTCCGTGCAGCCTCCAACCGGCTACCGCGTCGCGAGTCAGCAGGTGGAACCTCCGACCATTCGAGTCATCGGCCCGGAAAGCCGCGTCAACCGCATCGAAGCCGTGCAGACCGACCCGATCGACCTCAGCAGTGCCGTGGGCGAGTCCAGGTTCGAGGTTCACACTTACGTGGCCGACTCTCAGGTCCGGTTCGACTCTTCGCCGGTGGTGTGGGTGAAGGTGATCCTGGAGAAGATCCGGTAGAGGCGCCCACTTACAATCCAAATGGCCAAACAACTTTTCGGCACGGACGGCATTCGCGGCGTTGCGGGTGAGTTTCCCCTGGACGCGACGACGGCGCACGCCGTGGGCGCCGTGCTCGGCGAATGGGCGAGCAAGGCTCAGCCGGGCGCGGAAGTCGTCATCGGCATGGACACCCGCGAGTCGGGACCCTGGCTCGCCGCCCAGGTGGAAGGCGGGCTGGCGCGGTTGGGCGTCGGCAGCCGCTTCGCCGGCCTGATTACCACGCCCGGCGTGGCCTGGCTCACCAGGACCGGTCCGTTCGTGGCCGGGGTCATGATCTCGGCCTCGCACAACCCGTACCAGGACAACGGCATCAAGATCTTCGATCACTCCGGCTTCAAGCTCCCCGACGCGGTCGAGCACATGCTCGAAGAGCGGGTCTTCGCCCTGCTGGATGAAACCGTCGAACCCGCGCCCGCGGATCTGATCGTGGACCAGGGCCTGGATCGGCAGTACGTCGACTTCCTCGCCGGCGCCTTCGACGGCTCGCTCGACGGAGTGTCGCTGGTCGTCGACTGCGCCAACGGCGCCGCCTCTCATCTTGCGCCAGAGCTGTTCGAGCGTTTGGGCGCCAGAGTCGTCGTCATGGCTTGCTCGCCCGACGGCCGCAATATCAATCGCGACTGCGGCGCGCTGCATGTCGACGGACTGCGCCGGCGCGTGCTTGCCGAACACGCCGATGCGGGCTTCGCCTTCGACGGCGACGCCGACCGCGCGATTCTGGTTTCCGCCGAGGGCCGGATTGTCGACGGCGATGCGGTCCTGCTCGTCGCCGGACGCGCCATGCTCGAGCGCGGCGCGCTGCACGACGGCGGCGGCCAACCCACCGTGGTCGCCACCGTGATGTCGAACCTGGGATTGGAGCGGGCATTCCAGCGCCTTGGAATCCGCATGCCTCGAACGCCGGTCGGCGACAGGTACGTGATCGAGGAGATGCGGCGCTGCGGCGCCAACCTCGGCGGCGAGCAGTCCGGCCACATCATCTTTCGCGACGACTCGACCACCGGTGACGGCCTCCTCACGGCGCTCCGCGTGCTCGAGATCATGCGCCGCACGGGCGCGGGCCTGGATGAACTGACGCGCGACCTCGAGATCTACCCGCAACGGCTGGTCAACGTGCCGGTGAAAAGCAGAAGCCCGCTCGAGAAACTCGCCGCCGTCGGCCGGGAGATCCGCGCCGCCGAACAGGCCTTCGGCGACGCCGGCCGGGTGCTGGTGCGCTTCTCGGGCACCGAGCCGCTGGCGCGCGTGATGGTCGAGGGCCCGGACATCCGGCGTGTCGAACTCTTCGCCAGCCGCATCGCCGGCGCAATCCGCGCGGAACTCGGATGAGAACCCATGATCCCGGTCGAGTTCGTCTTCAACCCGAACTGGTGGTTCCGGAACTACGGGATCTCGTTCGACCGGCCTTTCTACTTCGACCCCCGCGCGCGCATCGACAACGACGTCCGGATGCGCCGCGCGCTTCACGAACGCTTCGGACTGGGCGAACGGGACCCGCAGCCGCGCCCCATCGCCGGCTCCCGGCATGTCGCGGGCGGTTTCGTCATCCCGGCTTTGCTGGGCGTTGAAATCCGTTTCGCCGCCAACCAGGCGCCCTGGAACCTCCCCGCCAACCTGGGCCGCGACCAGATCCTGGCTCTGCGGGTTCCGGAACTCGAAACCACGTGGCCGATGAGCGAATGGATCGCGCAGATGGACGCGCTCGAAAAGGAGTTCGGCTGTGTGGTGGGCGACTTCAACACCGGCGGTGTGATCAACACCGCGCTCGAGCTGCGCGGCCAGCAATTGTTCCTCGATATGCTCGAGGACCCGGAGATGACGACGCACGTGTTCCGTATCGTCGCCGAGACCACCGCGCGCGTCGCCGCCTATGTGAAAAGCCGCACCGGCACGTGTTCGGTGGCGGTGAACCGCTCCATCGTCAACGTCGACGCCGGCACATTCCTCGACAGCAACTGCTCGATCCAGATGATTTCGCCGCGCCTTTACCAGGCAACGCTGCTGGAGTGGGAACAGTGGCTGGCCGCGAGGTTCCGGCCGTTCGGCATCCATCACTGCGGCAACAACCTGCACCGCTACGCCGAGTTCTACGCGACGACCGGGGCGTCGTTTTACGACGTCGGTTGGGGATCGGACGTGGCGAAGTGCTCCGAACTGTTGCCGGACGCCTTCCTGAACCTGCGCCTCAGCCCCGTGCGGATGCTCCAGTGCCCGGCCGGCGAGATTCGGCGCGACGTCGAGTCGCTGCTGACCGCGGCCGGCCGAACCGCGAAAGTCGGCATCTGCGCGATCAACCTGGACCACGGGACGCCGGAAGAAAACGTCCTCACGGTGTTAGACGCCGCCGCTCGTTTCGCGCCTCCACCATCAGGCGGGTGATCTTCACTGCTGCGGCCGATTCCTCCGGCATGCACAACTCGGGCCGGCGGCCCGAGCGGCAGCAGTCCACGAAGTACTCGATCTCGGCCTGGTAGGCATCCTTGCCGCTGTCCGGCAGCGTCTCTTTCCGGCCGCCGGCCCAATAGACCGTCGCCGGCCGGCCCGCCGAACTGAACTCGACCACGCCGCCATCCCCCATCACGGTGTACTCCATCGAAAACGGGTATTCGCCCCGGTGATACCATCCGCCGGTGATGGTCACCGAGCCGATCTCCGGGTAGTGGAACTCGGCAGTGATGTTGTCGATGCCGTTGGGCATATCCTCATGCCCTGTTGCGGAAATGGCGTCGGGAATCCCGAACAGGTGCAGTGCCTGGTCGACGTCGTGGATCAGCAGGTCGAAAACGCCGCCGCCGCTCTGGGCCTTGTCGAACTCCCAGGGACCCCACGTGGGCACGGCCGTGCGGCGCCGGAAGAAGGCCGAACGCACCGCGCCGAGACGGCCGGACTTCACCAGGTCGTAGAGTCCTTCGTATGCCGGGAAGAATCGCAACACCTGGGCCACCATCAGGACGCGGCCCGCGCGTTCCGCCTCGGCGCGCATCGCCTCGGCCGCCTCGGGGTCCAGCGCCATGGGCTTCTCCACCAGCACATGCTTGCCGGCGCGAAGCGCTTGTATGGCGGCCGGGGCGTGAAAGTTTGTCGGCAGGCAGATGTCCACCGCGTCCACCGCCGGATCGGCCAGGATCTCCTCCACCGTGCGGTATCGATTCGCGCCGGCGAAATCCATCCGCTGCCCCGGACCGCCGAGGTTCCCCTGGATGCCGCTCAAATCGCCCGATAGCCGCTTCTCGTCGGCATCCATCACCGCCGCCAGCCGCACGCCGGACATCCGGGCCAGCGCCTGCAAATGCGTGCTGCCCATGAACCCTAAACCGAGCACTCCAATTCTCATCGCCACCTCCCCCATTTCCCGCCACCCCCCCCGAAATAGCACGCCGCGAGGGAACGTGTCCAGCGCCGTCGCACCGCAGGGCGCCCGTCCCGCTGGTGCTATGTTTGAAAAATGCGCCGCCGAATTCTTGTGTGCTTCCTATTTTTGCTCGCGACGGTCCTCATCGCCGCCGAGCCCCAATCGAGGCCGCTGACCATCCTTCACTTCAACGACCTGCACGCGCAACTGGAGCCCAAACCCGACGGCACCGGCGGCATCGCCTACCTGGCCGCCGCCATCCGCCGCGAGAAGGCCGGTTGCGGCTGGTGCCTGGTGCTCAGCGCCGGCGATTTCGTCCAGGGGACTCCCGTCTCGACGGTCTTTCGCGGCGTGCCCGTGATCGAAGTCGCGAACCTGCTCGGCATCGACGCCGCCACCCTGGGCAACCACGAGTACGACTACGGCTGGCAGATGGTGGATCAGTACCTCCGCACCGCGCGGTTCCCTTTTCTGGTTTCGAATCTCGTCGATGCCCGCGGCAAAACCGCGGCCCCGCCGTTCAAAATCCTCACTGCCGGCGGCCTGCGCGTGGCGGTGATCGGCGCGATGACCATGGATTTCCGCGGTCTCCAGACGCCCGACCACATCAGCGAATGGCACACCCTGCCGGTGGTGGAAACCGTGCGCCGCTACGCTCGCCAGGTCCGCTCCCGCGCCGACATCGTCGTCCTGCTCGGGCATCTTAATCCGGCGGAAGAGGACCAGGTGCTGCGCGACGTGCCCGAAGTGGCGGTCACCATCGGCGGCCACACCCACGCCGGCTTCACCGAGCCCAAGAGCCAGGATGGCCGGGAGATGGTGCGCGTGCGCTCGAGCAGCGGAGAACTGGGACGCCTCGACCTCCAGGTGAACCCGGCGGAAAAGAAGATCGTCTCGTCGAAGTGGTCCCGCATCCCCATCGGCAAGTCCACCATCCAACCCGCCGCCGATGTCGCAAAAGCCGTCGCGCATTGGGAAGCCAAGGTCACCGCGATGATGGATGTCCCGATCGCCGAGAGCCGGCGCGCCTGGAGCGGCGCCGACCTGAAAGCGCTGATCGAGCGCGCCATCGCCGAGGAGACCGGCTCGGACATTGGCTTCTGCAACCGCGGCGGCATCCGCGCCGAACTGCCCCAAGGGACCATTCTCGTGCGGCACGTCTGGGCCGTTTACCCCTTCGACAACCGCACCGTGAAAGGTAAGTTCCGCGGCTCGCAGCTCCCGGCGCCGGTCACCGCGGGCCGCACCATCGACCCAAACAAGATCTACACGCTCGTCACCAACGATTTCACCGCCGCCAATCAGAGCCAGCCGTCGCAGCTCAACTCGACCGGTCTTGAGTTTCCCGAGATCGGCCCGCTCCAGCGCGACCTGCTGGTCGAGAGGGTCAAAAAGAAGAAAGTTCTCGAGTAAGTCCGGCGAGGAGGCCCGTTGCCATGTCCGCCACAATGTTACACGACCTGTTCCACGTCTCGATCCCGATCGCCGAGAAGATCCTGCGGCCGGTCATCGTCTATGCCTTCCTGGTCGTCTGCCTGCGCGTTTTCGGCAAGCGGGAGATGGCGCAACTGAATCCGTTCGACTTCGTGGTTCTGCTGTCGCTCTCCAACGCCGTGCAAAACGCCATTATCGGCGAGGATAACTCGCTTCTGGGCGGCCTCATTGGCGCGCTCAGCCTGCTCCTCATGAACTGGCTGGTGATCCGTTTGCTGTTCCGGCATCGCCGCCTGGACCAGATTCTCGCCGGAAAGCCAACCGTCCTGGTCGACAAGGGTCGCCTCAAAGAGAGCGCCTTGGCCAAGGAGCTGATGACTCACTCGGAACTGCTCACCATGGCCCACCGGCAGGGCTTCAAGAGCCTGAAAGAAATCCAGACCTGTGTCCTCGAGCCGGGCGG
>Ga0315277_10011461_pt1 | contig 11170 bp, 12 predicted proteins | sample YL17G05_15_MG_FD_203695 | JGI IMG/M metagenome (GOLD analysis project Ga0315277, IMG submission 203695) | Sediment microbial communities from Yellowstone Lake, YNP, Wyoming, USA - YL17G05_15 | ecosystem: Environmental > Aquatic > Freshwater > Lake > Sediment | place: USA: Wyoming | collected... | reverse complement strand
CGCTCGAAGCTGTCGCACTTGACGAACGGCAGGATGGGCATCATCTGCTCGGCCTGGACGAACGGATGCATGTTGTCCGTCTCGCCAAAGAGCGTCCGGCACGAGGGCGGCGCCGTCAGGCCGATCTGCTGGGCAAGGACCTGCGGTTCGGCGCCGACGAACTTCTTGTTGGCGTGCGGATGCCCGCCGTCCTTGGGAATCTCGATGCAGATATTGGCCAGTTCGTCCATCTGCCGGCGGGTGAGGCGGTACGCGCCGACGTTCTCCATCTCCTGCATCATGCGGTCCCAGACGGCCGCCTCGACGTATGCCTCCTTCTCCGACAGGCACAGGAGGTTGTTGTCGTAGGATGAGCCTTCCAGGATGCACCGGGCGGCGTTGGCCAGGTCCGCGGAGGCATCGACCACCACCGGGGGATTTCCCGGCCCGGCGCAGACGGCCCGCTTGCCGCTCTTCAGCGCCGCCGCGACGACCCCGGGCCCGCCCGTGATCGTCAGCAGGCGGATGTCCGGGTGCCTGAAAATCTCGTTCGCCGTCTCCAGCGTCGGCTCGGTGATGACGCAGACGAGGTTGTCGATGCCCAGCTTCTCGTGGATCGCCTGGTTGAAGAGCTTCGCCCCGTGCGCGGCGATTCGCTTGCCGCCGGGGTGCGGGTTGCACACCAGCGAGTTCCCGGCCGCGATCATGTTCACCGCGTTCACCGCCAGCGTCGGCAGCGAGTGGGTCACGGGCGTGACGACCCCGATGACACCCCAAGGTCCGTGCTCCTCCAGCGTGATCCCGTGGTCCCCGCTGAAGCACTCGGTCCGCAGGCCTGCCACGCCAATCGCCATCCGGGCCGCCGCGACGAGCTTCTCCGGCTTGTGCGGCGGATGCCCGATGCGGGTCTCCTCGTACTCCATCCTGCCCAGTTCGTCCGCGCGGTTGCGGATGATCTGGCGGATGAGGTCGCAGGCGATCTCCCGCTGCGCGAGCGACCGCCGGCAGATCGCCCGCTGGGCGACCTTCGCCGCCTCGACGGCCTCGTTCACGTCCGTGAACTGGCCGAACTTGTTCGCCGCCTGGGGCTTGGCGACGGCGAAAACGGACGAGATCGGCGGCGGGGCTTCCTTGCCCGGCGTCGGGGCGACTCGCCCGCCCCACCCGGTCTGAACGTGCTGGAGCACCTTCTCCACCATCTCCCGGACCAGTTGGTCGCTTACCTGAGTCATGGTTCAGCTCCCGATTGAAGATTGCAGATTGCAGATTTCAGATTGTAGATTGAAGATTCAGGATTGAGGATTGAAGGTACCTCAATCATGCTCACTTCGATCGCGCCAATCCGAAATCTGCAATCTGCAATCTGCAATCTGCAATCACTCCTTCCCTTTCCTGTACATGGTCTGTCCCATCACGCCGACCGTGTCGATGATGCCGATGACCACGCAATCGACCGGTGCGTCGGAGGTGAAGTCGGTCATCCGCGCGCTGGACCCCTGCGTCACCAGCACCAGGTCATCCACCCCGGCGTCGATCGCATCGACGGCCACGAAGCACCGGCCGGTCGGCCGGAACGCCTTGCCCTTCTCGTCCACCTGGAGGGGTTCGATGACCAGCAGCTTCTTGCCGCGCATCTTGGGGACCTTCTGCGTGGTGACCACGTTGCCTCGAACCTTGGCGATGAACATGCCCGGCTCCTTTCCTCGCCGCGAGCAACAGGCATTCGGCAAGAGGCATCGGGGACTAACCATGCACCCGTGCGTCGTCCTATTGCCTGTTGCCTATTGCCTATTGCCTATCGCCTGTTGCCTAGGCTTTGGGCAGGATCTTGTCCACGTCGCCGTGCGGGCGCGGGATCACGTGAACCGAGACGACCTCGCCGATCCTCGCCGCCGCCGCGGCGCCGGCATCGACCGCCGCCTTGCACGCGGCTACATCGCCCGTCACGAACACGCTCACCAGCCCGCTGCCGACCTTGCGCATGCCGATGTAGCTGACCTTCGCCGCCTTCAGCATCGCGTCGGTCGCCTCGATCACGGCTACCAGACCCTTCGTCTCAATCATTCCCAATGCTTCTTCAGGCATTTCATTTCTCCTGCCAGCTCTCTTGGTTTGCATTACGAATTCTGCGGGGGCGCCATATCAGTCCGGCAATCGCCCCGACTTGCAGTACATGGCACCTACTTCCACTAGGGTATATCAATCAACTTCCTTTGACCACGGTGGCGCCTTCCACTGCGGCCTATCTCCATTCCTACCAACTTCCGGATGTCTACCACAGCCCCAAACTCCAGGAAGTATTCATAGAACCGATCGACCTCACCCCCCCAATATATGAGCGCGCAAGACATTGGGGCCCCCTTGCCTTCCTCCTTCCCGCAAACGAGGAAACGTAGGCGAGTGTCATAAAGGAAACAGATAGCGGCGGCCTTGCCAAATACGTAATCCTTCCAATGGGTCGTGTTGGTTGCCACCGGAACTAAGGCGATAACCTCAGATCCGAAAAGTTTCTTGGCTTCGGCGCACTTATAGAGCCAATCCTTGATGGTCGTGCCGCGTTCGGGGTCGATACCATACGGTGGGTTGACATAGATAGTTGGAAAATTCCACCCCTCCCTCAACCCATCCTTTTCGGGGAGCATGTATTCGACCCTGGCATGAACGATGGAAAAGTGGTTGGAACATGGGTCCAGACTAATGACCCCTCCGAAGAATCCCCGGATTGCCTCGACATACTTCGACGGGGTTCCCCAGTCCCTATTCCCGCTGATGATGTTACGCCCTGCCGTCATATCGAATGCACCCTATGCCAGTCCTTGTCGCGCAAAGCCTTCATCTGTAAGTGCAAGTGTGGTATCCGTCCGCCCGTGGGCGAGATCACGTTGAACCAAGTCTCTATCCTCGCTCGATTGGAGCGGAAGTAATCCTGGAGCACTCGGTCGGCATCAAGGTTCATCTGGACCTTGGTAAATTGGTTCTTCTTCTTGGTAGCAGTATAGCTCGCAAGGAAAGCCCGCATGGCGGGTGCCAAAAAAGCAGTCGGCTTGATCAGAAGCTCGCTGATGAACTCGGAGAGACCCTTGTCGGTCAGGAAGAGGAGCCAGTCATACGACTGCGCGAGGACCTTAAGCTCCTTGTTGTGGTTGTCCGACGTGAACCAGTTGCCGTGGTTGCTGACAACCCCAACGGTAAGGACGAAACCCTTGAGCATTTCAGGCTCTGTCGACGCAACGATCTCCGAGATCAGTTCCGAGTACAACTTCGAATATAGGGTATGATTTGGCCTGTAAACCAACCCATGTAGCTCACCGGAGGCTGTGCGCAGTTTATGCAGTGACGAGACAGCTTTCGCAACGTAGGCGCCTTGCTTGGCCTTCTCAATCGTCTGGGGGCCTTTGCGCATCCCCTCCTCGACACCAACTCGCTTGCACTCGAACATTGCATAGGGTCTGGCGTGTTGTTCCGCAAGGGCAATGCGGAACGCGGTACCAGTCCTGCCAGAAAGAAAGGCCATGAGATACGTGGAGGCCGTCGAGGCGACGGCGCAGGCGTTTCTGAGTATGCCGTTCTTCGTCAGGAGTGTCGTGTTCAACACCTGATGCGACTGGGACGAGGGACAAGCAGTGCCCATCGCGGAGAGAATCTTCCCGGCCGTGAAGGGAAGATCGCCTTGCCCAAGAACGACCTCATGCTGACCCAGGATAGGATGGAGCGTATACTCGACGTTATGGGTGATATCCGGATTGCCATACTCGGGCAGGGAACGCTCGATCGAAAGCGATGTCTCGAAGCCCCAGGACTTGAGCAAGTAGAAGGTGACAACCTCCACAAGCGTGCCGAGTGCGCGCCCGGCAGCCTTCTTCGCGTCCTTGGCGTAGTGGAATACTTTCCGTGCTAGGAGATGCTGGAGCTCGTCGATTGAAATGTAGTTCATTCTCTAACTCGCTACCAAGAGTGCCGCCGCCTGCCGGGCGACGATCAGTTCCTCATTGGTTGGCATCACCCAGATCGCGGTCTTGGAGTCCGCCGCCTCGATCCGGCACTCGCCTGTAGCGCTCTTGTTCTTCCGCTCGTCCAGGCGAATCCCGGCGAATTCCATCCCCGCAAGCACGTCCGTCCGCAGCCAGGGGTTGTTCTGGCCGATCCCGCCCGTGAAGACGATCGCGTCGGGGCCACCCAACTCCACCAGATACGACCCTATGTAATCGCGTATCGCGGTGACGAACACCTCCAACGTGAGTTTCGCTTTCACCTTCTTCCCGCTTGCGGCTTTGCGGGTAGCTGCTTCCCGAATATCCCTCATGTCCCCACCGGTCCCTGAAAGCGCCGCCAGTCCCCCTCTTGTCCCCAGGTCCGCCAGGACCTGCTCCATGTCCAGCCCCGCCTGGCGTTTCAGGAGCAGCAATGCGAACGGGTCGAAGTCACCCGCGCGGTTGCTCTGCGGCAGCCCGGACTGGGGCGACAGGCCCATGCTCACGGCGACGCTCCTGCCGTCCCGGATCGCGCAGATGCTCGACGAGCCGCCCAGGTGGCAGGAGATGATGCGCAGCCCACCCGTCCCGCCTTTCGGCCTAGGCCCCACAGGCGAGACGCCTGTGCCACACACGGGCGAGACGCCCGTGCTACCCATCAGCTCCGCGGTGCGGGTGGCGATGTAGCGGTGCGAGGCCCCGTGGAAGCCGTATCGCTTCACGCCGTATTTTTCGGCCCACTCCGGCCGGACCGCGTACAGCCGCCGCCGCTGCGGGATGGTGCGGTGGAAGCCCGTCTCGAACGCGGCCACCAGCGGCGTGTCACGCAGCACCTTGCGGAACATCCGCATCGCGGCAATGTACGGCGGATTGTGGGCCGGAGCGATCGGGACGAAATACTCCATCCGCTCCAGGAGCTTCTCGTCCACCAGCGTCACCGGTTCCACGTCGCCGGCCATCACCGCCTTGAACGCGACGGCCCCCAGGTCCTTCGGCGCCTCGAGCGCCCCGCCGGCGACGAGGGCCTCCAGGACGAACTGAATCGCCTGGCCGTGGTCGGTGAAGTCCATGGACTGCGACTGCTCCTTGCCTCCGCCGACGCGGAGCTTCAACACGCCGCCCTTCCCGCCAATGCGGTCGGCCCCGCCGACGGCGATCTCCCGCTCCGCCTGCCCCGAACCGCGTCGAGGGCACATGTCGAACAGGCGGAACTTGAAGCTCGTCGAACCGATGTTGGATACCAGTATCTTCATCACTCGCTTCGCCAAGAACAACGGACGTATCCGGTAGTCGGTAATCCGTAACCGGTAATCAGTAACCGGTAAACCGGCCGCCCAACCGGCAATCCCGTCCGGCGGAGGGCGTTCGCCATCTCCCGGTTACCGGTTACTGGTTACCGTCGTTAGATGAAGACGCCCTTCAGCGCGTCGTGCGGGGCGGGGATCACGTGCGAACTGACGAGCTCGCCGATCTTTCCCGCAGCGGCGGAGCCCGCCTCGACCGCCGCCTTCACCGAGCCCACGTCGCCGCGGACCAGCGTCGTGACGTACCCGCCGCCGATCTCGATCCGCTTGATCAATTCGACGTTGGCCGCCTTGCACATCGCGTCCGAGGCCTCCACAACGCCCACGAAGCCCTTCGTCTCGACCATTCCTAGCGCTTCCATTGGATGACTCCTGCCACCTTGGCTTTTCCGGTTCGATATGCGACATTCGCCGTTCGGTGTTCGATATCCGCTCTGTCAGCTTTTCCACGTCCGCCGTCCCTTAACCGCAGCGGCGAACATCCAGTAACGAGCGCCGAATGTCGAAGGCCCAAGTTCCGACCGAACCTCTACGTCGCCGCCTTCCCGGACTTCCTGGCCTCTTCCTTCTGCGGGATGGCGTGCGACAGGTCCTCGTGAGGCCGCGCGATTACATGCACGCTGATCACCTCGCCGATCTTCGCCGCAGCCGCCGCACCGGCGTCCGTCGCCGCTTTCACCGCGGCCACGTCCCCGCGGACGAAGGCCGTCACCATGCCGGAGCCGACCTTGTCCCAGCCGAGCAGCTCCACGCTGGCCGCCTTGCACATCGCGTCGGACGCCTCGATCAGGGCGACAAGCCCACGCGTCTCGACCATTCCCAATGCTTGCAGTCCCATGCTTCACTCCTTCAGAAAATCATGTCCCGATCCGATACTCCGTCCCGTCAAGGCCCACGGACTGCGTTCCGCGGGCTCACGCAAGCAGCTCCACGCTCGTGGCGCTCACCAGGTTGCACGCGTTGCCTTCGTCGGTGTCCAGGTGCACTTCCAGCAGGACGTTGGGGTCAACGCGGCACAGGACCTGGTCCAGGGTCGTCGCGCAGTCGCTCTCGACGCGGAGCTTGACGTACTGCCTGTCCTTGAACCCATAGACCGCCGCATCCGCCGGGGACATGTGCACGTGCCGCTCCGCCCGGATCACGCCGCGGGGTATTTCCAGCACGCCCTTGGGGCCCAGTATCAGACAGCCGGGCGTGCCCTCGATCTTCCCCGAAGGCCGGCACGGCGCCGGAATCCCCAGCGCCACCGCGTCGGTAAAGCTCACCTCCGCCTGCGTCAGTTTCCGCACCGGACCCAGGATGCGGACGTTCTCAATCGCCCTGCGCCGCGGACCGATCAGCGTCACCGTCTGCTCCGCCGCGAACTCCCCGGGCTGGTACAACCACCGGTACACGGTCAGTTGCGCCCCCGGCCCGAAGAGCTTCTCCAGGTCTTCCTGCGTGATGTGCAGGTGACGCGCGGAGATGTTCACCACCAGGTTCGGGGTGTAGGCGGCCGAAAGCTGCGGCTCGCCGGCCATCAGGCGCTCCGCGAACTGCTGCCGCACAACCTGGCGGACGATCCGCTCCAACTGCTCCCGCGGCATCGGTATGTTCAGCGTGCTCATCGGCGGCGTCCTGCTTGTATGTGCAAGTTGTTCTTGCCAGGCCCACCAATCCCAGTGAGTGGGCTTGGAGGCTTCATCCCGCGAAGATCACCTTGGGTCTCAGGGCGCCCAGCCACGCCCTGTCCTCAGCGTCCACGCCGGCATCCGTGACGATCACGTCCAGCTCGTCCAGATCGCACAGCTTCACCACCGCCCTCATGCCCAGCTTCGTGTGGTCCACGGCGAGGATGACCTCGTCGGCGATCTCCATCATCTTCCGCTCCACGTCCACCATCATCTGGTTGGCGTTGAAGGCGCCTTCCTGAGTCAACCCCGCGCAGCTCAACACCATCTGCGTCGCGTGAAGTACCGCAAGCTGTTGCTCGGCCATCGCCCCCAATGCCACGCCCGTCCTCGGATAGACGTACCCGCCGAGCAGCGTGACCTCCGTGGCCAGGTCCGTCGAGAGAAGCGACGCGATGGGGACGGAGTTGGTGATCACGCTCAGGCGCCGGCCTGCGATTGCCTTCGCCACTTGGTAGCACGTCGTCCCCCCGTTCAGAAGCACGGTCTGACCCGAGGGGATGAGTTCCGCGACGGCCTTGGCGATCGCCTCCTTCTCCCCGGCAGCCGTCATCTCCCGGTCCGCAAAGGCCAAGTGGTGCGGGGAGGTGTCCTTGACATAGACCGCCCCGCCGTAGGTCCGCCGGATAATCCCTTGCTCCTCAAGGAGCTCCAAGTCCCGCCTCACGGTGCTCTCGGAAACATCCAGGACTTGCACAAGTTCCGCCAACGACATAAAACCTTGTCGCGAAAGCAGTTCAAGCTCTCTAGCTCGCCTGTCCTCGATGGTTTGCTCTGGCGCCATGGAATACTTCCGCCTCATCCTGACGGCTTCCACTCATAGTTTCGGTCACGGCGAGCAAGAAGGCAAGCAAAATCTTGGGAAATCTCGGAGAGAAAATGGAGGGACCCCGCCACGGATTCCCCGGCCTAGCCCGGGCAGGGGCTTGCTCCCGGGTGGACATCGCATGGGATACGGTTCCTCGGCTGGCCAGACGCAGTCAGTGTCAGCGGTTGTCCTGGGGCGAGTGGCCAAACCGCAAGCGGGAACTGCTACAACCCTACGCGCTGGGCAATCTGGACGTACTGCATCCGGCTCTCGTAGAGGGCTTGGTCCAGGAGTTTCTTCTCCTCCTCCGTCAGGTTGCCCTTGGTTTTCTCATCCAGGACGGCGAGCGTGTCGATGTGGTGCTTGGCGAGGACCAGGTCCACGTAGCGTCTCTTGGTCCGTGGGTCCTCGTAGCCGCCCAGGGCATAGAAAGTCTGGGTCAGGAGCGAGCTGACCAGTGTGGCGAAGCTCGCGGGGGGCAGTTCCTTTCCCTCGGCGGCCTCCTTGCTCTCTTCGCCCTCCACCTGTTTGGCGAGCTTCTCCTTCTCCGCCTGGGCTTGGGCCTTCCAATCGGAGTCAACGATGATCTTCTTTTCCTCTTTGTCTTCGGGCATTTCTCGTTTTCCTCGAGCTAAGCAGGGATAGACGCAGATGAACGCAGACAAGCGGGAATTCTAACAGGATTCGAGCGTCCTGGCACGAAATCTCACGAAGCCCCGATGGAATTCGGCGGCGCAGCCGACGTGACCCCAATGCGAGGGGATGCTTCAGCGTTTTGGTGGAAGCCCTGTGGGCGCCCTTGTTCGGCCAAACCCCAAGTGCCCGACCGATTCCCATGTTCCGGTCGTGTAGCAGGCCACCGCTTCAGCGGTGGTTTTCGGCGCCCCCTCCCCTGCCCCCCCCGCGGTCTCGACGCGTTCGGCCAAACCTGGACCTTGCCCGCGGGGGGAGGGGACGGGGGTGGGGGGCTCGCGGCACCACGGCTGAAGCCGTGGCCTGCTACACGGCGCTGAAGCCGTGGCCCGCTACACGGCGCCTGCCCGTGGCGTGCGGGTGTCGCCGCCGATCCGCAATCAGCAATCCCCAATCTGCAATCACTACTGTCCGGTTAGAACTCGAATAACGACAATTGGTTACGATCATGGGTCATATTGGTCGTAGTGCATTCGTGCGAAAAGGCCTGCAAAATCGAGGTTTTCTCGAAAAGGGTGATGCTGAGAATTTGCAGGATTTCGCCCAAGCTGCGCTCGATCTTGAGTTCCTTCTTGACGATGGCCACCAGCACGTACACGCAGACCGCGATCCACACCTGGGTCTTCACGGCGTTGACGGACGTGCCGTAGAAAGCCTTGATCCGGAGGTACTGCTTGATCCACTTGAAGAACAGTTCCACCTGCCAGCGGCGCTTGTAGAGTTGCGCGATCGTCAGGGCTGGCAACGAAAAGTTGTTGGTCAGAAACACGAACCGCTTGTCGATGTCGGCGGCATAGTAGATGATCCGGCGAAGCGGGTCGGGATACAAGGTCGCGGTCCTGGGGCCGGACAAGAGGATGGTGCTGTCGCTGCGAAGCCCGGTGGACTTGTCCACCTCTCGGTAGTCGCGCCGAGCATAATCCAGGTCGCGCTTGGCCCTGATGACGAAGAAGGCCAAGCCCTCCGTGAAGGTATGGAGTCGAGCGAAATCCGTGTACCCCCGGTCGATGACATAGAACGCCCCGGCCTCGATGGGCAGCAGGTCCAGGACCGTGACATCCGCCACGCGGCCGCTGGAAACATGCACAAAACAAGGGATATTCCCACGCAGGTCGATCAGCGTGTGCAGCTTGACGGCGCTCTTGTGTCGGCGGAACTGGGCCCAGGGGAACAGGGACAGGCACAGGTCCACGGTCGTGGAGTCGAAGGCGTAGGCCGTCTGGTCCAGCGCGATGCCGAAGTCGTCGTGGAGATAGAGCCTCCGAGCCTGGGCGATGAGCCCGGCGCCCAGGTCGGCATAGATGCGCCAGTCGCGAGTCTCGTTGGCATCGGCCAAGGTGCTGCGCGAGGTCGCTCCGCGAATGCCCACGTGGTAGAGCTTGGACTGCATGGCACGCAGACAGGTCTCGATGTCGCGCAGGCTCTCGCGATAGGTCAGTTGGGCGAAGGCCATGCTGAGGAATTGGTCCAGGCACGAGAAGCGGCGTACGCGACGGTTGCCGCGGTAGCGTCGGACGCAACGATGGAACTCGTGCTTGGGGAGAAAGTCCATCAACTGAGCAAAGACGATCCGTCCGGCATGCATTGGCCAGTCCTTTCCACCCGCAGGTGGCAGGATCATGCCCGAAACCGCCGATCGAGTTGAAATCGAAAACGGTCATCGATCAATATATTATGCCGTCACAATGAGAGTTACGTCAAAATCAGAAAGCCTTAACCGGACAGTAGTGATCTGAAATCTGAAATCTGAAATCTGAAATCCTCCCTCACTCCTCCCCCGCGGGCAGGAGCGGTCAAGCCGGTCGAGGGTCCGGCAGGGGTGGACGCGGATGCTCGCGGACCTGGATCAGGGAGGCTACTTCACCCGGGAAAGGATGTCCTGGAACCAGGGCTCCCCGCGCACGGAGTCCAGGTCCTTGTCCTCCTCCAACTGCTTCCTTCGCAGGGGCTTGCCCGTTTCCAGACGGACCTCAAGCCACTTGCGCGAGTCATCCGGGCGCCCGGTAAGCGCGGCAACACAGGCAAGGTTGTACGCCCCTCTCCCCCGCTTCATCGCCTCGGCCGAGAGCAGTCTTTCCTCAGCCTGCCTCAAGACGGTCGCCCGATCCTGTCCGTGCTTAGTCCTCGCAAGGAGGACCAGCGCGCCGCCCCAGTTGTCCAGAGCCTCGGGAAACTCCGGCTCGATCCTCAAGGCCGCCTCGTACTTGGCGCACGCCTGGGAGAACAACGCATCGGGCTCGGCGCCCTCCTTCGTCTTCGCCTGGTCGGACAACGCGGTGCCCCAGTTGTTCAGGGCCTCGGGAAACTCAGGCTTTATCCTCAAGGCCGCCTCGTACTTGGCGAACGCCTGCGAGAATAGCGCGTCGGCCTCGGCGCCTTCCTTCATCTTCGCCTGGTCGGCCAAGGCGGCGCCCCAGGTGCTCAGGGCCTCGGGGTGCTCCGGCTTGATCCTCAAGGCCGCCTCGTACTTGGCGCACGCCTGCGAGAACAACGCGTCGGCCTCGGCGCCTTCCTTCGTCTTCGCCTGCTCGGCCAAGGCGGCGCCCCAGTTGTTAAGAGCCTGGGGATATTTCGGCTTTATCCTCAAGGCGGCCTCAAACTTGGCGAACGCCTTCGAGAACAACGCATCGGCCTCGGCGCCTTCCTTCGTCTCCGCCTGGTCGGATAAGGCGTTGCCCCAGTTGTTCAAAGCCTCGGGTAACTCCGGCTTTATCATCAAGGCCGCCTCGCACTTGGCGCACGCAT
>Ga0315277_10011458_pt1 | contig 11172 bp, 9 predicted proteins | sample YL17G05_15_MG_FD_203695 | JGI IMG/M metagenome (GOLD analysis project Ga0315277, IMG submission 203695) | Sediment microbial communities from Yellowstone Lake, YNP, Wyoming, USA - YL17G05_15 | ecosystem: Environmental > Aquatic > Freshwater > Lake > Sediment | place: USA: Wyoming | collected... | reverse complement strand
GATTTATGGTTCCAAGTTTTGAAACTTTTTCAATTGCATGCCCAATAGTGTGGCCAAAATTCAATAAATTCCTATGCCCAGTATCAAATTCATCCTTTTCAATAACTTTTGCCTTGATTTTGCAGCATTCATAAATCAAATCAGCAAAAGACCGGCTCTTTACAAGTTCAAATATTCTATCATCAGCCAGGCCGCTAATATTTTCGTCCAGCACTTTCAAAATATTTCTATCAAAAATAATCCCATATTTTACAATTTCCGCCAATCCATTTATTATTTGAGTTTCGTCAAGTGTTTTAATTAAATCAGGATCAATCAGTACCATATCGGGCTGGTAAAAGCACCCTATGACATTTTTTATCTCATCGAAATTAACTACTACCTTACCTCCGATACTGCTGTCAACCTGTCCGATGATTGTTGTAGGAAATTGAAGTAATTTTGTTCCCCGGTGAAAAGTTGAGGCAACAAAACCCGCAAGATCACCAATTACCCCTCCTCCGAAAGCAACAATCAAGTCATTCTTGTGAAAATTCTGGTTTACAAGCTTACTATATATAAGTTGGGCACTTTCCAGGCTTTTATGTTGTTCACCATCCCGGATTATGACAATTTCAAATGCTACTTTACAAGCCTTAAGCATTTTTTGCAGTTTTTCTTCATATAAAGGGTAAATCCTGTCATTTGATACAAGTACGATTTTATTAATATCTTTAAAATCACTATTTATAACTTTATGAAATCTTTCTAATATTCCAGGTCTTATGACTATCTGATATTTTTTTAAAATAGTCTGCACATTTATTATTTTAATAGCGCTGTTATCTGATTCCCAAAAATTTTTCATTGGACTTTTTATACCTTTTGCTAATAATCCACGATTATTTCTGAAGCTTCTTCACAATTTCTTCAGTTATACATTCAGGACTTTTATTAGCAGTATTTATATTAAAATTTGAATTATTTTTATACAGTATGTCTCTTTTGCTTATAAGATTGCTAATGATTTCTTTCCTGGAATCCAGGTCGGATGAACTGCCAAGAAGAGGCCTGTCTACTACATCTTTTAGTCTTTTAAAAGCTTGCTGGGGAGAAATATAGAGATATGCTATAAGGCTGTTTTGCTTTATGAAATCCATGTTTTCTTTCCGCTCAACAATGCCACCACCACAGGCAAATACACAGTTTTTATTTATATAAATTTTTTTTACTACTTCGCTTTCAACATCCCTGAAATATTTTTCGCCTCCAGATTTAAAGATTTCTGATATTGTTTTATCCTCAGCTAGCTCAATAACTTTGTCCAGATCTATAAATAAAAAATTTAACCTGTCAGCAAGAATTTTACCAACAGTAGTTTTACCCGAACCCATGAAACCAATTAAAGAAATATTTTTATAATCCATATCAAATAAACTTACTAGATTTCTTTTAAATACTTTTTATAATTATTAAAGTTTTCAAGAACTTCTTCCAGGCTGTCTTTACCAAATTTATCCTGAAAAGCGTTTAATATTTCTATAGCTAGAACCGCTTCCCCAACAACTGCTGCACTTGGAACAGCACATACATCCGATCTTTCACTAAGGCTATTTTCTATATTCTTTGTTTTTATATTTACTGATTGCAAGCCTTTTGCAGTTGTTGGAATAGGCTTAGCCGAAGCTGTGATAATTACTGGCTGGCCGTTTGTCATACCGCCTTCAATTCCTCCAGCTCTGTTTGTTTTCCTGTAAAATCCATTGAAGTCGTCGTGGTAAATCTCATCGTGAAACTCTATTCCATGGGAAAATGGAGCTAAAAAGCCTTCCCCGATCTCCACAGCTTTAATTGATGGAATACTCATAAAAGCTGCTGCAACTCTTGCATCAAAACGATTATCCCATTGGTCAAATGAACCCAACCCTGAAGGAAGTCCGGATGCTATTACTTTAAATTTACCACCTAAAGTATCTCCTTCATTCTTAGCCTTATCTATTTCTTCAATCATAAGCTTTGAAATTTCTTCATCTGGACATCTGACAGGTGATTTTTCAATATCTTCTAAAATTTGAACAATATTTACGTCACCCGCCAGTAAAGCATTTAAAGTAAATATAAGTTTTTTATTCCCAATCTGTTCAACATAACTATAAATATTAATATCAAAATGCTTTAAAACCAGTTTGGAAAATGCCCCGATACAGACTCTCGCAGCAGTTTCCCTTGCACTGCTTCGTTCAATTACATCTCTAATACTTTCAAGCCTGTATTTCAGAAACCCGCCCAGATCTGCATGCCCTGGCCTTGGATTTAACAGGTTCTTTTCGAATTGAAGCTTTTGGCGCCAGTCTAGCCAGTCCTTGTTAAATATTAAAAAAGATATCGGGGAACCGGTGCTTTTATTCTTCCTGACACCCGAAAGAATTTTTACCTGATCGGCTTCAATTTTTACCCTTCCGCCTCTGCCATATCCTTTCTGACGTCTGGAAAGCTCATAGTTAATAAAATCTACTTCTATTTTAACACCCGAAGGATATTCGCTGATTATTCCCGAAAGCGCTTCACCGTGAGATTCTCCTGCTGTTAAAAATCTCAAATTTGCCAATCCTTTCACAATATGATTATAAAAATCAATTAAGTAGTATGCTCAATATTATTATAAACTAAAATAAAAACCTTTTAAATAAAGCCAACATACCACTTTAATATATATCCGCCAATAAACAGCGCTATTATACTCCCTATAGAAATAAATGGTCCAAAAGGAATTTCCTGGCTTAATTTCTTTTTCTTTGAAATAATCAAGATTAAACCCGAGATTGAACCTATTAGAAATCCCAGGAACAATCCTATTATTACATTTTTTACAAGGAATGCCCCCAGCATCAGGCTCAGCTTGACATCCCCCAAGCCCATCCCTTTAGGATATATCAAATGAATTATTAACATAAAAATGAAAGCCCCGGCACAATATGCCAGTGGCAGCCACCATCTACTGGGATTTTCTAAAACAATAATAACTGTGCTTATTGATAGGCCAACCAAAGTAAATGGCAGAATTATTTTATTGGGTATTATTTTAAACTTTAGATCTATAAACGATATGATAATTAATATGCTGCATAAAATTATGCCATTGATTAAATATAAGCCATATAATCTGAACCCGAAAAATATATAATTTGCAAGAAACAATAATGCTGCCAGTAATTCTACAACAGCATTTTGATAACTTAAAAAAGGAATTTTATTTTTGCATGACCTGCACCTGCCACCCCTTAAACCGAGTGTAACTAACGGGACCTTTGTGTAAAAAGGTATTGTCGTGCTGCATTCAGGACAAGCTTTAACAGGCCTAAAAATTGGTAATTTTCTCGGGATTTTATAAATGAGCAGGTTTAAGAAGCCTCCTATAAATAACCCGAATAAAAAAAATAAAATATAAAAAAATATTTCTTTTGCTGCCATTTTAAAATTGATGTTATAATTAATGTTGCATATTTATACATATGCATAATAACATAATTATTGCCAATAGTCAAAAGGTATCATACATTAAACCTGAATTCAACTACATCTCCGTCATTGATTATATATTCCTTACCTTCAAGCTTAACAAGTCCTTTCTCTTTTGCCTTACTGTATGAACCTAACTCGAGCAGCACAGCAGAAGGGATAATTTCAGCGCGTATAAAACCTCTTTCAAAATCAGTATGTATCTTGGCAGCAGCCTTAGGAGCCTTGTCTCCTTTCTTTATCGTCCATGCCCTGACTTCATCCCGGCCAACCGTTAGAAAGCTTATCAGACCCAGCAGCTTATATGAAGATTCGATTAACCTGGCAAGCCCTGATTGTCCTATCCCAAGTTCTTGCAGGAATATTTCTTTCTCCTCATCATCCAGCTGAGCTATCTCTTCCTCTATTTTGGCACAGATAACAACAACTTCAGAATTTTCTTTCTCTGCATAACTGATAATTTTTTGAACAAGTGTCATATCCATTATATCTTTACCGATGTCTTTTTCAGAAATATTCACTACATAAATTATTGGTTTTGCGGTTAAAAGAGAAAGTGGTTTGATTATTTTCTGTTCTTCCCGGCTAAGCTGCATATTCCGGATAGGAATATCTTTTTCAAGATTTTCTTTTACTTGCTCCAGGATCATAAGCTCAGCTTTTATATTGCTGTCACCACCTCTTGATAATTTTTTTATATTCCATATTTTTTTTTCAAGGCTTTCAATATCAGTAAGAATTAGTTCAATATTTATAGTTTCAATATCACTCAAAGGATCAATCTTGTTGCCAACATGTATAACATTTTCATTTTCAAAGCACCTTATGGTATGAATAATAGCGTCAACTTCACGTATATATGCCAGAAATCTATTTCCTAACCCGCCACCCTTAACTGAGCCACTTACAAGACCTGCGATATCGATAAATTCTATATTGGTTGGAGTAGTTTTTTTAGGGTTGTACATTTTTGAAAGTTTTTCAAGCCTGGCATCAGGTACTACAACAATCCCAACACTTGGTTCGATAGTACTGAACGGATGGTTGGCAGTTTGTACGCCAGCTTTAGTTATGGCATTAAATAATGTACTTTTTCCAACACTGGGCAAACCCAAAATTCCTAATTTCACTTAACTCCTTTTATGATAATAAAAATTTAAAATAACTTAAACTTTGTAGATTATAGCCATTTTATGCAAATATGCAATAGCATTTTTTAACGCTCATAGAATCTTTAAGCCTGTTTACCAATAGATCTTTTCATATCTTCCAAATCTTTAAAACCAGGTGACTTTTACTTAGAGGTCTCGATAATTATTTTCTTTATCTCATTTGTATCTGGTAAAATATCAAACCAGATTTTAAAGGAATGGGCTGCCTGGTTTATAAGCATATCAATTCCAGTCACAACTGTTGCTCCTTCCTTCCTGCCTTTCTGAATAAATTTTGTTTCCACAGGATTATAAACCATCTCGAATATAAATTTACCTTTTATATTCCACTTTGATGGCACAGGCAGCAATTTTTTTAATTCTTTTTTTGATTCCAGATTCATGCCTGCAGGAGAACAATTTACGATTAAATCAATATCTGCAATTTCGCTATTTAATTTATCTAAATTTTCAATAACTTCAATACTTGAAATTTTACTAAAAATATTTACCAATTCCAGAGCTTTACCCGGGATAATATCATAAACAAAAATTTTGCTCACTTCCTTTAGACTGAGTCCGTAAACCGTACTCTTTGCCACTCCTCCAGCACCAACAACCAGGCATTTTTTACCCGTCCATTGGAATTTTTCATCATCCAGAGACTTTATAAAACCATAAACATCCGTGTTATAACCAATCGAAATGCTTCCAGGCGAGACTTTATCCTGGATAAACTTGATGGTATTTACTGCTTTGATAAACGATGCGACTTTATCTGTTTGATCAACAAGGTTAAAAACTTTTTCCTTAAACGGCATTGTCACATTTAACCCGATAAATTCCAGATTCATGGTTCCAATAAATGCCTGCTCTAAATTATTTTCAGTTGGTTCAAAAACCACATATAAGCTGTTTTTCTTATACTGACTGATAAAATAATTCTGTATTTTAGGAGAAAGGCTGTGGCGAGCAGGATTACCGAAAAGACCAAGCAGCCTTGTGTTAGAATCTGTCATGATTATTAATTATTTTTTAATGTTAATAAATTTAAAATTAGTAACGCCAAATCATTTATTGCTATAATATTTTCGCCCATTAGTATTTTATCTCAAACACATCATAAACCGGAGCGTCGATTATTTTTTCCATATCAACTTTAGTTATACGACAAAAAGATGGGCCGTTTTTAATTTCAAGTATAAATTTATCTAAATTACCCGGCTCTCCCTGGCAAATAATCTCTACCTTATTGTCATAAATATTTCTTACATAACCTTTTATATTATACCTCGCTGCTCGGGCTTCAGCAAAATATCTGAATCCGACTCCCTGTACTCTGCCTGATAATAGGAGATTATAAGTTTCTATATTTTTTTGACTCATTAATTTAAAATCTAGATTTTTATATTTTTTTCGTTGTTTATCATTAGTAATCAATTATAGCACAGCAAAAATGATTAGAAGAACTGTTAAGATAGAATCAAGAGTAAAAATTAAAAAAATACTTAAATGTATTAAATTGAACTGCTCGAATTATTTAATATATCTACTAAATACTATGCTTTTCACTTTTATCTTCAATCGAACCTAATCCGTTTTCAGTAAAAGCGCTGTAGGTCCTGTCTTTCCAATTTACACCTTTGCCAAACTTGGACTGGAGGAAAGAATTTGCTGCAAGAAGTGCTATGTATGTAACAGAAATGGGTGTAAAAAAAATATCCAGGATTCTTTCTTTAAATCTTATTGCACACACGGCCTTTATAAAAAATATTAAAAGTATTTGAATGATATTTAAAGTTATCAGTCTTGCCGACCAGTCAAAAACAAAAATTCCCAGGGGCAGTAAAATAAACGGGATCATAAATATCAGTGAAATGAAAAATATTGCAATAGCCTCTATTAAAAAATTGCAATCAAAAGCCGCATATATAAACCTTGAAAAGCCTTTTATGACATCGGACAGATTGGTATACATCCGGCAGAAAATACTGTCACTGCCATCAAAAACCATAATCTTAAAGCCGCATCTTTTTACCTGTTTGGAAATATTGATGTCTTCAAGGATTTCGTCTTTTACTGATTCAAACCCACCGATCTTTTCATAGACTTGCCTTTTAAACAAAATGAATTGACCTATTGCTGTACTAAAAAATGGACCTTTTGTATATTTAACAAGGATCAGCGGCATGAAGGAAAGTATCGCAAAATGAATAAAGCGTATAGTCATCCTCTCTGAAAAAGTAACGGCAATCTGCCTTGGATATATTGAAGTAACATCAAGCTTGTTTTTTATCAGTGCAGCAAGGGAGCCGGAAATTGAATTGGGATAATGCAGGGTATCTGCATCTGTAAATACAAAATACTCCCCTTTTGCAAGTTTAGAGAGCTGATGGCAGGCAAAACATTTACCTTTCCACCCTTGCGGTAGTGGTGCTCCTTTTATAAGCCTTATCCTGCTGTCTTTTTGTGCAAGCTCCTGGACAATTTGACTGGTGTTATCGATTGAATTGTCATCAAGCACAAGTATCTCTAAATTCGGGTAATCCTGCTTTATCATGGAATTAAGGATCCTCCTTATGTTTTTTTCTTCATTTCTTGCAGGTATTAAAACTGAAACCAGTGGGGATGATTTTAAAATACTCTTCGATAGTTTAAAGTCCTTTATATTTTTAAACAGGATATTATTGATGATAAAATTGATCACTATTATGGCAAGAGCAAAAACAATAAAATACTGATAGTACATTGCAAACACTTTTAACTCCTTTAATTTATTGTTGTTAAAATTTCAAAACTGCAAAACTTTAAATTAAAATAAGCTTATTTTATAGAACTTGAACTTATCATCTTGTTTTAGGAGTAAATAAGTCTTTTAAATTTTTTTCTTTGTAAAATTTATTAGTCCTATATTTTTAATAATTTCCAAAGAAAATAATTCCCCACAAATTTTTATTTAGACAATCATAATGTATGTATAAATAAAAAACAAGTTGATTTTATTTTTCATGGTGTGATTAGATATATGAGTATTTATTGGGTTTCAGATATAAATCTTAACCTAAAAGTAGTCTGATGCTTTTTTTTGCTAATTTGCCCCAATCAGCACCTTGAGGATTAATAAGCCCCTGTACAAGCAAGCCTATAGTTATTGCAAAGAGAATTTTAGATATATCTTCTATATCTGTTTTTTTAACTGAATTTTTTTCAGCACTCTTACTCACAATGTCTGTTAGAAAAGTTAAATAACTATAATAAGATTTTAGCACATATTTTTTTAAGCTGGGATCATTTACAGCTTTTATATATAATTCCAAAAAAATTGGGAGTTGTCTGCCTGCCTGTTCAAACACAGGTTGCATTTTTCCTGTAATTTCAGTTAATATTTCTACTGAGTTTTTTAATTCAAATTGAATTGAGCTCAATTGACTGGCCATTTTATTTACCCATCTATCTAATAATTCTAATAGAAATTGCTGCTTGGTATGAAAGTGATGGTAAAATGCTCCTCTGGTTAATCCTGCTTCCCTGCAGATTTCATCAATATCTGTTTCCTTGATTCCCTTTTCTGCAAAATATCTCTCTGCTGTACTTAAAATTTTATTTCTAGATTCTATTTTTCTTTGTTCTTTATTCACTATAGCCTTTTTTTATACTAATTTGTTATAAATAGATTATATTTTACCATTCAATCTAAATAGTTTTATGGGATTATCATAAAAAAACATCTTACCTATTTCTTTTGCTTTATCTATATCAAACAATTTTTCAGAAACCTTCTTTGCCAATACTTTAGCAATATTTTCCCTGGCAATATATTGATGGCCAAACACACCATCTATAAATACATAATCCCCGCCAAATGCACTTATTTTATTTAGAGGCACAGTATCAATCCATTCAAGTAATGCATTTACAGAGGCATTGGGAGATATTATATGTGCCCAGCACATATCAATATATACATTAGGAAAATTTTTAGCCAGTACTGTTATTTCATTCTGATAAGGATATCCAATATGGAAAAGATCAAAGCTTACGTCAGGATATTCTAAAAACAAATTTGTTAGAAGTGTTGGATTACTATTTGTAATTATATTGCCATTACCTTCCTGCAGACCTGTATGGATTTGTATAATTAAACTCTTTTTATTAGCAATATTTAGAATATAGTGCATCATGTAATCCTGGAAATTTTTATCCAGATAGATTGGCCTTTCATCCCATTCAGGGTAATGTTTGGTTTTAAATATGTTGTTAAATTTTTTTTCTGCATCAGATTTTTCTACCCTTTTATATTCAAGGACTCGTGTATATGCCAGGGCGCTCTTTAGGCCTACTGCTCCCAGTTTATATGCTTTGGTAATAATTGACTCAGTTGCTTCAAGATAATCATTAAAAGATGCTATTTTTATACCTGAATCATTTTCCATCTTAACAATAAAATCCCAGGTTAAAGGACAGACGATATTTCCAATATTATATATAGCTCTAAAAAAGTTTTGATCGCAATATATGCTCTTCTCATTTAAGATATTATATTCTTTATCTAATACGTTTACGTCTAATAAACTTATTTTTATCCTTGACTTATCCTTAAGTACCTTTTTAAAATGTCCTTGAGTAAGTGTCTCTAAAAACTTATTATTTAATTCTTCTATGGTTGATTTTGATATTTTCTCTATACCATAAATTTCTTTTGCAGCAATCTCTAATGATCTTCCATAACCAGTATATTTTGAGACTTCCCAGTATGGTTCTGCCAATTTCCATTTTTCTATAATTGGTAATTTGCTTTCAATTATTTTTTTATAATCACTTTTTGAAAAACCTGCAGAGATTAAATCGCAACTAAAATAATGTGTAAGATATTCTTTTAATACATCAGTATCTCTTTCCCTATCAGCTTCAAAGGATGGAAGATGCTCATGAGTATCTATTATTTCCAGTTTTTTTATATAATCAAAGATTTCATTATATATTTTGTCCATTTAGTTTTACCTCCTATAATTTTTTATTTTATTAATTAATTTATTAAAATAAAATTAAATCTATAAATACTATCATATAAAATATCCACGTTAAAATAAAATTATATTTTATGATGTAAATTATGCTTCATTAATATTTAATTATAATTATTCGAAATATCTTAAAAAAAGTTATACAAGTATTAATCTCCAGAATTTCTTCATTTTCTTCCTATATAATTGCTATCAAAAAGATGAGTGAATAACTATAAAAAAACGTGAAAGGGATAAGCATGAACTCAAAAAGAAAAGTTCTAAAAACAATTTTAAAAGTGTTGACGTCAGTTCTTTCTTTTTCAGCTCTGATTGTTTTGACGTCGTGTCAGGCGATGGGATCTTTTTCAAACAATAACAATCAGAGTTCAACACAGAGCCAGGGGATGCAGACTTATACAGTTGTGAGAGGAAATATTCTGCAGGAAGCGACCACAACCGGTGCTGTTGATGTAAAAAATACCAATACCTATACTTTTGGGGTTACAGGAAAAGTCATTTCAGCTTTGGAGCAGGGAGATACATTTAAAAAAGGCGAAGTGTTGACTGAGCTTGATAATTCTGATGGTATGGTTAAAATAAATGACCTTGAAGACAGCCTCCAAACCGTAGAAGACAGCTTAGCCACCTCTAAAAGTTCTATTACCACAGCAAAAATAAATTATCAAAAAGCTCTTGATGCAAATCATATTGCTATTCAGCTCGCAGATTTAAATACGCAGAAATCTGAAGAAAATATAAAAAGTGCTTTTGCATCACTTGAAAATGCAAATATAAGTGCTGATTTAGCTTATGAAAGTGCAGCAGCAGCTCTTGAAAAAGTGAAAGATAATTCTCTCTCAACAGAAGATGATATAGAAGAAGCGCAAAACAAGCTTGATTCTACACAGGCATCAGGTGATTCATCTGCTGTACAGGCAGAAACAAACTATGAAAAATCTCAAGTTGATGCATCATCAACTTACTGGAACAATCTTTCAAGCCTCCAATCTGCAGAAGCACAGATTAAGCTTACACAGTTAAACATAAGCGATGCAGCATTAAAGATAAAACAGGCTGAAAGAAGTATTGAAACTTCCAAGCAGGATATTGAAGGGGCAAAACAAGACCTGAATGATTACAAAATCTTAGCACCTTATGATGGTATTATCAGTTCTACAGGTTATAAAGTAGGTCAACAGTCCAGCCAGGGCGGAACCGGCATTTCGATAATAAGCAATGAATTTATTATAAAAGCAACAATAAGTGAAAATGATTTACCTAAGGTTAAAGTTGGAAATGAAGTGGTCATTTCACTAGATGCATATTCGGATGTTGAACTGAATGGAACACTGGAAAAAGTTAATCCGGTTTCTACAACCACAAATGGTATAGTTTCTTATGAGGTGTTAATAAGTTTTCAGGATGTAAAGGATGTTGAACTTTTTTACGGACTTTCTGCCAATTTATCTATAATTACTGCAAAAGCGGAAAATGTACTTTATGTACCTATTCAGTCT
>Ga0315277_10011456_pt1 | contig 11172 bp, 10 predicted proteins | sample YL17G05_15_MG_FD_203695 | JGI IMG/M metagenome (GOLD analysis project Ga0315277, IMG submission 203695) | Sediment microbial communities from Yellowstone Lake, YNP, Wyoming, USA - YL17G05_15 | ecosystem: Environmental > Aquatic > Freshwater > Lake > Sediment | place: USA: Wyoming | collected... | reverse complement strand
AGGCGACTGGTGCGCTCACGTGCATACTGGCCCGCCGAGCGTCGCCGCAGGGCAAACCATGTGCCTGCGCCCGCGATCAGGAAGAACAGGGGCATCCCCCACGGAAAGAAGAACGCCTGGAACATCGTGACCACCATGCTTGTCTCGGCGTTCTTGATGACAAAGTCGGCTACGTTAAACACGTTGCTGGCATGGAAGAGAAAGACCCCCAGAGTGGCGATGACGCGCAACCAGTCCACATAGTACAAGCGCGCCGCGTCGCGAACAGTGCTGCCTGTTTGTAGTGAAACAACCTGGCTCTGCGTGGTCTTTGCGGCCATGATTTACTCCCTCCCTTCGGAAATTGCCTGCACCAGGGTTTCTACGGATACACCCTTCACGAGGAAAACATCCACTCCGGACTGGCTGGCTTTCTGCCGGGCCGCTTCGTACCCGTGTACCGTCAGGGCGACCACCCGGCAGGCAGGCCAGCGGCTCTTGATCTGGCGGGCCGCTTCGTACCCGTCCATGTCCGGCATCTCCAGATCCATCAACACCACCTCCGGCTGGAGCGCTTCGGCCAGGCGAACGGCTTCCAGGCCGTCTGTCGCCTCGCCCACGATCTCAATGTCGCCGGCCAGGGGCAGGAGGGTGCGCAGTTCTTGCCGCACCTGCGGACTATCATCCACGATCAACACCCGCCGGGCGGGCCTATCTGCAAACCCTGTCACACCAGGAACCATCAAGTGCCTCCTTTATGTACACGGCAAGTATACGAAAATCCCATCCAATGCACATCGGGCGCTGGATGGGACCTGGTCCGTCCAACGGGCGGATTTTTACCTCAGTCCGCCGGAGGAGGGGGTACATCCGGGGTCGTACGACTGGAGATGTATTGTGGATCGCTGAGCATCTTGCAGAATTAGACAGAGTGGGGTATAATCAAGTGGAGCTTGGTGTGATACACTTTGAAAAGCTATCTTGAGAAGATGCGTTCTCTGGGAGACCGATGTTTCGCAACCGCCAGCGTGAGTTAGCATATCTCGACAGCCGCTACGCACGGCCCGGCGCCGAGTTTGCCGTCTTGTATGGTCGCCGCCGCGTGGGTAAGAGCACCCTCGTCTACGAATGGTGCCAGGACAAGTCTCACCTTTACTTCTTCGCTGCTCGCCTGCCGGGCCAGGCTCTTTTGGCCGAGTTCTCCCACCGCGTAGCTGCGGCCCTCGCTCAGCCGGAGCGCAAGTTCCTGGACTGGGATAGTGCCTTCCTGGCCCTCGCAGACTTGGCCCGCGACCGGCGTTACGTGGTTGTCATAGACGAGTATCCATACCTGGCCGATTCGGTGCCAGGGCTGTCTACGCTCCTACAGCGGGCCTGGGACACGTGCCTGCAACACACCCACCTGTTCCTATGCTTGACCGGTTCGACCCACAGCGTGGTGCGCCGCGAAATCCTGGACGGCGATGCCCCCCTCTACCGCCGCCACACTTGGGCCTACGAACTTCTACCCCTTCAGCCGGCTGATTGTCCGGCCTTCTTCCCCGGCTACAACGCCGAGCAGCTCGTCGAAGCGTATTCCGTGCTGGGTGGTATGCCCCGTAACCTGGTAACCATGGATCCTCAGGCCAGTCTGATGCGTAACGTCGAGCGGGAAATCCTGAGCCCGGCTGGCAGCCTGTTCAACGAGGTGCGCCTGCTGCTCCACGAGGAACTGAAGGGCGAGGTAGACACCTTCAGCCGGGTCTTGAGTGCCATCGCAGCAGGCAACCATCACCGGCGGGAGATCGCCGCGACGGCCAACTTGACACTGGCCGCTGCGCAGCACTACCTGGATGACCTGCAGAGCGCCGGCCTTGTGGAACACCGGCTGCCGCTCACCCGCATCCGTGACGAAGGCCGGCAGGGCACCTATCACATCCTCGATCCTTTCCTGCGCTTCTGGCACCGCTGGGTGGCACCATACCAGGCCCTACTCGAGATCAACCAGCGTCAAGCGGAGACGCTGAGCGAAATCCGCAACAATCTGCCTTACGTGGTGGCCCCGGTATGGGAGACCATCGCCCAGCGGCATCTTCTGGTGGCGTCCGGTCGAGGGCCGATTCCGTTTCCGGTGCAAGAAGTCGGGTCGTGGTGGGCGCGAGGGGCACAAATAGACGTAGTGGGTGTGAATCGCACGAAGCGGCGGGTCGTTTTCGGCGAGGCTCGCTGGCGCACGAGCCGTGTGACCAGTGCCGATCTGGACGCCCTGGTGGAAAAAGGGCTGCTGTGGCTGCGAGGCGACACGTCACGCTGGGACGTGCACTATGCCTTCTTTGCTAGGGGCTTTGGACAGGTCCAGGTCGAAGGTGTCGAGGAACAACTGGTCCATCTGTTCACCCCTGAAGACGTCATCGCGGTCAGCCTCCGGTAGAGGGATTCGACTGGACAACCGCTACTGTGGATTCTGGGGCGGGCGCAACTGGGCGATCAGCGAGCGCAACTGGCCGAGGGCGCTGCCGGTCATGTCCTGCAGGCGCTCCAGTTGCTCGGGCACCCGCGCCGGGTCGCGCTCCAGGAGCAGGCGAGTCGCCTGGCTGGTGAGCGTGACGCTAAAGATCACCTGGCTGACCGAATCGTGCAACTCGCGCGCCAACCGGTTGCGCTCGCGCGCCGCAGCCAGTTCCTCGGCCTGGGCGGCATACGCCTGCAGTGCCTGGTGGGCTTGCTGGAGCTCAGCCACCAAGACCTGGCTTTCAGCCTGATCGGCCTGCGTCCGGCTATAGAGCAGATCGTACGAGACCAGAAAGCCACTCCCGGCCAGGATCATCAGGCTCTGCGCCAGGCCGGCCGCCCACCCTACGCCCCGGACCAGGGTGACGCTGAACAGTGCAGCAAAGAGGGCCATCCAGGCCAGGGCTGCCCGGCGGGGGAAAGCGTGCAGCGCCTGCACGCCGAGCGGAATATAGAGGGTATTGGTAAAGTCCAGGATAGGGCGCAGGTTGGCCAGGACCAGCACCAGACCGGTTTGTAGGGGAAAGTACAGCAAACGGAACCAGCGCACACGCGCCGATAGTAGCGGCTCCACGGCGTACAGCAGGCCATAGGCCGCCAGCAGGATGACGGCGACCAGGCACGAACGGCCCTGATAGAAGAGGATGACTCGAATGGCGGCCACGCTGAGAATAAGGAACCCGATCAGGTAGCCGCCCTGGTAGCGGCGAGCAGGAAGTGCCCGGCTCATTCGGCACCTCCCGGCGGGTTCTCTGCGACCCGCACGCGCGTGCCGTGACTGGGTCGAGATTCGACGGACAGGCGCCAGCCTATCTCGCGCGCCCGTTCGGCCATGCCGGCCAGGCCGAGATGGCCGCGCTGGCTCGAGGCCACCTGGGGGTCGAAGCCCAGGCCGCCGTCTTCGATCTCGAGCAAGGACGTCTCCCCAACCAGGTCCAGACGGACGGTCGCCTGCTGCGTCCCGGCGTGCCTGGCCACGTTGGTGAGCGCCTCCTGGGCGATACGGTATAGGCCGGCTGCCACCGGATCGGGCAGAACCCGTTCGCCGTTCACTTCCACGGTCACCTGCAGCCCATCGCGCGCCTGCCGCTCGGCCACCAGCCGGCGCAGGGCCGTTGGCAACCCTTCCTCGGCCACCGACCGGGGGCGCAACTGGGAGACCAGGGCCTGGATCTCGCCCATGGCGCTGGTGGCCAATTCCTCCAGCCGTTCGAATTGGCCGGCGGCCCGGCCGGGTTCTCTTTCCAGCAGCAGGCGGGCGCTTTGCACGGTCAGATTCATGCTGAAAACCGTCTGGGTGACCGAGTCGTGCAACTCGCGCGCCAGCCGGCTGCGTTCGCGCTCGGCTGCCAGTTCCTCCACCTGCGCGGCATAGCCCTGGAGCTGCCCGTGGGCGACCTGCAACTCGCCGAGTATGTGCTGGTTGTGCCTGCGCACCGTTTCGGCTCTTTGCACCTGGTGGGCGTAGCCGCTGAATAGCAGGCAATAGCCAGTGTTCAGCACTGTCATCGCCAGTCCAAAGATCCAGCCTTTCTCGTCAACCAGCATCGGGCCGAGCATGGCCAGGTTGAAAAGCGCAATGCAGAGCAACCCAAGCCGCCGCCCGAAGAAGAAAACCGCCTGCAGGCTGAGCGGGATGAACAGGAGGCCGAAAAAATCCAGGATCGGGGGGACGAGCAGCAGCCCGACCACTAGGCCAGACTGCAAGAGCAGGTAGACGAGCGGAAGCCACGGCTCGCCCTGGGGCGGCTCTCCGCCGTGTGGCAGAACGAGGCCCGAGTGCTCAGCCTGAGAAAAGCGCCAGGGTCCATGCCGGACGATGCGGGTCTCGGCGAGCACCAGTAAAAGACCGTACGTCGCCAGCAGAACCGCGGCCAGGCCGAACCACGGCTCGTTTGCCAGACGCACCAGGCCGCGCAGCGCCACCGCCGCATAGATCAGGTAGACGCCGGCCTTGCGCATCAGGCTTCATCCGGTGCCAGGCCGTGGCGCAAGGCGTAGATGGCGGCCTGTGTGCGGTCCTCCAGGTGCAACTTGCCGAGGATGCTGCTGACGTGCGTCTTGACCGTCTTTTCGCTGATGACCATTTTCTCGGCGATCTCGCGATTGTTGAACCCCCTGGCGATCAGGCCCAGCACTTCGTGTTCCCGCCCGGTCAGTTCATCCGCGGCCGCCGCGCCTGGCTTACCCGTAGGGGGGTCTTGGGCCGCCACGGCCGACATCAGTTTCCTGGCCACGTCCGGGTGCAGTTGCACCTGGCCCTGGTAGGCAGCACGCACGGCCCTGACTAACTCATCGGGAGGAATGTCCTTGAGCAGGTAGCCCTGGGCGCCGGCGCGAACGGCGGGGATGACCTTGTCCTCTTCGCCAAAAGAGGTCAGGATGATGACGCGCGAACGAGGGCTGCACGCGACGATCCTGGGAGTGGCCTGGATGCCGTCCATCCCAGGCATGACCAGGTCGAGCAGGACCACGTCGGGCTGCAACCGGCGGGACAGGTCCACCGCCTGGGCGCCGTCGGCGGCTTCCCCCACGACCTCGATGGGCAGCGCGGACACGTCGTCGGACGACGGGTCGCCGTGCAGTTCCAGGAAGGTGCGCAGCCCCTGGCGCACCACGGCGTGATCGTCTACGATGAGCACCCGGATCTTTTTCGGATCGGGCTGGTCTATGACGGGTTGCGAACGTTGCAGGTCCATACCCATGCGCTCTTCTGTGTTGACCTTCTTCTGTCCCGCTCGAGGCGTGAGGGTCAGCGCCGGTAAGTGGCTTTTCCCCGTCGAGCTACTCGGAACACTCGCACCTCACGGGCAGTATCGTCCACTGTGTAAAGCACACGGTAATCTTTGCGCACCACGATGCGCCAACCCTGTTCAGTGCCCTGCAGTTTTCGGCAGTTGGGAGGACGAGGATCGTTGGCAAGAGCACGGATGGCAGCTACGACGGCCTCAAATACATCCGGCGGCAAGCCTCGAAGTTGCTTCTCGACCTTGTGCTCGGCGACGACCTGGTACACGTTTGCCCTTCCTCAGCACAAGGCTAGGCTTCGGCTTGTGGGTTAGCCTCAGCCTGGATCGCTGCTACCATTTCATCAAAGGGGACGAACCCGCCAGCTCGCGCTATGGCGCGCTGCAACTCCAGGGCATCTTCGAGATCTTCCAAGTGATCGATCAAGGCTTCATAGTCATCCAAAGGCATCAGAACAACGCGCTTGCCTTCTATCTCTCGCCAGAGCGATTGAGGACTCGTGACCGTAACCATACTGCACCTCACTGGATACTTCAGCACGGACTATGCTACCGTCCGCATACAGCAACAAACGGGTTCTTTGCAAGTGGCCTCTGTACCAATTGTAACCGAAGTTGGGTTTGCGGTCAACCGCCCATCAGCGGCGCACTCTCGGATCGTCCTTCACCACGTCGCTTCATATCCGAAGCGGCACATCACCTCCCCCGCCTGCCGCTTCCACTCGGCGATGAGTAGATCCATCAGCGCCTGGAGTTCTTCGACCGGGCGCTCCAGCGCTAGGGAGAGCGCCTCGTAGACCCGGCGCGGAAAATCGGCCGCCGCGGGGGGCCGCCAGCCGAACTGGCGCTTGAGGTCAACCGACTGCGCCCAGAAGGCCTGGCTGAACCATTCCAGGTCGGCGCGGGTGGTGTGGATGCCATAGTGGCGCAGGATGCGCACGAGCAAGGTACCTGGAGGGTACCCGTCGTCGTCACTCAAGCGCTCCCCTTCCCCGTCCTGGCTGAAGATGATGAAGGTGAAGGCGCACTGGGAGAGCGCGTTGGCCAGCAACCAGAAAAACTCCCGCCCCAGCAGCCGGCCGACGACCCGCTCGAAGCAGGCGCGGTAGGCTTCCGGGCTGGACCCCGGCGGGGGCAGTTCCTCTTCCACCTTGTAGTACTGGCCCACGTAGTGGCCGAAGAAACGGGAAAAGGGCATCAGAAAAGTCCATAGCGCATTGCAGTGCCCGGCGTTCCCCAACGTGCCCTTCCCGCCGGTGAATACGACGTCCTGCATCGCCGGGTATTGCTCCGCCAGCGCCTGCGGCCCGTCGCCGGCCGCCCGCAGCGCCGGATACTCGGACGCCTGGCCGGAGCGCAGCATGGCCACCGCCTGCACTGCCGCCTCCAGGTTGCCCAACCCATTCGCTTTGAGGTCTGGCACGTCGTCGTGCGGGATGATGCCCCGCTCGACCCCCTCGAACAGGGCCGCCAGCGCAGTACCCACGTTCATCACGTCGCAGCCCATCTGTTCGATCGGCAGGATCAGCCGCCGGTCCACCTCGGCCCGCAGGTCGAGCCGCGCCTGGAGCGTGTCCTGGGCCGGGGCCAGGCCGAGCATGGCAAACACGGCGTAGGTCGGCTCAAAGTCGTCGAGGAACACGTCCTGGCCGCCGGGCGCATAGTCGGCCGGGACGGTATGGGTGTGGCGGCAATCTACCTGGCACCAGTGGCAGCCGGTCTGGCCCTGGCGGGTTGCCTTTAACACCTGCGGGCTGCCCAGGCCGGCGACGGGGCTGCCCATCTGGCGCGCGTTTCTCGCCGGGAGCGTGGGCTTGCCCGCCGCGTCCGCCCCGCTGGTGAACAACTTGACGATCGTGCCGCCGGTCTTACCGGACAGGCGAGCGCAGTGCCTGTCCAGCAGTGCGGCAATGGCGCTGTTCGGATCGCGGGCGAAGGCTCCCTCACCCCGGCCCTCTCCCCCCGGGAGAGGGGGGACACTGGCGAAAAACTCGGACAATGTCACCGGCTCGCCGCGTAGCACCAGCGCCGCGGCGAAGCGGGCGAACACACCGCCTGCCCCGCCCCGCCCGGCGTGATAGATCGCCTCGACCGCCAGGTTGGCCGAAGCGTAGCCCAGGTATGCCCCCTCGCCGATGGTGAAGATACTGCCCCCATACTTGTCGCCACCCAGTTCCTTCTCCAACAGCCAATAGAACGCACTGCGCTGGCCGGCCGGCAGCCCCGCCGCATCCTTGAACTCGACGCTCAGGTTCGGCGCGCGGCCGCTGACGACGACGAGGGGGAGAATGGAGATTGCGGATTGCGGATTGGGGATTGGGGATTGTGGATTGCGGATTGTGGATTGCGGACCTGCGATTTGTGATTTGCGATTTGCGATTTGCTGATCTGCTGATTTGCCGATTTGCTGATTTGCTGATTGGAACCAGATCGCATCCAGCCCGAGATTGAGGAGTTGTGCCGCCGCTCGCCCGCCGACCAGGCTGTAGTGGGGAACGCCGGTCAATGGGGAGACGTAGCCCACGGTGGCCTTGTTGCCGGAGAGGAACGGCAATGGCCCGCGGGCGATGACCAGCGTCCCCGCGTCACGGCGCAGGAGGTACTGGCACAGCGTCTCCCCGCTCAGGACGAGATAGTCCTCACGCGGGTCTTTGTTCAGCGTCTCGACCGGGAGTGTTTCGAGCCGCCAACGGCGCGTAGCCGGGTCAATGAGCAGCAATCTCCGATTCATCGTCCATCATCTTTCTTTTCTCAGCATTCTGCCCTGCACCACAAAGCCGACGATCAACGCGGCGACAAAGATCAATGCCGCCAGCGGGCGGCCCACGCCAACTGACTGGGCGATGAGGCCGGCACCGCTCAGGGAAGAAAGCACGATCAGTGCCCACTCGAATACCACCAGGGCCAGAATGACCCCGACGATGCCTCCCACGAAAACGAGTGCCCACGCGAGTACCGTCATGTCCCCCAATTGCAGGATGTCGAAAAGACTGAGAACGACATAGCCCCCCGCGAGGAAACCCACGATCCCGACAGCCGTTCGCTGTAAAAAGATAGCCAGCAAGGCGCAGATCACCCCGGCTATCAGCCCGACTATCAGGGCGATGAGGGTAACGGCTTCCGCCTGCGGTCCCGCGAACAGGCGCAGCACCAGGTCCATCGCCACGACGAAGCCGATGCCGGCCACAAAGAGCCAGAACAGCCTCCGCCCCAGCAAGAGCAGGGCGGTTCCGATCAGAATCTTCAATACGGGCATTATGGTAATCACGATCTTCTCCTTATCAGAGTCGGCTCAAGTGAAACGAATGTTCATCTTCTACCCCTGCATCACGAACCCAGTCCTCTCTCCAGATACTCCTTATCATAACACAGAAAGCAGCCCCAAACCAATGCACTCGGTTGGGCCTGCTGCTCTGGAGACCTGCCAGGTTTCCAAAACCTGGCAGGTCTGACCGAGACGAGATACCCAGGAGCGGTCTCGTGTTCCCTGGCCCTCTATGCCAAAAAACGATTGACTTGTGTATGTTCCCGTGCTATACTGGACACAAACCAGACAAGCAGAGACGACTTGCGATCTGCCGCAGTCGTAGACCTCGGTCGAGGCAGTAAGAGCGCCTTGGCGGCCAACATCGAAGTGTCACAAAGCCCGCCTACCGTCAGGGTATGGCGGGCGTTTTTGTCTGTGGGATACGAAGGAGGCAGCCATGTTTCGTAAATCGGTGATGGAGCGAGTGCGTCTGATAGCATTGGCTGTATTGGTGCTTGCGCTGGTGACGGTGGCCTGTGCGCCGCAGCCGACCGCCACCCTGTCGCCGACGGCCACGCCACTACCGGCCAAGACAACCACAGCCACCCCAACTCAGACTCCGACACCAAGGCCGACCGATACCCCCATGCCCACCCCTACCCCTGTTCCCTCTCTGTCCGGCCGGGTGACGGACGCAGCAACGGGCCAGGGCATAGAGGGAGCGATGATAGAGGTCAGCCAGTCTGGAGTGACTGGCTGGGATTACTGTGCTGCCACGGGTCCTGATGGCCGCTATGCCCTGTATGAGCTCCCTGTGGGTGACTATAGAGTGCGTACCACTGCTCCTGGCTATGCTCGGGAGTACTGGGATAACGTCACGTCCTCCAGTGAGGCTTCCCTGGTAACTGTTTCGGCAAGTGTAACAACTAAAGATATCGACTTTGTGCTTACCGAGGGCGGCTCTATTTCCGGGCATGTCTATCAAAGCGATGGAATCACGCCAATTGTGGGCGCAGAAGTACGGGTGTGCCCAAGCAAATACCAAGAAGACGACGGCTTCTGGGCTACCACAGACGACGAGGGTGCTTACAAGATCGAAGGTCTCTCCCTGGGGAGCTTCAAAGTTGAGGCCAGGGTTCCAGGTTATAACAACTATTTTAGGTATTATAGCGAGGTAGAGAACGGTTATGGCTGGTGGCAGTCCGCGGACGTGACCGTAGTGCCTCCTGCCAACACCCCCAACATCGACATCCACTTGCACATAGGCGCATCCATTTCGGGGCATGTTTACCAGAGTGATGGAATCACTCCTCTCGCGCACGTACACGTCAATGCCGAGATTGCCTATGGTATAGGGGGTTATGACACCGACTCAGACAGCGATGGTTATTACATCTTGGAAGGTTTGCCATCCGGGAACTTTGTGGTAAATGTAGTGTTGCCAGGCTTTGCTCACCGCTGGTATGATTCCAAGCCAGACAAGATCAGTGCCGATCTCATAACCCTAGCTGAGGGCGAGGCGCTCACCGGCATTGATTTTGCTCTGGATATTGGCGCTCCTGTGAGAGGGCATGTCTATAACGAGGCAGGAGAGTCTATGTCCGGCATTCACGTGAGTGCCGATGTGGGCGGGCATGGTGTAGATAACTCCTATACTGATTCTTCAGGCGCCTACGAGCTCTGGTTAGGCACAGGTGATTATTACATCAGGTATGATCCTGATAACAATCCCAATTTCGTACCTGAATGGTACAATGACACTTACCGCGCCGAAGACGCCGATCTCGTTCATGTTGAAGCCCCCCATGAAGTCACTGGGATCGACTTCTACCTGGCCAGGGCTGGCAGCATTTCCGGCCACGTCTACGAGGCGGATGAGACCACCCCCATCCCCAGCGCCAGCGTGTATGCTTTTCCCACCACCGGTAGCCATCCCGGCGCTGGCGCGAACACGGGTCCTGACGGCAGTTACACCATCGTGGGCCTCCCCTCGGGCTATTACAGGGTTCAGGCCATCGTGTCAGGTCACGAGTCTCAATTCTATCATTCCGCGGCCGACGAGGCATCCGCCACGGCGGTGACTGTCAACGCCCCCAGCGATACGCCGGCCATTGATTTCGCATTGAGCCCTGCCTCTGAGTAATCGCAGCACAACGCCCGCCCAGGTGGCCGGCCGGTTGATCGGGAGATCATCTCAATTTGCCGGCCATCATCTCACCGCACTGATCATCTCAGCCAGAGATCTGCCGCCTCAGGACTCTCCTGCCTTGGGTACAACGCAATGGCATCGTTTGGACACACCGCCCGGCACACGCCACACCCGAAACACCGCGTAGGGTCAATGTAGACCTTGGCCAGCGCAGACGAATAGAACTGGGCCCCGAACTGGCATTGACTCATGCAGGACTTGCACCCGCTGCAGAGGTCCCAGTCTACCTGGCAGACGTACTCTGCGCGGAAGAAACTGGGAGCGCCCCGCATGACAATGTACCCATTGTACGCCCCGCAATCCCGATCACAGTTGCACATACCTACTACGTAAGGGGTGATACCTGTCCAAATGCTATGCATCAGCCCTTCCTCGTCGTATTGGCGAAATATCCGCTTGGCCTCCTCCTTGTCAAGCACCTCCAGGGACGAAGCAGCATCAGGAAACTTGCCCAGTATACCCCATCTGTCCATCCCGAAGCCAAAACAGTATCGCTTGTC
>Ga0315277_10011455_pt1 | contig 11173 bp, 7 predicted proteins | sample YL17G05_15_MG_FD_203695 | JGI IMG/M metagenome (GOLD analysis project Ga0315277, IMG submission 203695) | Sediment microbial communities from Yellowstone Lake, YNP, Wyoming, USA - YL17G05_15 | ecosystem: Environmental > Aquatic > Freshwater > Lake > Sediment | place: USA: Wyoming | collected... | reverse complement strand
CAACTTGATCCCCCTGTCGGTTGGCCCAACCTCGTTACCCCAGCCCGCGAAACCGCTGCCATTGTCGCCCCACCGCAGCCTTGAGTTAAGTCCGACAGACTCCTAGCACGCGATAGAAGCGCTGTTTGTTGGTGGCGTTCGGATCGGTCACGATGAACGAATTCGTCAGCGCGTTGTTGGTGATGAACAATGAGGTCCAGTTGGTCGAACTCAGATTTGTGGACATCTGAATCGTGTAATTCTGGTTGGTGGCGCCCGTGAGCCACATCTGGAAACGGTTCGTCAGCCAGACTGGCGAACTGAGCACGGGCTTGCCGTAAATGACAATGGCCAGCGGTTTGGTCTGGGAATTCCAGTAGGAGTCATAGACCTGCACCAGGAAGTTGAATGTTCCGTTGGCTTCAGGCACGCCGGAGACGAGGCCGTTGACTCCCAGAGTCAAATTCGCCGGCAGCGGGGCGGAACCCGTGGCCAGACACCAAGAGTAAGGCGGATAGCCGCCGGTGACGGTGAGTTGATTCGTGTAGCCGACGCCCACGACACCGCTGGGCAACGAGGCCGTCGTGATTTGCAGCGGCGGATTGACAATGTTCAATTGCAGCAGCGAAGAGTCCGCAGTCGTCATTGCGCCATCCGTCACGCGCGAGTAAAAATAGAATGTCCCGTTTGTCGCCGGGATGCCGGAGAGGACGCCGTTGGTCGCCAAAGTCAAAGTTGCCGGCAGGCTTGCGGAATAAGGCGCCAGCGACCAAGTGTATGGGGGTTGCCCGCCGATGGCTTGCAGCGTCTGGCTGTAGAATGCGCCGTTGGTCCCGGTGGGCAGCCAGGTGGTCGTGATCTGCAGCGGCGTGTTGGGATTGATGGTCAGCGTCAGAAACTGGGTGTTCACCACGGACCAATTGGCATCCCAAACCCCGACCCAGAAATTGTAGGTCCCGGCGGCAGCCGGTGTGCCGGAAAGAAGCCCGGCGTCGGAGAGATTCATCGTGCCGGGAGGCAGCGCAGCCGTACCGCCGGGGAGATACCAGTGGTAAGGTTGCTGCCCGCCGGTTGCCGTGAGTTGCTGGCTGTAAGGAGTGTTCTGCGTCCCGTTCGGCAATGACGTGGTGGTGATCTGGAGCGGGGCGAGGATGGTCAGTGAGACGAACTGGGTCGCTCGCTGCGAATAATTGTAGTCCCAAACGCCGACCCAGAAATTGTAGGTCCCGGCGGCAGTCGGAGTGCCGGAAAGTTCACCGTTATCGGAGAGGTTCATCATGCCAGGCGGCAGGGAGGCCGCACCGCCAGGCAGATACCAATGGTAGGGTTGTTGCCCACCGGACGCCCAGAGCTGCCGGTCGTAGAATTCGCCCACCGTCCCGTCGGGTAACGTCGTCGTGGTGATCTGAAGCGGTTCCGGTGGCCGCACGGTAAATTGCGCAACGGCATTATTGTTGGAGATCGGGGCCGTTTGATTCTGCGGGCACTGGTAGTTGCCAAAATTTTGCAGCCGGTCATCACCGCCGAAACAATTGAGCCCAACGGTCCAGACACCGTTACCGACCGGCAGCGTATAATTCCCGCCCGAATCCGTCTGCGTGTAGGGCTGGTAATCCCGGCCGTTGACGTTCGCCTGCGCCCACACGCCGACGCCGGCGATGGGAGCCCCGTTGGTCTGCCGGACCCAACCGGAGATGTGGTTGGTCGCGAGCAGGGCGGTGAAGTTCTGCTGGACGACCTGGCCGTTGGTCAAAGTCACGCCCTGTCCACCGGTAAAGATATAATTAGTGGGGCGGTTGTCTCCAGAGACCCCCACAGACCAGTCGCCCGCCAGCAGGCCGACGACATATTTCCCGTTCGCATCCGTGTAAATCTCCGTATCGTAGGTTTGGTAGTCGCGGTCGTCCACCGACATGTCGATGCCCGCCATGGGATTGCCCAGACTATCTTGCACGCTGCCATAAACCAGCGCGGTGGCTTGCGGCACGGCCAGAGTAACGCCTGTCGCGCCGGCGTTGACGTTGGTCCCCTCATCCAGCCCCAAATAACCATGCACAATCAGACTGTCGCCGGAGGGCCTGACATTCCATTGCCCGGAGCGGACCCTCACCGTGAAGTTGCCGTTGATGTCGGTGAAGATAGGGGCGAATAACCCACTTTCGGATTCCGCCATCACCATGACGGCGGGCAGGACGACGCTTGGGTTACTGGCATCCACCACCTTGCCCGAGATACTGGCGGTGGCGTTGGTCAAGGTCAGGTTCGCGGTGACAGTCTGGCCGCTGCCCAGGTTGACTACCGTCGCCGCTGCATAGCCGAAATCGGCGATATGATTGCTTTTGACCGCCGCCAACATGTAAGCCCCCGGTGGCAAGGCAATGCTGTAACCGCCGGAGTTGTTCGCCATCGTCCCGGCTTGGGCGACGCCCTGCGGCCAGGACATCACCACGACCGCGGCATTGGGTACATTGGTGCCGCGGTTGACCACGTTGCCCGTGATCTTCTGGGGGAAGGAATGGTTGGTGACGGCGAAGGAGTTCGTGAGGGGAGGGAAATGCCCCGCCGGGCCGGAAAGCTTGAGCAGGAATTTGCCGACAAAGTTCTGAAGGAAATCGCCGGTCGCAAAATTCATGGTCGCTGTGATCGCGCCCGTCGTGGAATTCAAATCGCCGGTAATGGGCTACTTTGAAACGTAAACAGCGATTCCGGCGACTGCCCCAATGGCCCTCAGCCAAAGTTTGGCTTGTCCTAAACGGTGAAGTTGCAGAGGCGTCAAATCCTGTGGGAAGAAGAAATGTCCCTGAATGTGGAGCACCAAAAAAGTCCAAGCGGCCCCTGCAAACCCGTAAATGAAAATGTCAATCAGCGTTTTCAAGGGCATCAGTCTCGGTCAAGCAGCTCTGCGATTTCTTCCAAGCTCCACACGTGGTCAGCAATGCCCGCTTCCATTGCCGGTGTCACGCGCAAAGTTTGGTGAATTCGGGCGAAGTTGTAGTGCATGAAGTGCAAGGCAACGGCGTGGACGTGATTCTCAAACTTCTTGCTGAATCCGTTTGTCAGCCTTGTGAATCGGCGGCAAGACATGCGGACGGTGAGGTTTTGCCGTTCACAGATGGACGTTGAAATGTGTTCCGGGTCGGGCGCTCCGCAAATCACCTTGCGACGCGTGCCGGTGCAAACTGGCGGTGAATACCGCACTTCAGGCGTGGCAAGCATTTCGTTGCCATAAAGCTTCACCAGTTGCGCGAAGTCAACGTCGGCGCCGAAAGCGGATTCAACAGTTTCGAGGTAGGCGCGGAGCCCATCAGTTGTGAGTTGGACCCGGCTAGCAAGGCGCTCTTTCAAATCGTGAATGAAGAAATAAGCGTCAGTCGCATCTCGCTGGCCGACGTGCCAAGCGATCACCAGCTTTGTGTCCGGGCAGATGCCAACCCAAGTCCAAGTGTCGCCAATGCCCTGTTTGCCTTTCAAGCGCTCGGGAATGTTCTTGGCTTTTGCGTACGTGAACGACCAAACTTCGTCCACTTGCACGCGCTTGCAGCGCACGCCACGGACGGTCTTGTCGTGGAATTCCGCGCACGCTTCGCCAATCTCACGTTGAAATCTCGCCACGGTGCGCTTGGCGAAACCTGTCAATCGCGTTGTGCTCCGCATGGAGCAACCCTCTACCAGACAGCCGATTATCTTGGCCCGTTCCTCTGTGCTCAGTTGGTTCATAAATGCGTTATTGACTTCAGCGCAGGCGGGCGCTAATCTCCTTGCAGATTGGTGGAGCTAGAGGGAGTCAAACCCTCGGCGCGTGCCTCTAACAGCGGCGCCCCTTCACAGGTAGCCCCTCCAAAGTGCAAGGTCAGTGAGAATGCCGTCCAAAGCCTCTCACTGGCCTTCTTTGTTTTATTTTCTCTTGTAAATCGCCGGTTTTCTCCCCTGTTTTGGTTTTACTGTTTCGATTTTGTCCTGCTTGGCTAACCGGGCCATTACGGTTGAGATTTGGAGGCGGTTGCTGACACGCTGCTTCAAGTCCTGCATGACGACATGGCAGCCGGCAGATTCACGTTTGCCAACGTGGAAATTGATAATGAGCTTGGAAGCCCGGTCAACGCTCAGATACATGTATTGATCGCCGCGCTGCAAATCGTCTTTGGTGGTTTGCTCGGCTTTGCACCCGACATAGCACCAGACTTCATCCGTCTGGATTTGTTCGGCGTGGACGTTGCGGATTTTATCGTCGAGGAAACGGCGGGCTTTGAAGCCAACCGTTTCCAGAACGTGAAGCACCGTGACTTGGTGCAATCCGGTAAGGCGGGACACGGCGCGAATGCCGCAGCCTTCCGTTAGCAGGCGCACAACCTGCGCGGCCTTGCCAAAGTCAACCCGGAGATTGTCCAGCGGCTTGTCCGGTAGATCGGTGAACGTCTGGCCGCACGTCCGGCAACGGTAGCGTTGAAAGCCTCTGTGGAATCCGAATTTGAACGCCGCGGTCTGGCATCTGTGACACGTCACTTTTGGCTCGACTTTCTCGTGGCCGAGTCCTAACGTGTGCGTGTATCTTCACGATACGCAGCCGTTGGTTTCGGCCTTCGGTTGCGCCCTGTTGGTGCTATCAACACCGGCAGGGCTTGATTTCAGTTTGTTCTTTTTGGTTTTGGGCGGGGTGTCTCACGCTTATGGGGCGTGATGGACAGTTTTTTATCGGCCAGCACAGCCCCCCGCCCGAAATTCTTCATTGTTGCTTCGAGATATGTTCTGCAACAGGTTGCAGACTTGATTTGATACGCAACCCACGTTGAGTGCCAACGCGGGCCTCCTCGAACGGTTCAAGGTTGTCGTCGGTTGTGAGCCCAATCCGTTTCGCCCACTCCCTGAGCGCAGGCCGGGCAGCTTTACCCCTCCGTCCAAGAATTGTGCCGATGTCAATTGTCGTGACGCCTACACCCCCAGCCTCAACAAATTTCCTTAACAGGACCGTATCCGCTGCCTCAGAACCAACGCCGGGCTGATGGCCATTGCTTAGACTCTTGGCGTATGCTTGTATTGGGTCGCCTGTCGGCTCGGCGGTTGTACCGCCGTATCGCTTCACGAGTTCGTCCAATTCGTCGAGCGTTTCGACTGTGATTTCCAGATTCCCGATTTTGACTTTCATAGTGTGAAGCGTGAGCTTCAAGACACAGTATGGCAGAAACCTCTAAAACGTCAACAGCAAATTTCACGTTTTCGCAGAAAAGTTATTCACACCCCCAATACCGTGAAAACCGTGTTTTGGACACATGAGCGCGGACTGACAGCGATTCAACCACTGGGGGTACAAGCGAAAGGCCAATCGGAAACGACTGATAGATCAATGATGTTCCTCTTTCGTTCCCAAGTAGGTGGCTATCGCATTTTTGAAGCTTTTCTTCAGTCTGGAATAATCGGTAAGCGGAGCCTGCTGGATTCTCAAAAGCAAAGCATCGGACATCTTTGGCAATTGTTGCTCCCCGGTCAGTCGTTTTATTAGAGCAATAGGCAATTCGCGGGCTTGGCTGTAAACCACAACTGATACTGGTTTCGATAAGTTTGGGTGCTCGTGCTGATGAACTTCGCATGTCGTATCAGAACCATCACGCTTGGTCGTAATGTTGACGCACAGAAACCATCCCTCCTTATTCAAGATCGGAGCTACAACGACAAACAGGTGTTCATCGTTGGGGAAAGTTTCGTAATAGAAGCATTCCCCAACCATCATGCAAGGACCGCCTCTGAATCTTCAAACTCTTGGTTCTGGTAGGCGGCCACGTCTCTGTCCATCCTTTGGTATGCCGACATCTCGTTCCTAATTTTCTCAATTTGTTCTGCCGACTTTCCCCCGAGCCGCAAAATCTGTTCTGGTGAAATCGGAATACGACCTCCGCCCGGGTCTGTCCATTCTGGGAATCCATGTGTTAGTCTGGACAATTGCTTCCAATTCATTTTCCCGTACTTGGCGAAAATCTCGCTGAGTATTTGGTCCTCTGCGCCACTCAACTCATCATCCCCACACGGTTCCAGTGCCTTCACGTCGTACCCATCTGGCGGAGAAATGGCTTCAAACCAAGGAGCATCTTCTTCGCTCATGGGGCCCCATCGGATCAAATCCAGCACATGACTCAAAACTAGTCCATGTGGGAGGGCCATGATGAGGTCCCCGGTGATCGGGCACTCCAGTCGCAGCAGTGCTTCGCGGTCTGCAAGACAAAGCAGTTTTACCAACTCCATGTAGTTCCTCCGACCACCAGACCACTGGAGCAGCTTGTGTGCTGCTTGCGCCGCTTTCGCGGCGTCGAATCGAAAGCTGATCAGTTGCCTATTCATGGTATTTCGTCGGCACCACCATCTTGGGGCGCGTGCAAACGATACGCATTTTTCTTGACCGGGTAAAGAGATTTTTGTATTGCCCCCGGCGAAGTGTCGCCGGGGGCAATACAAACCCTATGAATTTAAGGTACTTACAGGAATTATTCGGCGACTTGTAAAACAAATTACTGCGTTGCGCCACCATTATGGTAGCGCACCACCATTTGCTTTTGTGAAGTCCATAAGCCCGTCCGATTTTGTGCTTTACACTTGTAGAGCGAAGCGTTAATCTTGGGAAAAACAACACCGAGTTAGAGGATCACCAGACGGCTCTTAAATCAGCCGGGTGGCTGTGTTATCGGAACACGCAACTTCCCGGCTCAACTGACATTGAAGCAACAAAGGCCGACCGGAACATTCTTGTTCAAGTAAAGACAGCCATGCTGCCTGATTCGCCCGCCGACGTTGGCTCGGATGAGCTTCGCAACATCAAAACGCGGGCTGCGAATACTCGCCGCGAAGCTTGGCTTGCTCAAGTCAGCATCAATTCGTACGGCCAGCAGGCAGGGGCCATTACTTGGACTCAGCAGAAGTGACTGAATCTCGGTAATCCAGATATTCGGACGTTGGGCCAAAGCGTTCGGCCAAGGTGAGGAGCGCCATCATCGCGTACTTGAGATGCGCTTTTCGCTCGCTGTGTGTGGTTTCAGCAAAGGCTGATCGTGCTTGGCCGTGCAGGTTCAAGAGGCCAGCTTGATTCAAGAACGGGTTGCCGTCGTTTCCCGTTTCGACTGATGTTGTATTCTGTGCCATAACCGCTATTCTGTTCGGGTTCGGTGCGGCGGATTTGCCGACACCGTGCCTCAAAAGGCACAGCGACCTTAACGCGCGATCTTGGGAGAACCCGAAATCCTCTGCGTAAGTGGCACTTTCGAGAACGGGCGATTTTCCCGCCGCCCGCTTCCGCGGCGGGAAAATCGAGTCTTTTCGCTATAAAACTTGACAGTCTGATTATCTGCGGCGACCAGCGTTGCGCTTTCGCTTGGGCAACGCTTTGATCGGCCTTTCGGAAAGTTTAATCACGTCAGCAACCACGGACGCGGCAAGCTGGTTCGCATCGCTAGGCCGTTTGCGCTTGGGCTTTATCATGTCCAAACACTGCCAGAATCACAGCCCCGTTGGAAATCTCAATTCAAAGTAGCCCACCACCAAATCGCCCGGTACATTGAAATTGGTCACGCCTCCGATCACCATGCCCGGCTGGCCGTCGGTGAGCGCGAACTGCTGCGCTGGCCAGTCATTGGCATCAATGACGCCGTTGGTGTTCACGTCGATGAACTTCTGGACGACGACTGTCTCTCGGTTGGTCAAGCCGCCGACTTGTAGCGTGATGGTGCCGGCGTACGTGTTGCTGACCGTGGAGGGTGTGAGGGTGAACGTGACGGCAGCCTGTGCCAGGCCGCCTAGCCACATCGCGAGAGCGACGATAGTTCTCCCAAGGATTCTGATTGCAGGTGTCTGTGGTTTCATCTTGTGCCTTTCTTTGCGCTTGGCGTCTAAACGCCGCCCAAGCGGTTTTGGTTTGATTGTTCTTGGTTGGCTCGATTCATCATCACTGGTGCAATGTCCATGAGGTGTTGGTCATGGTCCCGAAATCCAGCGGCACGAACGCGCCGCTCGCGTCCAGGCGATGCAGCGAAAGCAACTGGGCGAGGAGCAGAAGGTCCTTGGTGGGACGATTGTCGGGCACCAGGCTCCAGTTCGCCACGAACCCATGCGTCTCCGCGCGGCCGACTGTTTTCACGCCACGGTCATCCGGAGTGAACATGGCGTGATCCACCATGCCTTCATGTCTGAGCGGTGGCGTGATCGGCTGGCCCGTCGCGGCGTCCCAAACCCGCGCAGTCTTGTCCTCGCTCGCAGTGACTACGTAGCGGCTGTCGCGACTGAATGCCGCGTATCGAACGGCTTCGCCGTGCCGGAGAGGGGGAGTCACCGGCGCGCCTGTGGCGGCATCCCACACTCGCGCCGTCGCATCGCTGCCATTGGCAACAACGAAACGAAGCCCGTCCGGACTAAAGGCCACAGACCGGATTCCACCGAAACCGAAAAACCGCCCCGCCTGCTTGATCGGCGGCGTCGTGGGGACGCCCGTGACTGCATTCCAAACCCGAGTGAAGCCTTCCCAGCTTGCCGTGAGAACCCGGCCGCTATCGGGGCTGAACGCGGCAAGTGCCACGGGATCGCTGTGGGCCAGTGGCGGCGTAATGGCCGCACCGGTGGCAGCGTCCCAGACGCGCGCAGTCTGGTCCTCGCTCGTTGTGACGACCCGGCGTCCATCGGGGCTGAACGCGGCACAAAGGACGTTACTCGCGTGTTGCATGAGCGGAGTGAGCGCTGCGCCCGTTTGTGCATTCCAAACGCGAGCCGTCTTGTCCTCGCTCGCAGTGACGACTCGCCAGCCATCGGGGCTAAACGCGATCCACAGGACCTTCCCGTCGTGCCGCAGAAGTGGCGCCGCCGCCGCGCCCGTTCTTGCGTCCACGAGACGCCCTCCGTTGTCGGCCGCTTCCGCCACCAGGCGACCATCGGGACTGAACGTCAGATGGTGTATGCGGTTGGTCTCATTGGGCGGCAGCGGCGTGATCGGTTCTCCCGTGAGCGCGCTCCAGACCTGGCTGGGGCGATTGGTCGGCAAACCAATGTCATAGTTCCCCACCACGAACTGGCCATCGGCACTGAAGCTCAGTAGGCTGACAAGCCACGCCTCCTTCAGCTCAACCTCATCTCGTCGCTCCTTCGTGAGGTCCCAAATCCGGGCTGTGCAGTCGAAACTGGCGGTCGCCAGACGCTGGCCGTCCGGGCTGAACGCGACGTGAACCACTATGTCACGGTGCTGAAGCGGCGCTGTGAGGGGTTCGGCGGTCTCGGCATCCCAAACCCGCGCGGTATTGTCCCGGCTGGCCGTGGCCACGCGACGGCCATCGGGACTGAACGCCGCGTAAAACACACTCAGCCTGTGCGGCATCACCGGAGTCAGGGGTTTGCCCGTTGCCACATCCCAGATCCGCGCTTCACCTGGGCGGTCTTTGAACTCAAAAAGCCGGGAAATGGATTCACCGCTCGCGGTCACCAAGCGATGGCCATCCGGGCTGAAGGCCACATAAGTGACTTCTTCGCTGTGCGGCAATGGGGGCGTCACCGGCGCGCCCGTGCGTGCATCCCAAATTCGCGCCGTATGATCCTCACTGGCCGTGGCCACCCACCGCCCATCCGGACTGAAAGTCGCCCACCACACGATGCCAGTATGCTGCAACGCCGGCGTGGCCGGCTGGCCGGTCTGCGCATCCCAGATCCGCGCGGTCTTATCGTGGCTGGCGGTGACTACGAAGCGGCTGTCGGGGCTGAACACGGCAGGCCACACGATGTCTTCATGGCGGAGCGGCGGCGTGACCGGCTCGCCGGTGGCGGCATCCCAAACGCGTGCCGTCTTGTCTTCGCTGGCTGTGACCACTCGCCGACCGTCCGGACTGAACGTTGCTGAAAGCACGCGGGCATCGGGTTGCATGGGCGGAGTCAACGGCGCGCCGGTATTCGCATTCCAGATGCGGGCCGTGTGGTCAAAACTGCCGGTGGCTATTTGCTGGCCATCGGGACTGAAACTGGCACAGACAACTTCCGCTTCATGTTCCAACGGGGGAGTGAGGGGCGCCGCGGTTTTGACATCCCAAACCCGCGCGCTGTTATCGAAACTGGCAGTCACCAGCTTCCGGCCATCCGCGCTGAATTCTACGGATGCGACCTCCCGTTTGTGCATGAACAAGTGCAGGACCTTTGGACTTTGTCTCAGCACTGCGCCGAGGCGCACCCGATGGACGGCTTTGGAGGCTGGATTGCCTTCGTCCAGACGCAGCGCTTCCGCGAACCAGAGCAGGGAGGCAAAACAATCACCGTCGTCCAACGGTTGCGTTCCTTTATCCACATACTGGCGCGCCAATTGGTGCGACACCTCCTTTTCAGAACGTTCCGCCCGCCGTTGAGCATCGAGTGCCGCCTGGCGGCTCAAGTCCGCTTCGTGACGCCGGGCTTCCGCCAGCTCCGCCTGCCTGCTGGCCCGAACCGCTTGCCAAAGGCTGGCGGCAGCGCCGAGCAGCACCGTCACCGCCAAGGCTGCCCCGAGACTCACGCCCACTCGGTGTCGCCGGACGAACTTCTGCACCTTGTAGGGGAGGCTGGGCGAACGCGCCGTTACCGGTTCATTTTTCAGGTGACGCTGGATGTCCAGCGCCAGCCCGTTAGCCGTCTCGTACCGCTGCGTCCGGTCCTTTTCCAAGCACTTCATCACGATCCAGTCCAGGTCGCCTCGAATCAAATTGAGCAGTTTAGGTGGTTCGGCATGCCGCCGCTGCGCCACTGCTCTCAGGTCCTCCGCCGACAACGTGCTTAGGCGGGTGGATGGTTTGGGGGGCTCCTTCTCGCGGATCACGTGCCGCATCGCGTCCAGCCCGGCCGCCAGGAGCGTCTGCGCATCGAACGGGGTTTTGCCGATCAGCAATTCGTAGAGGAGCACGCCCAACGCGTAGATGTCAGTGCGTGTGTCGATGTCCAACCGACTCATCTCCGCCTGCTCCGGACTCATGTAGGCCGGTGTGCCGATGAATTGTTCGAAGGCCGTAAACAGGGTCTTCTCCGTCAGGCGCTGCTCGGTGGCCTTGGCAATGCCAAAGTCAATCACCACGGGCACGGCCACTCCGTCGTGTAGGCTGACCAAAATGTTCGAGGGCTTGATGTCCCGGTGAATGATCCCCTTCTGGTGGGCGTGCTGAATGGCGTGGCAGACCTGAATGAACAGGTCGAGCCGGTCGCGCGTCGCAAGATGGTT
>Ga0315277_10011452_pt1 | contig 11175 bp, 10 predicted proteins | sample YL17G05_15_MG_FD_203695 | JGI IMG/M metagenome (GOLD analysis project Ga0315277, IMG submission 203695) | Sediment microbial communities from Yellowstone Lake, YNP, Wyoming, USA - YL17G05_15 | ecosystem: Environmental > Aquatic > Freshwater > Lake > Sediment | place: USA: Wyoming | collected... | reverse complement strand
CAAGGTCATATCCCTCGCTCCTTTCCTCGTCCCTAGTCTGTTACGGATCTCGAAAACTCTCGCGTTTATCTCACTGCCAATGATCCTGGTGTTCTCTATCAGCTTGGTTGCCACGTCGCCGGCGGCTCCCACATCGAGATTGCTACATATAATCTCCGTTTTCTCAATCGAGGTTGCCACGTCGCCTGCGGCTCCTCGCTTCCATCTCTCAGGCGTTATGTTTACCTCAATCGAGGTTGCCACGTCGCCTGCGGCTCCTCGCAATTGGGTTAACCCTGTCGTCAAACGACAAGGTTAACCCAACTTTTCGTAGGTCAGCTGCACCACGCGCTCGCGCAGCGTCGCCGTCTCCTTCAAGATCTCCTGGATGCGGGCCCATTTGCTATCCGAGAACTCCCGGTCCTCGATGCTGTTGACGTTGATCTTCACGTTCAACGCCGCACTCTGGGCGGCAGCTTCGGCGAGGAGTACGGCCACGCCAGCGTCGCTTACCGCTCCGACGTTGCCGATAACGGCGGACGTCTCCGACAAGCGCGCCACCTCCAGGCATTTTTCGCCGATCTCAAAGGGCACTTCGGTTGCCAGCTTCAGGGCTTCCTGTATGCGAGCCGCTCTTTCCGCCTTCTCCTCCTCGGTCTCGCGTGGCAGCTTGAAAGCGGCGGAGACGTCGGCGTAGACCTCGGTGTCTTTCTGGATCAGGCGCTGCAGTTCGTCACGGAGTTTCTCTGAGGATGCGAGCAACTTTTCCACCTTATCCTGGACATCGGCATATTTCTCCTTGCCAAGGGTAAGGTTTCCCACCATCGAAACCAGGGCAGCTCCCAGCGCTCCTACGAGTGCCGAAACCGACCCACCGCCTGGCTCCGGCGACCTGGAGGCGAGCTTATCCAGAAATACGACCATGGGCTTCTCTAAATACATCGTCAGACCTCCCCGGTCCAATTCATGATTATCTCATCATTGCTCTTATAATTCCATAATTATTAATTCACGCCTTATCGGCGATTCCACGCCCATTCCAGGCGGTTCTGCCGCCTCCATGCCTGACGCTGGAGGTGGAGCGACAGAGCGGTCTCGCATTGTGGACAGCGCCCGCGCTTTTCCCTCCCCCTTCAAGCCTGACGCTTCTCCTATCTCCTGAGTTGCTTTCTGCCGCCGATATCTCCGGTATCCGACCCGTCATCCGCCGGCCCCGGGAGCCTTCACGTAGGCGGCGAGTATCTCCTCCACCACCTGCCGTGCCGGGCTGCCCGCGGGCAGCCCCGAGAGCGCTTTGCCGGCCTCGTCGAAGTCCCGCAACGTGTCGTCGTCGGGGACCGCTCCCGCGATCTCCAGGTTCCCATCCTCGGCGATGGCACGCAGGTTATCCGGGAGCCCGTTGCGGACCCTGGAGACCACCAGGGCCATGCGCTTGATGTTCAGCTTCAGCTCCCGGGACAGGTCGCGGATGCGCATGGCGGTCTCGACGCCGCGCACCGTGGGGTCGGAGGCGATGAACATGATGTCCACCCCGGTGGTGGTACGGCGGGAGAGGTGTTCCATACCCGCCTCGTTGTCCATGACCACGTAATCGTAATGGCCGCTCATGATGTCCAGATAACGGCGGAAGATGTTGTTCAGGTAGCAATAGCAGCCCGGGCCTTCCGGCCTCCCCATGGAGACGAGATCGAACCCCTTCTCCTCCACCAGCGCTTGCTGGAGGAGGGATTCGACCCACACCTCCTTGGATATACCGGAGGGCATGTTCTTGATGTTATCGGTGAGGTGCTCCCGCACCGATCCGATGGTCTTTTCCGCCCGGGTGCCCAGGGCCAGGTCGAGGTTGGCGTTGGAATCGGCGTCCACCGCCAGCACCGCCTTTCCCGTGGTGCGCACGAGCCAGGCCACACAGATGGCCGAGAACGTGGTCTTTCCCGTGCCTCCCTTACCCGCTACGGCGATCACGTATGACATATCAGCTCACTTTCCCTTCGCCGGCGGCGGCCTCCCTGGCCATACGCTGCACCGTCCGGTAAGACTCTAACTTCTCCTGCACGGTGGGAAACGCGTTCAGGTTGGTGTGGGGGAAGAACAGAGCCGACATGTAGTGGTCCATGAACGCCGGGTTCATGGAGAGCTCCAGGTAGGTTATCTGTCGGGCGATCTCGTTGGCCTTGTCCATCATCTCCTTGGACAGCGCCGAAAGGTGCGCGCCAAGCAGGGACCCGTTTCCCACGAACTTTATCTTGTCGTACCCGATGTCCGGGAGGAGGCCGATGGTCACCGCCTTATCCACCTCCAGGTAGCGGCCGAAGGCTCCCGCGATGAGCAGCTCGTCGATCATGGAGACCTCCATGTTCATGGAGGAGAGCAGGATCTCGATCCCGGCATACACCGCCGCCTTGGCCCGCATCAGGTTGTCGATATCCACGTCGGTGACGACGATATCCCGGCGGGTGGCGGAGTCCTCCGCCCAGACCAGCACGTACTCAGCGCTCCCTTCCTTTTTGCGCACGCGCTCGGTCGGCAGGTCGGCGTTGATCTTGCCTTTTTCGTTCATGAGGCCGGTGAGGAACATCTCGGAGAGCAGGTCGATGAGGCCCGACCCGCAGATACCGATGGGCTTCTTGTTGCCCACCGTGATGATCATGGGTTCGTAGCCGATCTTGTCGATGCGCACCTGCTCGATGGCGCCGCCGGTGGCGCGCATGCCGTGCTTCACCCCCCCGCCCTCGAAGGCCGGCCCGGCGGAGCACGAGCAGGAGAGCATCCACTCCCGGTTCCCCAGAACCATCTCCCCATTGGTGCCGATGTCGATGTACAGGGTCATCTTGTCGGTGTTGAAGATACCCGAGGCCAGGATGCCGGCGACGATGTCACCCCCCACGTAGCTCGCCACGCAGGGGAGGGCATAGAGGTATACGCCCGCTGCGATGCGCAGGCCGATGTCCGAACACTTGATCCAGGGGAAGATGGTGCCGGAGGGGATGTACGGCTCTTCCCGGATGTATTTGGGATTCAGGCCCAGGAGCAGGTGCATCATGGTCGTGTTGCCGGCCACCACCACGTGGGTTATGTTGCAGTACTCGATACCCGCCTGCTCCACCAGGTTCTTGATCAGGGTCCAGATCGTCCCCACCACCACCGACTGCAGCTTGGCCAGCCCGGTGCCGCGGGTGGCGTAGATGATACGGGTGATCACGTCCTCGCCGAAGGCCACCTGCGCGTTGTAGTCGGAAGCCCGCGCCGTGACCTCCCCTGAGTGCAGGTCTATGAGCTCGGCCGAGATGGTGGTGGTGCCTATGTCTATGGCGATGGCCGACTGCCTCTCGGTGGTGTCGCCCTGCTCGATACGCACGGCGCGCAGTTCATCTCCAGAGTCAAGCACTGTCACCGTTATATCCCAATCGCTCTGGCGGATCATGTTGGGGAGCCGCTGCAGGACGGGGTAGTCGACCACCACGTCGCGCAGACCCGCCTCCACTGCCATGCCGCGCTTGATGCGCTCGGCGTCGCTGGTGTTGTCGTCCAGGGTGGGCTGGGTCAGGACGAGGTGGACCTTGCGGGTGGGCGGATCGAGCTCCCAGGCGGGCAGTCGCTCCTCCCAATCCGCCGCGGCCAGAAGATAGCCGTGGGCGGGAGTCGGCTCCGCGCGCTCGAAGATGCGCTTGTCCCCGATGCGCGACTCCAGGGGTACGGTCACCTTGAGGTCAGAGAGGACCTTTGTCTGGCAGGCCAGGGCGTAACCGTTGGCGATCTCGGCCTCGGTGAGCTTGGCGTTGGGTTCCCGTTCCACCTCCCCCTCGTCGATCACCACCCGGCACTTGCCGCAGGAACCCGAACCCCCGCAGGAGGCATTTATGTGTACGTCGGCGTCCATGGCCGCCCTGAGGAGGTTATCCCCCTTGGGGACCACGATGTACCGGTTGTCCGGCAGGAACAGTACCCTGCAGCTATCCTCCAAGTGTCACCCTCCGCACACCTGCGCGTCCTTTTGCGGTCGATGCCCCGGTCCCTCGGACCGGGGCATCTTTCAAGCCTGTCATGCTTTGACCGGACTCAGCTTTAAAACAACCCGAGGGTCTTCCCGTTCTCGTCGATGTCCACGTCAACCGCCGCGGGACGGCTGGGTAGACCGGGCATGGTCCTCATAGTACCGCACAGCGGGTAGAGGAAGCCGGCGCCGATGGACGGTCTTATATCCACGACCGGGAGGCGGTAGCCCTTGGGCACGCCTTTGAGATTGGGGTCGTGGGAGAGGGAGAGATGCGTCTTGGCCATGCACAAGGGTAGCTTGTCGTAGCCGGCCTCGGTGAACTGCTTTATTTTCTGCTCCGCCAGGGGCGTGTAATCCACCCCGTCCGCCCCGTAGATCTTGGTCGCAATGGCCTCGATCTTCTCCTTGATGGATGCGTCATCGGGGTAGAGAAACTTGAACTCCTTGGGCATGTCGCAGGCGGCCACCACGGCTTCCGCGGCTTCCTTGCCGCCCTCGCCGCCCTTGGCCCACACGTCGATGGGCACGCAGGCCACCACGCCTGCCGCGTCGGCCAGCTTCTTGACCAGCGCGGTCTCCGCGTCGGTATCGGTGACTCGCCGGTTGAGGATCACTACCACCGGCACGCCGAAGAGCTTCATGTTCTCGATCTGCTTTATCAGGTTGCCGGTGCCCTCCTCCAGGGCCGGCATATTCTCTTTCTTCACCAGTTCCTCGTCGAGAGGCTTGCCTGGGCGCGCTTCGAAGGCGCCGCCGTGCATCTTCAAGGCGCGGATGGTAGCGGTTATAACGATGCAGTCTGGGGTGACGCCGGAGTAGCGGCACTTAATGTCCATCATCTTCTCCGCCCCCATATCCGCGCCGAAGCCGGATTCCGTCACCACATAGTCGCCGCACTTCAAAGCTACCAGGTCGGCCACGATGGAGTTGTTGCCGTGGGCGATGTTGGCGAAGGGCCCGGCGTGCATGATGCAGGGATTGTGCTCGAGGGTCTGGATGAGGTTGGGCTTGAGGGCCTCCTTGAGGAGCACGGTCATGGCCCCCGCCGCCTTGAGGTCCTCGGCGGTGACCGGCTTGCCTTCGTAGGTGTAGGCGACCACTATGCGCGCCAGGCGCGCCCTGAGGTCCTTGAGGTCGCTGGCCAGCGCCAGTATAGCCATGACCTCGGAGGCCACCGCAATGTCAAAGCCGGTCTGGCGGGGATAACCGTTCTCCCTGCCGCCTATGCCGACGACGATGTCGCGCAGGGCGCGGTCGCTGATGTCCAGCACTCTCCTCCAGGAGATGGTCAGGGGGTCGATGTTCAGCGGGTTGCCCAGCAGGATGCTGGTGTCGATCATCGCTGCTAAAAGGTTGTTGGCAACTCCCACCGCGTGGATGTCCCCGGTGAAGTGGAGGTTGATGTCCTCCATGGGCACAACCTGCGAGTAGCCGCCTCCCGCTGCACCGCCCTTGATGCCGAATACCGGGCCCAGGGATGGCTCCCGCAGCGTAAGCACCACGTTCTTGCCGATCTTGGCCAGGGACTCGGTGAGGCCGATGGAGGTAACGGTCTTGCCCTCCCCCAGCGGCGTGGGGGTGATGGCGGTGACGTCGATGTACTTGCCGTCAGGCATGTCTTTGAGCCTGGCCAGGACGGTGTCGAAATCTATCTTGGCCTTGTACTTGCCGTAAAAGTCGACCTCATCCTCCTCCAGGCCCATCTTCTTGGCGATCTCGATGATGGGGAGTAGTTCCGCTGCTTGCGCAATCTCCAGGTCACTCGGAACCATGCTGCAACTCCTTTCCTCTTGCTCGACTGATATTTTTACCGGTCGTCTTGCTCTTGTTGTCGGCCACCACGGCCGGTTTTCAACGTATATAAAACCGACGGCTCACGGCCTTCTCACGAAGGCTCCAGAGTCCCCGGTGAAGTCCTCATCATGAGTGCTCGGTGCTTTATTACCCCTCCGGAACACCCAAAGTATTATATCCATTAGCCCCCTATAATGCAAGAAATCCATGCCGTCCGGGAAGAAGGGTTTTTGCTGGTAGGGGCGCTGTTTTATCGCTGGTCCATGGCCGGCCATCCTTCGCGACGGCGGACTTCTTTCCTACGTCGGACAATGTCATCACTTGACCGCCCGAAACCTCCGGCAGTTAAGTCCGGCGAGGCAGCGCATCAGTTGATCTACGATCCTGGTCTTGCATTTACCGGCCTGACCATCTTTTATGATATAGATCCGAGAAATAGAGGATATAAGGAGGCGTAACCGCCGTTTCGCCACCGGGTTTTTCGGATGAAACCGGGCGTTCTCGGCTAACCGTTGGTGATCGTGGTTTGTTGCCCAGTCTCTTCTCCCTCGGTCCCCTCGAAGTACATGTCCTCCCTCTCGAGGATGTCCGCGGGGAAGGGCTCCACGATCCTCCACCCCTGGCGCAGGTCCTCGGGAAGGGATCCCTCGACCTCTTTCGCCACGTCATCGGAGAGCAGGGTCTTGAGGATGCCCACAATCACCCTTACGGCGCCGTCGGCCTGCTTCAGGCTTTCCAATCCCGCCTCTTCCTTTACCCTTGTTAACAACTCTTTTCGATCCATTGCTCGTTACCCCCTTTATCGTTAACCGCGAAGAAGGAAACCTTGTGTTCCCACATTCTATTATCCCCATATCGCGGGACAACAAAAACTCAAAGTGGCTTTCTCGCATGCCCGGTAGCGTTAGATATACCAATGCCATTCACCGACAACGGACTGATAACAGTATTTCACTACTCAGAAGGGCCCGTTAATAAGGCGATGGGTGGTGGATCGGTTTTGTGTGGGGGGCTATGGATGGCGGGGGCTGCCGTTGTCCGCTATTCGCTCCAATGTCCTGCGACTAGCTCGGCTATCTCCTGTTCGTAGCCGAACAGGAAGTGGTCGGCGCCCTCCACGATACGCAGCTCCGCCCCCAGGCGCGAGGCCAGCTCCTGCAGCTTCCCTACGTCATTGAACTGGTCGTAGGAGCCGCTGACGATCAGGGTATCCCCGGGGATTACGGCCTCGCCCGCGTCGAGGAAATGGAAGAAGTCGAAGCCGACCATGGGCGGGCTTACCAGGGCCATCCTGTGGGAGCGGCCGGCCTTCACAGCCCACCTGAGCCCGATCCAGGCACCGAACGACCAACCGGCCAGGGCCAGGTCATCCGTAGCGAGATCGCCTCTATCCCGCAGGAACTGGTAGGCTCCCTCCACGTCCTCCACCTCGCAGAGGCCCCCGGTGGGCACGCCGCCGCTGCGGCCCACGCCGCGGAAGTTGAAACGGAGGCATGCCCATCCATGTGCGACCAGCACGCGGGCCATGATCTCCAGCAGCGGAACGTACATCGACCCACCACCGATGGGATGGGGGTGGCAGAGGATGCAGGCCGGGGCGCGCTCCGCTCCTGCGGGCATCTCGAGGATGCCCTCCAGCCTTATCTGCTCCACGCAGTCGGCGTAAAAACTCACCCTCTCCTGGTGCATCTGCTCCTCCCCTACCGGTTACCCTTCTCCATTGCAGATATCTTACGGCAAAACGCAGGGCGGATGCCACAAGCTCGCGGTCTGCACGCTGGCACCCCGAGGATTTTTGCATCAGGCTTCAGACATCAGACTTCAGACTTCTTTTGTGGTTTAATATTCTTCGTAAACAGGCTGCCTCGATCGACCGTCTGAGGTACGGTTCGGAAAGGAAGGACATGGATTACGACGTCATCGTCATAGGCGGAGGATACGCGGGTCTCTCCGTAGGAGCCCTGCTGGCCCACAAAGGATACGAGGTCCTGCTGCTGGAGAAATCGAAGTCCCTGGGCGGCAGGGCTGGCTTCATGGAAAAGGACGGCTATACCGTCGAATATGGGCTGCATGCCAACCGTTTCGCCTCCGACGGCGCCGCCGCCGCGGTATTCCGCCGCCTCGACCGCGAGCTGGAGTTCATCGCCCCGGGCGAGCCGGAACTATGGCGGGAGGGCGAGTTCCAATCCCTCCCCAACAGCGTGGGAAAGATACTGAAGTCCCCCATGCTCCCCTTCCCGGCCAAACTCAGGGCCGCCCGTTACCTGGGTAAGATGGTCCTGGGCAACGCGGCGAAGAAATACCAGCTCTCGCTCGAGGATATGACGGCGGGCTGCAAGTCGGAGGAGACCCTCGAGTTCCTGCGCGTACTCTCGGGCATAGGTATTATCGCCCCCGATCTTCGTTACTCTTCCGTCGGCGAGCTCGCCGCCTTCCTGAAGAAAGCCCTGCGAGCCAAGGTCAAGGTGGGCTACCCGAAGGGGGGCACCCGCAGCATTATCGAGGGCCTGCGGGAGGAGCTGGAGAAGAACGGCCAGATCATGACCGGCGCAAAGGTCGCACGCCTCATGCTCAAGAAAGGCCTGGTGAACCAGGTGAAGACCGATACCGCCGTCTATGCCGCCGGAGCGGTGGTCAGCGCCGTACCGATACAGGGCGTCCCGGACCTTTTCGGCGGCAAGGACCTGCCTATAAAGTTCGTGAAAAAAGCGCGGGAACTCGTTCCCACCGCTGGTATCTCCATGGACATCGGGCTCACGGAGGCGGTCACGGACAAGAGCGGCCTCCTGGTGACCTCCGATCCCCTGAGCATGGGCCAGTTCACAAGCAACATCGATCCGGACATGGCACCGGAAGGCAGGCAACTCCTATCCTGGTATTACCCGCTGCCTCTCCCGTGGGTGAAGAACGCCGAGAAGATGGGGAGAGAGGAACAGCGCCTGCGTGACCTTCTGGAGGAGATGTTTCCCGGTATCTGGAAGGCGCTGGACTGGGAGCGCACCCTGCGCATGACCATGGTGGACGGCTTCATGCCGCGCCCCGGCCAGACCAGGGAGGACCGTCCCGGCTTCACCATCCCCTCCATCGACAACTTCTTCCTGTGCGGCGACACCACTCGCGCGGAGGGGACGGGCGGCGACACCGCCTTCAACTCCGCCATCCACGTCTCCGGGCTGGTCGACGATCACCTAGAGGAAATAGCGGAAGAAGAAGAGGAAGCCTGAGCCGAGAAAGGAAGGACCATGGAAAGGCATCCAGCTCTGGCCAACGCCGATGACAGCATCCTCCTGGTCATCGATCCCCAGGAGAAACTGGTGAAGATGATCCATAACCGCGAGGAGGTTGTGGCGATCATCACGCGGTTGCTCGAGTTCGCCGCCATTTTCGACATACCGGTAGTCCTCACGGAGCACTATCCCCAGGGCCTGGGGTACAGCGTTGACGAGGTAAAGGAAGTCCTTCCCGCATACAAGCCAGTGATCAAGCGCATCTTCAGCTGCTTCGGGGTCCCCGATTTCGCCGCAGCGCTGGCGGCCACCGGGAGGAAACGCCTCCTGGTAGTGGGAATAGAGACCCATATATGCGTCTGCCAGACGGTGCATGATGCCCTGCAGCGGGGATTCCAGGTGCAGGTCGTGGCCGACGGCGTAGGCACGCGCAAGAGCGAGGACCACGAGATCGCCCTGGCGAGGATGCGCCAGGAGGGAGCCGTCATCACCACCTCGGAAGCGCTGATATACGAGGTGACCTACCGGGCGGACGGCGAGGAGTTCAAGAAGGTCCTAGACCTGGTGAAATGAGCAAGAACCGCCTTATGTACACGGCTGCGAGCGGGTGCATCGGCCTCTTCCTCATGGGCCTGGGATGGGGCCTCTCCAACTTCTACCTGGTGACCGCCGGGGCGGTGGTCATAGCCGCCTCCGTGGCCTGGCTCTCCATTCCCATGCCCACCATCTTGTGAGGCGGAGGTATCCCGTGAGAGAAGAAGTCGACACCTCGGACCTTCCCCGGAATTCCTACCCCGAACTGATATTGACGGGAGAGAGGACCCTTCCCGGGGTGCGGGAGGAGAACTACTGGTTCCAGCGGCACCTCGTGGCCTACGAATACCTGCTCGAGCTGTCGGAGGGGAAGCGGGTGCTGGACCTGGGCAGCGGGGAGGGCTACGGCACCGACCTCCTGTCCTCCCGTGCCGCACAGGCGGTGGGGGTGGACCTGGCGCCGGAGGCCATCTACCATGCCCGCAAGACCTACCGGCGCCCGAACCTGCGTTTCCTGTACTCAGATATCTACGACCTGGACCTGAAGGACGACTCCTTCGACCTGGTCTGTTCTCTCCAGGTGGTCGAGCACCTGCACCAGCCCGCACGTTTCATGGAGGAGGCGCGGCGGGTGCTCAAAGCAGGCGGCCTCTGCGTCATCAGCACGCCCAACCGCCTGATAATATCTCCGGGCCGCGATGAGCCCGTGAATCCCTTCCATATCATCGAATACGACTCACGCCAGTTCCGGGATTTCATGCGCGGGTTCTTTCCCCGCGTGGACATGGTAGGCGTGTTTCATGCCCGCAAGCTACGGCTGCACGACCTCGTGCTCCGCCGCAACTTCTCCCAGTTCTGCCTGGAGATTCCGCCGAGGCTGGACCGTCTCTTCTACCGCTCACGCTTCATCCCGTCCCTCAGGACACGTGATTTTCGCTTGGGCGAGCATGGCCTGGAGGACGCCATCGACTTCATCGGTATCGGAACGAAGTCCCCGGCCGGGGACGGGCCCGGGGAGGGTTGACATGGCCTCCGCAGACATCGTTCTCCTCCTGCACTCCCATATGCCCTACGTACGACGCAACGGCGACTGGCCCGTGGGGGAGGAATGGCTGCTGGAGGCCTGGGCCGAGAGCTACCTCCCCCTCTGGAGGACTATCGAGGACCTCTCCACTGCGGCGTTGACCGGGAAGCTGGCACTCACCATGACCCCGGTACTGGCGGAGCAGCTGCAGGACGGGTACATGGAGGAGCGGCTCGATTGGTACCTGAAGAACAAGATCGGACATACGCTACTCGAGATGGAGCGGCTCGAAGGCATGGGCGACGAGCCGAGGCGCCGCCTGGCCTCCCTTTTCGGCGACCTCTACCGCGGCCTGCTGCAGGACTTCGAGGAACGCTACCGGGGCAGGATGATGCAGGTCCTCGCGAAGGGCATGGAATGCGGCGCGATCGAAGTGCTGGCCAGCGCGGCCACCCACGCCCACCTCCCCTCCCTGGGCTCCGACCGCAACCGCAGGGCGCAGATCGAGATAGGCATGGAGAGCTACCGGCGCTGTTTCGGACGTGACCCGCAGGGCTTCTGGCTCCCGGAGTGTTCCTATACCCCCGAGCTGGATGCGGTCCTGGCGAGCTTCTCGCCTC
>Ga0315277_10011451_pt1 | contig 11175 bp, 8 predicted proteins | sample YL17G05_15_MG_FD_203695 | JGI IMG/M metagenome (GOLD analysis project Ga0315277, IMG submission 203695) | Sediment microbial communities from Yellowstone Lake, YNP, Wyoming, USA - YL17G05_15 | ecosystem: Environmental > Aquatic > Freshwater > Lake > Sediment | place: USA: Wyoming | collected... | reverse complement strand
CGTGAACCGCAGCAGTTGTGCCCCGAAGAGAAGAACCGGTATCAGCTAGTGGAGGTGGAGCAGTGATCAGCAAGGCAGTCATTCCGGCGGCGGGTCTGGGAACGCGGTTTCTCCCGGCGACCAAGGCTCAGCCCAAGGAAATGCTCCCTATCATTGATACGCCCGTCATCCAGTTTGTCGTCGAGGAGGCCGTCCACTCGGGCATCGAAGACGTGCTGGTCATCATTGGCCGCAGCAAACGGGCCATTGGCGACCATTTTGATCGTAGCTTCGAGCTCGAACAGTTTCTCGAAGAACGCGGCGACCACGAACTGCTCCAACATATGCGCGACATTTCGGAGTTGGTTCGCCTATTCTCGGTTCGCCAGAAGGAACAGCGCGGTTTGGGCGACGCCATTCTGTGCGCGAAGCAGCACGTCAACGGCGAGCCCTTCGCCGTTCTGCTGGGCGATACGATCGTCGAAAGCTCGAACGGCATACCCGTCACCAAGCAACTCATGGAGCTGTTTGAACGGATTCGCGCAACACTTGTGGCAGTCGAAGAGGTTCCGCATGACAAGGTTTCGCGGTACGGTGTGATTGCCGGCACGGAAGTTGAGAGCGGTCTTTTCCGGCTCGATCGTTTGGTCGAGAAACCCTCGCCCGAGGAAGCGCCGAGCAATTTGGCCATCGCGGGCCGCTATATTCTCACGCCGGGCATTTTCGGCCACCTCGAACGCACTCCTCCCGGCAAGATGGGCGAAATCCAGCTGACCGATGCGCTCAATGCGATGGCGAGCCGGGAACCGGTTTATGCGTGGCGGATGAGCGGGCGCCGTTATGACATCGGCAACCGCCTCGACTATCTGAAGACGACGGTCGAGTTTGCTCTGCGCCGCGAGAACCTGGCCAAGCCATTTCGGGAGTTTCTGAAGGAGATTCTCCAGTAAGACGAGAACCGGGATTGAACGTTGAGAGGCCAACAATGCGGGGGCTGTCGTTCATCCTTCATCCTTCATCCTTCGTCCTTTGCCGCTCATCGTTCATCATTTTTCGTTCATCGTTTGCTTTCCTCGCGGCCTTCGCGCTTCTACCAGCCGCGCCGCAACAAGGGCCGTGCGGGCCGCTCGATCCACGCGGCAAAATCCATATTCCCATTGGCATTCCCAACACGCTCGACACGCTCAAGACATTTGTCGAGGCCGAGGGCAACTTCTCGCCGGGCTTCGCAACCTACGGCATTTACTTTTGGATTTTCGATCCGGCGACGGGCAAACTGACGGCACCAACCATGGACGGTGTGGAGTGTCGGCGCGGAATGATGGGTATCGGCTGTTTGTTCCCATGGAGTGCCTGGCACACGGATGGCTTGGCGATAGGGACCGAGGTTTTCGAAGTGCGCCGTCCCTCGCCGGCCGGTGAGGTCTATGTCGTAGGTGCACGAGCTCGTTTGACTAATATCAGCATAGAGGAACGCAAAATACTGTTCTACGCTGCGCTCCGTCCGCTTGGTCCGGCGGGCTCGGATGTCAAGGATCTGGCGGTCAGCGACGAGGGCGACGCCCTTCTTGTTGACGGACACCCTGCCCTCGTGCCTAACGACAAGCCTACCGATGCCGGTGTCCTGCCGACCGACACTATCGGCGATTTTGCACTTGCAGGCAAGATGCCCGGTAATATGACAGCAAAATCACCGACGGGCGACTGCTCAGGTGCATTGCGTTTCGACCTGACGCTCGCAGCGAGTCAAGAGAAGACCGTCGGTTTTGTCTGTCCGGTGCTGCCGGGTCGCCGCGCCGTGGGCCATCGGTGGGACGGCAAGAATCCCTGGGCCCAATTGGACGAGGCCAAGCCCAACCCTCCCGAAGGCGGCACGCCACAACCTGATCCTGGGCTCCGCTACTACCGCGAGCTCAATGCCGAAGAGCTGTTCAAGGAGGCGGCATCCTATTGGACGGGCTTTCTCGGACGCGCTCGGGTGAGTGGGCCTGATCCGCGCTGGGATGAGTGTTTCTCGACCATTATGAGCCATGTGGCCTTGTCCATGAACGAGGGCGCGCCGGATGTCTCCGTTGTCAATTACAACGTCTTCAACCGCGATGGAGTCTATGTCGCAAACATCCTTCAGAAGTCGGGGCATTTTGATCTCGCCGAGCAAGCCATTGATTATTTCCTGACCCATCCGTTTAACGGACGCATCTATCCGGAAGCGGACAATCCCGGACAAATCCTGTGGGTCATGGGCGAGCATTGGCAATTCACACGCAACAAGAAGTGGCTCGAACGGGTTTACCCGTCAGCGCAAAAGCTGGTGGCGATGGTCAAATACTATCGCATAACACCAGGACCGCACTGGGTGTGCTCGACCAGCCTCGACTTTGGCGAGGCGTTGCCGGCCGATAAACGCCAGGAACTCAAGCCCGGAAGTTGCGACGGCCATCATCCCGAATACACCGAGGCATTTGACATCGCGGGTCTGCGCGGTGCAGTCGCGCTCGCGCAAGCCATGGGCAATGAGGCCGACGCCAAAGAATGGCAAGAGTTGGCGGATTCCTTGTTTGAAGCCTACGATAAGCGGTTTGGCACGAACCTGCGTCAGGACTACGGCAGCTATTCGGTTCTGTGGCCATGTCGCCTCTATCCGTTCGGCAGCGGCAAAGCTCACGGGCAGTTCAAAGACATTGGCGCCCAAAAGCCGACAGGCTGGCGATATTTTCCGCTCGCAACGGCCCATCAGGGCTTGTTGGCGGGCAATCGCGAAGCGGGCTATGCGACACTTGCCGCTCATCTCGATCACGAGCAGATGCGCGGTTGGTATGCGTTTGACGAGGGCGGCAAAAGCGGCGCGGGCGGTTGGCGCTATGCGCGAACGACCTGGGATGGCAGCGTCGCGATGCCGCACGGTTGGGCGATTGCCGAGGTGTGGCTTCTGTTGCGGGATTGTTTGCTGTTTGAGGACGGCAACAGACTGGTCCTGCTGGCGGGGATTCCACCCCATTGGTTCACTCACCCCGAGGTGTTCCACAAAGGGATTCTGGTTGAAAACCTGCCGACTCATTTCGGCCTCTGCTCTTTCGCATACTCGCCGACCTTCCCGAACTGCACGCTCTATCTGTCGGGTTCGGCCTCCCCACCCGATGGCTTTGTCCTGCGGCTTCCCATGTCAATTCAGGCGAGCGTGACGGCTGACGGGAAAACGATTACGCGGTCTGACAACGGCGATTTCTTGCTTCCGCCGAAGACGAAACGAGTTAATATCCGGTATCGGAAGTAGAAACGCTCCACGAGCCAAGGCGCCTGGGACTTGAATGGTGCGAGACGCTATTCATTCTTTCAGGAATCTCGCCCCACGAAGACCGCCATGTTCGCTCATTCATTATGCCGGTGAGGCGCCGGAGTGGGGCCGGCTGGGGTTGCCGCGTCCGACGCGCCGTGTTGATGGCCCGTCGCGACGCCGGCCGCTCCCGTGCCGCTGACCGTCGCGGGGTTCAAGCGGGCTTCGGCATCAATCAGGAACGAGCCGCGACTCACGATGCGGTCGCCGAGCGACAGACCAGCCAAGATGGGATAATAGGCGTCCGCGCGAGGGCCAAGCGTCACGGCGCGGGCATCATAGACGCCGGGCATTGTCTCCACATAGACGATCTGCCGCGCGCCGGTGTCTATGACGGCGGATTCGGGGATCGAAAGAACGCGCTCGATGCGCCACTGGGTCGTTTTCATCCCGCACCCGCAAATCTGACAAGTTCCACTCGTCGGTTGAAGCCTGTCGAGATGCATGGGACAAGTATAGCCTTCGGCCCACCGCTCGGTGGAAGCCTCGTCGGGCTGGATTGCCTGGGGCGTTGATAGAACTTTCGTTTTCTTCTCCAGATGCATTCCGCACTTCGGGCAATCGTCCGGCTTGTTGGAAACAACCTCGGGGTGCATCGGGCAAACATAGTATTCGGCGCCGGGAGCAAGCGTGGCCAGGAAAGCCTGGGCGACCGTGTCGGTCGTAGTAGGCAGCCTGATTGAAGAGGCAGACCGAACCGAAGCGATTTTGGCAGCAGCCGATTGGACCGCAGGTTTTGCTGCCGCTTCGGGCTTGGGCTCATTGGGCGAACCAATCTCACCATAGCGTCCGATCGGCGAGCGGACAACAGCCGTGACATACATTCCGGGCTTCAGTTTGCCTTCGCGATTGGCCACGACGACGCGTACCTTGACCGACCGACTGGCGGCGTTCACCGTGGGATAGATGAAATCCGCCGTGCCGTAGAAAATCTCGCCGGGCCACGCGACTGCCGTCACCTCGACGGGCATTCCGACTTTGACCGCACCGATGTCGGACTCGATGGCCTGCACCTGAATCCAGAGAGTTGAAAGGTCGGCGATGGTGTAGAGCGTGGTTCCTTCGTCAACCATCTCGCCAAGCAGGACGTTTTTTTCGAGGACCGTTCCGGCGAGCGGCGAATGAAGCACGACATTTTCATCGGCCTTGCCGGTCTTCGCCATGGCATCAAGTTGCTCGTCGGTGAAACCGGCGAGAGCGAGACGGCGGCGGGCATAATCGGCAATCTCGCGGGCGCGGCGCTTGCCTTCGGCGCCGGCCTGCGCGTCGCTTTCGGTTGCGCGCTGCGACCCCAGAGCCTGGAGGTATTCCTGGGCGGCCGCGAGAAACCTGGGACTATAAATGCGGGTCAGTGGGTCTCCTTTTTTCACTTCGACACCCGTGGCGGCGACCATCAGTTCCTCGACGCGTCCGGGGAAACGGGCAATAATTCGTGCCACGCGCGTTTCGTCGGTTTCGATGATCCCATAGGAGCGCATGGTGCGCGTCAGGAGGCGATAGGCGACGGGTTCGACCTCGACGCCGGCTTGCATGATCCGTTGCGGCGAGGCCTGAACACGCGCCAGAGTGCCTGTCGGCAATTCGACCGGCGCCCCCTTTTTGCGCTGCACGAGGTCCATACCGCAGATGGGACATTTGCCCACTCGATCGCGGACCACAAACGGGTGCATCGGGCAGAAGAACTCAAACTCGGCTTGCATGGCGGGGCCCTCGTGGACATGGGCGGTCTGTGCGCTGCGCGTGCGTTGCCAGCGCTCATAGTAGTTCTGAATCGTGTCCCAGTAGCCGACTGTCAGGGCGGTGATGACCAGGATCGCCACAAATCGGAGCCGAATCTCAAGCAGTTTGAGGAAGAAGATCAGGCGACGGAATACGCCTTGTTTCTCGGGCGACGTAGTCTGCATGCAAATCTCCTCCGGCGTCAAAGCGGACAAACCTCGATCCCCACAAAGGGATTGTGGACCATGCCCCCCCCACTCCTGCAATCGTTTTCGGTTTGGCATCAAATGGTGGGGAAAAACTGTCGCTGGTCAAAAGAGAGAGGCTGCTCGGATTGGCAGCCAAGCTTGCCATAACTGCAATTTGGGCTTGACCCGATTTGCACACGACCAATACTCTCCTTGCAGTCGCAGTATAGCCCGGGCGAAAGAAGGGATCGGCATGAAACGCCAATATACAGTCCTTGCCGTTGACGACGAGAACGATGTGCTGCTGATCGTGAAAACGGCATTGCAGGTGGAAGGCTACCGCGTGTTCACGGCAGCCGACGGGCCGGAGGCGCTCAAAACAGCCGCCGAAGAAAAGCCCGATCTCATCCTGCTGGATATCATGATGCCCGGTATGGATGGCTTCGAAGTGCTCACGCGGCTTCGCGAGAATGAAGCGACCTGCCAGATTCCCATTATCATGCTGACGGGTCTTTCGGAACGCGAACGCAAGCGGTCGGCCATTGAGCGCGGGATCAAGTACTACATTGTAAAGCCCTTCGAGTTTCAGGACCTGGTGTCGAAGGTCCGTCTTGCCATCGAGGACTCCGAAGCGAACATCTTCTGATTTTCGATTTCAGATTGACGATTTTCGATAATCGCCAACATTGCCAGAGCGGTCCTTTCCTCATGCTTTCCCCAGTTCGATCGAACGCGCTTGTGCCCGCTGGACGGCCCGCACAACCAGATCGGTGAATCCGCCTTCGCGCAACACCGTCAGCGCCGCCGCGGTTGTTCCGCCGGGTGACGTCACGGCCTCGCGCAACTGTGCCGGCGTTCGGTCGGTCTCGACGGCCATGCGAGCGGCGCCCAACATGGTCTGTTTGACAAGCGCCTGAGCCACATCGCGCTCGAGCCCCACCCGTTCGGCGGCCTCGAAAAGCGCCTCGACGAAAAAGAAAAGGTAGGCCGGTCCACTGCCGCTTACGGCCGTGACCGAATCGAGATGTCTCTCATCGAGGACAACTGCGATGCCGACCGCTTCAAACATCCTTCGCGCAAGCGCAACATCTTCGTCCGTTGCACTGTGGCCGCGGGCGATGCCGGCCGCGCCTGCGCCGATCAATGCGGGAGTATTGGGCATGACGCGAATCACACGCGCACGCGGACCCAGGGCGCCTTCGAGACGCGACAAGGTCACGCCGGCGGCGATCGAGATGAAACATTGTTCGCCGCGAACCGCCGGAGCGATCTCGGCCAAAACCTGATTCATGACCTGCGGCTTCACGGCGAGAACAACAAGATCACATCGTTTCATCAGGTCGAGATTATTCGCGGCGGCCCCAACGCCGTGCTCGGCGTTGAGTTTGGCCACCTTGTTCCCGTCAATGTCAAAGATGAGGATTTGTTGGGGCCTCGCCAGACGGGCGTTCAGCATGCCGCGGGTCAGCGCCGTCGCCATATTGCCGGCGCCGATGAATCCTAATGTCTTGTTTTCTAACATTGGTTCTGTCTCCTCAGGTGCAGAGCCCGACTCTGGAGTCGAGCAAGATGTGCATGACGGAAGTGTTCCGCCTACTTCTCTTTGTCCGAAAACGTCCGGCCAATTTCGTTCCAACAATAGCCCAGACCTGTTCCGCGAATCGAGGCCGTCTCGATGCACCCGTCGTGCAGTTTGAAAACCCCCGGGTGGATACGCGCCTCGGCCACCGACGCGCCGGGGAAGAACTGACGGCTGTTGGCCTCGACGCCCTTGAGTGTGTTGAGATGGGCGGCCAAGCCGACCGACTGGATCAGTGCGATGCCCGGATTGGTCAGGTCCTGGACCGTGTAAGGGACTTTGAGCCGTTCGGCCTTGCAGGCGAAAACCAGGGCCGCCGACTGGCACTTGCACGCCTTGAGCGCCACACCCGACCAGCCCAACTCCATGGCGAGCTCGAAGTCTTCGAGCGTCATCAAGCTCTCGTCAATGATGACCGGTTTCAGTTGCGACAGCGCGCGCATGTCGAACCGATGCGCTCGAAGATCGCGCTCGGTCGGTTGTTCGAGATAGAGCAATTCGTCATAACCGCGCGGGTCGGCTTCGCGCAGTTTTCGCAAGAGTTCAACGCAGTATTCCGGACTCTTGCATTGCTCATTGGTATCGGCCGAGAAGAAAAGGCCGCTCAGCCCCAACTTTTTGTGTTCTTCGCGGGCGATGGCGGCGACCTCGCGGATTCGCGCCAGGTCCCACTCCAAGTCGGTTCCGCGCAACTTGACCTTGAGACAATGGAGATGATCGTGGCGAATCCATTGGTCGAGTGAAACGGGCAGGCCGTCGCGCGGGTCGGAGTCGGTCAGGTCTTTTTCGCGCAGTTTGTCGAGACCGCCGACCAGATGGAAGGCGGGCACGAGCGCGGGCATTTTCTTGCGAACGAAATCGCCGACGTAGTCGCCCGCAAACGACTTGCCGAGGTAGGTCGAAAGATCGTTGGACATGAACTCGCGCCCATAGCCGGCATAGGTGTCTATTCCGTTTGCATTGCCAAATGCATCGTGCAGGGCGGCATCCATGGGCGAGGCGCAAACCAGCGTCGCCAGAAACGGCATCTGTTCGGCCAGGTTCATTTCGCGGGAGATCTGCTCCGCCGTTTGCTGCATCTTGCTTTCGAGCCGGAAAAAGATGTCAATCGGATGAGCGTAATCGTCGTAAGAAGCGATCAGCTTGCAGAGAGACCGATTGAGGGCTCTCATCGCTTCCATGCGTTGGTCGTGGGCGACGCGGGCGCTCGGCCAGGCCCACATGTCCATGAGAAACATCGCGCCCCAGCCTTCACCGACCTTGCCGTTGCGCGTTTCGACCTCGGCGCGAACGTGGCAAAAATCGAGCGCCTCGACGACGACCGCGCCGAATTTGAGCGGCGTTCGGGCGCGCACAAACGGGTAGTGGGGCGTGAGACTGCGGATTCGAATGTCGCTTGGCAGACCGGGCATGACGAAAACCTCCTTTGCGTGTTGCGCTTGAACACGACATGTTCCAAATTTCGAATCTCAAGTTTCAAGTTTTATGTTTCAATAGCAACACGACCTGTCTTTGGTTTCCGATCTTGTTGGGCATCTTGACGGTTGAACTCTCGGTACGGCTGTGCGCAAAGTCAAGTTCTTGCGGTCGTTCGGCGTGACCAACCGGAACGCATGAGGAGATCGTCCAATGCTGCCAGCCTATGAGGAAATCGCCCAAATGATTGACCACTCGATCTTGCGGCCCGAGTGGGGCGAACGCGAAACGCGCGAAGGATGCGAGATCGCTATGCGCTATGGTGTCGCGAGCGTTTGCGTCAAACCCTGTTTCGTTCCGCTCGCGGCCGAGCTTCTTGCCGAATCCCGCGTTCGCGTGGGCACGGTTGTTGGTTTTCCTCACGGCGGTCACACTACGCTGACGAAGTGTTTCGAGACCGTGGAGGCGCGTCGCCAGGGCGCGCAAGAGCTCGACATGGTGGTGAATATCGCGTGCGTTCTGAGCGAAAAGTGGGAGACCGTTGTGACCGACATTGCCGCGGTCACCGAGATGGCGCACGCGAACGGTGCGCTGATCAAGGTGATTTTCGAGAACTGCTATCTCGGCGAGAGCCACAAGATTCGGCTGTGCGAAATCTGCGGGCAGATCGGTGCCGATTTTGTCAAGACTTCAACCGGTTTCGGCCCGAGCGGCGCCACGGAGGACGATGTCCGACTCATGCGCAAACATTCGCCGCCACAGGTCCAAATCAAGGCGGCCGGCGGCATCCGCACCCTTGATCCGGCGATCCGGATGCGCGAACTTGGCTGCACGCGGATCGGCGCGACGGCAACCGTCCAAATTCTCGATGATCTGCGTGCTCGCCTCGCCCAGCACTAGCGCTCAACTGCAACTTCCACTTCAAGCGGCAGCGAGCCGCGATCTCTGAACCACGCGTAGGGATCGTAAACCAGGTCCCACTTGAGGAGATAGCGGCCCGGGCGATCGGGCGCGCGCAAAACCGCCTGCAAGGTGACGGACTCGCCCGGCCGAGGCGAGGGGACAATCCGCGTCCTTAAGCCGTCGAGATGGCATAATGCGCCATTATCGTAATACCAACTATACGCGATCTTGACCGCGTGATCGCCCTCGTTCGGCCATGTCACGGCGCTGGTATTCATGATCGTGAGAGGGACCTGGATTTCGCTGCCGGCCGGCAAACACGCAGGAGTTTCGTGGCGGACGAAACGAACACTGTAGAAGAGCGCGTCCATCGGATCTTGGGCCGCATCCACAGCGAACGCTGCCAGCGAACGGCCTTGCTCTGCCGTTCCTTGCCGGGCGGCAAGCGAGACGACCTCGCCAAGGATTTCGACGTCTTCGCGCAATCGGCGCATGCGGTCGAGAAGGAGACGGTTCATGCGGCGCTGTTCCATTGAGGCGCGCGCCAGCGCCGGTTTGACAAAGAGGCTTTTGCCCATAACGCGCGCCGCCGTTCGCAGGGCAGTTCCTGCCTGCCGCAAAGCGCCCTTGATCCCAGTTTGGCGCAACCCGCGTAAGTAGCTCAGCAGCCAACCGACGTCATTCGCGTAGGAGTCGAGCCAGCGATTCTGGCGCGTGACCTGTTGTTCGATCTCGGCCAGTGTCGGATCGAGCAGGCCGCCACCGTGCGCGAACACCTTGGCGAGAAAGGGACAATCGGCGCAGGTCGAGAAATCCCGCATGATCAGGCGGCGGCGGAACGCTTGATACTCCGCGCCGTTCCAGATTTCGGGCAGTGTGTGATCATGCAGGTCGCCCATAACCGCGGGACTGTAACAACAGGCACGCACCTTGCCGTTGGTTTGGATGAGAAACTCGCGCCACGGCGATGGACAGATCGGCACGTTGCCGGAAAACGGCTCGAATTGGCGGCGATGCAGCGCGGCGAGCGGAACACGTTCGGCAGCGGAGGACAAAGGCGAACTGGACGGGTTCGCCGAGCGGGCGACCGCGGCCTCGCTCGACGGCGTTTGCGCAGCCGCATTCTCGCGCGCCATTTCTGCGAGCAGCACATCATTGTTGAGAAAAGTATGCTGAATCTCGATTCCGATTTCGCGGGCGCGCCGAAGCGCTTGCTGATAAGCGGCTCTTTCCTCCTCGGCCGCCGGCTGCTCGCTGCGCTCAAGACCCGTTGGCGTCGGCAACATTTTGAGCACATGGATTGCCACGCCGCCGTATTGCGTTGCGAAATCCACGAAGGCGGGCAGTTCGGCGACATTGCTTCGCATCGCCACAAAAACGAAGGTCAGGCGCGGCCATTCCGTTCGCCGCTCGGCCTTCTTTCGCTGCATCAATTCGAGGTTGGCAATGAGTTTGTCCCAGCGCCCGCCCGTCCGAATCCGTTCATAGGTTTCGCGCTGCACGGCGTCTATCGAGACGCTCATGTCGGTCAAACCGCTGTCGAGAATATCCTCCACGTAACGGTCAATGATCAGGAAATTGGTCGAAACGTAACTGACCGGCGGATGGAAGCGTTTCATGAGTTCGATAAATTCGCGCGTGCGGTTCGATGCGAACAGCTCGCCCGCGTCGTTCCAGCGGATTTCGTGACAGTAGTCGAGATAGGGAACGACGCGTTCGAGACACTCGCGATCGAGATCAATGGCCGGCATGAGGCGCGTGAAACACATCACGCAGTCGAGATTGCACTTGAGCGTCAGCCCAAGATCAACGACCCGTGGCCACGAACGCAGGACAATTCGGCCCTGGCGATATTCGAACTCATTGATGCGAGTGTTGGCCGCGTGTGCTTTCATGAGTCGAAACGGATGAACTCCCGATAGCGTTGGATAATGGTCGGCCACTGATAGAAGCGGCGAACAAATTCACGTCCCGTGCGACCCAAGCAGGCGCACAGGTCATCGTTGCGAGCCAGCCAATCGGCCGCCGCCACGAACTCGTCGCCGTTGCGATACCAT
>Ga0315277_10011448_pt1 | contig 11179 bp, 6 predicted proteins | sample YL17G05_15_MG_FD_203695 | JGI IMG/M metagenome (GOLD analysis project Ga0315277, IMG submission 203695) | Sediment microbial communities from Yellowstone Lake, YNP, Wyoming, USA - YL17G05_15 | ecosystem: Environmental > Aquatic > Freshwater > Lake > Sediment | place: USA: Wyoming | collected... | reverse complement strand
AAACTGCCTGACGACGTTCACCAGAATGCGCGCCGTCATCCGGAGAATTTCATCGCCGCGGGAAAAACCATAGCGGTCGTTGAAAGCCTTGAAGTTATCGAGGTCGGTATAGCCAAGAGCGAAAGGGGCTTCTCCGTCGATCAAGGCCTGGACATTCTGCATAATGGAATAATTGCCGGGCAGCCGGGTGAGCGGGTTAGCGTCGAGGTGGATCTGGGATTTCTTAATGGCCAGCCGGACCCGCAGGCGCAGTTCGTCGAGATTCAGCGGCAGCGTCAGAAAATCGTCAACCGGCAATTTATCGAAGGAGGTCGTGGGCTCCATAATGCCGGGATTAAAAATTCCGATGACCGTCAAATGACCGAAAACGTTATCCTGCTTCAAGTTAAATAAAAACGAATTCCAGTTTTCAACCTCGGAGGTGAGAATAATCAGATCCGGCGGATCGCAAAAAATCTGTTGCATCGCTCGTGCGGGGGTTTCCAGCAGATATACGAAGTGCTCTTCGGCCTCCAGCAGGCCGATCATGGCGCTCCCGCGCCGCTCATCGGCATCCAGCACCATGATCCGCTTGCGTTCTTTGATCATTACTCAAACCCATAGGTCGATGGGAAATTACATCTCGGTCAGCGCGTCTAGTTCGCTCTCCAGCCGCCCCACCAGCTTATCGAAGAAGGCATGATCCATTTTTATCAGGTCGGAGACCGCGGACGGTACTTTTTCGACCTTGGCGAAATTTTCCGTGCCCTTGCCCATGGCTTTGACCACGTTATTGGCCAAAAAGACCACGGCCGTGGGCAATTGGGCATGTTGCGAATTTTGCGGCGTATGATGGAAGACCATGGGCACGGCTAAGCGCTGAGGCAGATTCCACCGTTCGCAGATCCATCCCGCTACTTCCGTGTGATCGAAGCCCATCATCATTTTTTCGGCCTGCAGCACGGAAATATTGTTTTTCTGTGCGCTCAAAGTAACCTTTTTATATTTTTCGCCTTCCAGTAAAACCAGGATCACCTTGCCGACATCGTGCAGCAGACCAGCCATGGCGATTTCTTCCGCGTCTTTGAAACCCTGGAGTTCGCAGATCATGCCGCAGGCTTTGGAGACGCAAGCCGAGTGCTTCCAGAGTTCGTTCCATTTATCGTGGATGATGTCGAAGGCGGCGGCCGATAGGATCAAACCTTTCATCACGTCATAACCCAACAGCACCAGGGCGTGCGTAACCGTCGAAATCCGGCCCGGAAAACCGTAGAAGGCGCTGTTCATCAATTTAAGGATGCGGACTGAAAGCAATTGATCCATGCTGATCAAATCGCCGATCTGGGTCATGGAGACCTTGGGGTCCTTGATCATCTGGTTGAATTTTTCCATAACCTCTGGAAAAGCAGGCAGGTTTTGCAGATTAAAAATTTTACCCTTAACTGCTTCCTTATCAATCAACATTTTATTTCACACTCTTTTCCAGACGTTCCAGCAGAACCTGTTTCAGTTCCGTGCACACCGAGCAGTCGCCGACCAGTGAAAACCGTTGCTCGATCGCATCGCGCAAGGCGGTTACTTTGCTCGGATCGACGGTTTGTTCGTCTTTGATGTACAGCGTGCTGACCTGCATGTTTTCGAAGCGCATAAGCAGGCGGTCAGTCAATTCGGTGCCCGGACCGCAAAGCACCATTCCCTTATCGTTTTCCACCGCTTTGGCCAGCATCATGCCCGGAGCGGCTTCGCTCAACTTAATTTTGCGCAAAACAAAACCCCGCAGCTTCTACTTTTTTACATCCCAAAATGCATGCCATTGCCGAAAGGCAATGTCCTCCCCTATTTCGCATCGAAAAAACGCAAACCTAGTAACATATTCTTTGGCACTTTGCTATAGCTAATTCGCAAATGCAACCATTAAAATTTCTGCTTGCAGCATGCCCTGGGTTTTGGTAGACAAGAGCGTCATTCTAGATTAGTTCCGTACTTGAACCTCCGCCCGATTGGGGGGTCGAAAGACGGAATAAACCGGAAAGGGTCACAACCCGCATGGCGCATCGAGTGCTCGGATTGGATATCGGTGCCACGGAAATCAAGGCTGTATTGGCCGAGGTGACGTGGCGTGAAATCACCGTCCTGGGCTTTTACCACGAACGAGTGCCCACCCCCGAGGAGGTCGCCCATCGCCTGCCGCCCAACGCGCCGGCGTTTCCGCCCAATTCCCCCGAGCAAGATAATGGAGAAGACCGGCCATCGGCCGCGGAGGAAAAAGAGCCCAGCGAGCCCGAGGTCCTTCCGCCCTGGGTTTTCGCCGTCCATGATCTGATCAAAAAGCAGGGACTGGACTTTCACGAAGTGCATACTTCGCTGCCGGGGTCGTCGGCCACGACGCGCATTTTGACGCTGCCTTTCGATAATCGCCGGCGCATCGAACAGATTCTATCTTTCGAATTGGAAAACCTGGTTCCGTTCGACCTGGATGAGATGCATCTGGCCTTTGAAGTGATCGGCAAGGCGCCCGAGGGCGGATCGCGCATTCTGGTGACGATGGCGCCCCGGGAGCAGATGGCGCAATTCCTTAAACAACTGGGGCAGGCCGGCATCGATCCTCAAATCGTCGAATTCAGCCCGTACACCCTGTTTGCCGCTGCCCGCTTGGCCTTGAGCCAGGAGGTGGGCGCGTATGCCGTGGTGGATCTCGGTAAAACCCACACCGACTTCGCCGCCATAAATGGCGGCGGGCTGGTGGATCTGCGTTCCATCAATCTCGGCGGCGAACGGTTGGATCGCGCCATTGCGCAAGCGCTGAAAATCGACCAAGTGCGGGCGGAAAAAATAAAGCTGGAAAAAGGGTCTTTGCGCAATAGCGACTCGGTCGGCGAAGCTTTACGCGCCAGTCTGCAACCGCTGCTGGCCCGGCTGCGTCAGACCCTGCAGGGCATCTGCTCAAACCAGGGCCTCGAAATCACCAGAATTTATCTTACCGGCCGTGCCGGTTTGCTGGATGGGTTGCCGGAACTCCTGGCCGAAGAACTGGCGGTGGAAGTCCATCCACTGCGCATCCTGGAAGGCGAGCAGCCGGTTTCCATCGATACGGCCAGCGCCGAAGAACAAGCCCGTTATGCGTATGCCGCGTCACTGGTGCGGCACGGCATGGGGGTTCTGCGCAACCAGAGGTTGAATTTACGCCACGGAGAATTCTTTTATCGCCGCCAACAAAAGGCCATGGAAGCCTCTTTGCGGTCCATTGCCATCGCCGGCGCGCTGATTCTGCTGCTGATCATTTATAATGTGGTGGCCAACCATTTACAAAAGAAACGCTATTATGACGCCTTGTCCAATCAAGTGGTCCAACTATATTTGAAGGCGTTTCCCGGCGCCCCGCCCACCCAGCCCCTGGAACAGTTCAACAGCCAGATGGAAAAAACCATGGCCAAGTACCGCACGGTGGGCTTTTTCGGCGACGGGGATTTAAGGGCCATCGATATCCTGGAAAAAATGAGCGAGCTAATCCCGCCGACCTTGACCGTGGATATCAAAAAATTCGATCTTACGCCCGATGCCTTGAAGCTGGAAGGCGAATGTGCTTCCTTTCCGGACGTCGACAAGATCGAAACGGCTTTGAACCAATTCACCGGATTCCGCCATGTGAAAAAGGAATCGAGCACTTCGGTATCGGAAAAGGTAAAATTTAAATTCACCATCTCCCTGGGCGAAAAAGCGGCCAAGGAAAAGCAGCCCCGCCTGCCCGTGCCGCACGGCATCCCGCCCAAGGCTAAACCAACGCCGCCACCGAAGAATACGACATGAAACTGAATATCAACCTAGATGAACATCAGCGAAAGATTCTCCTCATTTCCGGGGCCGGAGTCGCCGTGCTGCTTTTTCTGTGGGTCATCGTGCTGCCGCGGCTGGGCATCGGAGGCTTGAGCGGCAAAATCCAGGAGCGGGAGAATCAACTGACGGAGATGGTGCGGCTGTATAAGAACTTCGAGCAGTTGAAGAGCGATTTCAATAAGATCGAAGCCGCAATCGGCCGCAATAAGGACCTTTCGCTGTTGTCCGAATTATCCGATATCACGGAAAGGCTTAATATAAAAAAGGGCATCGACTCGATGGTCAGCAAACCCAAGCCCAAAAACGATTTTTACCAGGAAGAGTCGGTCGAAATCCGCATCCAAAAAATCACCACCGAGGAACTGGCCCGACTTTTATACGAGATCGAACATTCACCCAAGGTTTTACGGGTTCGAAAACTGCACGTGGAAGATCGATTTGATGATCAAAGCCTGCTGAATGTCGTCATGGAAGTCTCCACCTATAAACATCTCGGCGACTGAGCCTTTCAATTTTTTGAAAAAGCCTCAGAATTCCAATAAAGACTTCACCAAGCGGTGGTTTTTTGGTGTACCGCCCTACTTTACCGAAGCGCGCGAAATATAAGGGCAAATTTAGCTAAAAACCGCAGGGTTCCTGAAAGGCATAGAAATTGCAAAAATATCTTTCATCATTGACAAGTCTCTTTTTGAGACGACAACCTTGCTTGGGCCAGAGGATCTGCCCCTCCTCTGGCTTTTTTTTATTTCCCAATATCAGGTAATATCGAACCTGCAATGAATTTCGAACGGCAATTTCTGGATGCGATCATTCTTTCCCGGTGGCCCGGCGTCGGCGCCCGCCGGTTTGCCGAACTGATCAAAATCCACGGTTCTCCATCGTCCGCTCTCAAGCATGCCGACCTCCCGGATCCGTCAGTTATCAAAACGAAAAAACAGCCGATGCAGGAAGCCGAGGTCATAGTTAAGGATTATTTGGAAAAAGGGGGCCTCGGCACCTATCTGGGCGCGGCCGATTATCCGCGGTTGCTGGCCGCGATTCCCGAGCCGCCGCCGTATCTATTCCGCCGCGGAATGCTGTGGCCGATTGATTCCTTTACCGTAGCCATTGTGGGAGCTCGGGAGGCCACGGCCAGGGGCGTCACATTCGCGCGCAAATTAGCCCGCGGATTATCGGAACTGGGCGTCACCATCGTGAGCGGCGGAGCCCTGGGGATCGATTTCGCGGCCCATCATGGGGCCTTGGTCGCTTCCGGCCGCACGGTATTGGTTACCGCCACCGGGATTGATGGTTGTTACCCGCCTTGCCATGAGTCGCTCTTTCGTGAAGTGGCCGAGCGGGGCGGCATTTTAACCGAACTTTTGCCCGGCACGCCCCCGCGACGCGATTTTTTTCCCACGCGCAATCGTATTATCGCAGGTCTGTCGCAAGCCCTGGTGGTGGTCGAAGGCAAAAAACAAAGCGGCAGCGCGTCTTCCGTCGTCCATATGCAAAAATTGAAACGGCCGGTGTTTGTCTGGACGGGCCCTCATCCCGCCCAATTTGAATTGCGCGAACAAATTATTCAACACGGCGGGTTGCCCTTGAAGGACGCCGATCCGGAATTTATTCTGTCAAAAATATTAGGTTGACGCTCCAAAGAATATAAAAATAACATTTCCAAAGCCGTAAAGTAGAAAAATTAGTTGCCAATAGAGATAATTTCATGATAGTTAACTTAGTTGGCTTATTTTGTGTGCGGGCGGTAAAAGATGAAAGACAAAGAGTGTTCCCTATACGGTTGGTTTGTTATTTTAGCCGTCTTTGTCGTCCTGCTTGCATTCGGGATTGTTAATTGCTCCTCGGAAAGCAATTTCTCTGGACGAGAACCCGGAGACGATCAGGCCGGCGAGACTGAAATCGATCAAAACGATTCCTCCGCGGCAACGCCGTCCGCACCCGCCGATGCCACCGACCGATCGAGTTCGCCGCATGCGTCGTACATCAAACTGTTGAACCGCTATTTGATTATTTCTAATTCATGTTCTGCCGATTCGATTACTGAAGCCGTGAATTTCGTGCGCCATCAAAGCGGAAATGTGCTGCTGGTCTATCCGGAAGCCGCCCTCCTGGTCCGCTGCGCCCCGGAAACGGCCGATCATTTCCGCGCCCATGCGGATTTTACAATTCTCTCCGAAGGCGAGATGGATCTTGATGAAGGAGCTTTTCCGGAAAGCTGCGCCGACCGATTGGACGTCATCCTCTCGAGTTGGCATGACCTTTTTCCCAAACCCACAGTTTCTGCGGACGGAGACGGCCGATTCTCGGCGACCTTTGCCCCGGAGCCATTGGTCGACGATGCGATCCCACCTCAGGATCAAAATGGGGCAGGCGTCGGCGCGCTGATGGGTAAGGTGGGAATCATGCTTTTTACTCCCGAGAGCAGTGGAATCATTGATGCCGATACCGAGCAGTGGACACCGGAACGCTGGAAGGAAGTGCATCGACAAATTGCTTCCGGGCTCGCCTGGTGGGCTGAGCAGGCGGCGTCACGGGGCCTCGCATTGACTTTCACCTTGTATCATCAGGCGCTCCATTCGCCGATTTTGGCGACCGATTATGAACCAATCACGCGGTCGGGGGCCGAGCATTGTTTGTGGATCAATCAATTGATGCGTAACTTGAAATACGAGACCTCCGCCGATTGCGTGACCAATGTAAAGTATTACAACGCGGCCATGAGTGAATTGCATGGTCTGGATCAATGGTTGTCTGTTTTTGTGGTGGATAGTCAAAACGACGCGGACGGCAAATTCAGCGATCATTCATTCGCATTCGCCCACAGCGGCGGGCCCTATATCGTATTAACTTCCGATAACGGGTCGTGGGGTTTGGATCGATTGGAAGATGTGTTCCGCCATGAATTGGGCCATGTCTTTCAAGCCGGCGACGACTCTCCATCGTTCCAGGAAACGGTTTCGCGCCCACGGATCGAATCCGCGACTGACGGCGCGGCGCCTTGCGTGATGGAGCCGGTATTTAAGAGCCCGGAATTGTGCGCCGAAACCGAGGCGGAAGTCGGCTGGAGTTCCGGCCAAAAGGCGAGCAACGATACCTGCGTCGACGCAATCATGTTAGGATCAAATGGCACCTACGACGGCGACACGTCCCCCGACATGGATGAAACCACTCCCTGGTGCGTGACGAATCCGGAAGGCGGAATGGATGAGGTTTTTACAGTTTGGGCTACGCCTTCGGTGAGCGAATTGATGGTGATCACGGTGACCAGCGAGTGGGATAATGTGGTTTATGTCCGGGAAGCGTTGGAGAACGATGATTGCGGAGGAGCGGGAAATCCCCAAGTTGCCTGCACCGTCAGCTCCGGCACTACGACCAAAACATCGCAAGTCAGTTTTTTGACTCCCAGCCTCAATCCGCCGAAGCCCTACTTCGTCTTCGTTGACGGACTACACGTGGGGTCGATGGGGCCCTTCACGATTACGGTCCAAACCTGCAATGGATGTTGGCTTGAAAATATTTGTTTTCAGAACCTCAGTCATGATTGGATAAATACCTGCCGCTACTGTGACGTCGGGCAAAGCCGCACCGAATGGACTTACGACGAGGACGGAACTTCCTGTAACGACACCTATTATTGCAACGGCACGGATACGTGCCAGGATCAGATTTGCGAGCATTCCGGGACTCCGTGCCATGCGGATGGATTTTTCTGCAACGGTTCCACCTCGCAATGCGACGAGGATTCTGACACCTGTTACGATACCGGCGATCCCTGTCCGGAGGACGGCGATGTGTGTAACGGCATCACTTCCTGCAACGAAACGACCGATTCTTGCGAGCAATCAGCAGCTTTGGTTTGCAATGATCAAAACCTCTGTACCAACGACCACTGCGATCGCGTAACCGGCTGCAATTATGATCCCAATAACTTGCCTTGCGAGGATAATATATATTGCAACGGTACCGATACCTGTAATAATAAAACTTGCTCCTTGCATACCGGAAATCCATGTCCCATCAATGATGGGTTGTTTTGCAATGGCGCCGAAACCAGTACGTGCATTGAAGCGAGTGATTCATGCGCGCATACCGGCAATCCATGCCTGGACGACGGGGCGTATTGCAATGGCGCGGAAACCTGCAATGAAGGCCAAGACACGTGCCAACACACGGGCAATCCTTGCCCGGAGGATGATGGAATTTATTGCAATGGCATTGAACACCAAGCCTGCGATGAAGGCACCGACACCTGCCTGCATACCGGCGACCCCTGTGCGGACGACGGGCTGTTCTGCAACGGCATAACCAGCTGCAATGAAACGCTGGATACCTGCAATTATCCGCCTATTTCCTGCCCGGATGACGGCCTGTTTTGCAACGGCGCCGAAATGTGCGACGAAAATTCCAACCAATGTTACCGCACGGCGGCGCCCTGCCAGGAGGATGGCTTGTTCTGCAACGGCGTTACGAGTTGCAGCGAAGAGCAGGATAAATGTGTCACCACTCCGGCCCCTTGTGTGGACGATGGTCTCTGGTGCACCGGGGTCGAATCCTGCGATGAAATAAATAACCAATGCCATACCACCGGGAATCCGTGCCCGCTGGACGATCACGAATTTTGTAACGGAACCGAAACCAGCGTGTGCAATGAACAAACCGATTCCTGCGGCCACACCGGCAATCCCTGCGCGGATGACGGCGTGTTTTGCAATGGGGTCGAAAGCTGCAATGAAACATCCGATAGTTGCGCAAGTTCGGGCAACCCCTGTCCCGATGACGGTTTTTTCTGCGACGGCCAGGAAGAATGCGACGAGGGGCAAGACAGCTGTATCCAGAGCGATGTGCCTTGTGCGGATGACGGAGCCTGGTGCAACGGCGCCGAAAGCTGCAATGAGGAGACCCATCAATGTGACCATGAAGGCAACCCCTGTCCGCTGGACGACGGCAATTTTTGCAATGGCACCGAGACCAGCACCTGCGATGAGCAAGCCGATTCCTGCGGCCATACCGGCGATCCATGCCACGAAGACGGGTTGTGGTGCAACGGTTTGACGACCTGCAGCGTGGCCGAAAACCGGTGCGTAACCTCGGCCGCGCCGTGTTCAGATGATGGGCAGTGGTGCAACGGCACGGAATCCTGCAATGAGACCACCGATCAATGCAATCACACCGGCAATCCATGCCCTCTGGATGACGGTTATTACTGTAACGGCACGGAGACCAGCGCATGCGATGAACAAAACGATTCCTGTGGCCATGAAGGCGATCCTTGCCCGGACGACAACGTGTTTTGCAATGGCGTTCCGTTATGCATCGAGGCCACCGACCAATGTCAGCCCGGCGGTAATCCTTGCCCGGACGACGGCTTTTTCTGCAGTGGGCAGGAGATATGCGACGAAGACGCCGATGGTTGCTATCAAACCGGTTTTCCCTGTTCGGATGACGGCTTGTGGTGCAATGGCGCGGAATCCTGCAACGAGACCTCCGATCAATGCGAGCATACCGGAAATCCTTGTCCCTTGGACAACGGTGTTTTTTGCGACGGCATCGAAACCAGCACTTGCAATGAAACCAACGATGCCTGCGTTTCCACCGGCAATCCATGTCCGATCGATGATGGTTTGTACTGCAACGGCCCGGAAACCGACGTCTGTATCGAAGCCAGTCATTCCTGTGGCCACACTGGAAATCCCTGTCCCGCAGATCCGAATGTATGCGATGGCGGAGACTTCTGTGATGAAAACCAGGATGCCTGTACAACCGTCGATCCGCCGAATTGCGATGACAGTAATGTCTGCACCACCGATTCCTGCGATCCGGTCGCCGGCTGCCAGCATGTCGAGGCCTCTGGTCCCTGCGATGACGGAAATGCCTGCACCATGAACGATACCTGCGTGGGCGGGGGGTGCCAGGGCACTTTGGCGCCGGGACAATTTTTGCACGTGCTCACGCCGGCACCGTCGACGGCCTTGCCCGGCGGGGTTCAAACGCACATCACCTGGGATTATGGAACCTGTCCGCTCGGAACTTATAGTTATGTGCGCCTCACCGCCTCGGTCGACGGCGGCGCCACTTACCCGGTAACGATAAATGGCTCCGCCCCGGACACCGGGTCATATACCTGGACCGCACCGGCGATCAACAACGACAACGTGCGGATCAAAATCACGGCCGGGTCTTATGCGGATACGACGGATGGCAATTTCAGCGTTTATATGCCGGTAAATGCAGGCTTGACCTTTGATGCGGTTTCCGGAGACGTGACGCTGCATTGGGATGGCGGCGTGGCGGATGTTTATTCCTGGGAAGGTAAAATCGGTAAGGGTGTCGGTTCCTGGACCTTGCGCGCGGAAAATATCACCAGTCCCTGGACCGACCCCACTTCCTCCGAAATCGACGTGATTTCCTATCGCTTGACTAACGCCGACGGCAGCTTCTATTCGCCGCAGGTGGTAAATAAAAAGAAGATGTCGTTGAGTTACGGATACAATTTAATTGCCCTGCCGTTTGAATTGCCCGAAGATTACACCGCACAGGATCTGTTGGATGAGTTCAACGACTCTGGCGAAAAGGTGAAAACCATCCTGCAGTGGGATTCGGGGAGCCAGTGGTGGGATATTCATTACAATGCCTTCCCGGACTACAACGATTTTGAGTTGAAAGCCGGAGGCGGCTACTTTATCGAGGTTGTACAACCGGTAGCTTGGGTGCCCATCGGCCCGGCCGTACTTGAACCGATCGAGACGTATATGGGATATGATTTCATCCTGTTAGGCGCGCCCACCGGTCAATATCCGTTGGCCCAGGATTTTCTGGACGCCGTTACGCTGCAAGGCGGATTGGGCAATGCGCTTTATCGCTGGGACGCGGAGCAACAACAGTGGGACGCGCACTTTACGGCTTATCCGGCCTTCAACAACTATGCCCTGGAAAATCAACGGGGTTACTTCCTGAAAAACGATTCACCGGTGAATTTCTCCATGAACCCAATGCAATTGGTGATCTCCCAAATCACGCATACAGGTTTTAAAGTGACCTGGCGAAACTCATGGGCTACTACGGGCTGGATTCGTTATGGTACCAATCCCGGCGCCCTCACCGCCGTCGCGGCGGAAAACTGGTCCAGCCTGTTTACCGCTAAAACGACGCATACCATCACGGTTACCGGACTGAGCGGTGGGACCTATTATTTCGATGTGATCGCCTCCGGTTCGCTATATGATAATCGAGGAGAACATTATAGCGTGGTTCTGCCCTAAGGTGCAGGGCCGATATCAATTAGGGTTGGTGGGGACATAAGGAAGACGATTCCTTATTTATCATAATCGGTATAACACAGTCATTACCCTGGGCTTCGCAAACCCCT
>Ga0315277_10011447_pt1 | contig 11179 bp, 11 predicted proteins | sample YL17G05_15_MG_FD_203695 | JGI IMG/M metagenome (GOLD analysis project Ga0315277, IMG submission 203695) | Sediment microbial communities from Yellowstone Lake, YNP, Wyoming, USA - YL17G05_15 | ecosystem: Environmental > Aquatic > Freshwater > Lake > Sediment | place: USA: Wyoming | collected... | reverse complement strand
AACGACTGATGAAATTAGCAATCTTCAGCAAGTTGTTGCCGGAAGAGCGGATGTCAAACAAGTTAAATATATTTCCAAAGAAGAGGCTTTTCAGATTTGGGAAGAGACACAGAAAAATGAACGAGTCAAAGAAATCGCGAGAAAAATGGAGCAAAATCCCTTTCCTCGATCATTAGCAATTAAAGCCAATGATCCTGAGAATTTAAATCAAATCGCAGACTTTCTGGCCGCTGATCAATACCAAAGTATAGTCCATAAAATTTCCTACGAAGATAATAAAACGATCATTGACCGATTATTAAGCTTAACAGCTTTTACTAATAAAATTGGCTGGCTTTTTTCGGGAATATTTATTGTGATTTCGATAATTGTTATTTTAAATACAATTAGACTAGCAATATATTCAAGAAAAGAAGAAGTCGAAATTATGCGTTTAGTTGGCGCTAGCAACTCATTTATCAGGTTGCCTTTTGTGTTAGAGGGGACATTATATGGAATCTCAGCATGTCTTATCGCGATGATTCTTTTGTGGATTGGCTATTTGGCAATTACCCCACTTATAGGTCAACTTGGAACAAGCGCGGTTTTAGAGGCAAAAATATTTTTTATTTCACATTTACTGACAATTTTTCTTTTACAATTTTTTATTGGTGTTACGGTTGGTATTGGCGCCTCGCTTTTTTCAATTAGGAGGTATTTACAAATATAAATAATATAGAAGGGTAAATATTTCTACAATGTTATACAAAAAAATAATCAATCTATCTGCTTTATTGATTTGTTTAATTGTGTTTAATGTGTATTTTGCCTCCGATGCAAGCGCAGATACAATTTCGGAAAAGAAGCAAGAGATTAATAATCTTCAAAAAGAGATAAATGAAAACAGGAGCGAATTAACTCAAAAGTCGAGGGATGTCAACAGTCTGCAAAACCAGATAAGCATTCTAGGGGGACAAATAAAAGATACCGAATTACAAATATCTCTCACACAAGCTAATATTGATATAACTCAGGCCGAAATTGATCAGTTGATAAGTCAGATTGAACAGAAAGAATATGAGTTATCAATTCAAAAAGAAAATCTTTCAGAGACCTTACGCGCGATGTACGAGACGCCCCAACAATCAACCTTAGAAATTATTGTTGGTTCAAATTCTCTATCAGATATAATGAATCGTACTCAATATACGGAAGCATTACAAAACAGAATTGATATAACGATGAATGTAATACTGCAAATTAAAGCCGAACTGGAGAATAAAAGAAACGAGCAGGAAAAAAAGAAACAGGAACTTTCAAGCCTGTTAGAGCAACAGAAAAACTACCGTAAGGGTTTGGCGGAACAAAAAGCTGCAAAGGATGATTTATTATATAAAACAAAAGGGGAAGAAGCAAACTATAGACAATTATTGACTCAGGGATATGCTGAGCTTGAAAAAGCAAATGCAGAGCTGAGAAGAATGGAAGGTGGGACCATTGGCGTTGCGGGCAGCTACCCTGTGACCAATTGGCCTATGTATGGTTATATTTCTGCCCCTTTCGGTGCCTGTGGTTGCGACGCTTATTTTTGTGGAAGGTGTCATACAGGGATTGATATTGTGGCGCCTCCGTTCACGGAAATCAAGGCTGCAAAAGACGGTACTGTCATAGATACTACAAATTCTTGTCCCGATTTTAAGAATTATGCATGCGGCGGTGGTTATGGAAACAGAGTGAAGGTGCGGCATGACGATGGTTACACGGCTATCTATGGTCATATGGCGTTAGGTACCGTGCGGGTGTCTATAGGCGATCGGGTTAGGGCGGGATCGACAGTTTTAGGGCAAGAAGGCAGCACAGGTTGGTCTACGGGTTATCATCTTCATTTTGAAATTAGAACCCCCGATAATATTCCTGTTGGTGCGGCCTTGCCATAGCTGATTACTAACCTTCTATGTGCAAATTATTCATAATGAGTATAATTTAGTTATCAGTAGAAAAATAATGTATATTTTATTAATAATTTGGTTTATATTCCTTTTTGTCTATATTGTCTACAATATCTATGGTCTTTTGCGGTTGATACAAATGCGTATTAAGAAGGATGCGACTTATCTCTTAACAGCGGTCTATCTCGTTGTTATATTTATCATTATTGCTGCGAGCATTTTCTTTATTAGCCAGTTAAATTGGGGAACGAGTTTTAATTTTAAATTGGGAGTCTAAATGGCAGAATATCACTTTCCTGTGCCAGGATCGACGGAAGAAAAAAAGATAATCTTGTTTTTAAGAAGGCACTGGGCTTCATTTTTGGGCCAGATAATTCTTTCTTTTTTTCTGTTCTTCTTTCCTATAGCTTTAGTTTTAATAGTCTATTTTTCTGATAAGAGCGTGTTTCACGGTTTAATTCTTAATTTTTTAGTTTTAGGTCTCTCAACCTATTATTTAGTGATTGTCACCTTCATCTTCACATCGTTGATAGCTTTCTATTATGATTTGTATATTGTAACTGACGAAGCAATTATTGATGTGAATCAGCAAGGGTTTTTTGGACGAAAAATTGTCCAAATCTCATTGCTTCGCGTGCAAGATGTCACTTCCAATATTCAAGGTTTATTCCCGACCCTTTTTGCCTATGGTAATGTTTTAATTGAAACAGCTGGCGAACAAACACAAAGTTTATTGCTTGAACAAATACCCAACCCGCAAGAGGTGGCTTCAAAAATTTTAGAGCTTCACAATGAGCTAATTGAGACTGAAGGTCGGCATCATCAAATATTAGAAGCAGAAGGCGCATTGGCGCCAGGGACAATCGGGGAGGCCGGTCACATCGCCGGAGGAGGGCATCCAATTTCTGAAAGCGCCGCTCAGCCCCTCTCTTTTCCTCCGCCCGAAGAAGAACAAAAATTGGAACCAGCCCAACCATCAGAGTCTGGGGAGAAAGCTAGACCGAAAGCGCCCCAAGAGACGAATGCTGAAGGCGAAATAAAATCCGAAGATTTAGATAAAGGTGGCGAAGTCGATTTTAAGTAATTTTAGATAAACTAAAGGATGGGGAAATTTAAGTATTTATTGGTCATTCTCTTAGGGGTATTATTTTTAGTTTGTCCTCAAATCGTGAGAGCGGAAGATTTACCGACACAAGAAATCGTTATCAATGAGCTAATGTGGATGGGTTCGTCAAAGTCTGCGTCCGATGAATGGATAGAACTCTACAACATGACGAGTCAGAGAATCGACCTTTCTGGCTGGAAGATTAGCTATCTTGATAGTACTGGTACGGAAAAATTTTTACCAAGCATCAGCGCAAAATTTATAAAACCAAACGATTACTTTCTAATTTCTCATTATAGTAAGGGTGAAAGTAGTATTTTAAATATAAAACCAGATCTGGTCTTAAGTGGATTAACGCTTTCGAACACTAATCTGCAAATTAAACTCTATGATTCTTTTGATCAACTTATTGATGTAGCGGGGGATGGGCATAAGCCTTTAAATGGAAATTATATAAAGGACCAAAAATGGCAATCTATGGAAAGAAATGAGATTCCTGGGGTAGGCACTACAGCTTCGAGCTGGTATCCCGCTACGACATCTTTGAATCTTCTTCCAGGCTTATTAGATCAAGCCACGCCGGAAAGATCCTTTAATCAAGCGCCCGCAATTGCAAAAATTAATAGTCCTTTAGATGGTACAAATATTATTGAAGGGTCAAATATTATTTTTTTGTGGGAAGCAATTGATCCCGACGGTGACTCTTTGAGCACTCAAATTTTGTTAGATTGCAATGGAGGTTTTAAAAGTAGTCCATTGCTCAATGAAGAAAATATAATTGATAGTAGTTTTACTTTGACTACCCAAGAAGTAAAAGAAGGGTTGGGAGAATGCCTAAGTTATTATTGGATGCTCAATGTTTCAGATGGAGATTTAAATATGAGTAGCGATGCGGTGTCATTTACCATTAGCAAGCCAGTTTATTCGAAAGAAATTATCATTAATGAAATCCTTCCTCATCCTCAAAACGGTTCAGATTATGAATTTATTGAACTTTATAATAGTGGAACTGAAGAAGTGGATATCTCTGATTGGTATTTAGATGATGCTGAAGACGGCGGCTCTTTCCCAATTCCTGTTGATACAACAATCAAACCTGGTGAATATATAGCTTTCTACAAAAATACCATCGAACCCAAAACCCACATTTCATTAAATGATGAGGGTGATTCTGCAAGACTACTTTTTCCGAATAAACAAGTTGCTTTCCCCCGTTTCTATGATGAACCCTGTTCCTATGATAAATATGCACCGGTCGGTTTGGCGTTGGCAAGAACGGCTGGTGGCACATGGGCTTGGACAACCCAACCGACAGCCGGCGGATTAAATATTATTACATCGCCAATAATTGAAGATGCTGGTGGCGACGAGGAAGAGATAAAAATTCCGATTAATGATGAACCGATTGAAATTCAGACTGGTGACATTGCCAATTATAGGGATTATTTAGTCACGGTTTCCGGTGAAATTACCCGAACTTCTGGGAATACTTTCTATGTCGATGACGGCTCTGGTGAAATTAAAGTTTATATCCAAGAAAAAACTGGTATCGATAAGCCGGAAATGCACACCGGTGATATTTTCGAAATAGTTGGCATTGTAAATTTATACCGCAACACTTGGCGGTTATTGCCGCAAAAACAGGATGATATTAAATTGATTGAAGCGATCAAAAAAACAAATATCTCGGCTTCGAAAACGACAACCTCTAAGAAAACGACCTCCAGCCAGACCGTGTCGGCGAATACAAAAGCTAGGGCGCCGACGTCAGTCAAGCAGGTACAAGCAGCGGAAGATACTTCTCGGGAAACATCGACGGCATCGTCTTTTTGGATTAATTTTGTCAAAATGATGATTGGTTTGGCCATTATCTTATTGATAATATTTGTTCTCAAGCTACGCGCGATCAAGAAAGAAAAGCCAATTGGGGCGGATTTTGGTGATGATTTGACCTGATTTTAACGGCTCACACGTGTGAGCCGTTGGGTTCTCTTGACGATATGACCTTATTAAGGTATAATTTTAAATATTCGCGTGCTAACGCGAGGGAAGGGAGGGATAACCTTGGAGCCGATGGGCATGGTCTGCAAGATCAGGGAGTTGACAGGTGATGATTACGAACTCTGGTTCTACCGCGATGACCAAGTGGCGGTGCTGAAAGTGAAGCCGCCGCAGAGTATGAGCAAAGAACAGCTTATCGCCATCCTTGTCGGGCGGGGCTGGACCATCGTCAGCTGGGCCGATCTCGTGTTCGAGTTACGCGATCCCCAGCTCGAGCGAGAGAGGAGTATGTTGATCGAGCAACTGGTCGGGATCGAGGAACTGGAAGGGTGAGACGAGACGGCGCACAGCGCGTACTGACAAGTCGCATAGTACGACCTTCAAGATGCCCGAGGCACACTGCCTCGGGCATCAACATATTTATGGTATAATAGGTAAAGTAAGAAGGGTAAAATGGACTCTTTGGAGAAAATTGGCACGAACCATTATAGAATGCCGAAAAAAGGCGATCGGCTGGCCGATATTGATTTATTTTTGTCAGAAGGACTTCTTTCAAAGCTCGGGGAAGATCGATCTTTAGAGCAGCTGGTTGATGCCAGTAAGCTCCGCGGTGTGCTTTCGCCAATAGTCGGAATGCCCGATATTCATGAGGGCTATGGTTTGCCAATCGGCGGGGTGGCCGCTTTTGATATTGAGGAAGGACTAATTTCCGCTGGCGCAGTTGGCTTTGATATAAATTGTGGGGTAAGACTCTTGCGAACCAATATCGAGGCTAAAAAAGTTGCCAAAAACACACTCCGGAATCTAATCGAAAAAATCGAAGAGAAAATCCCGACGGGCATTGGGACAAAAAGTCGCGTCGAGCACCAATTTTCTTTGGAGGAGATTACTAAAAAAGGTGCCCAAAAAATTATCACCGAAGGTTTTGGTTGGCCAGAAGATATCGAAGCAATCGAAGAAAATGGCAAGATGGAACAAGCTGATTTGAGAGCAGTTTCCCAAAGAGCAATTGGCCGCGGCAGAAGACAATTAGCCACGCTTGGCGGTGGCAATCACTTTATTGAAATTCAGGAAATTAAAGAAATTTATGACGATAGTTTAGCGAGCGCATTCGGACTAACAAAAGGAAAAATTTCGGTGATGATTCATTCCGGATCGCGCGGGTTTGGCCATCAAATTTGTAGCGACTATAGTAATATCTTGATGAAGGCAGCAGGGCGTGAGGGAATATTTATTCCTAAAAAAGGTCTGGCCGCGGCGCCGATTAATTCAAAAGAAGGCCAGGATTATTTTGCCGCGATGGCAGCAGCGGTTAATTTTGCTTTTGCCAATAGACAGTTGATGGCCAGCGAAGTTCGTGAGGCTTTCGGAGAGATCTTTGCTGCTGATCCGAAAAAAGATTTAGCAATGCAGACAGTGTACGATGTTGCCCACAATATTGCCAAATTTGAAGATTTTGAAGGGAAAAAAATATTGATTCATCGCAAGGGTGCAACCCGGGCTTTTCCAGCCGGACACCCGATGCTCGATGAGAAATATAAAATCACCGGTCATCCGGCTATCGTTCCTGGTTCAATGGGAACCGCTTCGTATGTAATGGTTGGGACTCAAGCTGCTGAAAAAAGTTGGTACTCGATTAATCATGGTTCGGGACGGACAATGTCGCGCACCCAGGCAAGCCGAACGATATCGGAAGAAGAATTCAAGAAGTCGATGGGCGAGATTATTTATAATGCTCCCAATTGGCGGCTCTTAGCTGATGAAGCGCCAGGAGCTTATAAAAATATCCAAGAAGTAATCGATACTTTAGTTGAGGCGGGGCTGGCTAAAAAGGTTGCTAAAATGGAGCCGCTGGCAGTGATCAAAGGAGCTGGAGTCGAGGGATAGCTTTTTGATCTGGACTACTTGAGTAGTAACTGATATTATAATCAGTTATATAATAAAAGTTATTATGGTTACTTATAGTGCTGAAGAAACAATTGGAGCTGGCCGAAAATACGCCGAGCACCTCAAGGGCGGCGAAATAATTGGCCTAAAGGGCGAACTCGGGAGTGGGAAAACAACTTTTATCAAGGGTCTGGCCGAGGGATTGCGAGTTGACGAGACCATCACGTCTCCAACTTTTGTCATTTTAAAGTCTTATCCTGGGAGAATTGGGGACCCCTCGAATTCCTCGGGGCAAGTTAAAAAAATCGAATTTATTCATATTGATGCTTATCGTATCGAATCACTCGATGATATTAAGTCTGTTGGGGTCGAAGATTATCTTGGGCGTAGCAACGTCGTCGTCGCAGTCGAATGGGCGGAGAAAATCCATGAAGTTTTACCAAAAAACACAATTTATATTAACTTTAAACACAAAAAGGAAAATGAGCGAGAAATAATAGTCGGATAATATCGGAAGGTTTGGTCAATATGATTTTAGTAATTGATACAACTGATAAAGAATGCGAAGTAGGGTTTTTTGATGGCGTTAATATTGATAGGATAAAGTGGCGATGGCGCAAAGATACAGGCACAGAAGTTTTACAAAATATCGACAAATTATTAAAAAAGCGTCAAAAAAAGTTAAAAAATATCGAAACAATTTTTGTGAACCGGGGACCCGGATCATACACTGGCACGCGGGTGGGGATAACAATTGCCAATACCCTAGGATGGTCATTAAATATCCCGGTGATAGGTTACAGCGGAAAGGATTTTGAAAGATCGAGAAACCACTTCCCTACCCCCATTTATGAAAAATGACACTCCCAAGCCGTTTTTTATATATATTATTTTTGATATACTAAAGTAAAGGCAATCAGCCTTAAGTTTTTTCTTTGGAGAATTAATGTATCGTAACAAAGTTCAACCTGTGCCGCCCGCTTCGCTGCGAGGCGAGCAGCCGTCAATGCCGCGAGAAATCAAAATAAATAATTCCGGTGGAAGGAAAATTGTTAAATGGTTTGTTCTGGCATTTTTATTAGTTGGTTTGGGTATTGGTTCATGGATTGGCTACACTGCTAATAATGCTTTAAAGAAAATTACCGAAGGCTCTGGGAATAATTCTTCCCTCTTTTCTTTTTTAGGCGATTTTAGCTCCAATGATTTAAAAGGCAAAGCTCAAGGAAGAACAAATATTTTACTTTTAGGAATGGGGGGCAAAAATCACCCCGGTGGAACTCTCTCCGATACGATAATTGTGCTCTCGATAAATTATTCGGATAACAAAATTGGTCTAATTTCAGTGCCGAGAGATTTGTGGGTACCGATACCAGGATTCGGTTCAGCAAAAATCAACGAAGCTTATGCTGATGGTGAAAAGAACAAGAAAACTACTGGTGGGGGAGGAGCGTTGGCCTCAAGAACAGTGGAAAATGTTTTTGGCATCCCCATCCATTATTGGTTAAGTGCCGATTTCGATGGCTTCAAAAAGGCAGTTGATACACTCGGCGGTATAGATATATATGTGGAAAAATCAATCAATGACCCCTATTATCCAGCAGCGAATATGATTAATTATGAGCCATTTAAGATTGACGCTGGAGATCATCATATGGATGGAGCTTTAGCCTTAAAATATGCTCGTTCAAGAGAAACGACCTCTGATTTTGATCGCTCTCGGCGGCAACAACAGGTGATGACCGCAATGAAAGATAAAGTATTTAGTCTAGGATTTGTTAGTAATCCTAAAAAAATTACTGACATGTTAAATATTTTAGGCGATCATGTTAGAACCAATATGCAATCAGGAGAGATGAGGACCTTTTGGGAAGTGATGAAAACGCTTGACACGGAAAATATAATCTCTAAAGTGTTAGATACAGCCCCTGGTGGTCCGCTTGTTGACACTTCTGATACGCGTGGTTATTATATCTATCCACGAAAAGGAATCACGAACTTTACTGACTTACAAATAATTGCCAAGAATCTATTTAGCAAAAAAGATCTAACGGTGCCAGATTATCAGAATAGATAAGTCGCATGGTAGCATGGTAGCATGCAAAAAATTCTTTCAGCCCAATTTTTAAAAGTAATATTAATCGTTCTCCTTGCTTTGGCAATAGCAGGATTTTTTTATTTTGAAAATTCGCTTATTTTAAGAATTTTCGTGGTGATTCTAGGTTTTATTAGTCTCTGGCAAATAAATTCTTTCGATGAAATAGCTCTTTTATTAGTTCTTTATTTGAGTTTTTACGACTTATATAATATTCATTATTGGCGGGGGATACCGATTGCCTTAATTATTATTGGCGTTTTTTTAATTACGATGTTCTTATTTTATGCAGAGACTTCCTTTTCGAAAGCTAAAGAAATTATTGAGAAAGATATTTTCAAAGTTTATTTGCTAGTTATTGGCTTGTCGATAGTAGAACTGTTTTTGGCAATGGATCTTTGGCCGGTTGATCCGAGAACTAAAAGTTTAATTTTAGCCATAATTTTTTATTTAATCTCGAAGATAATTTACTTATATGCCAACAGTATGTTAAGCTTTAGAAGGATATTAGGTTTTGTTGTTTTATCCATCTTAATTTTGGGGATCATTGTAATTTTAAGTTTTCGTCAGGGTTTTTAGATGAAAGAAAGGTTAATTTTAATTTACGGATTTTTAAAAAAGCTATTTTTAAATTTAATCTGGCGTTTGCGACCTCGAAAGAATCTTCGCTGGATTATCACATTTATTTTGTGGCTAATCCTATTGATATATATGGGTTTCGGTGTCTTTGAGGGTATCCAAATTTATAAAAACCATTCTAATCGCTCAACGGTTAAATTTTTAACCAATATCTATCCTTTCCCAGCCGCTTTTGTTAACGGTAATATTATCTGGGCCAAAGATTACTATAAACATCTGGTGTACATCACCAATTATTATGAAAATACCGATACTTCCTACTCCCAAGAGGAAGTCCGCAAAAAGGTAATGGATCGGCTGATTGAGGTAAGGATAATCGGCTGGGAAGCGTCCAAATATGGGCTAAGGGTGAATTCAAAAGACGTTGATGATGTTTATCAGAAAATCGTTAGCGAAAAAACTCCCGAGGAAGTGCAAAAAGTAATCAAGGGTTTATTTAACTTAAGCGTTAAAGAGTTTAAAAGTTTAATTGCCGAAGCGGTGCTCGAAGAAAAAGTGCAAAATGAACTGATTGCGCAAGTTAAAGTCTCGCATATTTTAGTCAAAGACGAAGGACGAGCTAATGAGGTAGCCAATAAGCTCAAGAGTGGGGAGGCTTTTGACCAATTGGCAAAAACCTATTCCGAAGATATTAAAACCCGCGATTCTGCCGGCGATTTAGGCTGGATTGCTCGCGGAAATCTAAAAATTGATGGGAAACTCGTGCCAGAGTTCGAAGAAGCCGCTTTCAACGCCAAGGTTGGAGATATTTTCGGACCGGTAAAAACGCAAGTTGGCTGGCAAGTTGGCAAAGTTTTTGAGAAAAAGGGTAAGATCCAAAAATCATACACTGATTGGCTAAAAGAAATTAAAGAAAAAGCCAAGGTTTTTGTTCTTATCAAGTAAGTAAATAAATAAAAATATATTTAAATAGAGATACTAAAAAAGACCATGCATGGTCTTTTTTAGTGGCGGGCCGGACGAGATTCGAACTCGCGATCTCCTCCGTGACAGGGAGGCGCTTTGAACCAGGCTAAGCTACCGGCCCGCACTATACGGGGCAAGCAGGGAGGCGCGTTAAAAAATGCACTGCGCTACGCTACGGGCCCAATATAGACTCATTATACCTCATTTTGGGAAATCTTCAATCCATTGACAAAGGTACTAATATTTGATATTATTTATGTCCTATGGTAAAATTACTGGAAACAGGTTCGTCTGCTTGAGAGCCTTTTTCGATAAGATGGGACGACGAATCTAGGAGCAAGGAGAATCTCCATGCTGCAACGGGGGCAGGGGGTTGCTGAAGAAGTGAAAGTGTTGCGGGTTGGGGCGAAAACCAATCCTAACGCCTTGGCTGGCGCTATTGCCGGCGTTGTCCGTGAGAAGGGAGCCTGTGAGCTCCAGACCATCGGAGCGGGGGCGGTGAATCAGGCGTTCAAGGCGATCGCGATTGCCAGGGGGTTCCTGGCCCCTTCGGGAATAGATATCATTGCTAGACCGTCGTTTAGGCCTGTGCCTAACGACACAGGGACTGGTGAGATCACT
>Ga0315277_10011446_pt1 | contig 11179 bp, 11 predicted proteins | sample YL17G05_15_MG_FD_203695 | JGI IMG/M metagenome (GOLD analysis project Ga0315277, IMG submission 203695) | Sediment microbial communities from Yellowstone Lake, YNP, Wyoming, USA - YL17G05_15 | ecosystem: Environmental > Aquatic > Freshwater > Lake > Sediment | place: USA: Wyoming | collected... | reverse complement strand
ATACTCGATGAAGTGCAGGGACTTCCGAAAGATGATGTAGAACACGCCGACGGCCGCTTCGGAAGCGTGCGGGAACAGCCATCGGAACACGGCCGTCGATATCTCAAAGGTAATGCTGCTGCTCAGGGTGCGGTTGCCGACCGGAAAAAAGAACACCATCCAGAGGATGGGCGGAAGTCCGTACTTGAGGAACCGTTTCGTCCGACTCATGATGAGAACTCGACCCCGGAAACGGACTCCAACAAGGCTTCGTACCGGTCCGTGATCATTTTCCGGGCGAAATTGTCGACGACATATTGACGTGCATTCGAGGACATCTGCCGACACGCATTAGGGTCCCCTTTCATCCGGAGGACCATTCCCCGGATCCCCGCGACATCGTCAGGTGGAACGACATCGCCGCAGCGAGTTCCGCGGATGAGCGCAGCGACCTCGGAATCTGGTGGCGCCAGCCCCAGGACCGGCCGTCCCGCGGCCAGGAAACTATAGAGTTTCGACGGGACGGACATTTGCGATTTTTCCTTGTCCAGGGGGACGAGGAGGACGTCGCTTGAGGCCAGGAGCCGGGGCAGGTCCTCGTACGGTTGGAAGGGGAGGAACCGGACGTTGTCCGTCCCGAGCTCGCCGGCCCTCTTCTGCAGTTCCGCTTTTTTCAGGCCTTCGCCGACAATCACGAAGATGACGTCCTTGTTGTCCCTCAACGTCGCGGCCGCTTCGAGGACGTGTTCCAGGGCCCGGTTGCTGCTGATGCTAATCGTCCCCGAATACATCACGACGAACTTATCATGGAGGCCGTATTTCCTGGAGACGGGATTGTCCTTGGAAAAGGGCTTCAGGAAATCGGTATCCACCCAATTCGGGATGATGCTCAACTTTTTCCTGGGAACCCCCTTATCCAGAAGGTTCTTCAGGAAGCCGTCCCCGATGACGATGATATGGTCGGAGATCCCATAAACCCATTTCTCGAGGCCCTGGGCAAAGCGGATCGCCGCGCGGTTCCTGAGGATCCCGGATTCGATGGACAGGTCGGGATGGATGTCCTGGACGTTGAGCACGACCCGGACGCCACGGAGCTTCGCGGCGAGGAAGCCGGTAAGGCCAAGTTGGAGGGGCGGAGTGCGCAGAAAGAGGACGTCCCCCTTCCTGAAGGTCAGAGCGTTCAGGATCGTCCCCGCCGTATAGATGTTCCAGGCGACGAGCCGCCCGACAGGGTGGGGCGTGGTGTTGGTCCAGAACCGCTTGACGACGAAACCGTTCATCTTCCGGCGCGAGAACAGGAGCCCTTTGAGCTCCGGCGGGCGTCGCCTCGGGATCGTCGTCACGACCTCGACGTCATGCCCCCGCGCGGCCAGGTCGGAAGCCAGCTCGTTGATGAGGATCGGAGCGCTGCCGAAATCCGGCAGGAAGTACATCGTGTGAATGAAGATCTTCATGGGATGACTCACGCCGTTAGCCCTGGAGCAGGATGGTTGTCGGGAGAAGCTTCCTTCTCTTCTCTGAGTCCGCCCTTAGGATTTTCCTGAATCCAGGCATAAACATAACAAAGAGCGGGGACGAGAAGGAGGAGATCGACGCCGTAGAAAGCAGCCGTGGACTCGAAAAGGCTTCGGGCCGTCAGGAACGTAAGAATGAGGACGGATTCTATGAGAAAGGGCTGGTCCGGGCCTTCGATTCGCCGGGCTCTCCTGATCAACCCGGATTTTATGATGAACGTCCAAATTCCGATCAGGGCCGCCAAGAAGCATACTACCCCAAAAATGCCGCTTTGCACGAGCGCATGAAAATAGGAATTGTGCATATGTTCAAATTTGAGCATCAATCGATCAGCGTGGAAACCCGAACCGAAAAACGGAGAATGCTTGAAGAGCTCCAGCCCCCGCTGCCAGGTGCTCTGCCGTCCTGTAAGGGCGATGAGGTTTTCGATACTCCCTTGAGCTCTCCATTTATATCCAGACAGCCATAAACCGTAGGCATTCGCTGGAAGCACGATGATCAGGTATTTCAAATCCAGCCCCTTCAAAATGATGAAGAGAAGTCCGCATATGCCCAAACCGAGCAAAGCGCTCCGGGATTGGGTCTGCAACACGATGAAGACGGCAGGGATGCCAATGGGCAGCCAAAACATTTTCCGTTTGGCGCCAGGCGTGCTGAAACGGACAAGGGAGACAATGATCGCCACCACGGCAAACCGCCCGGCTCCGTTGACAAGGATGTCCCCTAAATTGAGAGGGAGGCGGTAGACTTGGCCCGGGGGGAGATTTGAAATACCCAAACGGAGGGCACCCGGCAGGATCGAGAATAAAAGAAACAAGGTGATTGAATAATTGATCCAGAAAACCGCTCGTAGATTGAACCAAAAATTATCCCATTCCTGAATGACGGAAAAAACCAAGAAACATGACAGGTAGTTCAGCGCCCAGTAAATGGCAACGGAGGAGTTGGGAGAGAGGAACACGGAGGATAATAGCCCTATCAGGCCATAGTAGACCAGGAAAGCCATGGGGCTTCGAGATTTAGTCAGCCATTTCGACCGGGTGGCCAGGATCCATAACGAACAAATGTACAACGCCATGATAGGAAAGAGAGGACGGAGTCCGGTGATAAAGGAAACCGGATTCGGGAAAAGGCTTCCCAGCCTGATTTCATGGGGACCCGAGAACATTCCTCCCCACACCAGGGACCACGTAATAACAATGAAGATCATGGCTGATTTCTATTCAAGGAAATGGACTTATCAGTCGGCAACAAGGCCTCCTGGTAAATTTTTTCCAACCGCTCTCCCAGGCGGTCGAGGAGATAATAATCCATGGCGCGGCGGCGGGCAGCCTCACCGAGACGATGCCGGAGATTGCCGTCCAAAAAGAGCTTTTGCAGGGCGCTTGATAACTCGCTAAGAATCTGGTCATAGCTGGTCGGGGTAACCTTGATTCCCCATTCAGGTTGGATATGAAGCGCCGGGCCACCCGTGTCGAGCCCGATAACGGGCTTTGCGTTCGCCATAGCTTCCACGATGACGGCGCCGCCCCCCTCCCGGAAGCTGGGGAACAGAAAAACATCGCATTTTGCCATCTTCCGGAAAACCTCATTGCGGGGAAGCCAAGTGCTAAAAAGGATCCTGTCTTCAATCTGCAGTTCCCGGGCCAGCCTTCTTAGTCTTCTTTCGTCGGGACCGTCGCCTATGATTTCCAGCTTCGAGGAGGGGTATTTCTGGGTGAACATCGCGAACGCTTTAATGGCCAGGCCAAACCCCTTCAGTTGGCGCAACCTTCCCACGGTCAGGATGGTAAAGACATCGTCCTCCAGGTGGTTGACCAAAGGTTCCCCAAAATCTTCAAGAGAAAGGCTGTTGACAGGAAACAGATGGACTTTGTCTTGCCACCTGGCTGGAACCCTATGTTTCGTTTCATAGTTGCAGACAAGAATAGCCTTGGCTCTTTTTTGGCAGCGCCGGCGGGACATTAAGACGTTCCGTCCTATCCATTGGACCGCCATCCGGTAGTAATCCCCCAATCGTTGGGACCACGTGTATTCCTGCCTAAGAGCCTTCGGGGTTATATGCCCCCCGCCGATAGGACCCCAAATAAAAGGGACCGGCAAAAAAGCACCGATAAAGCTGGGCATCCAGTCATTGGCAAATGTGAGATGATGGGCCAGGTCAAAGTGAACAATCCGGTGAAGGGCCCGGGCCCTGAAAAAAGCGAGGATCTGCCAGAAATAGTAGTAAAAATGATTCGAGATCTGATTTTCCCAAAGCCCTTCCGGCCATCCCGGAAAGTCGACGTAGGTAAAACGGACCGCCTTCAGAGCCGACTTTCCCTCCCTTTGGAGCACTCTTTCAATGCCTCTCCTGTTCCGAGCCTGGGTCATGACCCAAACATCATGGGAGCGGGCAATCTGCCCGATCAGATTCCACCCCAGCAAGGCTTCCCCATCGGCCATCTTTTTGTCTTCCTCGGTACACCTCTCGGTCGATGGCGGATAGCAGGCGTAGGCAGAAACCAAGACTTTCATCGCTGCCTTTGAGGAAATCTCACGAGCTCGTAGGCTGAATAGACATCCGAAAAGAGTCCTGAGGTGAAAAGCCGAAAGGACTGAGGATCCCAACCGGGAAGGACTCTACTGAGCTTATAAGGATCCGTCTTTCGATCCACAAGCTTTGGAACAGTGGTCACGGCGGCCAAGTAGCCGGAGGCCTTAACCGTTTCAATTATTTCTGCATTGTACTGACCGAATGGATAAGAAAACATCCTCACGTCCAGTTGGAGTCGGTTTTCTAGGATTTTTTTCGATTCCGATATCTCCATCTTGGCCTCTTCCGAAGATCCCGCAGTCAAAACCGCGTGTGTCACGGTGTGGGCACCTATCCGGAAGCCGGCCCGGATCATATCCCGCGCATCCTCCCAGTTCAACATCACCCGCCGGCTGAGGTCATCTGGAATCGCCATCCCCGTCTGCCTTCGGATTTCTACAAGGACACGGTCTCGCGCCATCGGCGGGAGCTGTCTCAAATATCTCACAATGCTCGAGACGGCCGCCTCCCTCTCCCGTTGCCGGATTCCTAGCGAAAGGACTCCGAATCCTTCGATTTCCAAGATGGCACGACGCGAATACTGGATACTATAAGCCAATTCGTCAAACCAGTGAAGCTCACCGTTATCTATGGGGCCGGTGGTCAGAAAAAAGGTAGCGGGGATTTCATATTTTTTGAGAAGCGGGACGGAATAAAGATAATTATCCTTGTACCCGTCATCGAAAGTAACGATAGCACCGTTCGGGGGCAAAGTCCGGTCACTGACCAGGTAGTCGAGGAGATTATCCAAACCCATAACATGAAAGCGCCTCTTGATATACCCCAACTGCCATTCAAACAGCACGGGATGCAGAGGCACGGATGTTGTCCACGAGGCCCTTTCCGGGCTGACCCGGTGGTAATCCAAGATGCGGGTTTGCGATGCCAACCGCGATGCTTTCATTTTTTCGTAGATAGTGACTAAGCCTCCGTCAGAGGCGATGCCAGCCATCGACCGAATCAAGCTCTGTCGGATGTTCATAGAATGTCAGAATGTTTGAATCACCGAAGGAACGAAAATCGAAGATTGCTCTTCCATCGTGATACGCGCGAGGCCACCCTGGGCCATTTCTTGACGACAAGGATTTTCAGTTTCCTATGCCACGGAAGAGGCGCGCGGAGCCCTTCCCAAAGACCAACCTCCTCTTTTTCCAGTAAAGAGTAATAGAGTCTGATAGATCTCAAGATCTCCGCCCCCCTGGGCAGGTCTTCCCAAAGTATTTTCCCCTGGCTTTCAAATAATCCAATCAGTCTCAACTTTGCCTGGGCCCGCCGGATCACGACGTCTTTCTTGAAATTGTAAATACCGCCATAAAACTGCCCCGGATGTTGCCGATAGAGATACAAAGGCTTCGGGAGATACCCAATGTCCGAAATTTTCTTGATTACCAAGGCGATCCAGACATCTTCATGGGGAGAGGGGACCTCTTTAGGCATCGGGAAAAGTCGGTCGGCAACGCTCTTGGACAGAGTCCAGGCGCTGCGCGGAATAGGGGCCATATTCTGAAGGCACTTTGCGAAGGAGACGGAGGAGAACTTCGAAGTCAGACGCAAAACATTGATTTTCGCCAGTTGTTCATCGACGATTTCAAGATCATGGTATGTTGCGTCCCGAGCTGTCAAGGAATCCACGTGTTTCGAAAAAGACGGAGCCAGGATGTCATCGCCGTCTATGAACTTGATATATCGTCCTGACGCCCGCTCGTAGCCACAATTCAAGGCCTGGGTCTGTCCCGTTCCCGGGTTTTGAACAAGATGAATTCTGCTATCCTGAACCGCCGTCGCGAGGATCAACTCCCGCGTAGTATCGGAAGAGCCGTCATCAATGACGATCAGTTCCCAGTCGCGAAACGTCTGCGCCCCTAAGCTCTCCAGGGCTTCTTGGATATAGCGCTCGACGTTTTTCACGGGCATAAGGAAAGAAAAAAGCGGCATGAACCGTTTCTCCTGTTCTTCCCTTCGATTTAGCGAGAAAAAATGGTCATTCCTTGGAAAAGGGCGCTTCTGAAGCCGGCGATATTGCCGAGGAGCCGCTGTAGAAATCTCCCATCACCCTTTTTGACATAAAGAAAAAAACTCATCGCCATCCTCAGGATCAATGCTAAGACACATCGAGATGTCGAAAGTTCTGGATGTTTTCGGACGAAATAAAGCCTGTTGAGTATCTCCCTTTGGCCGAATGCATAACTGCCCTCCCTTCCTAAAGGGGATGTCATATGGAAATACCGGGCATCTGAAACGACTGCCAGCCGGCCGGACTTTCCTGCCCGATAGCTGAAATCAAGATCCTCAAGATAGCTATAGGCAGAAAACCACTCATCAAACTGATATAATCCAAAAATGGGTCGGCGCCAGACAGCGGCACCTGTTGGCAACCATTGAACTTCCGTTGTCTTATCCACTTCGCCGATCATTGTCTGGAAACCCGAGGGGAGAACGCGTCCTCTTTTCGCGCTGTAAAGTCCGTAAATCTCAGCCAAAAGAGAGGACTTCATCTTGGCCGCAGCCAGCTGCGGATGGTTGATCATGTTGAAACCGGCTCCGACGACCGCAGGGGTGGCCTCCTCCCAAAAGGCCATCATCTGTTCCAGGGCCGTTTTTTCGAGAATGACATCATCATCCAAAAAGCCGATCAAGCCCGTTTCCGGACTGACGGCCTTAAGGCCGGCATTCCTTTGCCTGGCCGCAGATGGAGGCCTGGACTTGATATATATCACAGGAAATTTCGACGAATGATGAAAGTTTTCGATGACGGGCAAATTCCCCCCGTCAACAACGATGACCTCATCAGGCTTATGGGATTGCTCCTCTAGACTTCTCATGAGAGAGTGCAATTCCCCCGGACGGTCTTTGGTAGCAATGACAAAAGCGATTTTAGGCTTAAATGCTCCCATCGCAGTTCACGAATTGTTGGATCAGTTCCCGGATTTGGGCCTGGAATTTTTCAACGGAAAACTTCTCCGTCTGACTTCGGAGATGGGTTCGAAACATCCGGATCAACTCGTCCTTGTTGAGAACCTCGATAATCTTGCGGACGGCTTCGACATCATCCCGATAAATCAACCCGGAACACATTAAAATATCGGATGAACCATATTTTTTTCTTCTAAAAGCCGATGAACCGTTTCGCTAATTTCTGACATAAATCTTTCAATAGAATATTTTTGAGCTTGTCCTGCAAGATGCTCCCGAAGTTCTGTTTGAATTGTCTGATCATTGAGAATTCTATCAATTTTGTTAACCGCATCCTCAACAGAACCATAAATCAGATTTGGATGATTAACTATTTCCACCTGCCCGCCGTCATCAGGCACCCAGACAATGCACCCTGCTTTGACCATCTCAGCAACAGCAATGCCAAATGCTTCACTTCTGTGACCATGAATTCCGAATTTGTGCTGGGCTATCACTTTCAGCTTATTGCTGTCAAAAAGTTGCCCTTCCCAAAATATCCAATCATGATCCCCTTCATAAACTTGCTTGAGTTTCTTCTCATATAGCGGATCGTCTGCTTTGCCCAGAATATGGAGATGTATATCCCTCCCCCTTTTTTTTACCCTTTTTAAAGATTCTATAATTGCTTCAATTCTCTTTTCCGGAACAATTCTTCCGATACACACAAATCCATTTTCTCTTTCGTTCCACAGAATGTTCGGAAAATTACTAAAAACAGGAGGATAAATAGTTTTCGTTTCTTTGCCATAGATTTTCTTCATTAATTCTGAAGTCCAACAGGAGTTTGAAATCGTTATATTATCCATCCAACCATTTCTATTAGTTCCTGCTAAAACCTCGCCAATTTTCAGATAAAAACGTCGTAAAAGACTTTCTTTATAAAAAAACCCTTTCCAACCCTTATCAGTAGAATCAAAGGCTCGGCGCAATCTATCACTAAAAGAAATGTCAGAAATATATTGAATTCCTTTTCTTCCAAAATCCATGACATTATAAGCCGAAATCATTAGGTCAAATTCAGAGGATTTTCTTTTACAATATCTTGCTAATTTATACCCTTTTAAAGCATCAAAACTATTTTTAAGCAGATAGGGAATTGGAATTCTCAATATCTTAATTTGATCTTCGTTAATACTAGTATGATAACATTCATTAAGACTTAGGAGATCCGGATTGCCCATCGTAATCAAATTGATATCATATTCGTGTTTCAATGCCTCTATTGCCCAAAGAGCAACCGCCTCAGATCCCCCTCCCGCAATAAGCAACGGATGGATTATGGCTATTTTTGCTGGATTCATAAATCGACAGATTAGTTGGGGTATAGGGCTTTTATAAGTCTTCCAAATCTGTTTTCCCAAGAATTATTTCTGGCAAATTCAATAGTCCTGGTTCGAGCTTGATCATTTTCTTCAATCGAATCTTCTATATATTTCACAAATTCTTCATAAGTTGATGCAAGATATGCAGGACTTTCAAAAGACTCTAATTCAGGCCATTTTGTAGAAATAACAGGTATTCCGCAAGCCATGTATTCATAGAATTGAATCGGATGACTAAAAATAGTACGTGATAAATCTGCCCTCCAAGGAATAATACCGACATTAGCATTTTTTATGTATTGAGGCAGGATTTCATGATTACGTTTCCCTAGAATAAAAACGTTCGGAAGGGATAGAAGATTCTTAATATCAATCATGGGTTTGCCTATCAGAATAAAAGAGACGTGCGACAATTTTTTTGCCGAGTAGACTATTAGATCTAAATCTAACCAGTAGTTTATCGATCCCACATAGATGACTCTGGGCGCAGGGACGTTATTATATTCCGGTGGCATAATATTCGAGCCATAAAAGAAATGATCGAACTCTGCTCCGTTTGGAATATAAATAACATGGTTCGCTCCCATTTCTTTTACAACCGCTTCCAAAAGGGGATTAACGATGATGACTAAATCTGCTTTCTTCATCACATCTTTTTCTATTCTCAAGAAATTTTCAAAACCTTTGTTAAAAAGATGGCTCAAATCATCATGGATACGCAAAACACACTTCTCATATGAAATTATATCAAGAAGATACCCGAACGCTTCATCCAAGAAAACCAGATCGACATGTTCAAAATCATTTTTCTTACACATTTGTTTAATTTGGGGGATCATAAAATGATGGCTATTATCCATAATCCACCGACTTTGATAAAATGGCTTCACATAACCCGGCAAAAGAGTAAAAGGCACATAAGCCCAGATTTTCTCCTTTTCAACCCAGTTTCCTCCAGAAAACCACGATCTATGCTTCTCTTTTAAAACACTCCTATCTCTGGCGAAAAAATAGTGAACTGGTGAAATGGGCTCAGATATATATGCAACCTTATATCCAGTCCTGGCGAATTGCTTTGCATATTGATGACTCCCAATATGCAAATGTGAATGCCAATGGAATGCGGCGCCAAATAAAACTTTTTTATTCATTAATATTCTCAGGACTGTTTATTATTGACTCCTGCATAATAAAAATATGGCGAAACCCATAAATCGTCTTCCAGCATAATGATCGAATCATACTGTTTTGTTAAATCTCCACAAAGCAAGATATGCTTTTTTATTCCGAGTCGCTTTTCCTGAACATGTATTATCTTTTCCCCATAATTCTAAATATATTTTTCTGCCTCCTCAGCAACTGCATTATTGTCGCTTTTGTCAATACTGATTACAAGATCGATCCTTCCAAGAGAAGGGTAATCTGCTTTGGATATAGAGGCGAACAATCGCTGTAAGGAAGCAGGTAGGTTATATGCTACGATGACAATAGCGGGCTTCATTGGCTATCCTGATACTTGTTGGAGATGGGTCGGTCCTGTGAGCACAAATATATCATACGGTAAAGTGAGCAAAATAATAACGGTGATTCAACGGGTTCTATTCATATCTATTACAGATTTTGATATAAAAACGGGGTTTATTCGTCGTAAATGTGGTTCTCCTGTGTAGTGCTCATTCACTTGTTCATAAATTCCAAAAAGGTAATATCCCCTACTCTCTAAGTAATTCTTAAACTCCTCAAAAGGGACGAACTTCGAGCTTAGAGGGTTCATGCCTGCTTCAACCTGGACGATATCAATCAAATGTACGTTCAACATGTTTTCTGCGCCCCTAAGAACCTTCAGATCATGTCCTTCTGTATCAATTTTTAGAATTCCAATTTTACGGATATTTTCTCTATGGCAAAACTCATCAATGGTGTCCAGTTCAATATACTCGACGTTTTCAGTGATATAAGGCATTTCATCTAGACAAAGAGGATGAATTGTAGAGCGAGTATTCTCGCAATGTATATCCGCCCGACCTTTCACATTGCTAAATGCTAAACGATAGAAGTTAATATTATCAAAATTGGCCATATTTTTTTGAAGTTTGGTAAATATTGAACTAACTGGTTCAAAACAGAATACTTGGGCCTTTGGAAACCTCTCTACAAATTGTCTTGAAGACTGCCCAACATTAGCACCAACATCAAATATGTTTGTTGGAATATACCTAGGCAACAGAAGAGTAATGTCATACAATAAATCGACGCCGCGGGGTAAAATACGGTATATGTGTGATCTGGTCAACTTTTCCATCAACGTTCATATTTTAGCTTTTGTGGTTGCCATAAAGCTTCTTAGCACAGAACACTAATTCTGCGCATAACGTTAAATTCCGAGGCAGTTTTCATTGCGATAAAATAATGAAGTACACGAGCCGACAAGACTCATTGGACCGTAACCATAGAAATCCAAACGTTTAAAACCACTTTCCAAAAGAAACTGATATCCGTCTCGATATTCATCTCTATCGCTATTATCTAAAATGATGATGCCCTTCGTTTTCAACGCTCTAAGCGAGTTTCTTAGGCAGTTGACACGATCTCGGCCGTCAATAATTATGATATCAAAGTGATTCTCGTATTCTAATATAATTTTACAGTATCGACCCTTATAAACTAATTCACAATACCTGTAGTCAACATTAGCAGGCACTTTTCCCTTCATGCGTTCGAACCATGGGAGATCATGTTCAATTGAGGTAACAAAACTAACTCGTTCGCTCCACCACAAAGTAGAATTCCCGGTTCCATACTCAAAAATCCTCATCTCTGATTTGACTTTCAT
>Ga0315277_10011445_pt1 | contig 11179 bp, 11 predicted proteins | sample YL17G05_15_MG_FD_203695 | JGI IMG/M metagenome (GOLD analysis project Ga0315277, IMG submission 203695) | Sediment microbial communities from Yellowstone Lake, YNP, Wyoming, USA - YL17G05_15 | ecosystem: Environmental > Aquatic > Freshwater > Lake > Sediment | place: USA: Wyoming | collected... | reverse complement strand
CCAGTTGAGCCGCGATGTCGTTGATACGAACCACAAGCCCATCGATCTCGTAGTCCAGCTCAGCCCGCTTGAACTGCTGGTACTCCAACCAGAGGTCATGCGGAGTCCTGATCCCAGGGGTCATCGCCGTCACGTACCAACTCGGGATCAAGAGGCCCATGTCCGACAACCACGCGAACTGCTCCCCCTCAGACCCGAAGTCCTGCCCATCGGCCACCTGGTAGAACATGATGGTCAGGTGCTCACAACCATGACCATCCAGACGCTTGGCGATACCGCTGGCTGCGTTTCGAGGGTTAGCGTACTGCGGGAAATACTTGGCGAGGTCACTCTTTTTGAGGATCACCTCACCACGCAACGTACCCGTAAAGGGCTTTGCAAGCTTCCCTGGTACGCCCTGCATACGGGCAACATTCACGGAGATGTCCTCCCCCTGAATACCGTCTCCGCGTGTCACAGCCCGCGAAAAAGCCCCGTTCACATAGTCCACGGCAATCGAGATACCGTCCAGCTTTTCGGTCACGAGCAAGGGTGCAAACTTCGCCTCCCCTGTACCCATCACCCAGGCGGTCAGCTCTTCGAGTGTGTTGATCTTACTCAACGATCCCATAGGAATCGTGTGGGACGCCTTCTGCCATTCGGAAACGGGCGTGGCCCCGATCCCTGTGATTGCCGGACTGTCGTGCTTGAGCGTGGACAGTTCGTCCACCCAGGCATCGTAAACCTCATCCTCAATCAAAGGCGCGGCAGTGTTGTAGTAGGCGTGGCGAGCCTGCGTGATGAGGCTCTCTAATTCAGTGATGCGAAGGGACATGCCCCGTACTACACCGGGCAAGCACAGAACTCAAGAGACTAATGAAGTGATCCTGGCGTTTTTAGGGTAGGTACCTGATCGACCGGAAGATCCCCGCTCTCCACCATACGAGCAAGTTCCTGGATGGATCTCTGTGGGGTTACAATGAAGCGAACTTCCTCGCCTTTGTAACGCTCCAGTTGCTCCTGCACGTCCACGAACGTGTTCGAGCCATCTGGTTGTTGGACCCGAAGGACCATACGGCCGCTTATCGGGTCCAACTCCACCACGCCTTCAACGAGCACCCCAAGATCCACAAGCGCCTCCCTAGGTGATCACGCACAGTCCACCAGCGCAAGCAGGCTCACTGGTGAGAGACGTACCATCCGCATCCTCGACCAACAGAGCGTAGTTGACTGGCGTGTACTCCCGCAAGATATCGTTCCAACGCTTCTCATCGGCAGCAGTGACAATTGCCTCATTCGGCACGAAGGCGAAGTCCTTATCCCCACTGCTAGCGAGCAGAGAAACCCCAGTGAAGAACTCGCGGTTAGCCCACAAGTAGTCCGCTACGTCCCCCCACTCATCCGGCCTCACCGTAACCGTGTTGGACACGTTATGGTTTAGCCCGGGGGAAGACGTGTTGTCCGCTGTCCCTGGGAGAACCCAGTTTTGCTGCGTGGACTTCACCATATCCAGGAACTGTATGGCCTGGATATCGTCCTTTAGGGTCGCCTGCGCCGAAGCTTCCACAGGGAACTCAATTACCCACTTACCGTCCGGCTTTTGAACGCACATATGCGGGTTTTCGGCCTTGAACGCTTGGAACACCGGCTCCAACTCATCGGCAGTTACCCGCCTGATGTACCTACGCGCATGGTGAGCATGATGCCCAGACCCCACGCAACCCAACTCCAAAGATGTGGTACCAGATGGTTTGACACACGTAGTACGAGCGGCAGGGCTGATACCCAAGAGGGCCGCGTATTCCGCGTTCCACACCTTAATCTTAGCAGCCACTGTTCGCTGGTACTCAGGGTTACAGGCAATGTCAGGAGCATCCAACATACCGGTCATACCGATACCAAGCAGAGCCTCTTTTTTAGCGATGTGCTCCGAAACCCAACCAAGATAAGACATCTTGATATAGGCCGCCTGCAAGGTCCCTATCAAAGTCGCAGCCTTAGCGGCGGACTCGAAGTCCTCGTAAGAAGTGAACTTTGCAGCATTGATCTCGCACAGATTGCAGAAAGCCCAACCCGTGTACGTGTCACCCTCTTTGACCTCAACCCCCTGAGCCTCTAACGAAAGCTTAAGCGGCTCATCGATCGTAAGGATAGGATTCAAGCCAATTTCGCAACACGGGTTAGTCCCGTAGTCGTAGTTGGCGGTGAAGTAGAAGCCCGGCTCACCCCATTGCTGCGTCATCTGGAAGATGCGCTTGAACTGCTTCTTCTTGATCTCATCACGCTTGAGGACCACGGAGTTGTTTGAGTTGGCGAACCAAGGATCGACATTGAACCAGTTGCCTGTCTTGGCGTACATCATTTCAGAGTCATCAAGCGAGAACAAACAGATCATTGCCGAACGCCGTATACCACCTGAGAGTACCGCATCGGCGGCATGGCACAGAATCCTATGGCACTCGATAGGACGAAGCTTCCGACCTTGAGCAGAAGACAGAACCGAACGAATGCGCTCTAGCGATTCCTTTAGCTTCAAGTGCCCTGGAGCGACACCCCCCGAGGTCTTGAGCGGCGTCCCAGAAGGCCTGATCTTGTGGTAACTCAGCTCTAGGTTGGTACCGTTTTGGTAACTCTGGAGCAGAGCTTTGAGAGCGTTAGCCCAACCCTCAATCGTGTCGGCCACCACATGGTGAACCACCTTCCGCGACTCAATGTACTTGATCGAAGGCAGCTTCTCGACGTGATCGAACTGAACGGAGTACCCAACACCACAACCTGAAAGAAGGAGGTAGAGGGCTTCGGAGAAGGCACCCATACGATCGATCAAAGAAAAGCTGCAATTGTAGATGCGATTGTTGTTCGCAAGGATAGCAGCCCCACCAAATTGCATCGACCGCATACTAGGGAGAACTCGCTTCTCCCGCACCAGATCAAAGGCTTCCGTGATCTCGTCACGCAGCTCCGGGAACTGCCCAAGATGCATACCCTCAACCCTAGCCACAGTCTCGGAGTACAGCTCACGCCGCTTCAATTCAGGGATATATCTGGCGTACTTACTGGCATGAATGTAGTCAGAGATGCCCGTGGGGTCCACGGCCTTCTCACGAAGTTCCCGCAACTCTTGACGCTGGTGTCGGTAGAGGATGTACGCCTTAGCAACTTTGAACTGCCCGTGCCGCATGAGAGCAGTTTCCACCGCATCCTGCACTGTCTCGACGTCCACCACAGTGGCATGCAACGAGTGGAGAACGGTGCTGATAACCGCCTGCTTCTCGCTTTCACTCACCGCACCAAGACTCTCAACCCAAGCAGCATGGATAGCGCGATCCAGCTTACCAGAGTCAAATTCTTGTAAGGTCACACCGTCTCTCTTACGTGTAAATTTGGAGAGACTGGAACCATTAGTCTTGGTCGGAAGAAGTGCCGCTTGATCCATAAAGATCCCCCTATTGAGCAATAGCCAGAATTGCCAACTCCACCAACGTCCGCTTAGACCTCATGGGGCCTTTCACATCTGCATCTAATTTACACAGGCGACCCATATGCCCGACTAGGGACTTGAGATCATGCTTACGAGCAGTAGGGGCTGCCACATTCTTGAAAGGCCACGCCTTCATACCCATCAAGACCGCAATATCGGCGTCGATCACACCGCGATCAATAAGACTGCGGATGATGGCTGTCTTCTCGATCTGCTTCATAAGCGCTCGTACAACTGGAATGTTAGAGTCCTCTCCGGAGTTCATGTAGAGCACCGAAAAAAGGTTCATAGCGAGACGCGGATCCTTCGCCAACACCGCCTCCGCTACCTGGTAAGGCTCAGCTTGCGGAGTCCGTGTCGTGACCAGAGAGATGTGATCTTTTGTAATCGTCCCGGCCTGACCAACATAGAGCGCCAGTTTCCGTAGCTCGTTAGCGAGGCGGTAAAAATCCGACCCCACATACTGAAGCAACATCGCCGACACTTCACCGTTGATCGCAACACGTAGGCGCGTGGCTTCAAGTCGAACGAAGTCTGTGTAGGCGTCGGTTTCCCAAGGCTTGGGTTTTCTACGCTCAAAGCCTTTGCCCTTAGACAAGGCCAATGACCACACTTCGGGAAGTTTCTCGCTGCGTACGATCGCCGTAATCGCCAACGAAGTGTCTGTGATGTCCTTGGCCTCAATGAACGCTCTGAGAGCCTTATCCCCCTGCACAGCCTGTGCGTTATCTACGAGTATCATACGAGGTAATTCAGAGTAGCGTTCGCAGAACCCCACGAGCTGTTCATCAGTAAGGCCGCTCTCACCATCGAGCCGAAGAAGAACCCGCTTACCCTGTAGTGTTCTCTCAATGTCACGGTCGAGGAAGAAGTCCTCCCCGCCGAATGCAACAACAAATGGTCTGAATGAGGATTCCTTCAGGGCCATAAATCAAAAGGACTCAACGAGAAGAGTTTTGATCTGAAAGGACAAGTGCAACCGGGTTGCCTTGTACTTAACCTGTAGTGCTCGTACTTTTTGAGCCAACCTAGACCACACTTGAACGGTCGCCTTTTGACCCATTGCGGTTAGGTCCTCTACACGATCCAAGTTGATGACCCGCATGGGATCTACGCGAACGATAAGAACATCGTGCAGCACTTGTTCCAGTAATTTAATAGCTAGCACCAAGTCCTGATCCATCGTGTCCACTAAGGCAAAAAGAGACGGAAGATCTCTCCCTAGTGCTAACTGGAGGACCTTAACCACCTGGTCCCGAAGAGCTAAACGCCCCGAGCCCCAGTACCGTATAGCGAGACCTACTGAACCTTCACCCATCCGTGTATAGACAAGAGCTTTAGCGGCGTCAGTCTCATATCGATGAAGCTCTGATAGAACGAAAGCTTCCGGCAAAGTCGAGTAACGGATGCCACCGCACCGAGAGCGAATTGTCGGTAAAACGTGTTCCGAAGACTCCGCAAGAAGAAAGAACCGAGCACGAGCTGGCGGTTCCTCAAGGGTTTTCAAAAAGGCATTAGCTGCCGCTATCGTAAAGCGATCCGCACCGTCGATCACGAAGCAGCGTATGTCGGCTGCTGTCGGATAATTTCGAGCTTCCGCGATGATCTCCCGCACTTCCTCAATGCCGATATCCTTCTCCCCAGCCGCATGAACGAATACGTCCGTGTGAGCTTTGCGAAGAATTTGGTAACAAGGGGCGCACTGACAATCGGGTTCCCGCGTCCCCACACATAACGTCTCACGAATTGCACACATCACAGAGAAACGGCGACCCACACCCTCGTTCCCAAGCAGCAAAACTGGAGAGGATAAACCCCCCTCAACGAAGCGTCGAAGAAAGCGTGTCCCCTCCTTCTGATGTTGGACTTGCTGTAGCATCACCGGAACCAAGAAGTCCTTCCACCCCACGTCTATAGACAGGGGCCACAGGAACGAATTGAAGGACCGCGTGGTAGTTCTGCCCGCAATCCTTACAGATGTGTCGATGGACCTCTACACCACTAGGTAGAAGCTGCCCTCGGCATTGCGGACAACATATGAAGTCCTGTGTGCTCACAGATCAACAGAACCCCCCACAGGGATACCCCAAGAACGTTTGCACTTGGTGCATTGGTACATGCGGCTACCGGCGGGCAACCCCGGATGCTTCATCTCGATAGCTGTCATGGAGTCACACTGCGGGTAACTCTTGCAGCGCATGTTGTGAACCTGGGGTTCTTCAACCTTAGGCGTAATGCCCGGGGCAGTACCGGCTGGATCAATTGGCATAGGACCTCAGAGATTGGTCGTCGGGAAATCCGTCGGGAAGAGCTGCTGCAACACCTGCACCAAACGGTTGTACAACACGGTGTCCGTATACGAGAACGAGTCGGTACGTTGTTGCGGCGGAATCAATGACGGGGGATCCGGAAGCGGAGTAGACGGCTTCGATGCCGGACTCGGTTGACCTACACTGCTCAAGTTGATCGTCGTCAGCAATTTTTGGATCTTGCTGTACTCATCGAACGGGAACCCCTCCAAAAAGGATTGGAGCCCACCTGCTGGGCTCACAGGCGGTGGTTGCATGGTCCGGTTAGGCTGCGGCGACATGATAGGGGGCGGCTGGTTACCCGGAGGGATGACCGGCCGGTACGAAGCCGAGCTATAGCGAAGGAACGGAAAGATCTTCCGCCAATCGTCCCCTCTAACCACGACCGTGTAAGCCCGATCCCGAACGAACTCGACGTACGGAGTGTGGGAGCTGCCCGACAAAACCCGAGCCCGACCAGCCAGCGCATCTGTGATGGCCTGAGCTACCCGAGGCACATCGGAATACCGGATATGCGTCAGCCGCGTCCCACCCATCCGTTGGAGTCGTGAGTCCATCCACTAGAGGTGCCGCACAAAACCACTAGCTACCCCTTGTGAATGATCGCCTCTGTGGTCAAAAGCGTACCTGCCACAGAAACAGCGTTGGTCAGGGCCGAACGGACAACTTTCGTGGGGTCCACAACTCCGGCTTCAAGCAGGTTCTTCATGGTCATGTCCGAGGCGTCGAAGCCCACATGCTCATCGGACTCCAAGACCTTGGCGACGTAGAGATCCCCAACCAGGCCCGCATTTTGAGCAATCTGACGAAGGGGCTCGTTGCACGCTTGGAGCACCATCGCGAAACCCGCTTCCTCATCCACACCCTGGGGAAGCTCATGGGCCTCAAACAACCCGTCTTCGTCGTTGGACTGTAGCCCAGATCGAACCGCTTGAGCGGCACGCAGGTAAGCCAACCCACCGCCGGGAACAATACCCTCGTCAATCGAAGCCTTGGTGGCATAGAGAGCATCCTCCATGCGGGACTTGGTTTCCTTCATAGCCAGCTCGGAAACAGCACCCACCCGGATCACGCACACACCACCAAGAAGCTTACTCATGCGCTCCCGCAGTTTGTCTCGGTCGTACTCAGACCCAGATCGCTCAATGGCTGTCTTGATCTGAGCCACACGAGCATCGACGTTTACCTGATCCCCAGCGCCGTCAATGAGCAACGTGTCCTTAGCCGTCACCCGAACGCTGCCAATCCGCCCCAAGTGCTCCAAGGTCACCGAATCCAATTCCATGCCCATGGTCTTGGAGACAAAAAGCGCTCCCGTAAGAACAGCGATGTCCTCCAACAAATCATGCTGAGTAGCCCCGTAACCCGGACCCCGGATCAACTGAGCCTTGAGTTGCTTGAGATTGTGGTGGAAGGTCGCGATAGCGTCCCCTTGGAAATCAGGGGCAAGGACCACCAACGAAGACTCCGGGTTCTTTACGAGTTCCTCAAGGATCGCTAAAAAAGGGCGTACCGAGGACACCACATGGTCGGTCACCAACACGTAGGCGTCCCTCATTACGGACTCTTGCCGGGCCTCATCGAAGCAGAACGACGAGTTGACCCAACCACGGTCAAGCTTCATGCCGTCCGTAGCCTCCACACGGGTCTCCATGCCCTTGCCCTCTTCGATGTTGACCACGCCGTCCCGGCCGACTTTGGCTACAGCATCGGCGATCACCTTGGCGATCACCCGATCCCCGTTGGCACTGATCGTCGCCACACTCTCAATGTCCTGCTGCGTCTTGACCGGGATGGAACCAGAAACGATGGCGTCCACCAGCAACGCTGCCGCCTTGTCCATCCCCCGCTTGTAGGCCACCGGAGAGAAGTCAGCCGCGATCTGCTTCACCCCTTGAACAACCATGAAACGGGCCAACAAGGTTGAGGTCGTAGTGCCGTCCCCCGCATCCTCGCTGGTCTTGCTAGCTGCCTCACGGATAAGCCGACAGCCTATGTTCTCGAACGGATCTTCCAGTTCGATCTCTTTGGCGACCGACACACCGTCCTTCGTGATGAACGGGCTCCCGAAGGCCTTCTCCAAGCACACGTTGCGGCCCTTGGGGCCCAACGTAACAACCACAGCGTCTGCCAACTTGTTGATGCCGCGAAGCATCCCCTGACGAGCTTCGACTCCGTACTTGATCATTTCCAGTGGACTCCCTCTAGTGCCCACCTAGGGCATCAACGAGAGGTCCTATACACCGCGTTAATCTCGTCTGGATCAAGGTCCGCAGGATCCGGTTGAGACGACAGCACGACCCCCTGAGGCTGGTAGTGCGGGACTTCTTGCTCCCGAGGCTTCCACGCTGGGTTCTTCACCCGATAACCACGAAGTTTCAGCCAACCCAAGGCATCGAGGCCCACCAGTTTAGGGTCTGGGTGCTCCCCAAACCATTGCTGAACCCCCTCTGCATCCCGCACCAAGAGAGAATGCCACCCATCTTTCAAAGCGCGTTCCAACTGCCAACCAGGCGGCAACACCGACCTGATCCGGTCACAAACGTCATCGGCAGTCCAAGTCCTGGTTTCTTCGAGGGAGAACACTACAACCCGAGACCCTCGCCAACTTCCCACCGGATGAACCGGCGGATCGTGACGTTCTCTCCAAGCTGGGCTCCCAACTCCACACGAAGCTGTTCGATGGTCTTTCCCGGTACAACCACGGATTCTTGTTCTAGTAAGCACACCTCGGAATGCCACTTCGCGTACTTGCCCAAAATGATCTTCTCCTTCCGATCCTCTGGGGCATCCGCAGGGATCTGGGACAAGAACACTTCCCGCTGGTTCTCATAGGCAGCCACCGAAATTTGCTGCTCTCGCAACGCCAACGGCGCTGCCGCCGTAATCTGCATCAACACCAAATCCGCGAACTGTCTGAAAGCGTCTGACTTCGCCGCAAAGTCTGTCTCGCAGTTGATTTCAACCACAGACACGATCTTCCCGTCACTGTGGTTGTACGCGAACACCTTGCCCTCGGTGGCAAGCCGCCCTGCCCGTTCCGCAGCCTTGATGACGCCACGCTTCTTGAGCAGCTCCAACGCTTGCTCCACGTCCCCGCCAGATTCTTCAAGAGCCTTACGGCAAGCGTCCATCCCGACGCCGGACCGAGCACGAACTTCCTTGATCTGATCTAACGTCGTCATGGTGCGCCCCTGTCAACTCCGAACCGGAAACCCTGTGTCGCCAACGATTGAATTCAACACCGCCCGTACCAACCGAAGCTCCTGAGGGGTCAACTCACCACAACGAAGACGTAACTCAGAAGCCGACGCACCGTACCACTCTCGGAGTCGCGCCAACATAGCTTCTTCAAGCTCTCTAGAGATGGGCACCCATTAAGGATAATACACCGGGAGTCCAAGCACAACACCACAATTGAAAAAGGCGGTGACCTTACAGCCACCGCCCTAGATACCCCAACTTTAGCCCTTACCAGCGGCTAGACTTCTGGGACAACTTCTTCTTAGCCTTGGGCTTCTTATCCTCAACAGGCGGAAGCACAGCAGGCACAACATGAGGCAGCACCATAAAAGGGGCAGGACTCACAGTTGGCCCAGGGACCAACTGAACCCCATTATTGGGCCAAATGGTGAACAAAGGATTGTACGTACCACCACCACCACCAACAATCACGTCCCCTGCACCTGCACCGTCACCAACCACGTTCGTACCGTCACCCCAACCGGAACCGCTCCCGACGACGACACCAGGATGGGCAGCGTCTGCTACGAAAGACGCCGACACACTATCTTGGGAAGTATTGGACATCACAACACCAGCAGAACGCAAAGCCGATGACGCCGATGCCCCATACGTACCCCCTAAACCTCTGGTTGCCCCACGGCTAAAACCAGCCATGTGTCCTGCGTTACCCGCACTCACGTACGCGGTATGGGAACCTACCCGACTCGACATGTCCTGAGCCACAGCCGCAAGACCCGCTAACCCCCGACCCATCACGCCATCCGAACAGAAGTTCATGACCGCCGCAGCTTGGGTGTAGTTACCAGCCTTGGCATGGACTTCGGCTTCGATCTGGGCTCTCACGATTTGAGCCAGCCCAACGATCTGGTCCAAGTCCGTGTCCGCTGCCTTCTGTTCTTCCCCGGCCTTGACGAACTGCACCTTGGCCTTCACTTCGATCGTCTTGTGCTCCCGACGAAGGTTTGCGTCCAGGACGTCATACCCGATCTTCACATCGAAGACGTTGACCTCACGCGGAAAGGCGTTCTTCTGCGCTTGGAGCTTGATCCCGATCACAATGTGCCGGGTTTCCTCCGAGAGGATGTCCGGGATCTTGATCGCGACCTGACCCAACGCTTCTTCTTCGACCTCTACGTCCGAGACGACCCCGGTGATCAGGTGGCCCGCAAGCGGGGAAACCTCCAACACAAGGTTCGTTGCGTGGGTAGACAGAAGTCCACCCAACTCCTTACCGAATGCAGAGAGAGCATCGTCCGGGTTCTGGACGAAAGCGTAGTTGCCGTTACCTGACTTCGCGAGATCCAGCAAGAAGTCCTGCTGGGCGTCGTTACCGTACCCAAAGGCACTCACTGAAGCGATACCTAGATTCGGCTTCACGAGAGCCAGGATCTCCGCCGGGGTCTTTGCCGGACCCGTGTTGGCAGCCCCGTCCGTGAAAAGGATCACACGAGTGATCACCTCTGAGGGCAGGTCCATGTTGTTGGCAACCGAGAAGCCTTCGAGCAACGCAGAAGCGATGTTGGTGGCTCCGCTGAGACGCAGAGCGCCGACCTTACGCTTGAGGTCGTCCTTGGCCTCAAGGGTGCAACGCACCGGCTTCTGCAAGACCTGGGCGTCGTACGAGAACTGAATGAGCCCGCAATAGTCGTTGGGCGTCAAGTGGTCGATCAACTTAATGAGCGACTTCTTGGCGTACGCGAACTTATCCCCCTCCATCGAAGGAGACACGTCGATGAGCGGCACAAAGCACAACGGAGGGCGCTTAGCGTCCCCCGTTACAGCCGGAGCCGTCACAGACAGCACTAGATGCGCATCGGCATCCTGATCGAACTGAACCTTGTTAAACGTGAGACGAGCGTCGATTTTCATGGTTTTGGCTACTCCCGTAGTCGTCTGGCCCGAGCACTTCCCGTGACGCAAACCCTGGACGGGGTCCCAAATCACGAAATTGTCGAGCTGTTTTCAGAACGTCCGCTGCCGCTCCAAACCCTTACGGGCGCGATTGGCAGTACGAGAGATCCAAACCCAGAGGGCGCGACCTCACGCTTTACCCTGTACACCAACACACAAAAAGATCAAGCCCCCTCATGCAGCTTTGATTCGATCCAACCCCTCACGACGAATCGTGCGGGAACTGATGGATTCCTTGCGGTACGCCACACGG
>Ga0315277_10011444_pt1 | contig 11179 bp, 11 predicted proteins | sample YL17G05_15_MG_FD_203695 | JGI IMG/M metagenome (GOLD analysis project Ga0315277, IMG submission 203695) | Sediment microbial communities from Yellowstone Lake, YNP, Wyoming, USA - YL17G05_15 | ecosystem: Environmental > Aquatic > Freshwater > Lake > Sediment | place: USA: Wyoming | collected... | reverse complement strand
GGAAAGCCACGGGTCCCAGGCTCCTGGGACAGCCGGGTTGCCGAAGCAGAAGAAATTTTGCTAAACCCGTGGCCTATATTTTAGCCACGGGTTTTTTATTGATGGGAATGACAAATTTTAAAGGAGGGAAGGAAGAATGAAGACACTTTGGATTGGAATGATGGCCATCACATTTGTCTTAGGAACGGGAATAGTGGCTGCGATGTACATTTTTGGAAAGATGGTTTTCTCCTATACAACAAAAAGTATAGCTTGAAGCCAGCCTATTATCACCAAACCATACGTAGGTGGAGTTTAAACTCCACCTTTCCCCTTTATTAACCTTCCTTTAGAGTTTTTTCTCTAACCATTTCTTGACAATTAATAGACTCGTAAACATTTTTAAATTGAAAGAGTGCATTATTTTATAAATTTGCCATAGGCATGACAATAGGGTGTGATTACTGGAGGTGGTGATTATAATGAAAATTTTATTCCTATTGTTGGTGGTAATGCTCATCGCCATCAATGGGTGTCAAAAGTCCGATGTCGTTCAACAAGGGGTGAGAAATGATATGACCGAGGAAAACATGGCGACAAGAAAGGCTACCTTTGCAGGGGGATGTTTTTGGTGTACGGAAGCGGATTTCGAAAAATTGCCAGGGGTTGTGAAAGTCATATCCGGCTACACTGGAGGAAACAAAGAGAACCCCACTTATGAAGAGGTATCGTCAGGGACAACCGGGCATGTAGAAGCTGTTCAAGTCTATTATGATCCCTCTAAAATAACTTTTGAAGAATTACTCGATTTCTTTTGGAAACATATCGATCCCACCGATGGGGGTGGACAATTTATAGATCGAGGTCAGCAATATCGAAGTGTAATCTTTTATCATGACGAAGAGCAAAAAAGATTGGCAGAAAAGTCCAAGGAAGCATTAGACAAATCCGGAAGGTTTAGTAAACCTGTTGTGACCGAGGTTATAAAGTTTAGTAAATTTTATGATGCAGAGGGGTATCACCAAGATTACTATAAAAAACATTCTCTCAAATATAGTTATTACAGACACGGGTCAGGTCGAGACCAATTTTTAAGCAAGGTGTGGGGAAAAGACTCGGAGGGCATAACACCCAAGAATGAAAGGACCTATCGAAAGCCTGATGACGCCACGCTGAGAAAGAAACTGTCGTCTTTGCAGTATAAGGTGACCCAAAAGGATGGCACCGAACCTCCTTTTCAAAATGAATACTGGGATAATAAGAGAGAAGGGATTTACGTGGATATCGTCTCTGGAGAACCTCTGTTCAGTTCCTATGACAAGTTCGATTCCGGGACAGGATGGCCAAGTTTTACCAAGCCCCTGGAGCTGGGGAATATTATCGAGAGAGAAGATAACGGCTTATTTATGAAACGCATTGAGGTGAGAAGCCGACACGCCAATTCACATCTCGGCCATGTGTTTCCCGACGGGCCAAAGCCGACTGGACTCCGGTATTGTATGAATTCTGCGGCATTAAGATTCATACCCAAAGAGGAATTGGAAAAAGAAGGCTATGGAGAATATTTAAGGCTCTTTACGAAAAAGTAAGGATGCAGGGGGCATTCAATCCGTTTCCAAAATAATTCTTGCATCTACGGCCACCGCCTTATTTTTATAAGCAAATATTGGGTTCAGTTCTAATTCTTTAATTTGGGGATTCTCCTCTATCAATTTGGATATCTTAAGAATGATTTCAATTAAAGCAGAAATGTTGGCAGGTTCTTTTCCCCTGTAGCCCTGCAACAATGGATATCCTTTTATTTCTTTGATCATCTCCTGAGCGTCTCTTGGTTCAACAGGAATAACCCTGAAAGAAACGTCTTTGAGTAATTCTACAAAAATACCTCCCAAGCCAAACATGATGACAGGTCCAAATTGCGGGTCTTTACTGGTCCCTACGATGACTTCTGTTCCTGGCAGGGCCATTTTTTGCACGGATACTCCATGGATGATCGCATCAGGGTATTGTTTCCTGACTTTTTTTAAAATTTCGTCATAAGCCTTTTTTACTTCGGCGATACTGTTTATCGAAAGTTTCACTCCACCCGAATCGCTTTTGTGAATCACATCCGGGGAAGTTATCTTGAGGGCAACAGGGAAGCCCATTTTCTGGCTCAATGAGGCAGCTTCTTTTTGGGTCTTTGCCAATTTGGTCTCTACCACCGATATCCCAGCCTGCTTGAGAATTTTTTTAGATTCAAATTCGGTGAGGATGGACCTGCCTTCTTTTTTGACTTGATCGAAAATCGAAAACTTCCCCATCATTCTTCTCCCTTCTTTCGGTTTGAATATTGATAAGCCATGCCGAGCGCTTTAATGGCCGTCTCAAGGTCTGAGAATACCGGAAATCCTAAATCTTCCATTCGACTGGACATGTCATTGATGAGAGGTATGCTCGGACCATAGATCCAGGTGGCGATGGTTTTTTGATGACTTCCCCGCAATTCTCCATAAAATTTTAGATATTCCTCTACAAATTCTTTAAACGGGCTTGTCCAGATGACATTGAAGAGGCAATCGATATGATCATCCGACAGAACCGTTTTTATAATTTCAGAATAGATCGTCATATAATTATTAACCGCCATGGGCGGGCCAATATCCACAACCGTTTTTCCCAAACCAGGGAAAATCGCATCCAACTTTTTGGCTATTTCGGGCGATAATCGGGCAACCGATAGACCATATTTTGACCCTTCGTCTATAGCTAAAACTCCTACCCCTCCAGTAAAGGTGACAATCCCCAGCCGATTTCCCTTTGGCAAGGGTTGAAGAGAGAAAATTTTGGGTAATTCAAAAAGCTCACGGAATTTTTCTAAGCGAATGATTCCTGCTTGTTGACAGGCAGCACTGAAAATCTGATCATCCATTGCCAGTGCACCGGTGTGGGAAGCAGAGACCTTTGCCCCTTCTTTTGTCCGGCCAGATTTTAAAATTAAGACAGGCTTTTGGGTAGTGACCCTTTTTGAAATTTTCAGGAACCTTTGTCCATCTTGGATACTTTCGAGATACATGGTGATGACTTTTGTCGCTGGATCGCTTTCAAGGTATTCAAGCAGATCACACTCATCGACATCACATTTATTGCCGTAATCACATATTTTGCTCACCCCGTAGTGAAGGTCAGCGTAGGGGAATGCCTGGGGATTAATCATCCCTGTTTGAGCACAGATCGCTACGGCCCCTGGTTTTACTTTTTTATATCCTGGTTCATAGGGATCGGGAATGAGGCCATTGGCTGAATTGACAACGCCTGCCGTATTCGGCCCAAGTATTCGGATGCCTGCCTCTCTGGCGATCTCTAAAATTTCATTTTGCAATTTGGCTCCCTCTTCATCCCTTTCTGCAAAACCATCTGCCACCACAATCACTGACTTGATTCCTTTCCCAGCACATTCTCTCATGACATCGGGAACAGATCGTCGGTTGATCATAATGAGTACCAAATCTATTTTCTCCGGTATTTCATTGATGGAAGGATAGACCTTCAATCCAAGAACTTCTTGATAGGAAGGATTCACCGGATATATTTTCCCTCCGAAACCTGCATTCAATAAGGTTTTTACTACCACATAGCCGCCAAAATAACCTTCTCTCAACGATCCGACGACCGCCACACTTTGCGGTTCAAAAAAAAGTGACAGAACGCTTTTTTCTGATCTCGAAACTTCACCTTTCATTTAAAATCCCCCTTCTTCCTTACCCCAACTCAAATTTGAGAGAATGACAGGTTTAAAGGTAACAATTTTATATGACGATTTCAACTTGATTTTTCGTTTGCTTTCCCTTCAATAATTTTTTAAATAATAGGTGTCTCCTATGAAAGATAAGATTCCTTCACCTTCCGGTTGGTTCGTCGTTGGTTCCAGTTTCGTCACCCTCGCCCTTGTCTACGGAATCTGGTATTCCTTCTCCGTCTTCTTTGTCGCCCTTTTAAAAGAATTTGGCTGGAGCCGTTCCGTCGGTGCTGGCGCTTTCTCCTTATTTATCATTTTTAGTGCAATTATTGGTCCTTTTGTCGGAAACATGGTGTCTTCCGCTAAGCCCCGAAGAGTAATTTTAGGGGGAGCACTGATTTTAGGCGCAGGGCTCGCTCTATGCAGCTTCACTCAGACCTGGTGGCAATTCTACATCTTTTTCAGTTTGATCACCGCTGTGGGTTTGGGCGCTACGGGTTGGGTGCCCCATACCACCATCATACAACAATGGTTTAAAGAAAAGAGGGGATTAGCCACTGGGATTATCTCTGCTGGAATAGGAATTGGAATTTTAATCTGTGTTCCCTCTGCCCAATATCTCATCATCCAATTAGGATGGCGGATGGCTTATCGAATCATGGCGGTTTTCATTCCCCTCGTTGTTATTTCTATGGCGATTCTTTTTTTGAAAAAACCTCCCCAAACCGCGTCTCATCAAATCGAAGTAGGAATTTTCATAAAGACCATAAAAGATCTTCTGGTTGTCAACGAGGGATGGGCTTCACAGTCGTGGACGGTAAAGAAAGCCATCGCGACAAGACCCTTCTGGCTTCTGGCGCTTTCCTTTTTCTTGGGGAGTTTCATTATTCAGTCAGTCTTCGCACATCAAGTAGCTTTTTTTGTGGATCGTGGTTTAGATGCCCTTCTGGCTTCTTATATCGTGGGGATTATCGGCATTGTCAGTCTTGGCGGGAAGATCCTTTGGGGCACATTGTCAGATAAAATTGGGAGGGAGATTACTTATACGATGGGAATCATCTGCTCCATACTCGGAATGTTATGGCTTATCCTATTCAATCTATTGCCTTCCTCGAGTCTCCCTTATTTTTATGCTATCTTCTTCGGTATGGGATATGCTGTTCAGACGGCTCTCCCTCCTCTCATCACAGCGGATTTTTTTGAGGGGCAGGGCTATGGAGGTATCTTTGGGATACTCATAATCTTTGTAGGGATAGGAGGGGCCTTTGGCGTATGGTTTGCCGGTTTTCTTTATGACCAGATAGGAAGCTATGTCCCTGTTTTTATCATTACGATCATCTGTGCCTTTTTTTCTTGCCTGAGTATCTGGTGGGCAGCTCCCAGGAGAATCAGGATGGTGCCGGGGAAAAGGGGGAAATCCAGAGAGTGATCGAAATCTATTCGTCAGTAAGCTAATCGATCAGGTGGACATCCAAAAAAAGATCTCCTCGCTCGCCATCTTTACCTTGTCCGCCCAATCCCTTTAAACGTAAGCGCGTTCCTTCCTCAACACCGGGAGGGATTGTAACCATGAGGGTCCTCTTTCTTAATCCTTGAGGAATGGAGATCATCTTTTTCGTTCCAAAGCGTGCTTCCCTGGGTGTAATTCTGATGATCCCGTGAAGATCCAACTCATCCGGGATCGAAAGGGGAGTGAGGGGTTGTATACGATGAGTTCTCTGCCGTTCGGTATATTGTCGAAGTCCATCACTTAAACCTGTCCTTGGGATGACATCAAATATTTTTATAAAAATGAGACCAGCGACAAAACCACCGATATGGGCCCAGAAGGCGATGCCTCCAACATTGCTGGAGGTGAGGCCTGCAGAAAATAATTGGAGGAGAAGCCAAAACCAGAGGAAGATAAAGGCAGGAATCTCGACAAATTGAAAAAAGAAAAAGATCGGTATCAATGTCAAGATCTTGGAACGGGGATAAAGGAGGAGATAAGCTCCCATGACACCTGAAACGGCTCCGCTCGCCCCGATGGTAGGAATATTGGAATTCCAATTCGTGAAGAGGTGGACCAAACCAGCTGCCACACCGCAGAAAAGATAGAAGACGAGATATCGAATGTGGCCGAGCCTGTCTTCAATATTGTCCCCAAAGATATAGAGAAACCACATATTCATAATAATATGAAGGAATCCTCCATGAAGGAACATGGAAGTCAGAAATGGGAGATATTGTTGGAACCCTGTAAAGTGAGCAGAAAGTCCTGGATCGTGGTATCGGAGGGGTACCATTCCATAGAGATAAAAGACCTCTTTCAAATCGGAACCCTGAACGAGCTCCCATAAGAAAGCAACAATATTTAGGCCAATGATAATGAAGTTGACGACTGGGAAGTTCTTTGAACGAATGGCATCTCGAATGGGAATCATAGGGTTAAAATCTAAAGCTCAAATGTCAAATTCTTGGGTAGGCTTTTATTATTCCGTAGTATAAATCTTCAAAATTTAGAAGACAAGAAGAATCGAGAAGGTTAGAAGTTAATGAATTAGTGCTTGATTTTTAATGGGGTGTGGGTTAATTTAGACAAAGAATTAGAATAACCAAAAAAATAAAGTTATTGGGTCAATAAGTTATTACTCATTGAATGATCTAATTACCCAGTGACTAAATAACTAAGAAGTTTTGGGATTTAAATAAAGTGGTCCCATCGTCTAGTGGCCTAGGACACTGGCCTCTCACGTCGGTAACAGGGGTTCGAATCCCCTTGGGACCACCAATTATAACAAGAAAAGCCCTGGTCATTGATCAGGGCTTTTCTTATGCATAAGCTTCCGTCGATTACAGGGTTGCTTTCACGAAGAAAGCCATAGGGAAAAGTAAGAGAGTGGGAATAACTTCCGGTCTGTCAGACCGTGGGGGAGATCATGAGAGACTTGCCGATAAATTTTTCAACTTAGTCATATCTTCTGGAGAGATATTGATAAATCTCACTCCAGATCGATAATGTTGTTCCCCTTCGCTCAATGGAGGGTTAATCCAAACTACCTCAACAAGCATTTCGATTGCATTCAATTTAGCCTCAGAAGAGAAAAAAAGCTTCATCTTCAGGTTTTGACCAATCTCTATCTGCTCTGGAAGAAGAATCTGTAATCCGCCTTCGCTCGCATCGATAGTCTGGCCACTTTGATTAATTCGCGAGTCGGCTCGATAGTATTCTACCGGGAGAGAAATTGGAAATCTGCGGTATGTTCTTCTTTCAAAATTAGCGATCCCATAACGGGGTTTGGTTTCTTTTTCTTCGGTTTTCATTTGGAACCTCTACAAGAATATTTGATACAAACTTACTAAATTTCTCAGGTGTGGTCAACAAGAATTTATGGAAGTGTTAGTCCATTTTATACGCCCTAAAATAACAAATTTGGGTCGGGAATTCGGTCGGGACTCAATCCCGTTAGATGGGTTTAGAAATGGATCAATATTGTATCTATCATGGGTGTCTCCCTTCCGTCCTTCCCTGAATAACAAACTGACACCCCTTCGATGAAATGCTTGGGAGTTCTTGTCCAATCTCTAAACCTGTGTTATGTTTTCCATCAGATAAGGGCTATTTTTGTTTATCATCAGGGAGGAGAGAAGTCATGATCGGGAAGAAGATTCGGATGGAACGTATCATGAATCGAAATTCTGGTAAGACGGTGATTGTCCCTATGGATCATGGGGTCACTCAGGGGCCGATTGCCGGGTTGATCAATATCCAACAGACGATTAAGGCCGTCGTGAAAGGTGGAGCGAATGCTATCATCCTCCATAAGGGGTTAGTTGAAACGGGTCATATGGGTAGAGGAAGGGATGTGGGCTTGATCCTTCATCTCTCAGCAAGTACCGAAATGGCGCCCAACAAAGATTCAAAGGTGATGGTGTGCACGGTTGAAGAGGCCATCAAGTTAGGAGCAGATGCAGTCTCCATCCACGTGAACCTTGGGGACCAGGATGAGAAGATGATGTTAAAAGATCTGAGTTACGCAGCCAAAGCGGCCATGGAATGGGGGATGCCCCTTTTAGCGATGATGTACACCAGAGGCCCCAAAGTGAAGAGTGAATATGATGTCAAGGTGGTAAAGCATGCGGCTCGATTGGGGGCAGAATTGGGAGCAGATATGATCAAGGTCCCTTATACGGGATCCTCGGAGAGCTTCCAAGAGGTGGTAGAAGGTTGTTCCGTCCCGGTATTAATTGCTGGAGGCGAGAAGGTAGAGACCGACAAGGATATTTTGGAGATGGTCAAAGGGGCGATCGCTGCAGGAGGGGCAGGGGTCTCCATCGGAAGAAATGTTTTTCAACATAAGGATCCAGAGAAGATCGTTAAAGCGATTTCCAAGATCGTCCACAAGGGCTTCACGGTCGAAGAAAGTCTGAAGGAACTTAAAGGGAAATGAAAATCGTTTGGGTGAAGGTCATCCCGTGGAGTTTAGAATTGGCCCAGGCTGCCATGGAGGGTGGGGCCGATGCCCTCTGGATTCCGCCAGGAATGCAATCAGAGGTAAAAAAGATTGGGATCATCCCCACGATAGCCGAAGATGGAGATGTCGTATTAGGGAGAGATGTTGTGGTGAAGGAAATTCGGAAGAAACAGGACGAAGAAGAGATTTTTAACCTGACCCTCTCCAAAAAAGTGGTTGTGAGAGGGGTGGACTGGACCATCGTCCCTCTCGAGAATCTATTGAGTAAGACGAGAAATATCTTCGTGGAGATCCAGGATCCTCAGGAAGGACGGACAGCACTGGGGATTCTTGAAAAAGGGGTGGAGGGAGTTGTGATCAACAATCCCGATCCTGATGCCGTACGGCAAATGCTCTTAATGTTCAAAGAGAAAAAAGAAAAATTAGAGCTTCTAACAGCCAGAGTCAAGCGTATCGAGCCTTTGAGCTCAGGAGACCGGGTCTGTGTGGATACTTGTTCTTCAATGGATTTAGGGGAAGGGATGCTTGTGGGCAATAGCAGTCAGGCCCTTTTCCTCATTCATTCTGAGAATGTGGAGAACCCCTTTGTCAATACAAGGCCCTTTCGGGTGAATGCGGGTCCTGTCCATGCCTATATTCGTATGGCGGATGGGCAGACAAAATATCTCTCGGAAATCAGAACAGGGGATCGTGTGATGATCGTGAATTTTGAGGGCAAAAGCTATCCTGCCGTGGTGGGAAGGGCCAAGGTGGAGAGGCGGCCCTTGGTTTTGGTAGAGGCTGAAGAGAAAGGTGAAACTATTTCAGTGATCCTTCAAAATGCTGAGACCATCCGACTGATCCGACCTGATGGAAAGGCCATTTCGTTGATAGACCTTCAGGAAGGGAGCGAGGTCCTGGTCTACCGTGAAAAAGGAGGAAGACATTTCGGGGTTCAGATTGATGAGACTATTGTAGAGAGGTGAGAGCTTGGGAAAGCTTTGTATTCCTATTGTCGAGACGACTATGGGAAAAGCCCTGATCGCCATCAAAAAAGCTAACCGATTGACAGATCTGATTGAGCTTCGAGTAGATTATTTAAGGAATGCAAGACTGGCGCTTCTCCTTCAAGATCGGAAGAAACCATTTATCATTACCAATCGAAGAAAAGAAGAAGGGGGTAAATACAGAGGCGAGGAAAGAAAAAGATTGAGCGTTTTAGAGGAAGCCATTCATTTGGGAGCAGATTATATTGATGTGGAATTGGCAACGGAAAGGTCATTGCTTCAGGGTTTAGTCAGAGATAAAAGAGGGACACAGGTCATCCTCTCCTTCCATGATTTTCGAAGAACACCTTCCCTAAAAGAACTGCAAAGGATTTCTTGGCAAATGATTCAATTGGGAGCGGATGTGATCAAGATCGTTCCCTTTGCCAGGTCCTGGGAAGACAATCTCAGCATCCTATCGCTTATTCCTTTTGCCAGAGAAAGAAGGCAGAAGATCGTTGCCTTCTGCATGGGAGAAAAGGGGAAGATCAGCCGCATCTTTTCTCCCTTCTTCGGAGCTGCCTGGACATACGCTTCGATTGATCGAACCAGAGTCTCTGCTCCAGGGCAACTGACCGTCCGGGAGTTAAAGGATACCTGGGAGAAAATGAGATGATTGATGGACGGACGGAGCTTTACGGAATTATCGGAAATCCGATCCGACACAGCTTGAGCCCCATGATTCACAATGGAGCTTTTAAAAGACTGGGTTGGAATGCTGTTTATCTGGCTTTTGAAGTAAAGAAGCTTGAAGAAGCTTTAAGAGGGATCCGGGAACTCGGGGTGAGGGGAGTGAGCGTCACCCATCCATTTAAGACCGAAGTGATTCCTTTTCTTGATAAGGTCGAAGGGTTGGCAAAAAAGATCGGAGCCGTTAACACGATTGTCCATCGAGGGGGAAGGCTCATCGGTTACAACACGGATTGCGATGGGGCTTTAGAAGCATTGGAAGAGAAGATGGAACTGAGATGGAAGAAGGTTGTTCTTCTTGGGGCAGGGGGTGCTGCCCGAGCCATTGGTTTTGGTCTAAAAAAAAGAGACTGTCAATTGATCATTGCCAATCGCTCGCGAGATCGGGGTGAAGCCTTGAGTAGAGAGCTGAAGTGTCATTTCAAACCCATGTCCTCTCTCGTCAAGATGGAGGCAGGAGAACTTGAAGCCGATGTCGTGATCAATGCGACCTCTCTTGGAATGGTTCCACGAGAAAGAGAAACTCCATTTCCAAAAAAGTTGTTGAGAAAAGGGATGATGGTCATGGACATTGTCTACGAGCCCTTGCAGACGAAACTCCTCCGTGAGGCTAAAGAGAAGGGATGTCTCACGATCAATGGGTTGGAGATGCTTGTTCGGCAGGGTGTGGCCCAATTTATGATCTGGACAGGGAAGAGGCCAGAAATCAAACAGATGAGAAATGATCTTTACAAGGCATTAAAGTAGGAGGCACTGGAAAAATAACCAAATTCCAAATACCAATAATCAAATAAGCACCAAATTTCAATGACCGAAAGATATTTAGGTATTGGGTCATTGGAATTTAAATCAATCTTGGCCGAATTTTTTCCAAGATGAGGTCAGCAGAAGAAAAGAAGATGATTGAGATAAGGCCTCTTGGTCATTGTGATGGAGTCGTGACCATCCCTGGATCAAAAAGCTATACTCACCGTGCCCTTATCCTTTCTTCATTAGCCGATGGCGAATCTGTTTTAATCCATGCCCTTCGATGTGAAGATACCGAGCATACAGTTCAGGCACTGATAAAATTTGGAGTGGAGGTCTTTTGGGAGGGCGATCGGGTTCGTGTCCAAGGAAAAGGAGGAAAGTTTAAAGCAACGGATGACAGAATCAATGTGGGGAATTCAGGTGCCTCCATGAGATTTCTCACAGCACTGGCTGCTCTCAAGAATGGAGTCACTCTCTTGGACGGGAGTGAACGGATGAGAAGGCGGCCCATTGGTGAACTGCTGAATGGTTTGGGAGAGCTGGGGGTCAAAGCCTATTCCAAA
>Ga0315277_10011443_pt1 | contig 11180 bp, 7 predicted proteins | sample YL17G05_15_MG_FD_203695 | JGI IMG/M metagenome (GOLD analysis project Ga0315277, IMG submission 203695) | Sediment microbial communities from Yellowstone Lake, YNP, Wyoming, USA - YL17G05_15 | ecosystem: Environmental > Aquatic > Freshwater > Lake > Sediment | place: USA: Wyoming | collected... | reverse complement strand
ACCAATAAAAAGCCGTTCTCAAGGCCGGGCGAAAGTTGTATAATATGACGGTGAAGAGAAAAGCTGTTTTCTGCCTCCTGGCTGCCTTATTCGTCCTGGGGATCTTCTCTTTCGCCTTCGCCCAGAAGAAGAAATCGTCTAAGGACCTTCCACCGAACTACAGGAAGTGGCTTGAAGAAGAGGTCGTTTACATCATAACGCCCAAGGAAAAGGAAGTCTTTCTGCAGCTCGAAACCGACCGCGAGAGGGAGATCTTCATCGACGCCTTCTGGAAGCAGCGCGACCCCGACATCCTCACCCCGGAGAACGAGTTCCGAGTCGAACACTATAAGCGCGTCGCCTACTCCAACCAGTTTCTAGGGAGAGAAGGTCCGGGCGCCGGCTGGCGGTCGGACATGGGCAGGCTCTACATCATCCTGGGAGCGCCCCAGCAGATCGAGCGCTACGAGAACCTGACCGAGATCTACCCGGTGGTCATCTGGTTTTATGACGGCATGGCCAAGTACAACATCCCCAATTCGTTCTACATCATGTTCTGGAAGAAATCAGGGACCGGAGAATACGAAATCTACTCTCCCGTCAAGGACGGACCGGCCAGCCTGCTGATTCATTTCAAGGGTGACTCGGCCGACTATACCACGGCCTATAACCAACTCATGAACGTAGAGCCCACCATCGCCGACGCCTCGCTCTCCTTCCTGCCCGAAGAGTCTGGACGGATTCTCTCTCCCTCCATAGCTTCAGAGATCCTGGTCACCAGCAAGATCCCCAGCATCCCTCGAGAGTCGGTCAAGGACGCCTACGCCGAGAAGCTGCTGGCTTACAAGGACGTCGTCGAGGTCGACTACACGGCCAACTACATTGACAACGAATACTTCGCCGCGGTCATCCAGGAAAAGAGCGGCATCGCCTTCGTCCATTACCTCATCGAGCCGGCCAAGCTCACCTTCATCCAGGTCGGCGATCGCTTCCGGGCCAACCTCGAGGTCAACGGCAAGGCGGCGGACCTCGCGGGAAACACGATCTACCAGTTCGACCGGACTATCCCCATCGACTTCAGCCGGGAGCAAGTGGAGAGCGTCCGGCCGAAGCTCTTCAGCTTCCAGGACCTCTTCCCGCTCATTGAAGGCCGCTACAAGCTCAATATTCTCCTCAAGAACACCATGTCCAAGGAGTTCACTTCCGTGGAGCGGGACATCACCATCCCCCTCCTATCCGCTCTCAGGCTCAGCCGCATCGTCCTGGCGAACAAGATCATCCCGAATTCGGCCTACCGAGGGCAGAACAAGCCTTTCCTGATCGGGGACACCCAACTTGTACCCTCGCCGAGGAACGACTTCACCCTTCAGAACAAGCTCTTTGTGTACTTCCAGCTGCTGGGCCTCGACCAGGACCTCAGGGACAGCGGAGTCCTCGAGTACACGATCTCCAAAGAGGGACAGAAGGTCTCCTCGACCAGCAAGCCCTTGACCGACTACCCGGACAAGGCGAACATCCTGGAAGAATTCTCCCTGGCCGGCCTGACCTCGGCCTACTACCGGATCAAGGTCTCACTCCTGGACCGGAACCAGAAGGAAGTCCTGTTCGAGCAGGCCGACTTCTTCATCTCTCAAATGCCCGTTTTGCCCCGGCCCTGGGTTCTCTCGCTTCCTCTCCCCGCGACGGCAGATCCGCTCTTCGCCAATATCTTGGGGAACCAGTTCCTGAACGCCAAGGACCGCGCCCGGGCCAAGTCCCTGCTTGCCGAAGCCTACCGCCGGAACCCTGCGTCGAGCCAATATGCCCTGGATAACTGCCGCATCCTCCTGGAAGACAAGGAATATCAGAAGATCAAGGAAGTGGCCGGTCCTTTCCTCCAGACCGAAAAGCAATTCGATTTTTTACTCTACCTCGGAGAGGCCTCCCAAGCGCTGGGCGAACTGGCCGAGGCCGTCGCCCGTTACAAGGAGTATCTGGCCCACTTCGGGGCGAACATCAACGTGCTTAACTCAATCGGCGACTGCTATTATCAACTCGGCAATTGGGAAGAGGCCCGCGTCGCTTGGCAGAGGTCCCTGGAGATCAGCCCCAAGCAGGACGAAGTCAAGAAGAAGCTGGACTCTCTCAAGGAGAAAAAATGAGAATCAGGCGGGCAATCTTCGGGTTCGGCTTGATCTTTCTTCTCTCCTGCTCCGCGGGGAGAATGCCCAAAAATCTGGCTCCTGAAGAGCAGGAATTTCTCTCCAGTGTCCGCTACATTATCAGCGGCCAGGAGAAGAAGGCGTTTCTCGCCCTCCCTCCCTCCGAGCGGTCCCGGTTCATCGACGAGTTCTGGAAAGAGCGGGACCTCGACCCCAGTACGGAAATCAACGAGTATAAGACCGAGTACCTGAAGCGGATCGCCGAGGCGAAACATCTCTTCTCGGAAGGTGGGACTTCCGGCTGGCTGACCGACAGGGGAAGGATCTATATCCTCCTTGGGCCTCCCGAGCAGCGGGAGACCTACCCCCGGGGCTATAGCTTCTACAGTCAGCCGAGTGAGGTCTGGCATTATGGCTTTTATGAGCTCTACTTCGTCGATTCCCGCTGGAACGGGAACTTCGAGCTCGTCCCTGAAAGCGCCCGAATGATGGCCGAGATCAACAGCGCCCAGACGCAGCTCCGGTCCCAGCAGACGGTCGGCCAGAGTAAAGCCATTGCCGACTTTAACGTCGATGTCCGGAAAACATCCGACCGGGAGAGACTCATCGTTGTTTCCATCCCGTACAAGGACATCTGGCTCTCAGCGGAAGGAAAGGAGTTCAAGACAAGTCTTGAGCTCACCTGGGAGGTTTACGACGCCGCCGATAAAAAAATCCAGGAGGGGAAAAAGACGTCCCCCTTGGCTCTCACCCAAGAGCAGCTCAAGGAACTCAGCGGCAAGGAATTGACCATCGAGATCCCCCTCGATCTCGGGCCGGGGGATTTCCAAGTCGCACTGACCCTCAAAAATCTGACCGACCAGAACCAGGTCAGAAAACGCATAAAATTAAATTGACTGGATAAAGAGAACGGAGGCATTCATGAGGACATCCCGATGGCTATTTTTTATCGCACTCGTCCTGTCATTCCTTATCAGCGTTCAGGAAGTTAGGGCCCAAGGGGGGCGGGGAAAGGGCCGGGTTCAAGGACTGGTCCTGGATGATGCCGGCACCCCGATCGCTGGGGCCAAGGTGCTTTTAGAGATTCTTGCGAAGGAGTCGGCGCAGCGTGTAGAGACGACAGACAAAGACGGTGCCTGGGCGATGATCGACCTGGGCTCGGGCAACTGGCGGGTGACGGTGAGCGCCGAGGGGTACATCCCGACAACTACGACGATTTTCATCAGCCAGCTCCAGAAGAATCCCAAGTGCGTGCTGAAGCTGAAAAAACCGGAGATCGACAAGGATGCCGTCATCACCGACGAGGCCTCCCTAGCTTACATTGAGCAGGCCACCAAGCTCTTCAACGAGAAGCAGTACGACCAGTCTCTGGCCATCCTCGAGCAGTTCCTGGTTCAGAACCCCAAGGCCTACCAGGTCCAGATTCTCATCGGGGACTGCTACCGCGAAAAAGGCGAGCTCGACAAGGCGATCGAAATCTACACCAAGGCCGTAGAGCAAGCCAAGTCGGACGAAAAAACCGGACAGCAGATAACCGCCAAGGGTTTGGCGGCGATCGGGGACTGCTACCTGAGGAAGAACGATATCGCCAATGCCCAGGTCTTTTTCAAACAATCGATCGACACCAACCCGGACAACGAGAGCCTGGCCTACACCGTCGGAGAGATCTTTTTCTCCAACCAGAAGCTGGACGAGGCCATCCAGTACTTTACTAAAGCGACAGAGATCAAGCCGGACTGGCCTCCTCCCTATAACAAGCTCGGCCTGGTCTATTTGAATAAGACGGACTTCGAGAAGGCCAAAGAGAACTTCAAGAAATTTTTGACCCTCGAGCCCGAGGGCGAACAGGCCGCCCAGGTGAAGAGTATCCTCGAGTATCTGGACAAGATCAAATCCTGAGCCCGAGGCGGGCCTTTACTGGAGGAGCTTCTCCAGAACGAGAAGCTCCTGCTGGGCCCCGCGAACTTTGGCCTCGTCTTCGCCTTCCGGATTCCCGAGGTACAATTTCAGGTAATAGACCGCCTCCTTAATATTCCCCACCTTCTTCAAGGCAACGGTCAGATTGTAGTAGGCGTCTGGAGTGGGATGAATCTCGATGGCCGCTTTTAAGGCCTCAATCGCCCCGTTGATATCGCCGGCGTAGCCAAGGGCGATCCCCATATCCTGCAGGACCTCATAGTCATCGGGGAAATCCTGTTTGAGGCGCGCGTAGATTCCGATCGCCTCCTTCAGGTTCCCAGTCGTGGCCAGGTTCTGGGCATAGTTCTTGCGGAGGAACTTATTCTCCGGCTCAACGGCCAGGGCTTTCTCAAAAAAGCCGCGGGCTTCCTCCTTCTTCCCCATGAGGTCGATGATCCAGGCGGAGGCAAGGAGGCCATCGAAATAGTCCGGGTTGATGACCAGCACGGCCTGCCAGGCATCCAGGGCCTTCTGCAGACGGCCCATGGCCATATGAGTATGCGCCAACCGGGAGAGTAGCGTCACCGAGCCCGGGAGGGCGGCGATCCCGCGCTCAAGGATGCGGACGGCTTCGTCGAACTGGTTCATCCTGGCCTGGATAAGGGCAAGATTGACATAGTTGACCGGGGACCGCGGGTTGAGTTCGAGGATCCGGCTGTAGACCTTGGAGGCTTCGGGGTAGTTCCCTTCCATCTCCAGCGTCTCGGCCTTCTGACTCATCCGAAGTTCGTCCACCATGTCCTTGGGGTCAGGAAGAGGACCCGAGGGGGTGGAGGCAGTCTGGTCGACATACCCCAGCGAACGCAGTTTTTCCTGTTCCTCGGGAGTCAGCTCCCGCTTGGAGGCGGTGAACCCGGACGAGTATTTCGCGGTTGTCTCAGCCAGACGCTCCTTCATCAGTTCGGCATTCCTGCTTTCTTGGCCGAGGACGTTCTGCGTCTCCTGGGGGTCGGTCTTCAGGTTATAGAGTTCCGGCTTGGGCGCTTTGATGTATTTCCAGTCGCCGTCCACGAATCCGGTGAGCTCCGACCAGCCGTAATTCTCACGGGGAAAGTAGGTTTCCAGGTAGGTGCTCAGGTCCTTTTTCTCGCGGCCGGCCAGGTAAGGGAGGAGGCTCGTCCCCTGGATCTCGCTCGGCACAGGCAGGCCGAGCAGATCGAGGATCGAGGGGGCGATGTCGATGAGCCGGACCCGGGACTTGATGACGCCGCCTTTGGGCAGGTGCCCCTCGGCCTGAAAGATCAGCGGGACTTTGAGAGTCCCATCGTAGAGGAAGACGCCATGACCGGTCTCGACCTTCTCGCCGAAGGCCTCGCCGTGGTCCCCGGCTAGGACGATGAGGGTCTTGGATAGGAGGCCTTTCTCACGCAGGGCGGCGATGACCTGGCCGACGGTGTGGTCCATGTAAGAGATCTCGCCGTCATAGGGACTGTCGGCAAAATCGACGCTGTAAGGTGCCGGCGGATCATAAGGAAGATGGGGGTCGTAGAAATGGACCCAGCAGAAAAAGGGCGGCTTCTCAACGCTGTCGAACCAGCGGCGGAAGGCCGCGTAGACTTTCTCCGCCTTTCTCTCCGCGTTCAACGGTTTGAAAGCCTGGCCCTCAGCGAGCTTATCATCATAGACGTCGAACCCCTGGCCGAGCCCGAGCCGGGAATCGACCGTGAACGAGCCGACAAAAGCCGCCGTTTGAAAACCCCGGCCCTTGAGGACTTCGGCTAGCGTCGTCACCTCGGCAGGAAGGGCATAGGTGCCGTTGTTATGGACTTGATGGTAGAGAGGGTATGTCCCGGTCAGGATCGAGCAGTGCGAGGGAGTCGTCAGGGGGACCTGACTGTAGACGTTCTCGAACCGGACTCCGGCGGCAGCTAGGCCGTCGAGGTTCGGCGTCCGGGCCCGCGGATGGCCGTAGCAACCGAGCCGGTCGGCCCGGGTCGTATCGAGGGTTATAAGGAGGACATTTAAGTTGCTGTCCTGTTTGATTTTAGCTCCAGGCGCGAGAAAGCGAAGGACGACCAAAGCCGCGAGTGCGATGAATAACAGGGCGACAAAAAGAAGGACAGGCTTCACCCGGCGCCTGGGCTTTCCCTTCTCCGGCGCGGCCTCGGTCGCCGCTTTCCGGGGGGCGGTTTTCCCCGGAGATTCGTTTGTTTGCTGAAGCGTTTCCCCAATTCGGCGGCTGCCCTGCCTCTTCTTCTTTCGTCTTTTCTTGCTCATTTCATTCTTTCACACCATGTCTTTATCTTGCCTAGTTCGTTCCCCGACTTCAAGAATCATCAGTCTTTCTCTTGGATATATCTTCCCGTGATGAGACTCCCCTGCTTTCCCCTCCCTTGACGGGAGGGGATGAAGGGGAGGGTGATTCTAGGCACTTTTTCACTATTACTTCAAGTATCTCTTCAGTTTGACCGAGGACATCATTATTCCAAAATCTCAACACTCTGAATCCTTCGCTCCTGAACCATTCATCTCTTTCCTGATCTTTTTCCGACTCTTTAGAATGCTGTCCTCCATCAACTTCAATTATAATCCGTCTTTCATAGCAAATAAAATCAACGATATATTTGCCGATTGGTTCTTGCCTTCGGAATTTCAAACCGAGAAGCCTCTTGGCTCTTAAATGCTTCCATAACATATTTTCTGCGTCGGTAGACCCCTTTCTTAACGTTCTCGCGAAATCATCGAGGCCGGATCTCATCTCTTTGCACCCTCTCCCTTACCCTCCCCCATCAAGGGGGAGGGATAAATTTAATTCATCGCTTTATTTGTATTCCGATAAGCGCTCCTTTTATATTTCACAGCGATACTACTATATTTCATTTTCTTCTCCATATTCTTCCCTTGCATTCGGTATTCCTTTTTAACCAAGGCGAGGGTTCCTGAGCCTTTCTTAAAAAAAAACCCGCCTCCCCCGAAGGGGAGGCGGGTTTGAGCTTCTGTTTCTGCTTGGGAACTAGAAGATGAACTTGAGCCCTAAACGGACTGAGATCGGGGGATAGAAGTCCGTTTTCATTTTGTACAACGGGTACTGGACAAAGCCGTAATCCGCGCTCGTCAGATCCCAGTTACCGGTCAGGATGGTGTCCTCGTCGACGCCGAGCCCGTAAAGGGCCCGGTCTCCGATTAGCCGCCGGGCGGTGGCGATGTTGAAGACGTTGTCCAGGTTGACGTTGAAGTTGAGCGTGTACTTCCCGAGCCTCAGGTTATACTCGGCGTAGGCGTTGGCGAACCAGAGGAAGGGCATCCGGCTCGACGTGATGTCGTTACCGGAAGTTCCGTTTCTTTCCTTGCCTCTGCTAAAGGGATAGAAATAGGCGCCGAGGACGGACCAGGTCTCGGTGAACGGAACACCGCTCATGGCGTTGACGACCGTGCCGATGGTCAGGCGGAAGGGGAAGGTGTAGGCACCGTAGAACTTGAAGAAGTGGGTGCGGTCGGTGGGCAGCGGCCCATCCAGAGTGGACAGGTCTTTAGTAATGGCCATCGCCCAGTTGTCGAACATTCTCTCGACGTAGGGGCTGACACGTCCGAACTCATCGGCGGCCGCCAAACCTGAACAGTTGCCGGTCAGCCGGCTCCAGGTGTAGGAGAACCCACCCAGCCAGTTGTTGGCCAGTCTCTTGTCGACGCTCAGGTTGAGGGCGTAGTACTCGCGCTTGGCCTTGGGGGTTTCGGGGTACTTGGGATCCATCTTGCCGGTGCCGTTGCCCTGGTGCAGGGTGTAGCCATACCCGGGGTTGGCTTCAAAGTACTGCTCGCCGAGACCGGGAACCAGAACTCCCACGTCCTCAATCATGTAGCGGAGGTGTTTCTGGACGAAGCGGGCGGTGAAGGAGAGGTTCTCCATCAGCATCTTTTCCAACCCGAAGGAAAACTCTCTTTGGCTGACCGGCTTGAGGTCAGGATCGGTGGATTCGAACGAAGGTGCGCGCCAGTCGATGATGGCATCAACCGGATTGCCGTTCACATCGTTAACCTTGATCAAGGGGTTGCCAGCGGGGGGCATAGCGCCCCAATCGCTCCAATTGTATCCGTTCAACTGGTAATAGCCGCTCTTCCACTTGAATCCGGAATAGGAATGGACGGCCATGTAGGTCTTGAGGTTGTCGTAATACAGGCCGAAGCTTCCGAAGACCTTCAGGCTGGCATCGCCGAAGACGTCATAGACGAACCCGAGCCGTGGAGACAGCTTGTCTTTAAAGTCGAACTCCATCGGTCTCCAGTTCTCGAAGCCGGCCGGGAGGCTGGCTGTGTAGGGAGGCATGTATTCTGACTCGGCCCGGAGACCCACGTTCAGGGTTAACCGGTCGGCGATCGTCCAGGAATCCTGGAGGTAGACGGCCCAGCGCTCGTTGTAGACGTTGTAGAACGAGCCAAAAGGACCGGTGTCCGCATTGCCGCGGACTTCAACGAAGCCGTACGTCCCAGAGGGGTAAGTCACACCAAAGAGGACCAGGGGCCGGCCCCAGTTGAAGTAGGTCTCGGGATACTGCGAGTTGACCGAACTGTCCTCGTCCTCTCCCTGCCGGACATAGCCGATTCCGGCCTTCCAGGCGTGCTCGCCGGCGAGGTTCAGATAGAACGTGAAATCGGCCTCGGCGTGGTTCTTGTACCTGGCGGCCTTTTTGTACTCATAGATCCGGGCATGGTTCTGCCAGCCTCTGGGTCTCTGGTACTCGGCGGGGATCTGGAGCGCGGTGCCGTCGAACCACTGGGTCCCGTTACCGGTCAGGAGCCAGCGCGGCGAGGAGGAGTTCACGAGCTGGTTGGTGGTGTTGTAGAAGAACCGGCCTCCCCGGATGTTGATCATGAAGTTGTTGCCGAAGGTCAGGTCGGCAAACCCGGAGGCCGAGTAGTTGGGATAGCTGAAGCCGTAATCCGCCCAAACATCAGTCGTGCTCCCAGTGCCGTCGCGGGGGGGCAGATTGCCCTTATACTTGCTGAAGTTGTTGGTGAAGGAAGCGCCGAGGCGCATGAACCCGACCGGCTGGGCTGTCAGCTTGGCCTGGAAGTTGTAGTAGTACCTCTTCTGGTCGAATCGATCCTGTTCCTTGACATCGGCGGTGGTCAGCCAGTCGATCTTCCGGCTGGATATTTGATAGACGGGAAGCACCGAGCCGAAGAACCACAGCCTGTCCTTAAAGATGTACCCGCCCAGGCTGAAGCCGCCTTCATACCTGTCTAGAGGGATGTTTATATCGGAAAGGTCTTTCCCGTAGAGGTCCTGATAGTTGACGTACTCGGCCTTCATGATGTCAAAGGGGTTGAGACGGAGAGTGTCTCTCTCTTTTCCGGCCAGCCTCGACCCTTCATAGAAGCCGATGACCTCGCCGTGGTACTCGTTGCCGCCCTGCCGGGTCACAACGCTGACCACACCGCCCAGCGCGCCGCCATACTCGGCCGAGTATCCGCTGGCCTTAATCTGGACCTCGTCCACGAACTCGAAGGCCGCCGACTGCTGACGTACACCAGTTTGGGTTGCGGTGATGTCGGTGCCGTCCATGTAGAACATGTTCTCGGCACCGGAAGCGCCGTCAACAGACAGGCCGCCCAGCCAGGGCTCATAGTTGACGCCAGGAACGGCCGTGGCCAATGTGTCGAAGTTTCTTCCGCGGGGAAGGACCTCGAACATCTCTTTGGTCAGAGTCATACCCTTCATCGTGCTTTTGACATCGATCAGGGGCGACTGCCCGACGACCGTCACTTCCTCTTCTAGGGCGCCCATCTCCAGAATGACATCCAGCTTGACAGTCATTTCCAGCTGAACGACGATCCCTTCTCTGGTTAAGGGTTTGAATCCCTGCAGATTGAAGGTGATCTTGTACGTTCCGGGCTGGAGGGCGAACAGACGGTAGATGCCCTCGGCATCCGTCACGGTCGTGGCCTTACCGATAAACTTCGGGCTGGTCGCTTCGACGGTGACGCCGGGAAGGGCATTACCGTCCGAATCGCTGACCGCGCCGTAAATTCTACCGGCAGGAGCCTGGGCGGAAAGCATTCCGCTGACAGCGAGGATGCCAACTAGAGCGAGTAAACAATTGCGCCATTTACTCACTATTTTCCTCCTTTTTCTCCTAATCTAAAATCTTTTCCTGGAGCGGATAAGCACTATCCGCTCCGAACTCCATCCCAAGCGCAGTACGATACCTGCTGATTCTCACCTCCTTTTTGTTGCATTTAAAGTTTTTCATACACGTACACAACAATTTACTTAATTATTAGCAAGATATATGCCAGATTTTTAAAATTCTATCTCATTTAAAATGAATGATTTAGACAATAGACATCCAGGCCATTATTCAATTATTTGAATTTTCTCCAAATTATTGGATTCCTCAATAGGATCAGTTCTGGATTGCCGTTGCTTCTCCTTCTATAATATGAAGGAACACTTCCATGAAACCCGGAAGAATCCGGTCCCAACAGAGCCGGGATCTCGTCCTGCGCTGGGCGGTTGGAATCGTCCTGCTTTCATTCGGGTCTGCGGCTGCCGTGGCCGCGCTATCCGGACCTGCGCCGCTGAAGAAGTATCTGACTGTCCTGAAACAGATCCACGCCGAGGTCAAGGAGATCGGGCCCTACCCCGGCGAGGATTTCATCCGCCGGGAATTTTTCGTAGGCGAAGACGATGATGACACGAACAAAGACATCCATGTCATCGTCCTGATCCAATCCCTGAAATCGAAAGAGATGATGACGATCCGGGTGACCGAGATGGCCAAAGACCCAGGGAATCCCCAGGCCAGGCTGGCCAAGACCTCAAGAGCGCTGACTTGCCTGGTCGCCGAGGACCGGTTGGAAGTCCAGAGCTCCGACTACGGAGAGAAAGAACTCGACGAGCTCGTGCCTGAGATCCTCACAGCCATCCAGAATAAAAAAAGGCTGCTCAAACTCAATCTTTACGGAAGTGGGCACCCAGGCTGACTGAGTTGGCCAGGGCCGCGTGGGTGATCATCAGGGCCACCTGGATCCCGTGCTTCAGCCCGACCACTTTGGGGTCCATCCTCGCTTCCTTGTAGAACTTTTCGATCCGGTGCCGCAAATACTCCAGGTCCGCCTTGGCCCTTTCCAGCCTCTTCTTGGTGCGGATGATCCCGGCAT
>Ga0315277_10011442_pt1 | contig 11181 bp, 8 predicted proteins | sample YL17G05_15_MG_FD_203695 | JGI IMG/M metagenome (GOLD analysis project Ga0315277, IMG submission 203695) | Sediment microbial communities from Yellowstone Lake, YNP, Wyoming, USA - YL17G05_15 | ecosystem: Environmental > Aquatic > Freshwater > Lake > Sediment | place: USA: Wyoming | collected... | reverse complement strand
ATTGGTTTGAAACACAGAACTTATCTCTGGAAACAAAAGATAACCATATCCAAATATTAACAATACCTTTTCCCTCTGTATCAATTGTAAACCATACTGCCAATAATCTGACCGGGCATTTGTAGCTGCAATGACATTACCCTTTCCAATAAATGCATAAAATAAATCGCTTACTCTAGAAAATTGTATATTAAATAAATTATCAATTCCATAAATATATCGCCCAACTAATTGCACAATATATAGCAACAAAAATACACTTGCAAGACTAAATGGTATGAACTTATACAATTTAAAGTGTTTTCCCCGATGTTTGAGAATAAAAAACATATAAATTATTATCAATAAAAGGAACAAATAATTACCTCTGAAGCTGATATCTAAAGATATTATGAATAATATTATTAATATCATCCTTAATAACTTCTCCTTAATTTGTAATTTAAGCAGCATCAGCGATCCAATATTAAAACCCAATGCAAGGGCTGGGAAATAATTAATTATATAGCCTTGCCTACGAGTTAAAAGCATCGATCGTATCGTCAAATATTGCTGATCTTTCATAATCGTTACAGCGTTATTCGAAATACCAATAATAGTACGTGTATAAATAATAATATATATTAATAATCCTAATTGTGCGATAATATCTAAGGTACGGATATTCTTTAAGGAAATTTTAGACCTACCTACATAGAACAGAACCCAAAAAGATAAAATCGACATAATCATTCCAACAGACCCTACCACAGTTTTAGCCGAATATAGATAATGAATCGCAAAGTATGTCGAAATTATGATGAATACTATATAAAGTTTTAATAGTTCTTTTGGTTTATCTTTAATAAAATACCATCCCGAAAAAAGTACTGCTATAAATAAAATAATATCTGTAGGACGAACAAATAAAAAACCAAATGAAATGTCCTTGATTACTTCAATAAAACCACCATAACTAAATGCACTTAAAACTAAAAGATATATAAATATCCAAATCGGAAATTTCGAATTTTTTATAACCAACTTAGTGCTCTAATTCGTAAGTTCAATGACGTATTATTATGCTGCACATGCCAAGGGAATCAATTTATTCATTAATTTTACCAGATCGTCTTTTGTAAATTTCCATTCGAATGGTTTTGCTGTTTGTTCATATCTTTTTTGGAATTCGATAATTGTATAAGCCAAGATGTCCAAAGAAGAGAAATCATTTGGAGTAAGGACTTTTCTTTGTAGAATTGAGAAATAGATCTCAATTTGATTGAGCCAACTGGCATGAACCGGCAAATGAACCAATACAATTTTAGGCCATTTAGTCTGTACTCTTTTGATGGCGGTTTGTCCTCTATGCGAAGAACCATTATCAACGATCCAGAATACCCGTTTGGAAGAGACATAAGGTTCCTTTTCCATGACATCTGTAACCAATCTATCAAAAGCAACAACACCTGATTTGGATTCTATATGACCAAAAATATTTGCATGCTGAACATCCCAGGCTGCCAGATAGTTCAAAGCGCCCAAACGTTCATATTCATGTTCAACTCTCATACATCTTTTTGTATCGCAGGGAAGTGTTTTATGTTTTCTTCGTCTGGCCTGAATACTGGTTTTTTCATCGGCGCAAATAACATATTCATCTTTACCCAAGGCTTTACCTTGCCAAATGCCATGATACAAGTCCAATACCCTTCCCGCCTTCTGTTCAAATTGAGGATCCCTCGGAAATATCCAACTCCGATACTGCCATGGTTTTATGGCATCCTCATGAAGCCATCGCCAAACAGTAGAACCACTGATCTGTGCAGCTATACCTCGACACATCGCTTCTTTGGCTATCTCGATAGAACTAAAACGAGACAAGGGGATACCGTTTTCAAATGGCAACTCACACGCCAGCGCTTTGACTTGGATCATGATATGAGGGGGAAAAAGTGGACGGTCGTCCAGGCCTTGGCCGATCTTCAAGCCCCTCGAGGCGTTCGTCGAAAAATCTTTTCCTCCACTTGCTCACGATTTGGCGAGGTAGGCTCAAGCGTTCTCCAATGGTCTTGTTATCCAAGTCATCAGCAGCCATTAAAGCGATTTTTGCTCGCACAACGATATAGTATGGTGACGTATATCTGTTGGCAATTCGTTCAAGCTGTGTTCTCTCTGCTTGAGAAAGAACAATGGAAAATGGGCTTTTTCTCGGCATACATTCTCCACTGATTTGTGAATGCATGCCCTAATATACATCATGTTATGACAAAATGCAAGCATTAATATGTCATCGTATTTATGAATTCATGCACTTAGTAACCCCTAAGAATAATTCTTTCTTTTTACCCTACTGTAACCTTGCATTAAAAATGGTAGAATCATTTATTCAATAATTATTAACAAAAAATATATTACAAACTATTATCATCCACAAATGTTTACTCCAATCTTTTTGTCCTAAATTATTCGCATTGATCATTTTTAATAAAGAATCTTTTCTTATTACTGATGGTTCTCTATAAGATTCAATTATATCCCAGTTGAATTCCTTCAACCACGCACCTAATGGTACATTGAATCCTGTCTTTTTTCTCAAAATGATCTCACTGGGTAATAGTGGAGAAAAAGCTTTTTTCAAAATTTGTTTACCGCCGCTTGCATTTAATTTATACTTTGTAGGAATTCTAAAAGCCATCTCCGCGAATGATTTATCTAATAGAGGTACTCTACCCTCGATACTTACCATCGAAGTGCACCTGTCCGCTTTTGTAAGCATTTCATCGGAAAGGCTTGTTTTAGCATCTAAATACAGATTACGATTCAATCCATAATGTGGAGCCTGTTTGAGTATTTTATCATAGTAATCACCATAATCTTTTCTTACTTCACGAACAATGTCCGGGTGCAGCATTAGCTCCTTCTGTTCAGTATTAAAAATTGTAACCATGGAAAGATAACGATCATCATGGGTTTGTGCCCCCCATGTTGTTAACTTACGAAGACGACGACCGAATGTATCCATACCAATTGTTTTGGGAAATAATTTATTTGAAATATCATTTGCTCGTCGCCAAGTACACATAGGAAGAAAGTCAAGTTTGTTTAATAATTCAGAAGAACGATAACGCTGATCATAACCTGCAAATAGCTCATCACCTCCATCGCCGGTCAATAAAACCTTTACATGCTCACTTGCTAAGCTCGCAATATAATAAAACGGGATTGCCGAGCTTACAGCAAATGGCTCATCACATTCGCGTATCAATAATTTTGACGCCTCAAGGATATCGGGTTTTACCTGAAATTCATAATGGTCTGTTTTAAAATATTTTGAGACTATTCTTTGATATTGAGATTCATCATAAGCAATATCATTTGGAAAACAAACAGAGAAAGTTTTAATTTGTTGTTGAATTTTGCGAGTATAAGCTACGATGCTGCTTGAATCCAATCCTCCGCTTAATGATATCCCAACCGGCACATCAGCATTTAAATGTCGTCTCATTGCTTTTTCAAACAATTCATATAATGCTTCTGCATATTCCTCTTCTGTTTTCGAATTATCTTCTTCAATTGCTATATCCCAATATTGCCAAGTTCTACTTGAACCATCCGGTTTTATGACCATTGCTTGAGCAGGGATAAACTTTCGAATATCTTTGTAGATTGTTTGAGGCGCTGGAATCTGCATGAAAGAAAAGTAATTCCAAAGAGCATGGTAATCTATATCCCTTGATACTTGAGGAACTGGAAGAATTGACTTTATTTCAGAGCCAAAAGCAAAAATACCATTTTTATGAAAATGGAATAACGGCTTTATGCCAAACCTGTCACGAGCAAGAAACAATTCGTTTATTTTTGAATCCCAGATTGCAAAAGCAAACATGCCATCCAATTTTTCAAGGCATTCTTTTCCCCATTCTTCATAAGCGTGTATGATCACCTCTGTGTCTGTACGACTCTTGAACTTATGTTTTTTATGCATAAGCGTAAGACGCAGCTCATGATAATTATAGATTTCGCCATTAAAAACAATCCATACGGTTCCATTCTCATTACACATTGGTTGATGACCAGCTGGAGACAAATCGATTATTGAAAGTCGTCGAAATCCCAACCCAATATTTCCATCTATATATATTCCTCTATCCTCTGGACCACGATGCCTAAGTGAATCGGTCATTTGATCAAGCAGATACCGCTCAACCAATTTATCATTATCAAAATAAAATATACCTGTTATACCACACATATATTTTCGTTTTCCTTGGGTTATATCAAAATATATACTTTATTAATTCCTAAATTGATTATTAACTCGCTCCACCGTACAAGCTTCAATAAAAACAACAATACAATAAATAACAATAATCCCAAGACACTTGAATAAATGACTGATACCGACTTTACTAAAAGAAATGTAGAATAAAAGGATGCCACTCCCAATATAATAGGGAATAAAATATCCCGCCAAATGCGAGGTTTAATAAATTGACGGAATACAATTAATAAACAAATAATAGAAATCATGGAAGAGGAGACTACGTATGCAATTGCAGAGCCTAAAGCCCCCATTCTCCCAATCATAATGACATTTAATATAATATTTGTTAAAGCTGACGCAATGATAATTTTTGCATACAATTTTTGATTAATAGAAAAAACAAAATAGGCAAACACTAAACTTATGATCTCAAAAAATGCCACCCAAATAATCGTAGAGAAAATAATAACGCTTTTTTCATATTGGGCACCGAATAACAGCCGAATAATTTGTGGGGCATAGAGAAATCCGATACATCCAATGATAACAGCAACTGCAGTTACATATACTTGTAATATTCTTAAAAAAGATTGAGCATGCTCTTTAGAGATGCTATAAAATTTAACAACTTTCGGAAAAATAAAAGGACCCAGCGTCATACGAATACTTTTTGCGATAATTAATAATTTTAAGGCCGCAGCATAATACCCAACCTCTTCGGATGATTTCATCCATCCCAAGAGAATAACATCTATATTTCCAAACACAGCAACGCTCACTGTTGTTAAGAATATAGGAAATGCCGCTCGTAATACCGAGTAAGAATCTTTGAAAGAAATAGTTTCAAAACCAATTGCTTTACGCTTAAACAGAATGACACAAAGTGATAAAACCACAAGCAATTCTGTTACGCCTTGTATTAATATAGCAGCGACCGCATCGTTTGGTGTTGCGACAAATATGAATACACATACCGCATAAATAACACGAGATAACATCCGAACCAGTGAGGCTATCCACATTTCCTCCATCGAAGTATAAACCCAGTCCATTGCAATACTGAAAGTAAAAAGAGTTAAATAACCGGCCACAAATAGCATCCAATGTCGTAAAAATAAATCAAAAACAAATATTACAGGTAGCATTAGTGTTGTTAAAAACAGAAGTAGTAAAAGACGCAGTAAAATGATCTTACTTATCATTTTATTTATATTTTCTATCCCCCTATTCGGTGATACTTTAAGAATTCCATATTCATTTGTGCCAAATTGAACAAATACAATCATAAACATGTAAATCGCTGTAACTAAATTTACCGATCCAAAAGAAGCAGGCTGTAGTTTTATCGCTAAATAAGGTCCAGTAATAAATGCTACCAATTTAGAAATTCCATCACCAATAGCAATGGTACTAAGATTTTTTAAATTCTTCATTTTTTATAAGCAATAACAATAAGATTGCGCTGGTTATCCCATCTTTTTGTATATTTCATCATCAATCTTCTCAGTAATCTTGAAAATCTGTTTACATGCGCAAATATATTTATAGGCTCAACCATAATTTCTTTAATTTTAAATCCTACTGCGGATAAATGGTCTTTCATGAATTTCTCATCAATTTTTCTGACATGGCCATGAAGATGAAATGTGGTCGAACAAATAGGACAATGTGCCATTGATAACAATAGATTTTCTTTATAAGGTGTTGTAAATATCGCATAACTGTCCGGACTTAAAACCCTATAAATTTCTTTGAGTGCCTTAATCACGTTTTCACTGGGCAGATGTTCAATGACTTCCGAACAAAAAAGAGTTTGAAACATCCCATCGGGAAAATCCGTTTTAACGATATCCATTGCTATCACATTTCTTTCTGGCACTTCATTTAAATCAATCCCTATCGCACCTGGGATGAGTTTTATTAATGCTCCCGTTCCAGCGCCAAAATCTACCACTTTTCCTTTTATGTATTTTGAAGTTAATCGCAATAAATATGCGCTAGCAGATTCTCCATGAAAATTCTCTGGATATTGTAAAAAATAAGAGTACAAATTTTTTATTTGATCATGGGTTAGTTCTTTGCACATTGAAATAATCCTTATAATAATTAACTGTTTGCAATATTCCTTCTTGGAAATCTAATTTTGGAATAAAACCAATTGTTTTCTTGATCGCTTTAATATCAGCAAATGAATTTTTTATATCTCCAATCCTTGGTTCTCGATAAATCGGCTGTATATTCTTCCTGAGCATATAGTTAATGTGTTCAACTAATTTATTAAGAGTTATCTGTCTATGACAAGCGCAATTAACTACTAATCCTGATTTACAAATTGCAGTTGAAGCAAGAAGATTCGCTTCCACAACGTTTGCAATATATGTAAAATCTCTTGATTGTTCTCCATCACCATAAATTACCGGTCGTTCATCATTCAGCAGCGCATTAATGAGTTTCGGAATCACTGCAGAGTACTGTGAATTCGGGTCTTGTCTTGGGCCAAAGACATTAAAATAACGCAGGCAAATTGTTTCTAAATTATAAATTTTGGAGAAGACTTGGCAATATTTCTCACCAGCAAGTTTTGAGACTGAATAAGGTGAAAGTGGGTTCGGTGTCATTCCTTCATGCTTGGGTAGTTCTTCACTGTTGCCATACACCGATGAAGACGAAGCATACACCAATCGCTTCACTTTTGAATCACGAGCCGCCATAAGGATATTTAGGGTTCCTCCAACATTTACTTCATTCGTGGTTATGGGGTCTCTTATAGATCTTGGGACGGATGGCAGGGCAGCTTGGTGCAGAATGATTTCCACATCTTCCACTGCTTCCCGAACAACATGGTAACTTCGGATATCTCCTTCTATTAATTCCACCTTATCGATAAATGGTAAAATATTTTCCCTTTTGCCGGTTGAAAAATTATCCAAAACACGAACTTTTTCCCCTCGTTTTAAAAGCTCCTCGACGATATTGGAACCTATAAAACCAGCGCCACCAGTCACTAAGTAAAATGACATTTTATCTCTCTTTTTCTTTTCTATCTCTGCACAATGTATAAATTAAAAAACTATAAACTGATTAGATTCTTTTAAAAAGAAATCTAATCAAGAGCTTAAATGATTAAATCAATTTTTCAGATGTTTTATTATAAATATTTGTATATTTTTTTCTTATCCCAAATAAATACAATAGAGAAAGATGCCAAAACTATCATCAATCCATCAAGAGGTATTCTGAAACGAATTGAGGTTATAAATAATGAATATATAAATCCTGTAATAAAAAAAATAAATAACATTAAAAAACAAGAATTCTTCATGTGTTTTGTTGTGGACAACACTACACTGATAATTCCCAAGAAAAGAATTGGAATATAACTGATAGCAATAATAATACCGTGCATACCCATCTTAGCACCTTTTGGATTTGTTGACATGCCATACGGTGAATAAAATTTCAGAAATTTATGAATGCTTATTTTAAAGAATTTTATTGGATTTGTTTTTATCCAATAAAATGATTCATTTTTTAGAAAATTAATTTGCTTAATTTTTAGCATTAACTTGTATTCTTTTCCATAATAGGCTTCTGGTGAAATTGTAAAATGTTGTGCCTTCGCAGTAGGATTATTCCCAAGCCACAAGTTTAATATACCCGTATCAGCAATATAACCAATTTGACCTGTTAATTTATTATTTCGAATAAGCCAAGGTAAAACAAAAATACTCGTGGAAAAAAAAAGCATAATAATATTTAAAATTATCTTTTTAAAGTTTATTGTTTTTCCAATAATTGCATAATATATAAAAAAGAGAAAAAGAAATGCATACGGCGGAACCAAAAGAAAAATTAATCCAATAAATATACCACCTGATAGAAACAATAGTATATTATTATCATTTCTAATTTTTAGGAGAATATAAACTGAGCCAAATAAAAGAAAACATAGAATGGTTTGAGGGAAAAGCGCTGTAGTAAGGTATATTAATAATGGGTAAAAAGCATAAAGAGCTCCTGCTAATAAACTAATGCGTTTGTCAAATATAATTTCTCCGATGCCAAAAAGAAATATAAGGGCAATTCCACCAACAATTGCTTGAATGATCTTGGCAAAGACAATACTGTCATGAGAAATAAAAAACAGTGCCGCAATAAAAAAGGAATATAACGGCGGTCGATAAGCATCAGGCGCATCCAATCCATAGAAACCGTTATGGATAAGGTTCTTTGCTATTTTGATATACTGAAATTCATCACCATAAACCAGCTTGTCGCCACTTATTAAAACAGCAGTTATTCTCGCCAATATGGCAGTCAAAATAATAACAAGTTTAATATTTTTTTTAATAAAACCTATCATACCGATCACTACTGTTTTAAACTATTCTGTTAAATTAACTGGATATCCACGGATACATCAAATTGATGCCATCAAAAAGCCTGTATTTGCCATTCCAATCGGGATTAAAAATATTATCCTTGGTTTAATTCCTCTACTCGACGCTGACAGACCCGTTCACATGCTTGAATTTCATATTTTCCATGACCACCCTGTACCATCCAAAATGCTTCATGCTTTACCTCTATCCATCTCCCCGTCTACCTATCTCATGATCCCATCGTCCCACAGTCTCAAAGTCTCTATTCACCTCTCACGCTTCGCATCACAAATCATGCAACCGAGACCTCAATCTGTCCTGTCTCCACGATCAATTGAAACGATAAATTTCATATCCGCATCAATTTATTGTATCAAAGCTCCAAAACTGCTTTGCTCTTTACACTTTACGCTTCACAGCTTTCGGAGGACACACCTGCCTGCCTCAGGATGGTAAAAACAGACTTCTGTGTGCCCCGTGCATTCCGTTGACTATTTCTGTACTTTCATGTTTTCGGTTAACAGAAACGAAGAGTCATCTCTATCTAACTTTAACACGATCTTTTGATATAGATACTAAACGACCTTTAAAATCTAAAATAGAATACGAATTAAAAAACCATTTTAATAAATCTATTTCTTCATGTGAAGTTAAATTACCTTTACGAATAAAAATTATACATGTTGTTTCATCCGGAGGGAATCTAAGACTGTTTGTAAAATGATTGTCTCGTGCAATAAGAATGGCGTTTTCCTTTTTAACTATATTAAAAACATCTGAATCTTTCAACCCAGATACTCCTGTTTCCGCAACTACTATGACATTATATCCTTTACTTTTCAAATAAGATGCTGCACCATAACTGACACTTTCATCAACTACTATTTTCATAATACAGCGACTTCTTTCTCTGTTGCTAAATATGAAGCATATTCAAGACAAGTTTTAATATCATCAAGTGATGTACGAGGGAAATTTTGTAATATAGTATTGTAATCATCACCAGCAGCAAGATGACTTAAAATAATATGGACTGGTATTCGTGTGCCTTTTATACAAGGTTCACCCCCACAAATTGTGGGATCGGAAATTATTCTTTCATACATAATAGACTCCCTATTTTTAAAATCCTTTGATCGCGCCAGAGCTGTATGCGGGTGCGCATCCTGGGAGGGCTTCACCCTCCGGTTACCGCGCCTTACGTGTCAATAATTATCAGGCAATTACATCCTCCTTCCGAGGTACATCATTCATCATATACTCGACCAACTTTTCTGGCAAGGCATGTGTTTTTTCGGCCGTTTTTTCAGACATTGATTGTCACCATATTAAAATTTTTCAGGAAAGGCGGCCCACGAAGGACACGCCTGCCTGCCTCAGGCAGGGAATTCACGGAATGATTAAAACAGACTTCTGTGTGCTCCGTGCATTCCGTGGGAGATTCTTTGTAAATTTCTTTATCCGTCATATCTTTCTGCCGGTGTCACGCTTTACATTCTCCCCGTCTCATCGTCCCAACGTCTCAAAGTCTCTTTTCGCAGCGGCCAGCATCATGCGCATGGGCCTGAGTTCCCGGCTGAAGGGGTTGAGAACCAGACCAAGACTTTCCAGCGTGGTCGCTCCCATACAACCCCCTTGTCGCATTTCCTGTCACACAATCTCATCGTCCCCTCGTCTCCCAGTCTCTTTCCACACTTCCCAATCACCCTCCCAAAACGGTCTTCATCACGGATTTCTGCAATCCAATAAAATGGGTTTTCACTTCCTCCCACGAGCATTCCCTGATCATCATGGGCATGGGCTCCTTTTCAGCGTCGTCAAACCAGGCCAGGCTCTTGATGACATGGAAGAGGCTGGATCCCGAACCGCGGTATTTCTTTTCAAAAACCCCGACCATATCCGGCCATTCCATGCATTCCCGGATGAAGAAAAGATCAATGAAGTCTTTGCGGCTTCCCCTGCTCGAAAGTGCGGACAGTTTCATGGCCGCGATATCGGGAACGGAAGCCAATCGCACGTTGCCCATGGGAGACAAAGGCTCCACCATCGGACAGGGGTAATGAAGAAACGTCACCCGTGTGTGCCGGATGACTCCTTCGAGGGTGCCGGGAGCATCCTGAAAAACATCAAACGGTCCCAACGCCCCCATGTCGCGCTTCACCAGATCGTTGCGAAAAGGCCGTTCCGAAAAAAAATCCAGATCGTGTGAAAAACGGTGCCCCAGGTGAAACGCCAAACCCGTTCCCCCGGCCAGGTAAAATCCCGAAGCCGCGAAAGACGGCAGGGCCTCCAGAACGGCCATATCCCCGGGGCGAAGGACATTTTTATAAAACTTCAGCCGCATGTTTCCAGAAACGACGCGATTTTTCCGAAACCGTCCGCGAACGGTCCATCGCGTCCGCGATCCGCTTCGCGGGAATCCGTCGCGCCAGCCATCGGGCCGCCTCCAGGTCTCCCTTGTCCGCGATGCGGCACAGAATAAATTCTTCATGCGCATCGGCATGTTGATTGAGTTCATCCCAGTCCACGTCCCAGAAATATCTGCGGAACGAT
>Ga0315277_10011441_pt1 | contig 11182 bp, 7 predicted proteins | sample YL17G05_15_MG_FD_203695 | JGI IMG/M metagenome (GOLD analysis project Ga0315277, IMG submission 203695) | Sediment microbial communities from Yellowstone Lake, YNP, Wyoming, USA - YL17G05_15 | ecosystem: Environmental > Aquatic > Freshwater > Lake > Sediment | place: USA: Wyoming | collected... | reverse complement strand
GGATGCCGGACTATCTGCGCCTGGTTCTCGGCTACCCGGAAGCCGACGTCCGGGCGCTGGAAACCCAGATGCGCCAAGGTTCGCTGCACCCGCGGGACCTCAAGGCTCGGATCGCCCGCGAGCTCGTTGCCACTTTCCACGGAGCCCAGGCGGCGGATGAGGCCCTGCGCCATTTTGACCGCGTTTTCCGGGACCACGACCAGCCCGAGCACATCCCGAACGTCGAGATCCGTCTCCCGGCGGGAGAGGACGGCTTCTGGATCGCCGCCCTTCTGGTGCAAGCCGGTCTGTGTGAATCCAACCGCAAGGCGCGCAAGGCCATCGGGGAGGGCGGGGTTCGCAAGGACGGGCAGAAGATCACGGACGAGTCACTCCGTCTCGGCCCCGGTGAACATGTGCTGCAGGTGGGCAAAAGGAATTTCAGGCGAATTCGGTTGACAACCTAGAGCGCCGCATTCAGGATATCAACTCTGTGGGAAACCCAAACGTTGAGAGGACTCGGTAACAATGCTTAAGATTCTCCGCACGAAAACGCGAAAGATCATGTTGACCACGCTGATTCTCGTCATCCCTTCCTTTGTGTTCTATTTCGGATGGCAGTCCATCTCGGGCAGGCAGAGCGGCGTGGCGGCGCACCTCGCCAAGTTCCGCCCCACCCCCTCGGCCCGCGGCGACATCAAGGGCTGGAGCAAGTGGGTGAAGGTGAGCCGGGAGGAACTCGTGATGACCCGGCGGAAGATGCAAAGCGAACTCAGAAACATGTTTGGCCCCAGCATTGACCAGATGTTGGAGCGGGATCTGAGCGAGGAGGAGCTTTTCCCCACCAAGGACCTCATCAGGGAGACCATAGACGATTGGTACCTGAACTACTTTGCGGACCACCAGAAGATCTCGGTGAGCGACGCCGAACTCACGGCGCTGATTGATGATGCCTTCAAGGACTACCCCTACGTGGAGCAGCGCGAAGCCATCCTGCGCAGCCAGAACATGAACGTGCCGGAGTTCGAGAGAAGGCTCCGCCTCTCGGAGCGGTTCAAGCGCAGCCTCCAGTTCTTCGGGGAGCAGGCGCGGCCTTCGCTCGCCGATCTCTGGGACTCCTTCGTGATCGAGAAACAGAAGCTGCGCCTGGACTATGCCTTCTTCGACTCGAAGAATTCCGAAAACAAGGTGGACATGTCCGAGGCCGCTATCGAAGCCTACTACAAACAGAGCGGCGACAAGTTCCGTGTCGGCGACCAACGCCTCTACCGTTACGCCTTCCTGAACAAGCTCGACTTCGCCAAGGACACCCAGGCGCCCCCCGCCGAGGTAAAAGCCTACTACGAGGAGAAGAAGGCCACGAAGTACCAGCATGGCCGCCAGGTGAGGGTGCGGCACATCCTGATAAACGAGAAGGCGACACCCGGCATGAACCCCGCCCAGAAGGCGGAGGCCACGAGCAGGACTATGGCCACGGCCCAGCTCGTCCACAACATGGCCGCCGGCGGACAGGATTTCGCGCAGCTGGCCAACACTTACAGCGAAGACCCCATGAACACCTCCCCCACCCTGGCCGGCGCCCCGGCCAAGATGGGAGGCCTCGTTCGAAGCTGGATTTCCCAGGACTCCGCATGGCTCTACGGACAGCAATTCGCTGAAGCCGCTCTCAGCCTCGATGTGGGCAAGCTGAGCCAGGTCGTGCCGGTCACGATGATGGGCGGCGCCAAGGGATTGTCTATCATCAAGTGCGAAGAGGTTCGGGAGGCCGGGATCTCTCCCTTCGAGTCGGTGAAAATCCAGGTCGAAGCGGACTGCTTGAGGGATAAGACCGACAAGATCTTCAGTGCGAGAGGTCAGGACCTGAAGTCGAAAATCCGCAACTACTCCACCATTGACACTCTGGCAAAAGAGTTAGGTATGCGCGATGGCAAGACGACGTGGGTTCTTACTTCTTCGCCCACGCTTTCGAAGGACATCCGCGGGCTGGAGCCTTCCGAATTGGAGTACGCCAACACCAGCTTCCGCAAGGGAGACATGAGCCCGCTGCTGCGGACTCCGGATGTGCTCTATGTGCTGTATGTGGAAGACGAAAAGCCCTCCCAGGTCCCGGCGGACTTCCGCGAGATCCGCGCGCGCGTCGAGCAGGCATACCGAGCCGACAAGTCCCGTGAAATGGCCAGATCGGAAGCGGAGCAATTCCTGGCAGCGGTCAAGCCGCAGGATTTCGCAACCACCGCTTCGATGAAAGTGGCGGCGAAGACCACCCCCTTCTCCACACGCGCCGATCTCCCCAAGGTCCTGCCCGCGCCCCTGATAGACTTCCAGAAGGACAGTGTTGGAATCACCACCGGGACGCTTGGGATCAGCCCCGCCGGAACGGACACAAAGGCCCCCATCGGCTACGTTGTATGGCACGCGCGCGCCCTCCAGGATCCCACCCGCAAGGCGTTCGACGAGGAACTGCCCACGCTGGAGCGCACCGACGTCCTGGTGAAGCGCCAAGGCATTCTCAGCGAGTGGCTCTGGGACCAGCGCAGCATGACAAAAATCGAAGAGGTAAAAGAGGTGACCGAGTAGAACCGCCGGGGTGCACAAAACCTGGAGACGTATCATGTTCAAGGACCTCGAAATGGCGCCTCCTGACCCCATCCTGGGTCTGACGGACGCCTTCAACGAAGACCCCAACCCGCGCAAGATCAACCTGGGGGTGGGGGTATACAAGGATGCTTCCGGCAAAACACCCGTGATGAACACGGTCAAGAAAGCGGAAGAGAGGATTCTGCGGCGGGAAAACACGAAGAACTACCTGCCCATCGGCGGTTCCGCGGAATTCGGCGCAGCCGTTCAGACCTTGCTGTTCCCCGGCGGAGACGAGATTGTTCGGCAAAAGCGCGCCCTCACCGCCCAGACACCGGGAGGGACCGCGGCCCTGAGGGTGGCGGCCGACTTCCTGAAAACCGCCGGCAAGAAAAACCGCATCTGGGTCAGCGAACCCACCTGGCCCAATCACTCCCAGATCTTCCGCGCTGCGGGCTTGGAAGTCTCCCCTTATCCCTACTACGACGCCGCGAATAAGTCCCTCGACGGCGATTCGATGATCCAGGCCCTGGGCCGCATCCCCGAAGGCGACGTTCTGCTCCTGCACGGTTGCTGCCACAACCCGACCGGCGCGGATCCCGATCCGGACCAGTGGAAAGAGATCTCGTCCGTCGCCGCCTCCAGGCGCCTCATTCTCCTCGTTGACCTCGCCTACCAAGGGCTGGGCCAGGGACTCGAAGAGGACGCCGCCGGAATCCGTGTGCTGTGCGGATCGCCGCGCGATATCCTGATCGCCAGTTCCTTCTCCAAGAACTTCGGACTCTACCGGGAGCGCGTCGGCGCCCTGACCGTCGTGTCGGACTCCGCCGAAACCGCGGCGCGCGCCTTTTCCCACGTCAAGGCAACCATCCGGGCCAACTACTCCAACCCGCCTTCGCACGGCGGGGCGATCGTTGCCACGATCCTCAACGACCCCGAACTCCGCGCGGAATGGGAAGGGGAAGTGCGCGAGATCCGCGACCGCATCCGCGACATGCGTCTCCTCTTTGCCAAGACCCTGAAAGCAAGGGGTGTGCGGCAGGATTTCTCCTTTATCTCGCGGCAGAACGGCATGTTTTCCTTCTCGGGCCTCAACAAGGAGCAGGTCGAGACCTTGCGGAAGAAACACGCCCTCTACATCGTGGGTTCCGGCCGCATCAACGTGGCGGGCATGACGGTGGAAAACATGGATGCCCTCTGCACCGCCATTGCGGACGTTTTGTAATGATGAATGACGAATGATGAATGACAAATGATGAATGATGAATAATGAAAGAGAGGGTCTTCCAAAGAATCTGTGGGTAAAACAAGGATGAGTTTTTCGCTTTTCAACCAAGACACGGATTTGAGAAAGAGCCACTCACCCTTCCCTCTCCCCCAGGAGAGGGAATTCTTTTCCCCATTGTTTTCTGGTCATACGCCGCCCTTACCTGAGAGATCGGCCTTCTTCTCCCTCTCCTGGGGGAGAGGGAAGGGTGAGGGGCCTTTTCCTCGGCATGAGGGAGGGACAGAACAACGAAATGAAACCGGCCCCAGGAAAACGTATGGATTTCAGACGTTCAAAATGCTGCAAGTGGCGTTGTATCATGCGCTCGGCAATCTACCCGAGTCCAGATTCAGCCACGAGTTCTTTTGAGGAAGCTGAAACAGAAAGGATGAAAACGCAAAGATGGACGAGGAAGAAAGAATAGGGTAAAGCGGCAGCCGGCTCAGATCGTCTTCTTTATTCCCTTTCATACTTCGTCATTCATCATTCGTCATTCATCGTTTTATCACGCTTTCCTGTCCAGCATCTTGGGCTTCTGACCCTTGTTCCGGTATCCCTGGAACCCCGCGCGCTGGCTGTTCAGCTTCTGAAGCGCCTCCCGCGCTTCCGCCAGCATCTCCCGAATCTCTCTGCTCCGGTGCGTCACGTGCGCCTGGAGCCCAAGCAAACCTTTCTCCAGCAGATCGAGGAAATGATCCACGCGTTGCGCCAACTCCGGCGGATACAGCTTGCGCCGCCGGCTCCACGGCTCAAGGTGCTCGCGCAACGCCGCCAACCGGATATCCGCCTGGGACATCCCGTCCGCAATGACCCCGGCGAAAACGTCCTGCCGGTCCGGCTCTTCGTCCACAGCCGCCTGCAGGCTGCTCTCGATCAGGCTGAGGAGATTTGCGTAAGTGTCCTGGGCGTCCCGCAGTAGCGCCTCCAGCAACTCCGGATTGGGGATTGGCGATTGCGGATTGGGGATTGCGGATTGCGGATTGGAGACTGGGGACTCCGGATTGGGGATTGCGGATTGGGGACAGTATGTAGTGCGGCCTTCAGGCCGTTCCGGTTCAGATAGGGGATTGCGGATTGCGGATTGCGGATCGGGGGTTTTTGCGGCGGTCATGTTCGGGATCTCCGATGCTTGAGAAGTGAAGACAGTGCATCTTCAGTCCCATGATCCCACAAACGCCTCGTCGGCATCAACCGAGAAGTCAGCCCCGCATTCTCTGTGCCGGTGTGGCAAAAAACGAGGGCCTCTTTTCATGATTTCGGAATATGGTTGATAACGCCCGCCGTGAAATGATAAGAAACATCTCTCAATAGGGCGTTGAGGCTTCACGAGGACCGCCCAATATCAAATACGAGGAGTATCTATACCATGTTAGGCAACACATTCGGTCGCTTTTTCCGCGTCACGGCCTGCGGGGAATCCTACGGGGACGCGCTGCTCACCATCGTCGAGGGAGTTCCGGCGGGCATGGCCCTCACCGACGCGATGGTTCAGGCGGAACTGGACAAGCGGCGTCCGGGACAGAGCAAACTCGACTCTCCGCGCATGGAAACCGACCAGGTGAAGATCGTCGCGGGAATGCTGGAGGGGAAAACCACCGGCGCGCCCGTCGGCATGATTATCTATAACGTGGACCGCCACGACATCCACGTCAAACAATACCGCGACGTGAAAGATCTGATTCGCCCGGGACACGCCGAATACACGTTCATGGTGAAATATGGCGAATACGCCGACTGGTGCGGGGCGGGTCGCGCCAGCGGGCGCGAGACGGTCGGCCGGGTGGCCGCGGGCGCCGTCGCCAAGCAAATTCTCCTGCGCGAAGGCATTGAAGTTATCGCCCACGTGATCGAGTCGCACGGCATCAAGGCGCGGCCTTTGACGTTCGAGGAAGTGAAGAAGAACTACCGCAAAAACCACCTGAACTGCTGCGATCTGGAAAAAGCCGAGGAGATGATCGCCGATATTCTCAAGATTCGCGAGGAGGGCGACACGGCAGGCGGCGCAATCGAGGTGATCGCGCGCGGCGTGCCGGCGGGCCTGGGCGAACAGGTGTTCGACAAACTCCGCGCCACCATCGCGCACGGCATCATGAGCATCGGCGCCGTGACGGGCATCGAGTTCGGCGCGGGATTCGATGCGGCGCGGTCGCTCGGCAGCGAGTGGAACGATGCGCCTTATCTGGACGAGAAGAAACGCGTGCGTTTCCGCACCAACCGGAGCGGCGGATTCTTAGGCGGCATCTCCAACGGCGAAGACATCGTTTTCCGCGTGGCGGTGAAGCCGACGCCGACGATTTCCAAACCCCAGGACTCCATCAACATGGAAACGATGGAGGAGAAGCCCCTGGCGGCCATCACGCGGCGCGATATCAGCATCTGCCCGCGCATATACCCGGTCGCCGAAGCCATGACAAACCTGGCGATCCTCGACGCCCTGATGATGACCAAGGGCCTGGAATACTTCACCCGCATCGCCCCGAAATACAAGGAAATGAGCAAAACCGCCTGGGAACGCGGGGAGATGGGATGAATTGCCAATTACGAATTATGAATTAGGAATTATGAATTATGAATTACGAATTACGAAGATGTCCTTTGTGTCCTTGCCGTCCTTGCCGTCCTTGATGTCCTTGGTGTCCTTGGTGTCCTTGCCGTCCTTTAGGTCTCTGAACCGCAAACCCTAGGAAGAATCCCATCATCGCAGGCTGCGTTTTCGGAGAGGCTTTTCGCGTCACCACATTCGTCGAGTGCCGCGCATCGGGCGTTCCCGCGGGTTTCGCCACCAACCACGCGGGCGGGATTCTGGGCGGAATCTCGTCGGGGGCGGAGATTGTTTTCCGGATCGCGGTCAAACCCACCTCGTCCATCTTTCTCTGCCTCTCTGTGCCTCTGTGGTGCTTCCTGTCTCTCTTCTCTCGTCAAAAAAGAGAGAAAAACATCTTGACGCAGGGCCGCACCAGGTGTACTAATACACTTAGTACAGCGGAAGGGCTGACCCCCATGTCCCTCGAAATCCACATCCTCTTTGGCGGAGACCCCCTCTACAAGCAGATCGTGGACCAGGTCCGCCGCGCCGCCGCCACCGGACACCTCCAACCCGGCGACCCCCTCCCCAGCATCCGCGCGCTGGCCGAGCGCCTCGTCATCAACCCCAACACCGCCGCCCGCGCCTACCGCGACCTCGTGGCCGAAGGCGTCATCGAGGCCCGCCAGGGAGTCGGCTACGTGGCCGCCGAGCGCAGACGCAATTTCTCCGCCGAGGAACGCCGCCGCCGCCTCGACCAGGCCCTCGATCCGCTCGCGCAGGAGGCTCTGGTGCTCGACTTGGAAACCGCCGAGATTGTGGACGCCCTCGAAAAGAAACTCGCCTCTTGGAATTTCGGGGACAGGAAACGAATTGCCGACAACAAGGAGATTGACAGGTCCTAGCAATTTCGGGGACAGGAAGCGAATTGCCGACAACAAGGAGATTGACAGGTCTTAGCGGGGTACGAATTTCGGGGACAGCAATTTCGGGGACAGGAAGCGAATTGCCGACAATAAGGAGATTGACAGGTCTTAGCGGGGCAGGCAATTCGTATCCTGTCCCCGAAATTCAAGGAAAGAGGAACGCCTGATGCCGGACAACGTCATCGAAACCCACGGCCTCACCCATTACTACGGAAAGCGGAAATCCGTGGACAGCCTCGACCTCACCGTTCCGCGCGGGTCCGTTTTCGCCCTCCTGGGCCTCAACGGCTCCGGCAAAACCACCACCATCCGCCTCCTCCTCGGCCTGCTCGAACCCGCGCGCGGCCGCGCCTCCGTCCTGGGACACGACAGCGCAACTCTCCCGCCCCAGGTTCTGGGCCGCATCGGCTACATGAACGAAGAACACCACCTCTATGGATGGATGCGGGCGGACGAGATCGAGCGCTTCCAGGCCGGCTTCTATCCCCGATGGAACCACGACGTTTTCGCCGCCGTGATCGAGCATTTCAACCTCGACCGCCGCGCCAAGGTCCGCCATCTCTCGCGAGGCGAGCGCGCGGGACTCTCCCTCGCGATCACCCTCGCGCCCGAAACCGAACTGCTCATCCTCGACGATCCCGGCCTTGGCCTCGATACCATCGTGCGCCGTTCGTTGATGGAAGCGATGGTCTATGTCACGCGCGACTCGAACCGCACGATCCTCTTCTCTTCGCACATCCTCACCGAGGTCGAGCGCGTGGCCGACCGAATCGCCATCCTCGACCGCGGAGTTTTGCGGGCCAACTGCGCGCTCGACACCTTCCGCGAGCGCGTGCGGCGCGTCAGCCTCCGCTTCGACCATCCTCCGGACCGCCCGCCCGAGATACCCGGCCTGCTCCATTCCTCGACCCTCGACGACCGCCTCACGCTCACTATCGCCAACTACACCCCGGAGACCGAGCAACTGCTCCGCGGCCTGAACCCGCGCGAGATGGAAGACCTGCCGCTCTCGCTGGAGGAGGCGTTCATCAGCTACGTTCAAAGCCCGGGCAAAAGCACCCTTCTGCTCAGCCGGTTGTCGCACCGTCAAGGTTGCACGGATGACTGCCCTCCCTGACGGTCCAGCTACTGCATAAAATCTGAACCCCTGTCGCGCGGGAGCCTTTCTGCAGTAACCCGACCGTCAGGGAGGGCAACCACCTGTCAAGACTGGGTTGACGCTCCATAAGGAGGCGCCTCGTGAAAACCATGATCCTGAAAGAACTCAAGTGGAACCTCAAATGGGCTTTGATTGGGGGCGCGATCTGGACGTTGTGCCTCGCGGGCTATGCGATGAATTGGTACTTCGATCCGACCAGCGTCTACGAGAATCTGTTATCTCAAGAGGCTCAAAAGGTCACTTTCCTCGGATTCCCCGTCTTTGGTCTTCTCCTTGGATTCCTCCAGATCATCTTCGAGCCCCGCCGCGACTCCTGGGCGTTTCTGGTCCACCGCCCCCTGAGCCGTAGCCGCATTTTCTGGAGCAAAGTCATTGCGGGTCTTCTCCTGTACTTCGCGGCTTTTTTGATCCCCGCGCTTGTGTTTCTTGCCTGGCTTCTTCGGCCCAGCGAACTCCCCATTCCATTTGAGTGGAGGGTGATACTGCCAGCCCTCTCCGATCTCTTGGCGGGGACCATCTTCTATTTCACCGGATTACTTGTGGGCCTGCGCCAGGCCCGCTGGTACGGCTCGCGCCTCTGGCCGATCCTGGTTGCGTTTCTCGCATCGCTCCTGCTTCTCATCCTGGGAACATGGCCCAAGGATCCCCTTACGAGGATTCTGGTACCAAGACTGTGGTTTGCGATTTGGCTCTTGATTTTTGCCATCTCGATTTCCTTGCCACTGGCGGCGTATGGCGCCTTTAGGACGGGCGGGGCCTTCCCGCGCCAGCCCAAGATAAGCAAATGGGCGCTTGCTCTGATCCTGACAATTGCCGGAGCGGCCTCTTTTGCCTTGTGTTGGCTCTTTCTAACCGTATCCGTTATTGGGATCATGAATATGCTTCAACGCCGACTAGAAAGCCCGCGAATCTTTCATGACATGGTGTTGCGCTACCCGGCGAAAACTCGATTCTCCATGCTGGCTGTCACAAAAGATGGCCGTGTCGTGACTGTTGCCTCTGAACAAACCAATCCCACCAGGCAAAGGCTGGATAGCAGTCCCCACTATGCGCCCATCACAGCCATTCTGGATGAATCCGGGAAGCCGATGGAAGAATTCAAGAAATACATTGGGGGAAAATTTTCCCCAGGTATGTCGAGTTCTCCGCTTTCGTGTTTCCAAGCGGAAACGCTCTACATCGGATATTTGATGCCCTCGTCCGATCGAGGAAACGCACAACCCCGGTCATTCGGGTATCGCCAGAAACCCTTCTACCTTCAGCATGGAGCGCAAGAGAAGAACGCGAGCTGGCGTTATTATCCCAAGCGAAGGCTTTTTTTCGGGTACTTGCGAACGGGGGAACTCCCCTTTGTTTCCTACCAGTCTCTCGGAAGCTGTGGTCGGAATGGATTCCAGCTTCCAACCGCTCCCCATGCGATCCCTTTTGATTCTCCCATTATTGACGGGGTGCCTTATGGCGCCAGACGGTACTATACCCAGTCCGAAGTCTATAGAATTGACTTTCTGGTCAGAGAGATAAAACGCTTGCTCTCCTTGCCCCGAGAAGAATCCATCACGGCAATCGCTTCTCCTCCTGAAGTTTCAAAATCCGCAGATTATTACTATCCGACGCCCGGCAGTCAGGGATTCGCTCCGATTCCCAAGGAACGGGAAAAGGACGTCTATGTTCTCACCAATAGAAAACGATTGCTCTTTTTGCATTCCGATAAAGGAGTATTGGCGGAAATCAATCTGGTGGGCATTCCATTCCAGCTTGACTCCCTGAACGTGGGATGCGTTCCGGACAAACAACTCTATTTCGTCCAAACGCGGGACGAATTGCTGAAATACTCTCAGGCCGGTAAACTCCTCGCGCGATTCCAGCGTCTCGATGCGCCCCAACCCGTGCCATCCAGCCCTAACTATCTCTTTGGGGACTTCCCGCTTCCCGAGTACCCATGGGAAACGGTTCAATACTACTGGAAACTCTTAACCCTTCCAATTGCCTCTCCACCTCTTTGCTGTTTTGTCTTCAGCGCCATCTCAAACGCGCATTCCTTCAAAGAGGTGATCTCGCTTTTGGGTGACGGCGCCAGGAAGTATCTCTGGATGCAAATTTGGCAAGACTTTGGCCCCGGTTTGGCGGGCGCACTGCTGGCCCTTCTCTTCTGCAACCGGCGGCTGAGGAAATACCCCTTCTCGCGCGGCGAGAAAATCACCTGGCGGCTCCTCATGATTCTGATGGGCCCCGGCGCCCTGCTCGCGCTCTATGCCCTCTACGACTGGCCCGCCAAGGAGTCCTGCCCCGCCTGCGGCAAGATGCGCGTGGTCAACCGCGAGAACTGCGAGTTCTGCGGCGCGGATTTCACCCCGCCCGCGCCGACAGGAAAAGAAATCTTCGAGAAGGATGAAGTGGGAAGGGCGAAGGATGAAGGATGAAGTGTGAAGGATGAAGGCGGAAGGATGAAGTGGGAAGGGCGAAGGATGAAGGATGAAGTGTGAAGGATGAAGGCGGAAGGATGAAGTGGGAAGTGCGAAGGATGAAGGATGAAGTGTGAAGGATGAAGGCGGAAGGATGAACGGTGAATGCGTCATTCAAGGTTCGGCATCTCGTAAACAAGGATGGGTCTTCCAAAGAATCTGTGGGTAAGGTTTAAGGATGAGTTTTTCGCTTTTCAACCAAGACACGGATTTGAAAAAAAGCCCCTCACCCTACCCTCTCCCCCAGGAGAGGAAAAAAGAGGCCGATCTCCCAGGAAAAGGCGGCGC
>Ga0315277_10011439_pt1 | contig 11183 bp, 7 predicted proteins | sample YL17G05_15_MG_FD_203695 | JGI IMG/M metagenome (GOLD analysis project Ga0315277, IMG submission 203695) | Sediment microbial communities from Yellowstone Lake, YNP, Wyoming, USA - YL17G05_15 | ecosystem: Environmental > Aquatic > Freshwater > Lake > Sediment | place: USA: Wyoming | collected... | reverse complement strand
ACGGCGTAAGTTTCCTTTCTGCCGGCCATCACCGGCGGTTGGTTTGGCTAACGACATTGGAGCTTACGCCTTCTTCCTTTCCGGTCAAAACCCATCCCGAATTTACAGGAATTATAGGACATCACCTACGGGGAGAGCAACGAGGACAGCAACTCGGACCGCAATGGCCAGAGCGACCGGGCCAGCAACGGGTAGAGCGATGGAGAGAGCAACGGGGACAGCGACTCGTCCCGCAACCGGGACAGCAACCGGGACGGCAACGGGGAGAGCGACTCAGACCACAACGGCCTGAGCGACGGGGACAGCAGCGGACAGAGCAACTGGGAGAGCAACTGGGACTGCTATGGGACCAACGGCGGAGGGGAGTTTCGGAAAGGCCGAATAAAGGACTGTGAAGACAGAAGTTAGGACGCGCACGGGCTTGATGAAGCTGTATCTCCTGGCTAAACTCCCGGCATGGGCTCCGGAGCGAAGCCTACCGATTCCGATGCCGCCCTACTTCCCAAGGAAGTAGGCGTAAGGCTCAGACAACTCCGTCTGGAAGCGGGCCTGACCCAGTCCGACGTGGCCGTGCGCATGTGCCGGCCCGGGTCATCCGGGAAGTCGTACGTGTGCCAGATTGGCCGATGAAGGTCAAGGTTGAGGTCAAGGCTAAGGCCGAAGCGACGCAGACCTCAACCTCAACCTTAACCTTAACCTCATTGCCCCATCGTCCTGTTCGCCGACATGGAACGCAAAGGGGAGTTGGACTATGCGCGCCGCCTCCTGAAAACCGGAATGGAACCGCCAAGGACGCCAAGACCGCCAAGCGTACACAGGATATTTCCGTCCGGACCCGACTTTGTGTCTTTGTGTCTTGGTGGTAAGTTCCTATCCCGGTTCTTGGGCCGGCTGCTGCGCCTTGACTTGACGTCCCTCGGACATATCCTTCTCAGGCATGTCTACGCCCGCGCCCGACGCCGTCAAACGTCTGGTTGACCGCTTCGACCAGAACCGCAAGGTCTTCCTCTCCAGCGACCACAGAGAAGAACCACTCCGCGTTCGCTGTCCGCCGTCTGGCCAAGCGCGAAGACAAGCGCTGCGCCCCGCAATCGCGACCAGACGGTCGCTTCCGAGGACGAGTCATGTGAGGAATGCGTGAGCCACCGCGACTTCCGTTCAGCACGGCGCAGGCTCTCGCCTTCGGCTTTCCTTGCAGGCCCACGCGGACCTGACCCGCCAGCGCCTGACTTGGTCGACCCCGGCACGTGGTCGAGCATCATCTGTTTCCCAGATGATGTGAGTATTCGTACCGCAGATCGTTGCGGGACCGCGCTCAGAACAGCTTGGTCTATGCGAAGCGCGTGGATAGACGTCGCTGGGTCTCTGCAGGACGGAACCCCTGACCCTGGCGGGTCGCCGATTACCTATGCAGCACTGGACGCAACGGACGAGCTCCACGCATCGGTCTACACAGCTCTGGTGGGGTTCTACCGCGTTGCGTTCTCGACACTACGTGCCATAGTCGAGCACATGACAGTAGGCCTGCATCTCGAACTGGCCCAAGACGAGAGCGCGCTCCGGGCGTGGCGCGATGGAACTAGTGAACTGCGCTTCGGCGACGCTGCCAACGTGCTGCACAGGAACGTAGCGATTGCACGATTGGAGAACCACTTGGACAAAGTGAGCGGCGGAACACTGTTTCGGCAGAAGACGACGACGGCCGAACCCGGATGCGCCCGACGATTGTTCTGCGACCTTAGCAAGTTCACGCACGGAGACCCGCCTCTCACGCATGCTGAGATGTGGGATGGCACTGGGCCTGTGTTTGACGGCCGGGCGTTCGACGTCTGGTTGGGAGCCTACTACGAAACCTATGCTCTGTGCTTGCTGGAGGCGAAGCTCGCCCGGCCTTCGCTGTCAATCCAGCAAGGAGAAGCCCCATGCACCCTACAGGAGCTCTACAGTCAGGCCGTAGCCGTTGTCGCGAAGCAGAGCGATGACGAGTTCGTATCTGTGCTCAACGCCGTACCCGATTGCCTCTGGTAATGAGCAAGAACGGAAGTCCCGTGACTGAGGGAAGCTAGGTAGGCCTTATGCTCTGCACTTGTGGTCGAGGCATGACAAGATGGTCGGCCAGGTCGAGACGATGCTGAACCTGCACAAGGACTTGCCCAAGGCCAAGACGCCGCACGTCTGGGCTAACGGCTGGCGGCTTACAGCTCACGGCAGGAGGATTGCGTTCCGGAAAGAGAAGGCAGATTGTGGGTAGTACCTCAGTTGAAGAAGCCTTGAACGCGAAGTACATTATCGTCAGCGTGATGGGTCCGCACGCGAAGCAATCGGAGGCAGAGATATTCACCGCGAAGGCCCATCAGGTCGGTATGTACGGAAGATGCTTCTGGCTCTATCACTCTATGATGGCCCGACCGGATCAAGTCCAAGAGTTGTGCGGTCGGAGTCAGCCTTCCTACTGTATCTTCGTGAAGGGCAGACCACAACCCACGAAACTAGCTGACGTGGCTACCGAATTCGCAACAAGCAGGGACGGCCCTTGGGCTTCGATAACGCCGGCGGAGATACGCCCGACCGGGAAGCTGGGCGGTGCCCCCTGCGCGATGATCTTTGACGCGCTCGAACTGCCGGACCAGCCGACGGACGTGTTTGATGCCCTCACGTTGAATCTGCTGAACTACAGCCCTTTTGGGCTCCCTAGCCAAGCCATCGATACACAGATGCCGCATTCGACCGTCTGCTGTGAGAGGACTCCGTCGCGGAACGACAAGGATCAGATGCAGGATGTGATAAGGCACGTTGTCGCCGTCGCACGCCTCCAGCGACCGTTTGGTGTCTGGGTACGGAAGGCGTGACCGCGAGGGGCACTGCCCATGACACCTGAGCGATGTCGAGGCGCGGCACAGCGGCATTTCAGATTGCAGATTGGAGATTGCAGATTGGCCGAAGGGCCGGCACCGGATGGTGAGCTTGGTTGAGACGATGCTGAAGCCGCACAACAGCGGATACTCGACCGAGGACCATATCGTTGATACCAGCAATATGGTCGGTCTGGTCGAGACGATGGTGACAGCCAACAGCTTGCAGCTAGCAGCTTACGGCCCCCGATGAGGATGAGATTCGGATAGCCGGCGCACCGTAGCGAGCATGGCGAAAGAACCGAACTGGTCGCCTGAGGAGCTGAAGGTCGTCGACCGTTTCGTCTCGGACCTGCGTGACCTGCGATTCCTGTCAATGAGGGCGGCCGCGACGGAATGTTGGAAGCAACTCAAGGGGCTGCAGCCGCATGGCCGACACGGCGAGTCGTTCGCCGGAAGGACGTGGCTGGCGGTCTATTCAGCCCTAGGAAACAGGGCGAGGGCAGCAGGCGTTACCGCGAACGATGCACGGTGGCGGCCGGCGGAACTCAGACTCCTTGACCGCTATCTGGCGCTGGTCGTAGCACGACGATACCCCAGCGTTCGTAAGGCGGCAGAGGCGTGTCGTCAGGAGCTGCGCCGTCGCGGGTTGGGCGAGAGGACCTTCGGCACGGTCCGCTGTAGGATGATTCTGCGTGCCCGGCAGGGCAGCTTCCGCTGGCCGGGCGTCCACTGGAGTGATGGCGAAAAGCGGGTTCTCCGGCGTCATGCCCGCGCGCTGCTGCGGAATGGAGACCGCTCCGCCCGTTCCATAGTGCTGGCTTGTCAGCGCGACCTCCGAAGGCTGCCGCTACTTGACCGGGATGGGATTCTTCAGCGACCGAGCGGTGGCCGTGGTTTCGCCTCCGTGTACGAGCATGTCATCACGACGGCTCATTCTCTGGGCTGGTCTCGGCAGAGCTACGGTTGGGCGTCGTGGGAGAGCCGGGCGCTACGCCGTTACTCGCGGGCGCTTATCGAGGGGCGGTTCAGCGACGCGCCGACGGCGGCGAGTGCATGCAGGCAGGAGCTTGTTCGACTGGCCCGCGATCGGTCCAACGGTGAGTTGAGGCCGCCGCGCACGGTCGGCGCCATCGTGCTGAAGATGAAGGACCTGGTGGCCCGGACGCGACTGGCACGAAACCGAAGCAGGCTGTCACGCGGAGAGTTGAGGATCGTCGAGCGCTACGCCCGCGCCGTGGACCGTGGCGAGTACGATAACTGGAAGGACGCGGCTCGGGCGTGCGTGACTGAGCTCAACCGCAAGGTCAACGCGGCGGCGGTCCGCAGCCCGCTGCGAGTGCGCAAGGCCAAGGGGCACAGCATGCACACGATCCACACGCGGATTCTCGACGTCGCCCACCGTCTGAAGCTGCGAGGTCCGCGCCGAGTTCTCTGGACCGATGCGGAAGAGCGAGTCTGCGCCGCCTGGATGAGATGGTCCGACCGGCACCGAACGGCGCTTCGGCACCGGGGAGTATGGTCGGAGACTCTAGCCGGCATGCAGGAGGAGCTGGAGAATGCCGGCTACCGCCGGTCGCTCGCGGCATGCGAGTCCAAGGTGCGCGACATGAGGATGCGTGCGTATGGAGTGGCGTGACGGGACGGCTCGCCTGGAAGAGCTACGGACAGCACGCAACTCGATGTCAGCGGCAAGGCGCGGCATGACAAGATGGTCGAGCCGGGAAACGGCTAGAATGAACCCGGTGCGGTGCCTTGTTGCGATGGCCGTGCTCAGTCTGCCGGCTTTGGCAGTGGTCTGGCCGGTCGGGCCGGGGCGGACCTACGAGTTGCCGAGCGAGGTCGCGTCGCTGGTCGGTGACGGCGACACGGTCTTGATTGACGCCGGCACCTACGCCGACGTGTGCTCGTGGCGGGCGCACAACCTGTTGCTCCGTGGTACCGGCGGCAGGGCCGTGCTTGACGCTGACGGGATGTCCCTTGCCGAAGACAAGGCAATCTGGGTCGTCAAGGGCAGCAGCGCTTGCGTCGAGTCAATCGAGTTCGCCAATGCGTCCTGCCCTGACAAGAACGGCGCCGGCATCCGGCAGGAGGGCACCGGCCTGACCGTGAGTTGGTGTGTGTTCCGCGATAACGAGGACGGCATCATGTGCGGGGCCGATTCGCTCTCCGACATCTTCGTCGAGTATTCGGAGTTCCGTCACAACGGTTTCGGCGACGGCTACTCGCACAACCTCTATATCGGCCATATCCGCAGTTTCACCCTGCAATACTGCTGGTCGCACCGTGCGTACATCGGGCACGAGGTGAAGTCACGTGCCCGGTTCAACTACATCCTGTACAATCGCATCATGGACGAGGACTCGGGTGACGCGTCGCGCGAAATCGACCTGCCCAACGGCGGCCGGAGCTACGTCATCGGCAATCTGCTGCACAAGGGGCAGTATGCCGAGAACAGTAACACGGTCGGCTACGGCCTGGAAGGGGTGACGGCCGGGTATGATACCGTGCTCTTCTGCGTGAACAACACGATGGTCAACCAGCGCAGCCCGCAAGGCCCATTTCTGCAACTGCAGGGCGGGACACGCGCGCAAGTCTTCAACAATGTCTTCTACGGCGGCACTGAAATCGTGCGCGGGGGCAGGCACCAGGGTAGCAACAACTGGGTACCGGTCGGCCATTACGGCGACGACAGTTTGACTGGTAGTGTGGTCGGCACCGACCCCGGGCTCGTGGGCCCGGCCAGTTTCGACTATCGACTTCTGCCCGGGTCGGCCTGCATCGACTCGGGTGTGACGCCGGACAGCACGCTGAGGCCGGTGTTCCACTATGTCCACCCTTGCGACCGTGAGCCGAGGCCGGTTGCGGGAGCGATGGACATCGGCGCATATGAGTACACCAGCACCGGGCTGGTCGACAGCCGCACGGCGCGCGACCCCAGCGAGGCCGTGCTGAAGGTCAGCCCCAATCCGTTCTTCGGTTGGGCATCCATCCGCAACCGCGAGCGCGAGCGGTTCGTGGTCTGTGACCGCGCAGGCCGCAGAGTTGGGGAGTATCACGGCGGCAGTATCGGCGCTGACCTTTGCCCCGGCGTCTACCTGCTACTTGACCCTGCACGCCCCGGTTGTGCCCTGCCCTTCGTCAAGCTGGGGCGAAGCGCTACGGCCGGCTCAAGGTAGACCGCACCGTCCAACTCGGGTGCGTCGGACCCGGTGACACAATGAGCGATTCCTGACGCGCGGCCGGCACGCCGGACGGGGGCCCCGTTGCCTCACGTAAGGATCTGTACGGAGGGCTTGACAAGGGGATGGAGGGAGGTATATAATCACACTGGCTGGCAGGCGCCAGCCGGTAGTGGAGTCTGACCGCTCGGTCATCGGTTCGTCCCGGAATTCGGGGAAGGGACCGGACGGCCAAGGATCGTAGGAAGCAAGGAGAGCTCATGAGAAGGCTGATCGTCATCACGTTACTGGCGGTCTGCGCCAGCGTCTATGCAACCGGCGGGATTTCCGGAGTCGTTACCGACTCCGTATCCGGCCTGCCGATTCACTATGCCCGGGTCAGCACGCGTGCGGACAGCAGCATCGCGTATACCGACACCGCCGGCCATTACCTGATATCACCGCTGCAGCCGGGAGAGTATACGGTCACCGTCACTGCCAGTGGTCATGTCGGCGACACGTACCCTGAACCGGTCGTGGTCGTAGACAGCCAGATCACGACGGGCATAGACTTCGCCCTGGTGCCGCTCCCACCGACCGGCATCTCCGGACTGGTCACCGTTTACGGAACCGGTAACCCGATTTACCACGCGACCCTCAGCGGCGGGGGGCTGCCGACCAAGTACTCCGACTCAAGCGGCGCCTATTTCATACCCGCCAGCCCGGGCTGGTACGTACTCTGGTGCTCGCAAACCGGGTATGAGAACGGCATCTATCCGGAGTCGATTCACGTCCAGCCGGGTGTAGTCACGGAGAGCATCAACTTCGCCTTGATATCGATAACGGGCAAAACCGGCATCGGCGGTCGCCTGACTGACGGAAGCCGTGAGCTCGGCATCGGCGGCGGCACCGTTATCGCCTCCGGCCCGGGCGGTTGCGACACGGCGACATCGGTTGCTACCGGCGGCTATCTGATCAGCGGCCTCGCCCTCGGGAAGTACCAGGTCACGGCCACGGCCGAGGGCTTCCAGACCGGAATCGCGCCGGACTCGGTGTTGGTAGAGTCGGGCATGGTCAAGTGGTGTCCTTTCTACCTGCTGCCGGAGAGCACCCCGCCGACCGGGATTTCGGGCCACATAACCAACTACGAAAACGGCGACCCGATTTACCACGCGACCGTCAGCGGCAACGGGCTGCCGACCAAATACACCGACTCGAGCGGCGCTTATTTCATACCCGCCAGCCCGGGCCAGTACACGCTCTGGGCTTGGCACGACGGGTATGAGAACGGCATCTACCCGGAGTCGATTCACGTCGAGCAGGACGTGGTCACGGACAGTATCGATTTCGCCTTGATATCGACAGCGGGCAAGACCGGCATCGGCGGCCGCCTGACCGACGCGAGCCGGATGCTCGGCATCAGCGGCGGTACGATTATCGCCAGCGGTCAGTACGGCTGCGACACGGCGACGTCGGTCCCAACCGGCGGATACGTCATCAGCGGTCTCGCTACTGGGAAGTACGAGGTCACGGCCTATGCCGAGGGCTTCCAGACCAAAGTCGCTCCGGATTCGGTGCTGGTGGAATCGGGCCAGGTCAAATGGTGTCCGTTCTACCTGCAGCCGGAGAGCACCGGCTTCGGCGGCATGGCGGGACTGGTGACCAACGGGCGCGGCGGGTTGCCGCTCTTCGGAGCGCTGGTCACGGCGCCCGGCCCGGGTCAGGGCGTTGCCAACACCGGAACACAGGGCTCATACACGATCCGGAATCTCGAGCCGGGCACGTACCTGGTCAAGGCCGGCGCGGCCGGTTTCGAGACGTCGGCGTGGGACACGGTTGAAGTGACGGCCGGCCACACGGTGCCCAACGTCAACTTCGTCCTTCAGCCGTCCAGCTACGGGACCGGAGGCATCGCGGGCAACGTTTCCGATTCGACCGGGCAGAACCACATTCCGAACGCCCGCGTATTCGCGTGGGGCAGCGAGGGCCAAGGCTACGCGTATTCGGACGCTGGCGGCAGTGACGTGGTCACCGGACTCGCGGACGGGTGGTATCGAGTGCGCGCCGAGGCCCAGGGCTACTACCCTGCGTGTTATCCGGGGAACGTCGAAGTGGCCGGTGGCCATATCACGAGCGGCATTGACTTCCGGCTGCGGCCGGTCGGCAGTTCCGTGGCCGGCATCGCCGGCTTTGCCTATGACGGCTATCAGCAGGTCGAACTTCCGGGCGCGCACGTGCGGGTCACCGGCGGCCAGAACTTCTGGGAGGTCTACGCCGGCAGCTCCGGCGACTACGTGCTTGACGGTTTGCCGCCCGGCGAGTACATCGTCCAGGCTGACGTGTCGGGCTATGAGCCCGGCCAGTACCCGGACCTCGTGACCGTTGCCAACGGGACAGTGGCTTCCTTCATCAGCCCGGCCCTCTACCCGCCGACGCCCGTGGCTGAACCGCATGCGCCAGCCGGCATACCAACCTCGTACCTCTTCGCCACTCCTAATCCTGCCCGCGGGGCGGTGCGGGTGCAGTGGCAGATCAAGGAGCCGGGTACGGTGACACTCCGTGTGTTCGACAACACCGGTCGCGCCGTACGCACGATCCAGAACGGCTTCCAGGCAGCCGGGCGCTACTCGGCGAGCTGGAACGGCATCTGCGACAACGGAATGCGCGCCGCCAACGGCGTTCTCTTCTACACGCTTGATGCACCCGGAATCCATCGGGTCGTCAAGGTCGCGGTAGTGAGCCGGTAGCGCGGCAACGTTTGCAGCGGAGAGGCGCGGCTTGGCCGCGCCTCTCCCGTTTGAGGCGAGGGGTGGGCTGCGAGGAGCGCACGGTGGCAGAGGTCAGAATGCGAAACCACGGGCAGGGCGGGCTTCAACCACTGATGCACGCAGGTGGACGCCGATCCGGAGCAGCGTTGCGAGTGACCAGTGACCCGTTGGCGGTTTGCAGGATTCGCTGCCCGCCGTCCCTTGGACTCATTGAACTCTGAACCAGAAGCTTGGCCTTACTGCCGGGGGCCGGAGTCGAACCGGCACGACCCGTATCCGGGTCAAGGGATTTTAAGTCCCTGGCGTCTGCCAATTCCGCCACCCCGGCAGAGCATCCAATATTGCAGATTCTAGATTGTAGATTGGGGATGTCAAAAGGACAGCGGTACAGGCCGTTGAAGATTGAGTCCGGTATCTTCGATGGAGAAGAGGCGGCTTCGGGATTTGCACCCGAGTATAACGGTTTTGCAGACCGTCGCCTTGCTGCTTGGCTAAGCCGCCGTTGAGGAAAGGGCGAAGGACGAAGTGCAAAGGACCAACGTGGGGATTCGGCGCCCGGCGTTAGGACTTCGCACTCTGGAAAAGCGGGAGACGGGATTTGAACCCGCGACCCCTACCTTGGCAAGGTAGTGCTCTACCAACTGAGCTACTCCCGCGTACCGGCAACTGCGATCTCCAAACGTCAATCTCCGAACTGGGAGTCCGCCCTTTGGCGTTTGGCGCTCGGAGTTCGCCGGTTCTAAAGACCCGGCCCCAATGGGAGTCGAACCCATGTCTTCACCTTGAAAGAGTGATGTCCTGAACCGCTAGACGATGGGGCCAATTTGTCCGGCATGGCGCTCTGTGCGCCACGCACTACGTTAGGACACCGCGTCAGGCTTGGACATCCAGCGCCCGACTCCAGTTTAAATCTATCCCGCCGCAGCGGGTTGTCAATACGCCATCGCGTCCCGGTAGTCTTTGACCTCGGGCTGCTTGAGCAGCTCATTCATCAAATCTGTGCCGACCTGCGTCCGGCGTTGGTCGACGTAGGCCGCGGGGTCGTTCGTCGCGGCCGGCGTCCGTTCGTCGCAGCGGATGATGAACGCGCCCCAACTGAGCTCGACCACGCCGTATTTTTCGCCGGGGTTCAGCGCCTCTACCGCGCCGGCGAACTCCGGTCCTTCCCTGCGGCGGCAGTCCGCAATGCCGTTGAAGGAGTCGGTCCGCAATTCGACGCCCGGGTTCTCCGCGGCGTACTGCTCGAGGCTCTTGCCGGCCCTGATTGCTTCAAGCCCCTGCCGGGCCGCCTCGGTCCAGGCCTGCTTTTCTTTTTCGTGTCGCATCCGGAAGCCCGCGGCCTGTTTGACTTTCGCGAAGTCAGCATATCCGGCTGGCTTCACCTCAGCCAGCTCGAACACGTAGTAGCCCCGGGCCCCGCGCTGCGGTTGATCCAAGACCTGCCCGGGTTTGGCCGTTTTCGCCCACCCGACGAGCTGCCCCAAGTTGTCGACGTCCAAGCCGGGCAGTTCCTTCTGGTCACCGATGAGCGGGCGCGTCTGCTGCACGGTCAGGCCGAACCGGGCCGCAAGGGTGTCGAATTTCTCGGTGGCGGCCTTTTCGATGAAACCGCGAACCGAATCCCGGACCGTCGCCAGCACCTCAGAGCCCATCTTGACCCGGACGACGATGCGGCCATAGGCGACCGAGTCTTTCTTCGCGCTGTCAAGATAGACGATCTGCCAGCCGTACCCGGCAAGGTAGGGCGGGCTGTACTGTCTAGGCTTGAGTCTGGAGAGGACGCTGTCGGTCTGTTTGTCGAGATTGGCGCGCGCCGTCATTGCCGGCAGGGTCTCGCCCTCGAAGTCGCTGTAGTCGAGCGTCGTGAGGTTGAATGTCTCACCTTTGACCAACTGGTCATAGGCCCGGTCGATAACCTCTTTGGCGTCGGCCGAATCCTGCCGACTGACGATCATCGGGAAGAAGACGTAGCGGAGCTGCCGCGTCTCCTTGAGACGGAAGGTGTCCTTGTTGGCCTCGTACCAAGCCTTCACCTCGACCTCGGTCGGCTCGTATTTCTGTTTCATGACCTTGGGACCGAAATAGAGCGTCGTCGTCTTCCACTTGGTGTTGGCCGCGGCAAGCGCGTCTTCGATTTCCGGATTCGTGACCCGGTAGGTGTTGATGACGTCGATCCGGAACTTCTCCCGAGGCAGCATTTCCAAGATCTGACGGAAGTACTTGGTGAAATACTCCCGGTTCTCGGGCGCATTCATGACCTGCTGGTATTTCTGCGGGTCGAACTTGCCGTCGGTCAGCAGCTCGGGTTTGTTGCGCAATTCCTCAGGCGGGTTGGATTTAATGACCTCCATTATCTCGGTCTCGGTGACACCAACCCTCTCCGCCTGCAGCGCCTTCTGCCA
>Ga0315277_10011437_pt1 | contig 11184 bp, 8 predicted proteins | sample YL17G05_15_MG_FD_203695 | JGI IMG/M metagenome (GOLD analysis project Ga0315277, IMG submission 203695) | Sediment microbial communities from Yellowstone Lake, YNP, Wyoming, USA - YL17G05_15 | ecosystem: Environmental > Aquatic > Freshwater > Lake > Sediment | place: USA: Wyoming | collected... | reverse complement strand
TGAACTGCATGAGGCGCGTGAGGCAGAGGAACTCGACGCCGACCATAATCATGTGCTCGAAGGATCGGCGGGCCATGCGGCGGATGGCCCGCGGGCCGGCACCGGGGAAACTGGCGCGCAGGTTCGCGATGGCGACCCGCCGGTGCCGGCGGTCCACCAGGTACAAGAGGCGGCCGACCCATCGGGCCGTCGCCAGATTCGCGTCGATGGGGAAACACTGCAAGAGCATCTCGACGATGCGCAGCGCGGCGTACTGGCCCGCCCAAACGAGTTGCTGACGCAGGTAAGCCACCGCGCTCTCCTTCCGGACAGCGTGATTGTAGGCGGGCGGCGGAGCGATTACAATCGTTCGCCGCGCACGAAAACGAGTTCGCCGCGGGGGTTGCCCCGCGCTGCAAACAGCCAGCGCCCAGTAAACTGGGCGGCGAACCCAGCGCCCGCCGCGCAATGAAACCGTGTTGGCGTGGAGTGCCGACCATGTTGGGGACCGAGGCGAACCTTTCGGATTTCGATTACGATTTGCCGACCGACCGCATCGCGCAGGAACCCGCCAGGCCGCGCGACGCGGCTCGCCTGCTCGTCCTGGACCGCCGGACGGGCGAGGTCTCGCACCGGCGTTTCGGCGAACTGCCGGACCTTCTGCGGCCGGACGACCTGGTGGTGCTGAATGAGGCGCGGGTGATCCCGGCGGCGTTCACCGCCCGCCGCTCCAGCGGCGCCCGCATCGAGGGTTGTTTCCTGCGGGCCCTGGAAGGCGGCGAGTGGGAAGTGCTCCTCGCGGGCCGAGGTCGTCTCCGACTGCGCGAGACGCTCGGCCTCGTCGATGCCGCCGGCGACGTGCGGGCCGAGGTCGAACTCACGGAGCGGGGCGAGGGCGGCGTCTGGCGCGTCCGGCCTCGCGCCGACGTGGAGACCCTGGCGCTCCTGGAGGCGATCGGTCGGCCGCCCCTGCCGCCTTACATTCGTCGCTCCGGGCCGGAGGATCCGCGGCTGCGGCTGGACCGCGCGGACTACCAGACCGTCTATGCCCGCCGCGATGGGGCCGTCGCGGCCCCGACCGCGGGCCTCCACTTCACGCCGGCAGTCCTCGCGCGTCTGGCGGAGCGGGGCATCGAAGGAGCGCGCGTGACGCTCGATGTGGGCCTCGGCACGTTTCAGCCGATTCGCGCGGACCGCCTCGCGGAGCACCGGATGCACGAGGAACATTTTGAGATTTCGGCGGACGCGGCCGCGGCGATCAACCGCGCCCGCACCGAGGGTCGGCGCGTCGTCGCCGTCGGCACGACGACGGTCCGGGCGCTGGAGTCGGCGGCTCCGTCCCGGCGCGCCGGGACTGCGCACGAAGGCGAGGGTGTCCGCGCCGCCTGCGAGTGGACCCGCCTGTTTATCTACCCGCCCTACCGGTTCCGCGTCGTGGACGCGCTCGTGACGAACTTCCACCTGCCGCGCACGACGCTCCTGGCGCTGGTTTGCGCGTTCGCCGGCCGCGAACACATCCTCGCGGCCTACGCGGAGGCGATACGCGCCGGATACCGGTTCTACAGTTATGGCGATGCAATGCTGATTCTTTAGTTTCCCGCTCTCCCGGCGCGCCGGGTTCGCGGCTGCTAATCATGACGATGTGCGATGTTGCTGTTTCATTCCGCGTCCTCCCGGCGTGCCGGGTTCGCGGCTGCTAATCATGACGATGTGCGATGTTGCTGTTTCATTCCGCGTCCTCCCGGCGCGCCGGGTTCGCCGCTGCTAATCATGACGATGTGCGATGTTGCTGTTTCATTCCGCGTCCTCCCGGCGCGCCGGGTTCGCCGCCCCGCTTGCGGGGCGCTGGCTGTTCGCAGCGCGGGGCAAGCCCCGCGGCGAACCAGGCGCGTGCGGCCGTCAGGCGTCGTGGGGACCGAGGTAAAGGGGGCTGCGGACGGCGGTGAGGCGTCGGCGGCGCACCAGGTCCTTGAGTTCCTCGGTCGTGCGGGCGGCCAGGGGGCTGATCTCGACGGGGAACTTCGGCTCGCCGTCGGGTCCGCGGGGAATCGGAACGCCGGCCGATTCAAGGTCGGCGGCGGCGAGGCGGACCATGTCGCGGCGGGCGGTGGTGGGGCTGTCCTCGCCGTCGGCGTTCTTGACGGGGCTGAACTCGCGCGCGCGGTCGATCTCGAGGACCAGAGGGTTCTTGGCCCTGGGCAGGGCATCGAAGATGAACATCTCGAACTTGATGCCGTTCGGTTGGCCGGGCGTAAGCGGCCTGCCGCTCGCGTTCACATACGGGATTTTTTTGCGGGCGCGGTGGAAGGGGAGGGCGAACTCGGGCGACGCGGTCAGCCGCTCGACGAACGAGCGCGCGAGGATGTGGATGGCGATGCTGCCGGCCTCGTAGCGCAACCGGCCGTCGGCCTGGCGTGCCTCGGCCAGTTCGTCGGGCATGTCGCTGTACTCGACGACGAGGAGGCGTCCGCCGCTGGTGCAGAAGTGGCCCAGTTTCTCGTGGGCGTCGCGTTTGCGGGCCATTTTGCTGGACATTTCGCTCCCGGCGTCGGCGTGGAACCCCAGGAAGACGGGGTCGAGCGGCGGCACGAGGGGATTATCGACCTGGAAGTAACTGATGTGCTCGATGCCGCGGTCCGCCATGTCCTGGAGCATGCCGGTCCGCGCGAGGGCCCGCAGCGTTCCGCCGTGCCCGTCGGGGTTCCAGGCCAGGCGGTCGCGGTCCGCCAGGAGGAGTTTGCCGGCGAAATCGACGGCGGGCATCATCCCCTGGACGAAGAACCGGACGTCGCCCCGGGGCAGGTTGAAGTAGTTGTGGGCCTCGAAGAAATCCCGCGTCTCGCGGTCGTTGGCGCGGCTGGTCATGATGTACCAGGGGATGGGGGCGCCGCTGGCCCGGCGGGCGGCGAGAAGGGACTCCGCGAAAATCTGGAACAGCGTCCGCCCCGACACCGGCCCGATCGGAAAGGCCCCTTTCGGGCCCTCGTATCCGAGGCGCGTCCCTTGGCCGCCCGCCACGGTGAGTGCGGCCGCGCGGCCGGACGCCAGGATCGTTTCGCCGAGGTCGCGCATCTCGCGGCGTCGGCGCTCGTCGGCTTCGCTCGCCGGCAGGGGGATAAAGGGCGCGGGCCGAAGGTCCTTGGGCAACTCGAACCCCCCGCTCTCGGCGAGGAGTTCGCGGACGAGCCGACCGACTTCCTCGAAGTCCACCTCGGCGAGTTCCGCGAGCAGGCGCCGTCGGCCGCCGGCATCGAGGTCGTCCCAGAACCGCAGGACGTGTTCCTGGCCGGCGTCGGCGACCGTTCGGCGAATGGCCGACTCGTCGGACGCCGCGGGGCCTCGAAAAGCGGGGGTCGGCACAGCGTTCCTTTCCTGCTGGACGGGTCCTCTGGAATCGCCACGCAGAAGCCTAGCATACCCGTCTCAGGTGGCGGCCTTCCTAGGCCGCCACCGCCTTCCGCGCCATGCGCGGTGGCCTGGGAAGGCCACCGCGCGATCTATCCAGAGCCTAACACACCCCCGGGCGGGGGACAAGCGTTTTGGTCCAGCCCATTTGGCCGGTTTTGGGTTGCGATGTCGTTCGAGCCGGCGGCGGGAGTCCCGGCGCGCCGGGATCATCTTCCCAACCGTGGCACGTGCCACGGCGCGCGAACGTAGCCGACCGCTTCCGCGGTCGGCTCACAAGGTGAGCCGCGGCCGGGAGGTCGCGGCGACGTGCCCCGCCGCGGCAGGCTCGAAAGGCGTAAACTTTCGCACCCGGCTCGAAAGGGCGGAGAATATGGGCGTTTTGGGTTTGACACGGGCTGGGTTCCCGGCCATAATGAATGGTAGAGGGGCGCCTGCGGACGGAGGCGTACCGAAAAGACGTTTCTGTGGGGGCAAAAGGGCGAGAGGAGGTGGGCCGAGAACGAGGATACCGCTTCTCAGAAGTACCTGTCGTATTTGATGTTATCCCTTTTTTCCCTTGGAGAGGCGCGACGCACGCGCCGACGGTTGGAGGATGAAAGTCATGAGAAATAGAGCGTTTACGCTGGTCGAACTCCTGGTGGTCATCATGATCATCGGGATGCTCATCGGGATTCTGCTCCCCGCCGTCTTCGGCGCTTTGGACGAGGCGAAAAAGTCCCAGTGCCAGAACAATCTGAAGCAGATCGGCACGGCGTGCAGCACGTATGCCTCGTCGAACCGGATGATGTGGCCGGACGCCTTTGTGACGACGTCCAAGAACTGGGACCTCGTCGGCAACACGCGGACGGATAATTGGTTCCCGACTGCGCCTGGCACGCCGGTTGACCCTGCCGACAAAGGGGCGTCCACGGTCGTAGAGTCGAACACGGCCTCCCTGTGGGCGCTGATCGTCTCGGCCGGCATGTCGCCGGATGTGTTTATCTGTCCGGCCCAGGGCCTGCATGTGGCCGAGAGTCGAGTCACCGAAGAGAAGTACGGCACGCTGCGCGACTTCGTCAACGAGTACTCGGTCAGTTACTCGTATCAGAACGAACTCGGCACATATCGGTTGACCTCGACTACGGGGCGGGCGTCCAGCATGGCGGTGGGCGCCGACGCCAACCCCCAGCGCCGCGATTACTTCAAGGCGACCACGGCGACGGGAACCAAACTGGCGACGGACGGCCTGACGGACCTCAAGTTGGCTGAGAAGCCGACCTTCCAGGGCCAGGAAGAGCATATCCAGAAATGGAATACCACGCTCGGCGCCCCCGGCATCACCAAGGCGTGGCAACTCAACAGCGCCAACCACAAGTTCAAGGGCCAGAACGTCCTGTACCTGGACGGCCACGTCGCCTGGACCACCCATCCGTACTGCGGCCCGAACTGGGACAACATCTGGCTGTCCCGCAAGACGCTTGCCACTCCGACCGCCCTCGATCCGAACACCCTCACGACGCTGACACAGTACGACCAGGAAGATTCCTACAAGGGGACGACCCAGGCAGCGGCCAGCAGCGATTCGTTCCTCGTGCCGTAAGGCAGAACCGAAGCAGGCGCCTCCGGGCGATCCCGATCCATTCGGGATCGCCTTTCTTTTTTAATGTGTTTTCAACGCAGAGAACGCAGAGACCGCAGAGGGAAAACTGGGGAACAACGGCAAGGCTAAAGAGACAGGCACGGTGTGTGTCGTTCGCTGTTCCCCAATCCTTTCTGTTCTCTGCGTTCTCTGCGCTCTCTGCGTTGAGAAAACAGTGTCGTGCTACGGCAGGCGGGACTGAAGGAATCGCATCCGGCGCGAGAGGGTCATCGCCTCGTACCGGCACATCTCGTGGCAGCAGAAACAGGCGATGCATCGGCGATAATCAATCAGGGGCCCGGAGTCCGTCATCGCAATCGCCTCGACGGGGCACGCCTCGGCACACGAACCGCACTTTACGCACTTCTTCCTGCGCACCTTCGGCTGCGTGACGAGGACCATCGCCGCCAGGCGCGAGACGGCCGTCCCCAGGCCCATCCCGATGGCGGGGACCTTAAAGCGGGGAACCGCCTCGAACGGTCCTTCGATTTGAATCTCCTCCAGGTCGATCGGCCCCAGGCCGCGCGCCGCGGCAATGCGAAGCGTGGGGACGGTCGCCGGCGCGAGGCCCATCATCGCGGCCATACAAGCATCGAGCGCGACCGCATTGTCGGACGCGAGGATGCGGCCGACCTCGCGAGGCCGGCCGCCCGACGGTCCCTGGCCCTCCATGGCGACCACCGCGTCGAGAATCGAAAGGTCGGGCGGGCGGACGGCGAAGACGTCGAGGATGGCCCGGGCGAAGTTCTCGGGCCCCCGCGCCTCGCGGTGGAGCCGCGTCTTTTCGCCCCCCACCAGGTGGCCGAACGTGTTCTTCACCGCCCCGGTAATGCCCGTGGCGACGTGGGTCTTCATCTTGGGCAGGTTGACGATGAGGTCCGATTCGAGGACTTCGCGCGAGAAGGCGAGCGTCTCAGCGAAGGCACTCTTGACGGCCGTCGCGACGGGCGAAGCGCCGAGGTTCACGTATCGCTCGCCGGCGGCCTCCAGGATGCCGGCGATGCGGGCGGCGTGCTCGTTCGAGCCGTAGGCCCGCATGCCGGAGTTGTCGCCGACGAGGATTCGTCCCGCGCCGCGGCGCTCCAGGGCCTCGACGGCCGCACGCACGACGCTCGGGTGCGTGCACACGTGGCGGTCCGGTTCGACGGCGCCGAGGATGTTCGGCTTGACGAGCACGGTCTTGCCGGCGACCTGGAGGGGAAAGGCGTCGAAAGCGCGTTCGACGGCGTCGGCGACGCCGGCGTAGTCCGTTTCGTAGATCGCGACGCGTGGCATGTGTAACCTCTTGCGCGGCGAACGTCGCCGACCGCTTCCGCGGTCGGCTCACAGGTGAGCCGGGTGCGGGAGCACCCGGCGACGCTCCCCGCCGCGCGTCCATGAAGTCACCTCAGGACGAAGTATCCGTGCCCCACCATGTCGAACACCTTTTCTTCGACGACGGCGAGTTCGGCGCGGTCGAAGATGCTGCGCCAGGTCTTGGCATCGGCGATCGTCTGGTTCGTGAGGTCGTGGTAGAGGTGGTGTTCGAGGAAGGCGGTGGGTCGGCGTCGGAGTTTTTCGTGGGGCTGCTTGCAGAACTCGCCGACGTAAAGAAGCGCGCGGGGGAACTCGCTGCGAAGTTTCCGCAGGAGGCCGGCCACCTTCGCCCCGCCGTCGCCGAGGTACTCGTGGTAGGTGTCAACGGCGGTGACGGCATCGACGTCGGGCCGCTCGCCGGCAAGCGCTTCGAGGCGGAACATGTCGGCCTCGCGGACTTCGATGCGCGCGGCGTGGGGCGAGACGGCCAGAACCTGCCGCGCGTACTCGACCGTCGGGCGGTCCGCGTCGATGCCGATCGCGCGGACCGCGGGCATCGTCTCGCAGAGGTAAAAGAGGAACGCCAGGTCGCCGCAGCCCAGGTCCAGCACGAGCCGGGCCCCATGCCTGCGGAGCATGTCGGCGAGGACGGGGTAGGGGAGTGTCCGGCAGAGTTGTCCGCTCCCGCGCCCCACGTATTTGCCGAGGCGCTGCACGTCGGCCGGATACTTGGCCTCGCCGCGCAGCATCGCCGGCAGGTTCGAGAGAATCTGCTCATAGGCATACGTCAACTCGAAGAATCCGCGCGGCTCCGCCATGAGGGCCTTGAGTTTCGGCATGGCGCGGGCGCGGCCGGCTTCGACGCGCACGAGGCCGAGGCCGTCCAGGTACTCCAGAATGCTCTCGAGGACGTGCGGCTCCAGGCCGCTCTCGGCGATGAGGTCGTCCAGCAGGACCGATTCCGCGGCGAGGAGGCGGTCCAGGACGCCCGTCTCCAGGAGCGCCCAGAGGCACGAGCAGACCGCGTAGCCGCGGACGTAGGGCAGGGCTTTGTCGAACCGCCGCTTGACCCGCAGCGCGCCGCCGAGGCCCAAGAGGCGGATAATCTGGAGCGCCTGGATCATGAGCAGGCCCCCCGGCACTCGGCCGGCGGCGAAGCGTCGCCGGGCTCGGCCTTGAGGATCGCGTCGTCGTAGCAGGCGCGGACGCGCTGGCCCGGTTCGAGGACGAGAAAGCGCTGGGCGTCCCATCGCCCGTCCAGGCCGTCCTGGAGGAGCCCGAGGTCGCCCGCCACGCGGAGGAACTCCCAACCGCGCTCCCGGCAAATGGCCTGGACCTTCTCGGCGAGTGCGGCGTCCTGGTTGAATTCGAATTCGATGAGCGCCCCGTGCGTGTAGTGCTGCTGCCAGGCCCCCATGAACTCCGTGAGGTACCGTGCGTTGTCTTCGCCGTACCGCGCGACGAGTTCCTCGTACGTGGCGCGACGGTCGGGCCCCAGGCCGCTGTTGGCCATCGGCTCGAACCCCGGCGCGCCGGGGCCGCCCGTCTTTTCGTGGCACTCGAGCCAACCGCGCGAGAACCAGTACGTGCCCGGGTGCTCGGCGAAGAGGCGGGCGTAGCGCTCTTTGGAACCCACGAGGAGCGTGATGCAGTCGTGGGCGCGCGGGACGACGAGGCGCACCCGGCCGGCCCGCAGCCCCGCGAGGGCGTTGTTGCACAGGCCGTAACCCAAGACCAGGGCGTCGAACCGCTCGGGGTCCGTCTGGTCGATGAGGGGCTGGAGGCGTCCGCGGCACAGGTCGCTGTTGTCGTGGAGGCCCTGTTCGAGCAGCGTCACCTCGACTTCGTGCGCGGCGCGTGCGGCGCACCAGTAGATCTCCCGCCGAAGCACGTCGCACGCCGCCACGCGAAGTCGCATCACTCGCCCGTCCTTTCCGCGTGCGGGCCGAAACAGGCGCCCACCGCGAACCCCCGGTCGAAATCCACGTCGTTGACGAGAAACTTGTGCTTGTACTGTTCGACGCGTCCGCTGCGGGCCTCGACGGCGTCGGCGTCGAATCGCCGCCACGCCCCGCGCGGGATCGTTTTCACGCGCACCGGCCCCAGCCGGCTGCTCGCCCGCTTCGTCTCGTACTCCATGTTAAGCGCCCGCAGGCTGGCGTCAACCTCCGAGGCCAGACGCCGCGCGCCGCCCGCGTCCGCCTCGTCCTCCTCCACGAGGAGGCTGTAGTACGGGACGGCGTCCCAGGAGGGGCAGAGGCAGTAGTTTCGGACGGCCAGTCCGAGGCGTTCGATGGCCTCGTTCGTGGCCGTCGTCACCTGGAACTCCGTGATTTTTTCCCCCGTCAGGTTCGAGACGTGCTGGCCCTTGTTGAGAAAGCGGATGACGGGCGCCGGTCCGAACCGGTCCACGACCTCCACAAGGTCGCCGATGTGGTAGCGGAAGAGGCCTGCCGGGTTCGTCAGGATGAGGAAGTATTTTTGTCCGACTTCCGTCTCGTGGGCCAGAAGCGCCGGCGGGTCGGCCGAGTCCATCTCGGTCTCCGGGACGAACTCGTAGAAGGTTCCCGTGACCTCCAGGACGCCCGCGCTGCCTTCGGTCTGAAGCGGGACGGAGAATCGCCCCTCGGAGGCGATGAGGCCGATGTCCCGCGTCGGAGCGTCGCCCCAGTATCGCGGCATCTCGCGCAGGTAGAGGCTCAGCGTCCCGCCTTTCCAGGTCCCGATGAGTGGGACCTCCCACGCGTCCTTCGGGAAGAGGCGGCCGGAGGCGTCGGCGCCGGCCGCGAGGGTCCGCGCGCGGCGGGGGTCGGCCTTCAAGCGGCGCTCGATGCGCCGTCGCCGCGCGGGATCGAGTGCCAGGTCGGCCGTCAGCGTCCCGTCGGCCAGGTCGCGCAGGAGTTCTTCCTTGCGTTCGTCCATCGCGTGCGCCAGGCCGAGGAGCGTGCTCGGATTGGCGGTGATCGGCAGGACGCGCCGGTGCGGAAGGCCGAGGCGGCAGGCGAGGTAGTACTTGCTCGCGGTGTCGCCGGCGTAAGCGGCTTCGGGCGGCATGACGTAGAGCCAGCGGACGGCAGGGTGCTGGGCCGCGGCCGTCAGGCCCGACATCGCCCCGGCCGGAATCCCCGCGGGGGTGGCCTGCTCGTCCATGCGGCTGGTGATCTGGAGGACGCGCGCGCCGAAGGCGTCGTAGTGGTCCTCGAGGGCGTGGACGCCCCAGATCTGCCAACCCTCGCGGTAATCCTTCAGGAGCGCGTCGGTGACGGGGATCCTCTTGGGCGTTCCCGTCGTGCCGCTCGTCAGGGCGAACATGTGGACCCGCGTGCCGCGAGGGAAAAGCGCCTCCGTCTCGCCGCGCGTCACGCGCTCGACATAGGGTGCGACGCGTTCGTAGCCGGCGATCGGCAGGGCGGAGCGCAGGTCCTGGATGGTGCGGGCGCCGGGGAGGCGGAAATCGCGCCCGAACGCCGTCTCGGCCGCCGACTCCAGCAGCCGACCCAGCAGCCGCGCCTGCACCTCCGGCGTCCGGCAGACGTTCTGGATCCATCGGCGGACCTGGCCGCGGGCCTTCAGGCGCAGGGGCGCCCACGCCAGACGCCGCAGTCGAATCGCGAGCGGTGTCGTCATGGGCAATCGCTCGTCGGGTTCCCGTTCCGAGTCGCGTCGCCGCCGGGGGTTCTGTCGGCGGCGGTTTCGCCGGCCAGGTGGCGGCCGAAGAAGGAGGTGATCTTGTCGGCGTAGGTTTTCGGGTCGGCCGCAACGGCCTGGTTGTGTTTGGCGTCGGGGCAGATCCAGATGTCCTTTTCGCCGGGCTTGGCAGCGTGGAGCGCCCGCGTCTGCTCCGGCCGGACATAGGCGTCCCGTTCGCCGGAGATGAACAAGGTCGGGACCGACCCCAGGGCCGTCAGGGCCTTGCGCGTGCTGGGGTATCGGCATCGGCATTTCAGTTCGACGTAGAAGAGGGTCATGGCCCGAAAGAAGCGGTAGACGAATTCGGGGTGCGTTGACCTGCCGACGCGCTCAAAAAAGATTTCCGCCCAGCGTCTTATCAGTTCCTCGATGCTGTAATCGGTCGAGAAGGTTCCGTCGAGGACGAGACATCGGACGGCGGGGTTGAGGGCGGCGGCGCTGGCGGCGGCGCTGGCGCCGCGGCTGATGCCGAGGATCCCGACGCCCGTTCGCCGGATGTCGCGCCGCGTCTTCACGTACGCGATGGCCGCCAACACGTCGTTCACCTCCTGGTGGCTGGGCCAGTGTCGCGGCTCATAGTGTGGCGGCATGGAACTCTGGCCGTGGCCCCGAAAGTCGAACGTGAAGACGGTGTACCCTGCCTGGACGAGGGGCATGGCATAGCGACCGGCGGAGAGCATGTCGCTCGCGTACTCGTGGCAGAAGACGATCGTGCCGCGGTCGAGCGCCCCCGCCGGGCGGTCGATAAACATGCCGCGAAGCAGATGGCCGTCGCGGCTCGGGAAACTCGTGATCTCGCCCTCGGGCGGCGCGTAATCGTTCAGGCTGGCCGTCATCGGAAGGGGGGTATCCAGGAACATGTTCACCGTCAGCCTCAGGTATCTCGCGAGCATCGAGAGGAAGGCGATGACGGCGGCCGTCGCCAGGCCGACCAGGAGCAGCGCGAGCCAGTGGTGGCCCAGCCAGCCCGGTTCCTGCGGTGCCGCAAGGGCCTCGGCGGCCAGAGCCGACAGCGCCATGGTGAGCGAGACTGCGGTCACTGCACGCCTCCGCTTGTGCCCGGCCCGCCCCGGTGCATTCAACCCCATTTAGCCCGGCGTGAATACACGCCGGGCGCCGTTGCGCCGTTCGCCACGGCGCCCCCGGTGTATTCACCGGGGGCTAAATAAAGCGCGCCGTGTGGCACGGCCGGT
>Ga0315277_10011436_pt1 | contig 11184 bp, 11 predicted proteins | sample YL17G05_15_MG_FD_203695 | JGI IMG/M metagenome (GOLD analysis project Ga0315277, IMG submission 203695) | Sediment microbial communities from Yellowstone Lake, YNP, Wyoming, USA - YL17G05_15 | ecosystem: Environmental > Aquatic > Freshwater > Lake > Sediment | place: USA: Wyoming | collected... | reverse complement strand
AGGGGAGTAATTATCAAAATAGCAATGCGAGTGTGTTTCTGAAGGATGGTTTGTTTTAGGAAGCCAGAGTGCTAAATCTACATAACTAAGCGACTCAATCGACTTTAATCTTCCTTGTGGCATGAAAACATGCTGATAATCCTCTGAAAGCCTGAAAACTCTGCCCACTCTTGAGCAGCTTCTTGCCAAGCTTACTGAATGGTCATCCCAGGCAGTTGCTACACAGAAATCTTTTTCATGAAGTGCCATCATGGCTGCGTAAAGCCTTTCTCCAGCTGCCCCATAAAGTTCCTGGCATCTTTGTTTTAAAGCCTGTTTATCCATAATTTTAGTTAATATTTGTTGTTTTTAAAGTTTTTTATTTTGGCTTAACAACTTTTCTTTGCGCTGCTTTCTCTGCAAAAGAGGTTAGAAACGCGCTTGCTTCTATTCCGCTTGGAGTCATTTTTAACTCTCTGGGTTTATAAGCCAATTTAATTTTAAATGGCCCTGCTCCTATCGCCTCTTCGCATATTGCTAGGAGTTCATTAAAATCTTCTATAACTCCCTCTTTTGTTGGGGCATTTTCCTCTTCAGAGAATCTGACAATATACGATCTTTTGCCCTTTTCTACTCTAACACTATACCCGCTTAAAGGTATATCGCCTAACTTTTTAGATATCCTCTTTGAATAATATTTCGTCCTTTCTTCTAATCTCTTCCCATATTCTCTGGAATTCCTGCAACCATTAGCTAAGTAGTAAGCTGTTGTGCTGGAAAACCCTCCTAACCTTTGGCCTATGTCTCTATAGTCCATGCCGCTTTCCTTCAGCCGGTTTGCCTCGTCAGCAAGCTCTGCTAGCCTGCTGTCTGAAATTCTTTCCCTTCTCCCTATGGCCATAATACCCCTATTCGATGCTACTTTAAAATTATTTATATAATCAGAAGCAGTTATTCTAATGTATTAGTTGTTCAACTCACTAATCTTCATAAGGTGTCATATATCTCCTAATCTTAGAAAGACGGACTTCATCAGGTAGATGCAACATGGAAGGTCCAACAACAATATACTCTAAACAATCCCCAGCCAGGGTAAATTGTCCTTTTATACGCGAGCTCGGGTCTGTAACTAAAACTCTATCACAGGCATCAGTTGGGGAAACTTCAAATCCCAGCCAGGCAATTCTATTCATTGCCCTGTATAGTAATTTTCCGATATTCTTGCCAAATCGTCTGCAACACTCTTCTCGTTGTGTATTTTCTTCTCTCTGTTGGCCCATGACATAAACAGCCAAAACTTATTTTTAAATTTATATGCTGTAAGTTATATGCTAAAATTTATATACATTAAAAACCGACTAATATTATGGACAGAATATCTTTTTATGACCAGATATCAAGCAATAAATGGAAATCTTTTTTCCTAATACTGATTGTAATAGTTTTTCTTCTTTTGCTAGGGACTGTAATTGGATTAATTATGGGTGAGGGTTATTTTCTTATAATCATGTTTTTTACTGTAGTATTCACTTTAATTTATGTTCTTGCAGGTTATTATGGCTCAGATAAGATAACTATTGCAAGTGTCGGAGGAAAAGAAGCGAGTCTTGAGCAATATAGGCAGTACCATAATACAGTAGAAGGGCTTTGCCTGGCTTCAGGTCTTCCTAAGCCTAAGCTTTATGTAATGGAAGATGATGATATTAATGCGTTCGCCTCTGGCCGCGACCCCGGGCATGCAGTAATCTGCGTTACAACAGCTGCTTTGGAAAAATTAGACAAGCAGGAATTAGAGGGAGTACTGGCTCACGAGCTAAGCCATATTGCAAGTTATGACATAAGATATATGACTCTTGCAGCTGTTTTAGTCGGGATGGTTGCAATGCTTTCTCATATTTTCTTAAGAAGCTTGTTTTATGGGGGAGGAAGGAGGGACAGCAAAGGTGGAGGTGCTGTTTTTTTAATACTCGTAGTAGTTGGGATTGTTCTTGCAATTCTCGCGCCTATTTTCGCAAATCTGGTTCAGTTAGCAATTTCAAGGAAAAGAGAATATGTAGCAGATGCTTCTGCTGTCAAATTCATAAGAAGCCCTACTGGATTAATAAAGGCGCTGGAAAAATTAAAAACCAACCCTTCAACGCCTCACAATAAAATAACAAAGGCAGTTGCTCCCTTGTTTATCTCCGATCCTTTTAACCACAATAGGCAGACAGATTCCTGGCTCTCAACTCACCCAACTCTTGACAATAGAATCGCGATTTTGAAAAGGATGTGAGCGTAGCAATAACATGAAAAAAGAGGACAAAATAGTTGTAGAATCTGCTCCTGCAGACAAAAACAGCATAGTAAAGCTTCTAATTACCATTCTTATAATTGTGCTTCTTCTTGCAATCTTTATTGTTGTTTTTTTCAATGTTCGTGATTATATAAAAGCAAATAGAAATGAAACTAATTTTACAGACACTAATACTTCGCGAAACACCACTCCTATAAATCCGGTAATAAATAATACTCCAACTAATTTAACAAATACCACAAGAAACACTACCAATCCAGATGATAATCCCCCTGATGATACTTCTTGCACTCCAAATTGTGCAGGAAAGCAGTGCGGAGGAGATGGATGCGGCGGTACTTGTTCACCTGGATGCTCAAGCGGATACGAATGCAATTCAACTGGAAATTGCGTTCAATTAATTAACTGCACAGATACTTGCACTTCACTAGGATACCAATGTGGAAATCAACAAGTATGCTCACAAACAACAAATTGCGGAACATGCACATCTGGTACCTGCAATTCAACAGGGCAGTGTCAACAGCAATCATGCACTCCAAATTGTGTTGGAAAGCAGTGCGGAGGAGATGGATGCGGCGGTAGTTGTCTGCCTGGATGTTCAGAGGGATATTATTGTGATTCCGGAGCGTGCAAGCAAGGAAAAGTTTATTATTGCGACCCTGTAAATGGAAACACAGCTACAGGAGACGGCTCTGCCCAGAAGCCTTGGGGCTCGTTAGAGTCTGTTGCCTTAGCTAGAAAATTTAAGGATGTTATTAAAGATGGAGATATAATAAGACTAAAAAGCGGATTTCATGGCAGTTTTGACACTAGGATAATGAAGAATATGACTGAGAGAAACAGAAGTAACTATATTGTAATTGAAGCAGACGAAGGTGCCAAGCCAAAAATATCCTGGATTTGGATGACAGGTTGTTCTTATTGGAAATTTAAAAATATTGATTTCAGCCCTTCTTTTAACAGTTCTTTAATTATAAATCGCGATCCAAAAGGCGGGAGCGCAATTTTAGGAAGTACTTCTGGCTCTGGCAACAACCATTTTATTATAGAAAACTGCAGGATATTTACTGTCGAAGATGCTTCTTCTTGGACAGCTTATGACTGGACTGCAAAGACCTGGGGCGGCATTAAGTTAGCAGATACTAATTCAATTTATAGAAATAATACTATCTTCAATGTGAACTTAGGTATTAGCGCAGGCGGGCTCGGATTAGTTGAAAAAAATATTATAGAGAATTATTCATGTGACGGTATGTTCGTTGGAGGAGAGAATCTGATTATTCAAGATAATAAAATAATTGATGTATATAATACAGATGCACAGGCTTATGTTGATTTCGGAAGGAATGCAAGTGATAAATGCCATGCAGATGCAATCCAAGGAGGAGATCCAAATATGCCTAATGTAACAATCAGAAGAAATTACATAACTGCTAGGACAAATCCTTCAAGGCCCGCTTCTTCAGTAGGCGGGCTGCAGGGCATATTCCTTGAAAACAGCTATCTAAGCGGAATCATAGAGAATAATATAGTTCTTGCAATAAATTCAGCACACGGGATAACAACTGGAGAGACAGTAACTCATGATACAGTTGAAAATCTTATAATAAGACATAATACAATAAGCAACCCTTATGGTTTAGGAGATAACCATCCTAATATACATTTCCAGGGTGCAAAACGCTCAAACATTACAATTGTAAACAATATTGCCGGAGCTGTTCCTAATTCAAATGAAACATTAAACATTATTGTAAGTAATAATGCTAATCTTGGTAGTTTTAATCCTGAAACCGAGTTTGTTAATTATTATTTTGGTGATATGCACCTTGCTTCTGGAAGTCATTTTATTAATAATGGAACAACAACAAGTGCTTCCAAAGAAGATTTTGACAGGAAAATGAGGGATGCAACGCCCGATGTTGGAGCTTACGAGTATTTTGGAGCAGCCCAGCCAAAAATGCAGTCAGAAGATAGCTTGGGTGAGATAAGGCAAACAAATCCTGAGCCCGCTTCAGAATTTAGCATTTGGTCTTTTATTAAAGGAATTTTTACAGGAAAAATAATAAAAGATATAACTGGTTATTTCTTCAAAAGTTAATTCCTTCTATATCCCCTTATCGCCCGATATACTCTTGCTGCAGTATCAATAACTGTTGGAGTAACAGCCCCTACAATCATAATATAGCCTGCCAGACGAGTTGACTCCTCTAAACACGAAACTGCCCCTGGAATTAGCATAAATAGGAGGGGATTTTCAGAACTTTCTTCTGAATGAATATAGTGTTCCTCTTTTTCTACGCCATCTTCTAGGCCTGACATACATTTAAAAAACAAAATATCTATTTAAATATGGCTATACGCCTTATAGAAAAATGGAAGAAAAAGAAATTAATGAACTAAAAGAAAAAAGCAAGAAATATGCAGAATCTGCAGGAATAAAGCTGAATCCCAATGAAAAAATTGTAGATGGGATAATAAAAGGGCTCCTAAAAAACAAAGAAACCAAGGGAGAAATCTATTGCCCGTGCAGAATACCTTCTGGAAACAAGGAAAAAGATAAAGAGATAGTCTGCCCATGCGTTTTCCATAGGGGAGAAATTGAATTGCAAGGAAAATGCCACTGCCAGCTGTTTGTCAAGAAAGACTAAAAAATAGCCAGAATTAACAGGCCAACGATTATCAAAGCCAAGACAACTAAAATCCAGATTCCTTTTTTTGACAAGCCTTTTTTATTCATCTTAAACTCCTAAAGCCAGGAAATGCCACCATGGCTTTTTAGTATAAACAACTTCCCCATCTTCAACATTAATTTTCTGGTTAACATCTGCTGTTAAAGGTATGATAAAAAATAATCTTGCTCTTTTTGTTCCATAAATAGAATAAACTGCCTGTCCTTTGTATTCTTCTATTTCCATCGAACTCACCTGGCTTATTTTGCTTGCTTTGTCTATTGCATCTGAAGGAATAACTTTTACTTCTGATTCTCCTGAAGAAGTTTTAGCATAAATTTTTCTTTCTCTTTCCTCTAACTCTACCCTTGCCATTATCTCTAGCCCTTCAACAACCATCTTTACCTGGTTTTGGTCTCTTTCAATATTAACTTCCACTCCCCCTATCGTGCTTGTGTTTTTTTCTCCTACAAAAATTCCATTGGTATTTGAAACAACATTACCTGATATAGAAGGTTTAAAAGATAAGATGCCAGCTATAATTATTAATAGAACCACGGACACGATTATAAGTGTTAGTATTTTTTTCATTGTCCCACTCTCTTTTTATACCATCTTTTGGTATTTTATGTTTATAAACTTTTCATAATGCTTGACAACCAAAAGCAAAGAAATAAAATAAGAATAATATATTAAGAATTAAATTAGCCTTCCGCAGATAGCATCAAGCTGGTCTTCCAAGGAAAGAGTACCTTCTAGGTCATCTTCTTCGCTTAGGCCCGCAGCTATTTCTGCTCTCTTGTTAACTAATTGCAGATACGCCGGGTCTGCAAGAGCTTCTCTTAGCCTAGTTGCCCTGGCTTGTTCAGCCTCGTTTCTAGCTTTTATGTTCGCTGCTCGGAATCTGGCATTTGCGTATACGCTAACAGCACCCAAAACCGCAAGAACTGCAGCACCTGCATAAATGCCTGTTTGTATTAATCCATACATTTGTTCTTCCATAGCTGCAATATACAAAATTGGTTTATAAGCATTATTGCTCGATAAAATATATTTTGCAAATCATTCTCTAATTATTTCTTCTTTTTCACCTGTCACTCCATTTTTTCTTCTTAGTGAACCAAGTATATACTTAAAATATATAAGGAATATTGTCTTAACCATTGTATGAGCAGGCAAGATATAGGTGTTATGAGTTCGAGGATTTCTTTAGTCCTACCTTTATGTTTTTGTGCCTACATATTTAAATTTAAGTGAGCGCTGATTTCCCGTCGGCTCTTGCAATTTATTCTCAAAATGATGCAAAAAAATTTTTTGGCTCCTGAACGATTTTACGAGTGCTTAGACTGCCACGAATCTGTGTTTAATCCCATATGTCCTGACTGTTTGACCCTTCAGATAGAGGCCTGGCTTTCCTCTATCTCCTCTTATCCTATGAGAGACAAGATTATGAAAAGAATAAAGGATTATGTAACTGCAACTAGGAATCTTGCCGGAGAGTCTACTATCTGCGTTGCATGCGGAAAACCCACAGCTACTTTATGCCCATACTGCTTCACCAACTACGTATTCGTACTTTTGAAGTGCATGGCTGTTCATAGGGAGATATTAAGAGAATTCCTTCAGTTCTTTAACTATGATTTTGACCATACAGGATATACAAAAGATGCAGAAAAACTAGGCCTGATTTAACTTTTGCGAGAAAAAAGGGCATAAATGAGGTAAATGATAAGAAGGATGACAATGACTGTTGTTGATAGCGTAGCTGCTAAAATAATTTCCCTTCCCTTGCCGCTCTCTGTTTCCTTTCCAGATGTTGTTGCAGGCTCTTTTTTTCCAAGAGAAATCTTTTCTATTGGGCTAGTTTCCTGAACAACCGGTTCATCGCATTCAATAGTAATTTCTTGCTCGTTTTGCCTTTCCTCTCCATTAAAAGCAACTCTTGTCAAAATTTTATAATTGCCGCTCGCATTTTCAGGTATTTTAATATCAAAATTCTTTGTCATTTCATCGTTCTTTTTATCATATTTATCTAATTCAAATTCTTCGCTGTCCTGCAGAAGGCCCAGTTCAGAGTTTTCTACTCTTATTTTAACATCCTGGCTGCTGCTTCCTGTATTCTTAACTTTAACCGCAAAATCAATATACCCTCCGCAGGAAAGATCTCCATCTATTTTAATGTCTTTTATAATAACATCATCCTTTTGCCTTTCTATGCTTACTCTAATGAACTGCTCATTGCAATATTCATCTTCTGCCTTAACAAAAACAGCATACTCGTTTCCTGCAATATCTTCTCCAGGCTCAAAGCTAAATTCTAGTTCTTCTGACTCTCCCTTGTCCAGTTGTACTTGTTCATCATCCTCATCGATAATATCATCTTCTGTCAAGTCATAGAGATACGCACTTATATCAAAATCATGTTCTTCTTGCAGATTATTCTCTATTTCTAAGTTAACATTTATTACATCGCCTATCTCGAATTTTTCTCCATTGTCCGGGTCTTTTATTGTTAGCCCAATACTACTATTAGGCTTATCGCATCTTCCTATATCTTCAAATTTAGGAGTGCATTTAGAAGCACAGCAGCTTTCTGTGTCTTTAACACCTAAAATATCATCTATATAGCACATTTCATTTTCTTTGCAGATATTACCCCCAACTTCGCTGCATGTGAACTCGCTCGTGTCTCCAACTCTTACTGTCCATTCGTAGCTGCTTTGCAGTTGCCCGTCTGAAGCTAGTACTGTAAGATTATAAGTTCCAAGAGCCTTGTTAAATAAATAACTTTTTTCGTGCGATTTTGTTTCCCCATCCAGTTTCCATTCTGTTTCAACAGAATCTCCATCAACATCCAAGACATCTGCCATGAAAGATTTAGTTTTTCCTTCTAAAATAAGAACATTTCTAGTATTGGGAGAGGGATTGATTTTTGGAGCATCGTTTACTCCAGCGATATTTGCTTCAAACAAATATTCGTTATATCCATAATCATCACTTACCCTTAGTGTGCAGCTTGCTGTGCCGTAATAATCAGCATATGAAACATAGGTTAATAGGCTTCCATTCATCTCGCATTTTAGCTTGTTTTCTCCGCTAATGCTAAATGTATATGCATCTCCCTCAAAATCCTCAGCTTTCAGTTCGCATGACTCTTCAACATCTTCTGTTATATCAGTGTTGCAGCTTAAATTAATAAATTCAGGAGGCTCGTTCAAATCCAGGACTTCAAGGGTAATTGCGTTTGAATATGCAGAAAACTCTCCATCACTAGCTGAAAATATAACAGTCTCCTTTCCATACCAGTCTTTTTCTGGCATGAAACTCGCTTTTCCATTATCGATTTGTATGTTAATATAATGGTTCCCTTCTGCGCTATAAACTAGCTCACTATCAACATCGCTGAAATAATCCTCTAGATCAAGATAATTAGTAAGATTGGTATCTTCATTCCAGGTTATATTCTCCAGTTCTCCTGTAAAGACAGGCTCATCATTGACGCCTGTTACTCTAAGTATTACTTTATTAGTTATGGCTTTATCTTTGCCGTCTGAAGCAATAAAAACAATCCAGTCCTCCCCATCCCAGTCTTCTTTAGATGAAAATATGGCCAGGCCATCTTCAAGGCTGTCTAAGGAGATATCTGAAGATGAGGAGGTGTTATAAACTCCATACTCTAATGTATCATTATCATCATCATGGCAGTATTCGCTTAGATTAAGGGAGGCAGTTTCATCTTCCTCCCATTCTAAATCTGGAATATCCTCGCAAACAGGCTTCTGATTCTTGTTTACGACTTCCACTTCAACTTCTTTCTCACTGCTTAAATTCCCATCGCTGACTTTTATATTAAACAAATAAGTTCCCTTATCATAAAAACCAGTCTGCCAGGTAAAAATATTTCCATCTTGGGTAAATCTTGAATCATTTATGCTGTAAATAAGATCATCTTCTTCTGGATCTTCTGCCTCTACTTCAATAATAACTTCCTCGCCCTCGTCCACAATTATTTTATCCATATCCTCGATAATTGGGGCGTCATTCTTGCAGTTCTTGTAAATATCGTTTATTCCTGGATTTATTGTTTCATCATCATCATCACAATCAGTTCCAATGTTTCCTGTCTCTTTTGGGCATTGAAAAGCCTTATCTTTTATAGTATATCCCTGTTTGCAGTATCCATCTCCATCAACATCCACTAAATCATAACCATCACAGTCCTCATCTATTCCATTGTAGGGTATTTCTTCGGCGCCAGGATATATGCTTGCATTATTATCATTGCAATCTTCATCATAATAAAAACCATCTTTATCTGCATCCTCCCCTCTCATAACCCATTCCACTGTATTTTTGAATAAGTCTTCACTCGCACCAGACCAGGAATCTGCGTTAATAATTCCGAAGAAAGCTGTCCTTTCACTGGCAGTGCCTGTTTCATACAGCCCTCCTCCCGCGTTTATAATGCCTATAACAGGATATTCATAATAATTGTCAGTAATAACCACTCTTTGTAGTCCAGGCGCACGTTTGGGTGCATAAGAAAGAAAATTTAAGGTCACCTCTTTCTGATTATAAACTTCAAAAACAGGTGGAATGCCTTCGGTTATGCTGTTATTCTTATAGACCCTTGCTTTTACGTATCCCGTAGACATCTGGCTGCCTGCATACTCTGCTATTTTCCAAGTCTCTAAATAATAAGTGTTGGCTACAAGTGATTTTTTCTTGGTTATTGGTATTTTATCATAATTATCCAGCGTCTCATCCCATACCAGAATCATCTGGTATTTTGAAAAATTTGTAACTGTTATTTTAGAATCATCAATTAACTGATAAGTATACCCTAAATCATCAAGAGCGGATAAAACATTATCTTGAGGTCTTAAAGGGTCTTTTAAGACATAGGCTATGTCTATAGCTGAAACAAAATTGAGAAAGCTGAAAGATAAAATCAGCGCAGCAGTGAAAAAAAGTATTTTCTTATTCACTCTTTTTCACAGTCTTTTTTAGTTTAATTTCCCTTTTCTTTTTTATTTTTTGAGAATAAATAACCAAGAGTATTATGAATAAAGCAAGTATTATTGTTGTGGATAACAACCCGATTGAAACAGGATTAGCAGCAAAAGCGCCTGTTGCATCTGTTTCGTTGTTTCCGGTGTTAACAGTTCCGTTGCTTGAATTGTTTTTACCAGTTAGCCAGCTTAAAATTCCTCCACCAGTACCCCCAGTTTCTTCTGTAGCTTCTCCCCCAGCAACCACTATTACTGTAGAGCTCAATCCCACTCCACGCCCATCCTCAGGAGTAAAAGCAACATTTACTTGGGTCTCAGTTGTTCCTGGTTTAGTTGCTTTAATGGTAAAATATGCTTTTTTCTCTTCTCCAGCCTTTAGCGTGAACTCTTTATCTTTTACATTTACATACTTTGCAAGGTCCCCCGTAACACTTATATTAATATCAACCGGTACCTCATTAACATTTTTTACAAGGATATATTTCTCAATTTCTTCTCCTGTCTGCAGCTTTAAAATCATCCTTGCATTGCCTATACTTCCAGTTATTGCAAGAACATTTGCTAAAAGCAAAGTCATCATAAACAGGCTTAAAATCATTACCAAAATCTTTTTCATATTAATATCACTTAAAAGTTACATCATACTTGATTATTTAAACATTATTGCAAAAGAAAATATGGTTTGTAACTAGTGCAATCCAACAAACAAAAAGCATTTTCTATAGTAAAAAATAGTTACTTAAATGCTTTTTGTTTGAACAAACTCTTAAAGAAGTTGAATTTTTCTAGCAGCTAAAATTAAAATTATAATTAAAATTATCGCTAAAGCTCATATTAAAGAAATCAAAGGAATCCATGTTGCAGTCAAAGTCTCCAAAATCGCAGGTAAAATTCCAGTCGGGGCATTCAAAGTCATGGTCACAACTAAAGTCTTTGCATTCCCCATCCATGCACATGAACTTGCATTTTTCAACAAGCTCAGTGTCTTTGACAGTCTTAGAATAGCACTCTCCATTTACGCATCCCTTAACATTACAGCTTCTTTCTCTCCATAATTCATTGCATTTGCAGTAATAAGTCCACTCTCCGCAAGAACTTTCCCCGCAATCAGTGGAAGTTTTTACAATTTTCTCTTTGCACTCTCCTAAAACACACGAATAATCATGAAAATCTTTGTAAGAATCATTGTTCATGCAGTATTTATCTCCATAATAATCAGCAG